>Ga0209276_100036_pt1 | contig 330098 bp, 288 predicted proteins | sample DewCreD2012metaG_3_FD_185473 | JGI IMG/M metagenome (GOLD analysis project Ga0209276, IMG submission 185473) | Hot spring sediment bacterial and archeal communities from British Columbia, Canada, to study Microbial Dark Matter (Phase II) - Dewar... ...
ATCTGGTGCGGGCCATTGAGCTGGCGCGGCAGCGGCCGTGGGTGCGACTGTTTGTGGTGTGGAACCTGAACTATCGGGTGGTGGTGCCGCCCACGGATGAGAAGTATGCCTTTGGCATCGTGCGGGAAGACTGGACCCCCTTGCCCGCCTACCTCGTGCTCAAAGCGATGCCAAAATAACCGGCGAAAACACCTGACGCAAGAACCCAAAGCGTAAGCCGGTGCGGTCCGAATGGGGAGGGAAGGAGTGCAGGGAGTGGAAACGGACCGATGTACGGAGAGACCAGCTCCGGCGCGCACAGGCCCTTATGCCGACCTTGGAATCCTTGGGCTTGTATCAATAACCAGAAACCGACTCGCGGAGGCTCTAGTACGTGCCGGGCTGCTGGCTTTGGGGAGCCTTCTGCTCCTGGCCGCCTCCTCCTTCGCTGCGCAGCGATTTCTTTTACTACTGGGTCGCCGGCTGGATGCTGCTATCGGGGATTTCGCCGCACGACCCCGACGCCTGGCCCATCGTCTACCGCGATCTCACCGGAGCGGTCTCCGTGGATCACGCGTTTCCATACCCACCCTGGACGGTCCTGCCGGTGCTGCCGCTGGCCTTGTTAGACCCGGCCTGGGCAGCAACGCTATGGCTGGCAGCCAGCCTGGGGGCGTTGGGGGCTGCCGCTCTGTCGGTCCTGCGAGATGTTCCTCCGGATCGACACCTGCATGCTACCGGCATCGGCGCCCTCGCGCTGGCCGGCTTCGCGCCGTTGGTCGAAGCACTCTTCTTCGGCCAGCTCAGTCCCCTGCTCGCCGCAGCTCTGCTCGGGGCGTGTGCCCTGGCGCGCTCGAGCCGGCAAAACCTCGCCGCCGCGCTTCCGGCAGCGCTGCTGCTTAAGCCGCAGCTCGGCCTGGTGGTGCTTCCCGCCACGTTCCTGTATCTGCTCTGCCGCGGCAACCGCCGCGCCACAGCTGCGCTCTGCCTGAGCTGTCTGGGAATCGTGCTGCTTAGCGCGCCGTGGATTCCCGCTTGGATCCTTTACCTTGAAGCATCACTCCGTACCAACGCCGTTGACGCCGCGCGCACCCCAACGGTTTACGGCTTCGCCCTGCTGCTCGAGCGATCCGTCGGCGCAGTAGCTGCCGCTGCCGCGGTGCTCTTGTTGGCAATCGCGGTGCTCGGGCCGTTAGCGGCTCTCTTCAGACAACCAAGCCGCGGCGGTGGCGGGTTGGCCTCTATCCTGCGTGGAGCCATTCCGGCATCTCTGGTCATCACTCCCTACTTGTGGACCTATGATCTCTCCCTGCTGCTGGCCTGCATGCTGCCGGCCTGCCGCGACCTGCTGGCGAAACCCGGGCGCACGGCTCTTGTGAGCGCGTGGGCGCTTGCAGCCGGAAGCGCCGCCCTCTCATGGCTCCTGGTGGTGCTCGTCGCGGTCTACCGCTGTGAGACGCCCAGCCTGGCCTTGCCGGTTTTCTTCGCCACGGTGGCATGGCCAGCGGTATTCCGCCGGAGCGAAGGGCAGCCGGAACTTCCGGCCCCGGGCCGCGCGGCATGATCGATCCTGCAGATGACAAGGCAGCGCCGGGCAAAGCAACTGCCGCGCGATCGCCGTCCGAGCTCTCTCCAGGGGCAGCACCCGGCCTATACCGTAGCGAGCATGGTACACTAGCGGTGGAATGTGGGGCATCATCGGGCATGAGAGCGCCGTTCGGCTCCTCGCCGGGGCTATCGCGCGCGGCCGTCTGGCGCATGCGTATCTCTTCGGAGGGCCCGCGCAAAGTGGCAAGCGCACGCTGGCCCTGGCATTTGCGCGCACGTTGCTCTGCGCGCAGCGCGTGGATCAGGACGGCCTGAGCGAACCCTGCGGCCGCTGTCCACACTGCCGCCGCATCCTGTCAGGCAACCATCCGGATGTCCGCGTGGTACAGCCGGAAGAGGAGCGGCAGGCGATCACCATCGACCAGGCGCGGGAGGTCCAGGCTGAAGCAGCGTTGCGGCCGTACATGGCCGCGTGGAAGATGTTCATCATCCGGCACATGGACCGCCTGCGCGGAGCTCCCTCTCACGAGGCAGCGGCGAACTGCCTGCTGAAAACCCTGGAGGAGCCGCCTGAGCACACCATGTTTGTGCTGACGGCCGACGATCCTGCCGCGGTGCTTCCCACGGTGCGCTCGCGCTGTCAGCCGGTGACCCTCCGGCCGGTGCCGCCGCAGCAGATCGCAGACGCCTTACTGGCACGCCGGATTGCACCGGAACGCGCCGCGCTGCTTGCTCGGCTGGCGGCCGGCCGGCCGGGCTGGGCGCTGGCCGCCGCAGAGCAGGCGAGCCTGCTTGATGAGCGGAACCAGGAGATGGCACGGATCGCCGAGCTAGTGACGGCTGGCCGGCTCGAGCGGCTGGAGCAGGCCGGCCAGCTCGGCAAAGATGCCGCGACCGCGCGCCGCGCGCTGGAGCGCTGGCTGAGCTGGTGGCGCGATGCCCTGCTGGTAGCGCAGGGCTGTCCCGACCTGATTACGAACACCGATCAGGCCGAGCCGCTCCAGGCAGTCGCACGCAGCCGGAGGCCGGAGGCAATCGCGCGCTTCCTGGCGCGTATCCAGGAGGCAGCAGTCCAGATTGAACGCAATGCGAACCCGCGCCTGGTCTGGGAAGTACTGCTGCTTGATATGCCGACGTAATGCCGAGCTCGCAATGGGTGAGCATGTCATGGGCACGGATCGCTTCGTGCTTGAACGGATGGTCCCGCTCTGCGGCGTGCGCTTCGGGCGGAGCGGGCTGGTAGTGTTTACAGAGTGCCGGTTGGTCGAGCCACCGCCCCGTCTGGGCGAGGAACTCCTGGTCGAGCTCGCCGGCACACTGCGCCGCGGCCGGGTCATCGTGGCTCCCGACCAGGTGGTGTTCAGCGAACTGGACATGCCGGCCGCACGAGCTGTACGCCGTCTGGCGTGAGGTGAGCTATCTACTTCTGCCTATTCCTACCATGCCTTGCATGGCGGGCCAGGCTGTATGCTACAATTGCCCTGGCACGCCGGGCTGGATCCCGGCGTGTCGTGCTTGCTGTGCTACAGGTTGCGAGAGGGGGAACAGGGATGCCGACGTACGAGTACGAGTGTCGCGAATGCTCCGTGCGCTTTGAGCGGATCCAGCGGTTTAGCGATGAGCCGATCAAGACCTGCCCGGAGTGTGGCGGCCCCGTGCGCCGTGTCTTCCATCCCGTAGGGATCGTCTTCAAGGGATCAGGCTGGTATTGCACCGACAACCGGAAGCCTGATCCCTCACGCAGCGATTCCGACGAGAAGAAAGATTCCTGGGAGAGCAAAGCAGAAAAGGACAGCGATAAAGCAGAGAAGAAATCCACGGCTGCAGCCGGTGTGTAACGTCCACCGCGCCGCCGTGGGGCTGGAGGCTGTCCAGGGCGCCGTGAGCTGCGGCGCCTTCTTTGTGCTCATCGAGGTGTCTATCGAGTCTGGCAGGCGGCAGCGTGTGACCAGCGGGCCAGCGCCGCGTGCAGAGCGCCAGGGCCGGGCTATCGTTGAGGTGGTGTGCCAGGCACTTCACCCAACCGAGTATGTGGAGAGTCAAGGGTGCGTGCTGTTGTCCAGCGGGTGCGTGAAGCCAGTGTCAGCGTAGATGGAGAGATCACCGGCCGGATTGGCGCCGGCCTGCTGGTCTTGGTTGGGGCGCGCCTGGAAGATACCGAGAAAGACGCCGCGTGGCTGGCGGAGAAGGTGGCCAATCTGCGCATCTTCGACGACGAAAGCGGACGCATGAACCGCTCGGCGCTGGAGCTGGGCCTGCCGGCGCTGGTGGTTTCCCAGTTCACCGTCTACGGTGACTGCCGGCGCGGCCGCCGTCCGGATTTCACCGCGGCCGCGCCGCCTGAGCAGGCCGAGCCGCTGATCGAGCGCTTCGTCGAGCGCCTGCGCGCCGCGGGCCTCCAGGTGCAGACCGGACGGTTCCGTGCCCATATGCTTGTTTCGTTGGTGAACGACGGTCCGGTGACGCTCATCGTTGACTCCCCCATGCCCGGCACGTCACGACGCCACCACGACGTCTAAGGGCCGGCCGCTGCGCTTCGCTCGGCACCCACAAACACGATAGAATAACCACGCCGGACCGTGAGAACGGTTATGCAGAATGCTCTAAACTCTCCAGAGACGGTATCCTGACTATCGCCGCGACGCGAAGGCTGGGCAACGGTGGCGGAGCGACAACCCTCGGTCGAGCGGGTGCGCGGCACCCTGGATGTGCTGCCGGATGAGAGCGCTGCCCTGGAGGAGATCCAGGCCAGCCTGGCGCGGACATTCGAGCGGTATGGCTACCGGCGGATCACCCTGCCGGTACTGGAGCACGCGGACCTCTATCTGCGCAAGTCCGGACCCGACATCATCTCGAAGCTCTACAGCTTCGAGGACCGCGGCGGACGGCTGGTGGCCCTGCGGCCCGAGCTCACAGCATCAGCGGTACGGGCGTATGTCGCCCAGGGCGCGGCGCTGCCGTTGCCGGTGCGCTGGTACATGGGCGGCCCGGCTTTTCGGTATGAGAAACCCCAGCGCGGTCGCTACCGCCAGTTCACCATGATGGGCGTGGAGCTGCTGGGGGCTCCCCCGCCGCTGGCGGATGCCGAAGTGATTGCCCTGGCGGCGCACGCCGCCGATGACCTGGGCCTGCGTGGCTACCGCATCGTCATCGGTCACATCGGCATCCTGCTGGAGCTCTTCGCCGGCCTGGAGGTGAGTGCTCGCGTGCAGCACCTCCTGCTGGAGAGCCTCGAAGACCTTACCAAGCCGCACCGCGGGATGCCCTTCGTTCGCTCCCGCTTCGCCCGTCTGCTGGGCGATGGCCAAGGCAACCCGGCTCCAGACCCAACGGATGGCACTCCCACGGCGGCGCTTGACCAGCCACTCGACCAGGCTGCGGCACATGCGCTGGCGCGGCAACTCCTGGCGCGGCTCCGCGGCGGGGCCCCTGTTGCCGCAGATGCCGGCAGCCGCGATCCGGATGACATTGTGCGCCGCCTGCTCAGGAAGCTGAGCGGTACCGACAGTCGCGCGCGCATCGAGCGCGCGCTCGCCTTCATCGAAGAGTTGAGCAGGCTGGAGGGCCCGCCGCAGAGCATCCTGCCTGAGTTCGGGCACTTCTTGGAGCGGCACAACCTCTCCCAGCGCACGCGCGCTGAACTGGAGGAGCTATGCGTCCGGCTGGAAGACTTCGGGGTGAACGGCGACCGCGTGGCCCTCGATCTGAGCCTGGGCCGCGGGCTGCAGTACTATACCGGCATCGTCTTCGAGCTGTACTACCACGGCCTGGGTGCTGAGCAACAAATCTGCGGCGGCGGGCGGTACGACGGGCTGGCGCAGGCGCTTGGCGCGCCGGGGCCGCTGCCGGCCCTTGGGTTCTCCTTCGGGGTCGAACGGCTGAAGCTGGCGCTCGATTTGGAGCGGCGCGCTTGGGCCGGTGCAGGAACGCCCGAGGTATTGCTTGTGCCGCTGCCCGGCGCAGAAGGATATGCTATTCGCGCGGCCGAGCAGCTGCGTGCCGCGGGCATGCGCGTGGAACTGGAGGTGCGCGGCCGCACGGTGCGTGCCGCGGCGGACTACGCCCGGCGGAGCGGCATTCCATGGGTGGCCGTCGCCGGTCCGGACGAGGCTGCTGCGGGTATGCTCAGCCTGCGCCGCAGCGAGTCGAGTGAGCCGGCGCAGCGCTATGGCGTGTCCGCTGTGGTTGCCATGGTGCGTGGCCGCGCGGACGAGCCGGTGCCCGACGCAGCCGGCGCACGTGCTGGAACGTAGCAGCGATGACGAGCGTGCTTCGCTTTGGCGTCCCCAGCAAGGGACGCATGGAAGAGCCGACGCTGGATTTCCTGGCATCCTGCGGCCTGGCAATTATCCGCCCGAACCCGCGGCAGTACCAGGCCCGCATGGCCGGCCAGCCCGGCGTTACGGTGCTGTTTCAGCGCACCCACGATCTGATCCGGCAGGTTGCCGAAGGCCGCATCGACCTGGCGGCCGTTGGTTACGACTATGTGCTGGAGCATGACCCTGAAGGGCGCGATGTCGTGATCGTGCATCCCGACCTGGGCTACGGCCGAGCCGAGGTCGTTGTGGCCGTGCCGGAAGCCTGGGTGGATGTCACCACCATCGACGACCTGGCGGATGTGGCGCTGGAACTGCGCGAGGCAGGTCGCACCCTGCGCGTGGCTACAAGCTATCCGAACCTGGCGCGACGCTTCCTCGATGAGCACGGCATCATGCACTTCGCCCTGCACGTGGCCGATGGCGCGCTGGAAGCAGCGCCGAGCCTGGGCTACGCCGATATCATCATCGACTTGACCGAGACCGGCACCAGCCTGCGTGAGAACCGCCTTAAATGCCTGGAGGATGGCCGGCTGCTTAAGACCCAGGCCTGCTTGATCGGCAACCGCCGCGCCCTGGCCACAGACCCGCAGAAGCGGGAGGCTACCCGCCGCATTCTCGAATTGATCGAAGCGCGCCTGCGTGCCCAGGAGTTCGTGTCGCTCACCGCGAACATGCGCGGCCGCTGCGAAGAGGAGATCGCCCAGCACGTGATCTCGCATCCTGCAACAGCCGGGCTGACCGGACCGACCATCGCCCGCGTGTATGCCAAGGCCGGGGAGGAGCCCGACGGTCTGCGCTGGTACTCGGTGACGGTCGTCGTGCGCCAGGAGCTGGCGCTCGAGGCGGTCGAGCACTTCCGGCGTATGGGCGGGTCCGGTATCACAGTGTCGCCGGCTCGCTATGTGTTCGAGGATCGCTGCGAGGCGTTCGCCCGGCTGCTCGACGAGCTGGGCGTGCGACACCCATAGGAGCGCAGAGGGGCGCGTATGGCGTATCGGCTCCGTATCCTCTCCCCATCTGAGGCGCAGGCGACCATCCTGCGACGCCGCGGCCTTGAGGACATGGACATCCCCCCGGCGATGGCAGCGCGTCTACGCGACGTGTTCGGCGAGCCGCTCACGCCCGCGCAGGCTGTGGAGCGGATCATCGCAGCGGTGCGCCGCGAGGGCGATGCGGCCGTGCGCCGCTTCTCGCAGGCCTTTGACGGCATCGCCGTCGCGCAGCTGGAGCTTTCCCACGATGAGGTCCAGGCAGCGTATGCGCGCGTGCCGGCACCGGTGGTCGAGGCCATGCGCATCGCCGCCGAGCGGGTCGAACGGTATCACCGCCAGCAGGTGCGCCGTTCCTGGCTGGATTTCCAGAGCGGGCTGGGTCAGATCGTCCGCCCCTTGGAGCGCGTGGGGCTCTACGCGCCGGGCGGCCGCGCTGCCTATCCCTCTTCTGTCATCATGAGCGCGGTGCCGGCGCGCGTGGCCGGCGTTGACGAGATCGTGCTGTGCACGCCACCGCAGCGGGACGGACAGCCGCACCCCGCGATCGTCGTTGCCGCCGACATCGCCGGCGTCCGGCGCATCTTTCGCATTGGCGGTGCCCAGGCGATCGCCGCGCTGGCGCACGGCACGGAGAGCGTGCCACCGGTTGATAAAATCCTGGGCCCGGGCAATCTCTTCGTCGTGCTGGCCAAGCGGGCGGTGTACGGCCAGACCGGCATCGATCAGCTCCCAGGGCCGACCGAGACGCTGATCATTGCCGATGAAAGCGCTGATCCGGCTGAGGTAGCCTGTGACATGCTGGCTCAGGCCGAGCATGACCCCATGGCGTCGGCCATCGCCCTGGTAACCTCGCACCGGCTGGCGGAGCAGGTCCGGCAGGCGCTGGAGGAGCAGCTCGCGCCGCTGGAACGCCGTGAGATCGCTGCCCAGGCCCTGGAAGCAAACGGCGGCATCGTGGTGGTCGAAAGCCTGGACCAGGCCCTGGAGCTGGCCAACGCCTATGCGCCCGAGCATCTGTGCCTGCTGGTGCGCGATCCCTGGGCGCTGGTGGGACGCGTGCGCCATGCCGGCGGCGTGTTCCTGGGCTCGCACTCGCCGGAAGTGATGGGCGACTACGTGGCTGGCCCCAGCCACATTATGCCCACCGGCGGCACAGCACGCTTCTCCTCGCCCCTCAGCGTCGATGACTTCATCAAGACCATCAGCGTCGTGGCGCTGCGGCCGGAGGATATGCACCGCTACGGTCCGGCCGCTGCCGAACTCGCCCGCGCCGAGGGACTGACTGCCCATGCGGCGGCCGTGGAGCGGCGCCTGCGGCGCGGTGGGTAGGGCACCAGATGAAGAAGCCGGCACCGGATTGCAGGACATATGAGCACACGTGAGCGTCGCGCCCGCATCACGCGCACAACTCGTGAGACGGATATCACGGCAGAGGTGGTCATCGACGGGACCGGCCGCTGCGAGGTCCAGACCGGCGTGCCCTTTCTGGATCACATGCTCGACCAGCTGGCACGGCATGGGCTCTTTGACCTGACTGTCCAGGCAAAGGGCGATCTGCACATCGACGCGCACCATACGGTCGAGGATGTCGGTCTGACCCTGGGGCGCGCCTTCGCCGAGGCCCTGGGGGATAAGCGCGGCATCCGGCGCATGGGCTCTGCCATCGTGCCGATGGACGAGGCACTGGCGATGGTGGCCGTTGATCTCTCCGGCCGCGGCTACGCCGTGATCGACGTGCCGTTCTCAGGCGAGCGGATCGGCAACATGGACACCGACCTGCTGCGCCACTTCTGGGAGAGCCTGGCCTTCGAGATGCGCGCGACGCTGCATATCCGCCTGCTGGCCGGTACCAACGACCATCACAAGGCCGAGGCGTGCTTTAAGGCGCTGGCCCGCGCGCTGGATCAAGCGACGGAGCTCGATCCGCGCCGCGCCGGACAGGTGCCCAGCACCAAGGGCACGCTGTAGCGCGCCCTGACCGGGCGCGGCGCTCGCAGTGCGCCGCCCAGGGCCTACGCCGCTGCAGCGGCTGTCAGGCCGACGGAGCCTAGCAGATGTATGACCCAGCAACCACGACGCATCCGCCTCGATCGGCTTCTGGTACAGCGCGGGCTGGTGGAGAGCCGCGAGCGGGCCCAGGCGCTTATCCTGGCCGGGGACGTGCGGGTGGCGGGCCAGGTGGTGACCAAACCGGCCCAGCTCGTGCCTGAGGACGCTGCGATCGAGGTCGGCACCATCAGCCTGCCCTATGTGAGCCGCGGCGGCCTCAAGCTCCAGCACGCTCTGGATACCTTCGGCATCGACGTGCGCGGGCTGGTGGCCATCGACGTGGGCGCGTCCACCGGCGGCTTCACCGACTGCTTGCTCCAGCGGGGCGCAGCACGTGTCTACGCCATCGACGTGGGCTACGGCCAGCTCGCCTGGAAGCTGCGGCAGGACCCGCGGGTTGTGGTGCTGGAACGCACCAACATCCGGTACCTGGCGCAGCTCCCTGATGGCGCCTTGGCCGACCTGGCCACCGTGGATGTGTCGTTCATCTCGCTTACCAAGGTGCTCCCAGCAGTGCTGCGGCTGCTCAAGCCGGACGGCTTCATCATTGCCCTGGTGAAGCCGCAGTTCGAAGCCGGGCCGCAGCGTGTGGGCCGGGGCGGGGTCGTGCGCGATCCTGCGGTGCATCGCGACGTGCTGCAGCAGATTACCTCCTGGGCCCAGGAGCACGGATTGGTCGTGCGGGGCCTGACGCGCTCGCCGATCCTGGGACCGGCCGGCAACGTGGAGTTTCTGCTCTGGCTCGACCGCCGCTCCGGCGCCCCCGGCATCGATGTGGCCCGGGCGATCGAAGAAGCGGTGCATCCGTCCTCCGGTGGCCTCCGCGGCGCTTCCACCACCTCTTCCACAGGGACAACGTGAGAAAATTTATAGTAAACAGGTCGAGTCGCACGGGACAAATTCGTCTGTTCGGAGTATCATACAGGCACACATCAAACCCGCCACCTGCCGATCATACCCTGGCGGGAATACGCCTGAGTTAAGGAGCCCGATACGCATGGCACAGCTTGTCCGCCTGGTCGAGCCGCCTGGAAAGGGCTGGACGGCCGAGGCGCTTCCACTTGAAGCAGTGGCCGTTCGGCTACACCCCGACGACGATGTCGCCATCGCCAAGGTGCCCCTTCCACCGGGCATGCGCATCATCGGGCCGGAGGGCGAGTTTGAGGTACGCCGCCTCGTGGGGATCGGCCATAAGGTGGCCCTGCGCCCGGTGAAGGCGGACGCTCCGGTGCGCCGGTACGGCCAGATCATTGGCTTCGCCACGACCGACATCGTCCCCGGCGATCACGTGCACACGCACAATCTGGCCGTGCGCACGTTCCAGCGAGAGTACGAGTTTGGCGTAGACGTGCGTCCGGTCGCGTTTGTGCCGGAGGCTGAACGCCGCACCTTCCGGGGCTACCGGCGGCCGAACGGCAAAGTCGGCACCCGCAACTACGTCGTGCTGCTCTCCAGCGTGAACTGCAGCGCGACAACGATCCGGGCCATCGCCGACCGCTTCAAGGGTGACGGAGCGCTGCGCGAGTATCCGAACGTGGATGGGGTGATCGCGCTCACCCATAAGGCCGGCTGCGGCTCGCGGCACGGTAGCCCGGAGATCGCCCTGTTGCAACGCACGATCGCCGGTTTCGCCCGCCACGCCAACACCGGCGCTGCTGTGCTGGTCGGCCTGGGCTGCGAGGTAAACCAGGTCGCCGAGATCGTGGAAAGCCAGCAGCTGACAGGACCGCACCTGGAACCCCCGCCGGTCTTCACTATTCAGGAAGAGGGCGGCTTCCTGGCGACGGTAGAGGCGGGTGTGCGGCTGATCACCAGCCTCTTACCAAAGGTCAACGACGTGCGCCGTGTGGAAGTGCCGGCGTCCGAGTTGATCGTGGCGCTGCAGTGTGGCGGCAGCGATGGGTGGTCCGGCGTGACGGCCAACCCGGCCCTGGGCGTCGCCGCAGATCTGGTCGTCCGGCAGGGGGGCACGGTGGTGCTGGCCGAGACGACGGAGGTCTACGGCGCCGAGCACCTGCTGATCCGCCGGGCGCGCTCCCGCGAGGTGGGGGAGAAGCTGCTGGAGCGCATTCGCTGGTGGGAGCGCTATACCGCCATGCACGGCTTCGAGATCGATAATAACCCCTCGCCGGGCAATAAGGCGGGCGGCCTGACCACCATCTATGAGAAATCGCTGGGCGCTGTCGCCAAGAGCGGGACGACGCCGCTGAACGCCGTGTACGAGTACGCCGAGCCCATCACCGCGCGCGGCTTCGTGCACATGGATACGCCGGGGTACGATCCTGTCTCGGTCACGGGCCAGGTTGCCGGCGGCTGCAACATTATCGTTTTCACCACCGGCCGCGGCTCTGTCTTTGGCTTCAAGCCGGTGCCGTCGATCAAAGTGGCCTCCAATCCCGACCTGTACCGCCGGCTGGAACCCGATATGGACATCAACGCCGGACGCATCCTCGAAGGGGCCACGGTAGAAGAGGTGGGCCGGGAGATCTTTGAGTATATCCTCGAGGTTGCGTCGGGCAAGCGCTCCAAGAGCGAGGCCCAGGGCATCGGTGAAGAAGAGTTCAACCCCTGGATCCTCGGTGCAACGCTGTAGGAGGCGCAGGTCTCGCCAAAGTTTTACACATGTTTTACAGGAACCGGTCGCACACAGCTATCTGCAGCCGCTCTGCTGTGCTATCATGTCGTTACGAAAGAAGGGCTGCGGCAGCCTCTCTAGCGGCAGCCTCTCTAGCGGCAGCCTCTTTCGAGGGGGCAATGCTGGAAGAGTTCTGCGAAAGGCCGCAGCGCCGGCAGGGGTGACGTTCCGACCGGTGGCACCACCAGCCGGCCGTCGCGCCATCCCAAGGGGGTAGCATGGTACTGCTGAGCAAGATCGGTGGCTTCTTCGCCCGGCACTGGCGGGCAGTGATTATCTGGACCCTGATCACTGCCGGGTTCCTCTTCTTCGTCCTACCCAACTTCGCCGAGATGCTGCCGTTCTTCGGCTGGGTGGCGCTGATTCTCTTCAACTTCCTGTACGCCATCCTGTTCATGATCGTGCAGTTCGGCTTCCTGCTCTGGTTCCTGAGCCGGGGCCGCACGTACTGGATCATGCCGGGGGAGACGGGCATCACTTTTAAGGATTACAAGGGACAGAAGGAAATCCTGGAGCAGGCCCGCCGCTATGTGACGCTGCTGCGCGGCGTCAAAGAGTTCAAAGAAATGGGCGGTGAGGTGATCCGCGGCGTGCTGCTGGTCGGCCCGCCCGGCACCGGCAAGAGCTACCTGGCTCAGGCCATCGCGACGGAAGCAGGGGTCCCCTTTGGTTATGCCTCCGGCACGTCCTTCATGAACATGTTCTGGGGCATGGACGTGCTGACGATCTGGCGGCTGTACCGCAAGGCACGTAACCTGGCGCGCAAGCATGGCGCCTGCATCCTGATGATCGACGAGATCGATGCCATCGGCGCCTCCCGCTTCGGCGCCGGCCAGAACACGATCGTCGGGGGGCTGGGAGGCTTCTTTGGCGGCATGCGCACCGCGCTCAACCAGCTCCTGATCGAGATGGACCCGCCTCGCGTGGAGGAGAGCTGGACCCGGCGCCTGCTGCGCAAGCTCGGCTTTAAGATTAAGCCGGCGACGCGCCCGGTGGTGCTCACGATGGGCGCGACCAACATTCCGGAGATCCTCGACCCGGCCCTGCTGCGGCCCGGCCGCTTCGACCGCAAGATCGTCATCGACCCGCCCGACTTCGAAGGGCGCATGGAGATCATCGAGTACTACCTGGCGAAAGTGCGGCACCAGGAGATGCCGATCGAGCGCATGGCGCACGATACGATCGGCTATACGCCGGTGACAATTAAGACGGTGATCAACGAGGCGGTGGTGATCGCCCACTTTGAGGGCCGCGATGCCATTACCTACGAGGACTTCACCAAGGCGCGCGAGATGCATGAGCTGGGCATCAGCCAGCCCATCAAGCGCATGGCCCAGGATGAGCGGCGGATGCTGGCCTACCACGAGGCCGGCCACGCCTTCGCCTACGCCAAGCTCTTGCCCCATAAGGTGCGCCTGACCAAGGTGACGATCCTGCGCCACGGTCGCGCCCTGGGCTTCGCCCAGGCCAAGCCGGCCGAGGAGCGCTACACCGATAGCCGCGAAGACATTCTGGCGGAGATCCAGGTAGCCCTGGCCAGCCGCGCCGCTGAGGAACTGTTCCTCGGATCAGCCTACAACGGGGTTACCTCCGATTTCCAGCACGCCACCCAACTGGCCCAGGCCTACCTCGGCCTCTGGGGCATGGACGGCAGCTTCGTGTCGTCGCTGGCTACGGGTCAGCCGCCCGATCCTAAGGCCGTGGAGGCGCTCCTGGAAGAGCAGTACCAGGAGGTGAAGCAGCTCCTCGCCAATAACGCCGATAGCATCCACGCGATCGCTGAGCGGCTGCTCGAGAAGAACGAGCTGTATGGCGATGAGGTGACGCAGATCATCAGAGAAGTCGAAGCCAAGCGGCCGCCAATCCAGCAGATCCTTAACGAGCAGAACCGACGCACAGCTTACCATGAGGCCGGCCACGTCATCGCCCAGCTGACGCTCTTCCCGCACGAGCCCATCGTGCGCGTGTCGATCGTTCGCAAGCGCTATGTGGGCGGACGGCCAGAGCGCACCCCCTTGTTGGAGCGGCCGAACTACCTGGCCAGCCGCGATGATGTGCTGCGCGAGATCCAGACCCTCCTGGCCGGTCGCGCTGCCGAGGAGCTGTTCCTGGGCAACGTGTTCGTCGGCTCCTCCGACGACCTGCGCCGGGCCACCGCGCTGGCGCGGGCGATGATCACGACCTGGGGCATGGGCGGCTCGCTGTATTACGAGCTGCCGGAGGAGCGCCGCGATGGCGAGGCCAAGGAGATCCGGCAGCGTGTCGAGCGCCTGCTCGAGGAGCAGTACGAGGCGGTCAAGCGCCTGCTGCGCGAGCGGGAGGATGATGTGCACGCCCTCGTGCGCGAGCTACTGGTGAAGCAGGAGCTGTCCGGCTACGAGGTCGAAGCGCTCGTGCGCCACGAGCGGCCTGCGCTGGTGGACGGCCAGACCGCAGTAAGCCCCAACGGGTCACCCGCCCCAACCACGGGGGCGGGCGCTGAGATCGTGCATCTTGCCGACCCTGCCCAGGATGTGGGAGGAGCCTAACAGGTCGGCGCAAGCGCCCGTCGAAGCACTGAGTACACAGGGCAGGTCACGGGTGACCTGCCCTGGTGTTTTGGGATCACGGCTTGCTCCTTCACCCCGGCTGCCCCACGCCCACTGCCGGGATGCACTGGGGCACGGCGTTACTTACCAGTTACTTACCAGCCGATCGCATAGCCGTCTCGTCGGGGATCAGCAGCGCCCCAGTACGCCCCGGTCGCCAGATCAACCTGAATGACCATGGCGCTGCCAACCGCGGCCCAGGGGCCAATGACCTGCACCGGATGGCCGCGCAGCACCAGGCCGCGTACGGTGTCCTCTGAGAAGCGGGCCTCCAGGTTCAGGGCATCCTCAGCGGTGTGCGGCACCGTGGACTCCATGCGGCTCTGGATGTGCCGCCAGCGCGGCGCTTCTACTGCCTCGACCGGCGTCATGCCGAAGTCAAGAATATGCGTGATAAGCTGCAGGTTCGTCTGCACCTGGGTATCTGCCCCCGGTGTTCCCAGGGCGAGAATGAGCCGGCCATCCCGGAAGACCATCACCGGGTTCATGGTGTGGCGCACACGCTTGCCGGGCTCCAGACAGTCAACGTGCTGCGGGTCAAGATGCCAGTAGGTCATGCGGTTGTTCAGCAATACGCCGGTGCCGTCGGCCACCAGCCCTGAGCCAAAGCCGGACTGGAGGCTCTGGAGCTGGCACACCGCATTGCCCCAGCGGTCGGCCACCACAAAGCACGTGGTATCCTCCCGGCGAACGCCTGACGCTCGCCGGCCCGGCCGAGTGACGGCCGGCCGGCCCTGCGGCTGGAAGGCACCCGGGTCGCCCGGCCGAACTGTACCCGGCAGGGCAGCGCGCTCGAGATTGATCAGCCGCGCCCGCTCACGGGCATACGCCTTCGAGAGCAGCCCGGCGATCGGTACATCCACGAAATCGGGGTCGGCCAGGTATTCCTCACGATCGGCGAAGGCCAGCTTTTTCGCCTCGACCATCAGATGGATGCTCGCCGCAGTGTTGCACCCCAGGCTCCGCAGGTCGAAAAGCTCAACCAGGTTGAGCTCCTGAAGCAGCACATGGCCGCTGGAATTCGGCGGAGCTTCGTACACCGTGTACCCTCGGTAGGTGGTGCTGATCGGCTCCTGCCAGACGGCGCGGCAGGCAGCAAGGTCTTCCAGAGTCAAAAGCCCACCATAGCGCTCGCTGCAGGCGACGATCTTCCGAGCAGTCTCCCCACGGTAGAACTCCTCGGCACCACCTGCAGCAATACGCCGAAAGGTCTCGGCCAGGTCCCGCTGCACCAGCAGCTCGCCGGCCTGCAATGGCCGGCCATCGCGCGTGAAGATAGCGCGCGACGACGGGAACTCGCGCAGGCTGGCGTCGGCGGCGATGCCCTCGGCCAGCCGGTGGCTCACCGGGAAACCATCCTGCGCCAGGCTGATGGCCGGCTCAAGCACCTGCTCCAGCGCCAGCGAGCCATAGCGGGCGTGTGCCTCCAGCCAACCAGCCAGCAACCCCGGCACAGAGACGCTCCGAATGCCCTTCATCGGAATGCCGTCCCGGTACGCCTCAAGCGTCGCCGCGGCCGGGGCCGCACCCGTGGCGTTGACTACCTGGACGCTGCCGCTCTGCTTCCAGTAGATCATGATGAAGCCGTCGCCGCCGATGCCGGACATGTTCGGCTCAACCACGTTGAGCGCTGCAGCAGTAGCGATGGCGGCATCCACAGCATTGCCGCCCCGTTGCAGGACCGAGATGCCGGCCTGCGATGCCAGCGGGTGGCCCGAACACACCATGCCGTTGCGCGCCATCACCACCGGGCGATAGGCCTCGAACTGTATACCATGCGGTCCCTGCGCAGCCATCTGTGGCACCCTCCACATCTAACCGCTTTGCTCTCTCTTCTGCACGCACTCTAGCACACTCGGCTCGGCTGTACAGAAAGGGATGCAGTACTGCGTCCCTGCGCCGTACCACACGAGGCCTGCCTCAGACACAGATCGTGTCGCGCATCGGGGGGGGGCACGGCATGCCGTGCCCCCCCAGGGCGCCTCACCGGTTTTGCGGTGTGGTGAGGACGGTGCCGCACAGCCGGTCTCGTTTCCACCCGACGATACCAGGCGCCCTTCACCGAGTGGACGGCAGCGCGAGGCTGTGCCGGTGCATAGGGCTTCGGTGTGGCTGCGATTGAGCCGGTGCGGCACGGAGACCCGGAGCCTCTGCGCCCGACATACCAACCGGCAGGCCGGGCGCAGAGATCATGCCGAGCTAGGCACCCTGGCAGGAGCACAGGCTCAAGGGACGTGCACACCACCCGCTCGCAGGCTCACTCGGCGAGAAGCGGCCGCCGGCCGCGCTGCTGCAGGTGCCGGATAGCAAAGCCTTTCGCCATGCCGAGAATGCCGGTCAAGCCCAGGCCCTTGCCCATAGAGAGCTCACGGCCAAAGATGCGATAGACGGTGTCTTCCGGGACCTGGACGACCTGCTCCAGCGGCGCGCCGGAGAGCGTTTCGTCCAGGATCACCGAGAGCGCCTTCGCAGAAAGCCCCTGCGGGTTCTCCACCGCGAAGTAGTACTTTAGCGTGCCATCCGGCAGCTCTTCGGCCCACACGTACGCCTCAGACTCGCAGTGCGGCACGCGGTGTTCCTCAGGGAAGGGGCGCGTGGCAATGCGCGGCGGCACCTCTTCGAAGCGGTCGGCGAAGTCGATCAGCATCTCGACCCGCTCGGTGCGGTCAACGATTGACTCGAAATCTTCCAGGAGTTCCTGGAGCTTTCTCGGATACTCTGCCATGAAGCTGTGCTCTTCTCTCCGGTTACATCCAGGCTATGTCTGGAGCCGTGCCCCCCTCCGTGATCAGCGCTCGATCGGCGCCCCCACCAGGTTCCCCCACTCGGTCCACGAGCCGTCGTAGTTGCGCACCCGCCGAAAGCCGAGCAGGTGGGTCAGGACGAACCAGGTGTGGCTGGAGCGCTCGCCGATGCGGCAGTAGACAATCACATCGTCATCCGGCTTGAGGCCCTGCTCTTCGATGTAAATCTTCCGCAGCTCCTCTGCCGGCTTAAACGTCCCGTCCTCCGGGTTGACCGCACGCGCCCACGGCACATTCTTCGCTCCAGGAATATGTCCGCCGCGCAGGGCGCCCTCGTTGGGGTACTCTGGCATGTGCAGCCGTTCGCCCGTGTACTCCTGCGGGCTGCGCACATCCACCAGCGGCAACCGCGCCTCGATATGCTTCATTACCTGGTCGCGGAAGGCGCGGATACGCGTATCGTCCCGCTCCAGGGCACGGTACTGCGTCGGCGGATAGCTCGGCACTTCCCGCGTCATGGGACGGCCTTCCCTCTCCCACTTGAGGCGGCCACCATCCATAATCTTCGCCTTGGTATGCCCGAACAACTGGAACACCCAGTAGGCGTAGGTTGCCCACCAGTTGTTCTTGTCGCCGTAGAAGACAACAGTCGTGTCATTGGCGATGCCGAGCCGCGACATCAGCTGCTCGAAGCGCTCGCGATCGAGGTAGTCACGGCGGAGGGGGTCATTCAGGTCCCTGGCCCAGTCCACCTGGACCGCCCCGGGAATGTGGCCGGCGGCATAGAGCAGCGGGTCCTCGTCAGACTCGACAATCCGCACGGCCGGATCATTCAGATGATCCGCTACCCACTGCGTCGAGACCAGCACGTCGGGATTGGCGTAGCCCCGGCCGGCAATGTCATCGCTCATGCTCTGTGTACTCCTTCTACTCCTTCGGCTCGCATTCGGTCCGGCCCCAAAATTGGATAAACGACTACAGTACTCAAGTATCTGCCACCCCATTATAGCAGGTGGACAGACGTATCGGCTGCCAGAGCCGGCAAGGCGTGGTAGAGCTCGCGCAGGCGCGGGTAGAGGGCCCGGTAGAGTTCATAAAGCTGGTTGTAGCGCGCCCGGTAATCCGGGCGCGGCTCCCAGCGTCCGGTGATCCGGACGATCATGCTGGCCGCAAGCAGATCAGGCCACACACCGGCAGCAACGCCTGCCAGCAGCGCGGCGCCCAGAGTGCCCGGCTCAGCCGAGGTCAGTACCACGGGGCGGCTCAGCATATCGGCCTTGATTTGATTCCACAGACCAGATCGAGCACCACCACCGGCGAGACGGAGATGCGTAACCTGCGTGCCCGCCGCCTCCTCGATGGCATCGAGCACATGGCGGATACTGGCAGCAACCCCCTCCAGGATGGCGCGCACGAAGTCGCCCGGGCCGTGGATCAGAGCAATGCCAAAGAAGAGGCCGCGCGCCGTGGCGTCCCAGAGAGGGGCACGCTCGCCTTCAAGATACGGCAGAAAGATAAGGCCACGTGCCCCCGGCGGACTGCCGGCGGCTAGCTCCAGGGCACGCGCCGTATCCCCGCCCAGGAAATGCTCGACGAACCAGGTCAGCGCAGCCCCGCTGCACTGCGTGGGCCCGAAGATGGCCAGCCGTCCGTGCGGCGCCGGCACTTCCAAGAGCCGCGCATCCCCGCTCGGAGCCCCTCGCAGAACTGCGCCGATGACCTCGGAGGTACCCGAGACGAGATAGCCACCGCCATTCCCCAGGAAGGCACCGCTGCCGAGCATGGCAGCCAGGCCATCGGTCCAGCCACATGCCACCGGCGTGCCCGCCAATAGGCCGGTCTGCGCTGCGGCTTCGGCTGTGACGGCTCCAATCCGTTCGTGCGGTTCAGCGATGGGCGGTGCCAGCGTATCCGGCAGGCCAAACCGTTCCTGCCAGAAGCGGATCGGCCGGCCGGTCGCCATGTGCACCAAGCCTTTGGCCGACCAGCGATCGCTCACCCGCACGCCGGTGAGCCGGTAGTGCAGGTAGTCTTTGGGCTCCAGGGCGGTGCGAGCGCGCTGCAGGACGGCAGGCTCGTGACGCTGCAGCCACAGCAGGCGCGCCGGAGCAAACGTGGGCGAGACCGGAAAGTGCGTGCCCAGTAGCTCGCTCCACCGCGGGCCTGCCGCCTCGGCCAGCTCCTGCGCTGCTGCGGCGGCTCGCGTGTCCTGCCAGATGATTGCCGGCCGCACCGGCCGGCCTGCCTCATCGAGCAGGAGGAGCGTGGGGGAATGGCCGCAGGCCCAGACGGCGCGCACCTCCCCAGGCTGTACCCCTGCCGTGCGCAGCGCGGTGCGGATGGCCCCACAGGCTGCATGCCACATCGCCTCCGGCTCCTGCTCAGCCCAGCCCGGCTGCGGCCGCGCCACCTCAAGCGGCGCCGATCCCGCGGCCAGCATCGTGCCATCCGCCGCGTAGAGCGCCGCCTTGCAGGCGGAGGTGCCCAGGTCGATGCCTAAGAGTACCATGGCTCGGCGCCCTTCTGCCGGCTGCCGTCACGGCGCTCCGGCGGTGCGAAACTCATGCAGAGGCGACGCGCGGCATCCGCATCGGCTCCCGCTTGAGCTCTGCATTCACAAAGGCGTGCAAGAGTTGCAGCTTAAGCGGAGCTGCCGCCGGATCGTCCCACAGGTTCCGCACCTCACCGGGGTCCTCTTCCAGGTCAAAGAGCTCCCCGTACGGCTGATCGCGATAGACCGTGATCTTGTACCGCCGGTCGATGTGGGTGCGCAGGTGCACCGCCGTCGGCTGGTGGCGGTTCTCCACGATCACGTGATCGCGGGCAGCTTCGAGCGTGCCCTGCCAGACCGGGAGCTGGTTCACGCCCTGCATCGCACCCGGCACAGGAAGCCCGGCTGCGGCCAGGAAGGTAGGCGCCAGGTCCACCAGGCTTTGCAACGCATCGCAGGTGCGCCCGGCCGGCACTCGCCCCGGCCAGCGCACGAGGAAGGGCAGGCGCAGCAGGTCCTCGTAGTGGAAAGCGCCCTTCGCCACCAGGCCGTGCTGCCCCAGGAAATGTCCGTGATCTGTGGTAAAGACCACCAGCGTGTTCTCGGCCAGTCCCAGCCGATCCAGGCAGTCCAGGATCCGCCCGATCTCACGGTCCATGAAGCTCACCATGCCATAGTACACCGCCATGTCTTTCTTGAGCCGCTCAGGATCGCGCAGGTGCGAGTGGAAGCCGTGGTTGGCGAACGGCGTCTCGCGGTACATAGAGAAGTCGGGGTGCGCCTCCTGGGTCTTGCGGAAGTGCGGCGGGTTGCGATCATGCTCGCCGGGGACCACCGCGCCGGGCTCCATCTCGGCCGGATCGTACAGCGATGCCCATGGCTCCGGCACGAGGTAGGGTGGGTGAGGATCGGGAAAGCTGGCCCACAGGAAGAACGGCCGCCCGGTAGCCTGTGCCTGCTCGATGAACGCCATCGACCGCTCGGCAATCCAGCAATTGTAGTGGTAGCGCTCGGGAAGATCCCACACATGCTGCCGTCGCTGCTGGGTGGGATCGGGCGGCCAGGGACGGAAATACTCACGCCAGTTCGTGAGGCCGTTCTCCTCCATCCAGATTGCATAGTGCTGGCCGGCATGCGATTCGTCGGCGTGATTGCGACAGAGCTCGATGTGCGCGAAGCCGTACCACGGCCCCCAGAAGCCACGCCAGAAATCCAGATCACGCAGGATCGGCTGGCATTCGAGCGACGGGCTCTCCGGCGTGGAGGCGAGCGGCTGGAAGTGCGCTTTGCCAATCAACCCGGTGGCGTAGCCGGCAGCCGAGAGCATCTGGCCAATGGTGGGCACATCCTCGGGCAGCTTGACCCCGATGGTCCAGCAGCCATGGACCGACGGATACAGGCCGGTGATGATGCTCGACCGGCTGGGCGAGCACACCGGGTTCGGGCAGTAGGCGCGGGTGAACCGCGTCCCTTCGGCCGCCAGACGGTCGAGGGCGGGCGTCTTGATACGCGGGTTTATCACCCCGAGCGTGCTGTAATGCTGCTGGTCGCTGGTGATAAGCAGGATATTCGGACGGTTCTCCCCATGGTCCGCGCGGTCCATAAAACTGACATCCTCCGGAAGAATAGCGGGTATCACCGGATAGCCGGGTGTGTCTGTGCACGTGCTGCGTCCGGCATGGTATACCACTTGATGGCGGAAGGTTGAGCCGGCATATCCTCGCACAGTATCATCAGGGGAGCAAGAGAGGCGAGCAGGGGGTGCCATGCTCGATCTACGTAGCGCAGACGCGCGCGCCGACCTCAAGCGGCAGGCCGCGGAAAAGGCGGTCGAGTTCGTTCGATCCGGGATGGTGCTTGGCTTAGGGGCAGGCACCACGGTCCACTTCGCGCTGCTCCGTATCGCGCAGCTGCTGGCAGACGGCCACCTGCGTGACATTCGGGGCGTGCCGTGCTCCCTCGCCGTGGCCGAGGAGGCGCGCCGGCTGGGCATCCCCTTAACCACGCTCGACGAGCACCCGTGGCTTGACCTTACCATCGACGGCGCCGACGAAGTGGACTCCCAGCTCAATTTAATCAAGGGCGGGGGCGGGGCGTTGCTGCGCGAGAAGATCGTGGCACAGGCCAGCCGCCGTGAGATCATCGTCGTGGACGAGAGCAAGCTCTCCCCGGCGCTGGGGACGCAGCGGGCGGTGCCAGTCGAGGTCGTGCCCTTTGGCCTGCGCACCCAGATCCTGTTCCTGGAGTCGCTGGGCGCCCGCGTGGAACTCCGGCGCGGCCCCGATGGCACGCCGGTGCGGACAGACCAGGGAAACCTGCTCCTCGATTGCCATCTCGGCCCCATTGCCGATCCCGCGGCGCTGGCCGCGTGTCTGGCCGGTCGAGCCGGTATCGTCGAGCACGGGCTGTTCATCGGTCTGGCTACGGACGTCATCGTGGCCGGGCATGACGGGCTACGCCACCTGCGCCAGGCTGGGAGAGGCAGCGCCGCGCCATGAAAATCGCGCCCTCCATCCTCTCGGCTGACTTCAGCCGCCTCGGCGAACAGGTGCGCCAGGCTCTCGAGGCCGGCGCCGACTGGATCCATGTGGACGTGATGGACGGCCATTTCGTGCCAAATATCACCATGGGCCCGCACGTCGTGCAGGCACTGCGTCCCCTCGCCGGGGAGTTTGGGGCCCTGCTTGATGTTCACTTGATGGTCGAAGAGCCCGAGCGGTTCCTCGCCGACTTCGCCCACGCCGGCGCGCACATCCTTACCGTGCATGTCGAGACCTGCCCGCATCTCCACCGTACGGTGCAGATGATCCGCGCCCTCGGCGTCCGCCCGGGCGTGACGCTCAACCCCGCCACACCCCTAATTAGCCTGGAGGAGATCCTGGCCGACGTTGACGTGGTGCTCGTCATGAGCGTCAATCCAGGCTGGGGGGGCCAGGACTTCATCCCGGCCAGCCTGGCGCGCATCGCCAGAGTGCGACGCATGCTGGACGAGCGCGGGCTTCGCCACGTCGAACTGGAGGTTGACGGCGGGATCAATCCCGACACCGCCGGCCCGGTTGCGCAGGCGGGCGCTACAGTGCTGGTCGCCGGCTCCGCCATCTTCGGCAACGCCGCCCCGATCGCGCACAATGTGCGCGCCCTGCGCGCCGCCGCAGAGGCGGTCCGGCACACCGGCTAGAGCGTGCGGCGCCCCGGCACGAGGGCGCCGCACGCTCAGGCACCGCTTACTTCGCCCGCACCTCTACCCCGCAGAGGCGCTCCAGCGGCAGGATCTGCGCCGTGGTGTTCTTGCCGCCCAGACCGAGCGCCTGGGCCGTCCGCAGATAGTGCGCGGCAAGGGCTGCGCCAAGGATCGGCACCTTCAGCTCCCGGGCAAGCTGGCTTGCCAGCGTGATGTCTTTCTCCATGTTGTCAATGGTGAAGCCGGGCTCGAAGTCCCCGCGCAGCGTGGAGTCCTTCATACTCGCCAGGGCGCGACTCTGTGCCGACGAGTTCATCAGGATCTCGTGCAGCAAGGCCGGATCAATGCCGGCCTTGCTGCCCAGTACCATGCCCTCCAGCGCGGCGACGGCGTTAACCGCCGAGATCATGTTGTTGACCAGCTTCACAATGGCCCCGCTGCCGCTTGGGCCGACGTAATAAATGTGCTGGCCCATCGCCCGCAACACTGGCAGCGCGCGCTCGTAGGCCGCCCTGTCGCCCCCTACCATAATGGCAAGCGTTGCATTGCGGGCCCCCGTCACCCCACCGCTGACCGGCGCATCCAGGTACGCCGCGCCGCGTGCAGCCGCCGCTGCGGCGATGCGCCGGTGCGTCTCGGGATCGATTGTGCTCATATCGATCAGGATCGCACCAGGGCGTGCTCCTTCCAGCACACCCCCCGGCCCCAGGTAGACCTCCTCTACATCCCGCGGGCCGGTCACACAGGAACATACCACGTCAACCTTCGACGCCAGATCGCGCGGCGAGTCCGCCACCGCCGCTCCTTCAGCAGCCAGGTCTTCCGTGCGGGCGCGCGTGCGGTTCCAGACGGTGAGCCGGAAGCCGGCTTTCAAGAGATTGCGCGCCATCGGCTTGCCCATCAAACCCAGGCCAATATAGCCGACGCTGGGACGATCGCTGCCGGGGTTCACAGGATCCGTCATCCATCCTCCTCCAGTGATACGCGCACGTCCACGCGCGTGATCTACGCACAGCACGTAGAACTCAGGCGAAGCCCATGGTACCATATCCCGGCGCACGGCAGCGTCATACTCTCCTGCGTGGACCGCGCCGGCGGTGCTCTGCAGCACCGTCTGTTATAATCCAGGTGCGACATCTGCACCGGTTGCGCCTATTGCTGCGATAATCCGTCGCCAGGAAGACCAGCGGGGCTGCCCGCGCAGCAATCAACGGACACATACCTGCAGTGAGCACGGTTGCAGCCCGTCTCAAGCACCTCCTTATGCCTGAGGCTGTTTCCAGCCAGGCCGCATGGCGGCGGTTCTGGCGGGAGACGGCACTGGCATATACCTTTCTCCTTCCGGCGCTGGTTATCATCATCACGTTCAAACTCGCGCCGGTTTTCTTTGCCTTCTACATCAGCCTCCACCGCTGGAGCCTGGTGCCCGAGCGCTTTGTCGGGCTGGGCAATTACGTCTACCTGCTCCACAGCGAGGAGTTCCGCCGCTCGCTCCTGATCAGCGTGTACTACGTGGTCGGCGCCGTGCCGGCGGAGATGGTCCTGGGCTTGCTGCTGGCCGTGCTGTTGTTCCGCAGCGCCTGGCTGCAGGGACTCTACCGTACCGGCTACTTCTTGCCGTATGTGACCTCGACGCTGGCGGCAGCGGTCGTCTGGAGCTGGATGTACCACCCCCAGATCGGGGTGATCAACTGGATGCTCAAGACGCTGGGGCTACCGACCCAGCGCTGGATGCAGGAAGAAACCGGCGTGCTGCGGCTGCTGGGCGAGTGGCTGGGCATCCACGTGCCGGTCTGGGCGGAGGGCCCGAGTCTGGCCATGTTCGCTATCATTGTGATGACGATCTGGCACTACACCGGCTTCCACATGGTGGTGTTCCTGGCCGGACTCAGCACCATTCCGCGTGAGCTCTACGACGCGGCGCGCATCGACGGCGCGTCGTCGTGGCAGCTCTTCCGGCATATCACCTGGCCCCTGCTGTCGCCTACGACCTTCTTCCTGTTTATCGTCTCGACCATCGGAGCTTTCCAGGCCTTTAACCAGATTTACCAGATGGCTCCGCCGGTGGGCGGGCCGCGCGGGGCCACAACCACGGCGACCATCTACATCTTTAAACAATTCTACGTGGGCGGCTACGTCGGCCGCGGCTCGGCGGCCGCGTTCATCCTGTTCGGCATTATCCTGGCGCTGACGCTGCTGAATTTCTACATCCTGGAGCGACGGGTGCACTATGAGTGAGGCCCCGGCGTCGCGTCCGCTGACTGCGCCCTACCTCGCCCGCCCGGCGCTGGCGCGCCCGGCACTCGCCGCGCTGCGCTGGCGCCGCCTCGGCGGGCAGGCGCTGGTCTACCTTGTGCTCTCTGCCGGATTGCTGGTCGCGATCTTCCCCTTCGTGTGGATGGTGCTTACGTCGCTGAAGGATCGCGCCGAGGCAAGTGCCTTTCCTCCCACCCTCTTTCCCTCGGTCTGGCATCCCGAGAACTACGTGGAGGCGTGGCGCACCGCACCCTGGCCACGCTATTTCTTCAACACGCTCTTGGTCAGTACCGTTGTTGCCCTCGGCAACATGACCACCTCCACTCTGGCAGCCTATGCCTTCGCCCGGCTGCGCTTCTTCGCCAAGCCGGTCGTGTTTTTCCTCTTGCTCGCCACGCTGATGATCCCCGACGAGGTAACGGTGATTCCGAATTACGTGCTGATCCAGCGCCTGAAGTGGATCAACACGTACCAGGCGCTGATCGTGCCGTTCCTGGCCGGCGTGTTCGGCATCTTCTTGCTGCGCCAGTTCTTCCGCAGCCTGCCCCAGGACCTGTTCGAGGCAGCAATGCTCGACGGCGCCGGCCACCTGCAGATCATCTGGTACGTGGTGCTGCCACTCTCGCGACCGGCGTTGATCACGGTCGCCCTGCTGAGTTTTCTCAGCAGCTACAACAGCTTCTTGTGGCCGCTGCTGGTCGCCTCGCGGGCGGAGCTCCGCATGGTCATGGTCGGCCTCAACTCGTTCACGACCGAGGTCTCCACCCGCTTCGATCTCTTGATGGCTGCGTCCGCCATGGTCATCCTGCCTGTGGTGATGCTTTTCTTCGTGGCACAGCGCTATTTCGTCGAAGGTGTGACGCGCACCGGGCTGCGGGGATGAATTCCGTTGCCGCCCTATTTGCTAACATTTGCTTCTACGTCTGGCAACATTCTGGTAACATTGACCTGGTACCATCGAGCCGGAAGAGGAGCCGGAAGAAGCGCTGGAAAGAGCGCCGGAAGGCACCGGAGATATCCGGCATGCCCGACTATCCTGGAGGCACGAGGAGGAAACAGCGATGGGTCTGAGCCGGCGAAAAGCCATTGTCCTCAGTGTGGCAGCGGCAGGAGTCCCGCTGCTGGCCGCCTGCGCTCAACAGGCGCAGCGGCCTGCACCGCGGTCCGAGGCGGAGGTCCAGCTCACTGGCCCGGTCGAGGTCCAGCTCTGGCATGTGATTAATGAGAACACCCCGGTCGGTCGGGCATTTGTGAAGCTCATCAACGACTTCAATGCCGCCAAGCCCAATATCAAAGTCAAGGCCGACTACAAAGGGAACTATACAGAGCTCTTCCGCGCTGTGCGCGCGGCCGTGGCTGCCGGGGCAACGCCGGACCTGGCACCGTCTTACGAGAGCTTCATCCCCGAGTATATGCGGGCCAATGCCGTGGTCGCTCTAGACGACTACGTACGGGTTGACAAGGTCGATCTGAACGACTTCTTCCCCGGTATGCTCGAGTCGCTGCGCTTCAAGGCGTACGACAATAAGCTGCTGCAGTTCCCCTTCACCAAGAGCATGCTGGTGATGCACTATAACGAAGACATGCTCAAGGAAGCCGGCTTTAACAAGCCGCCTGAGACCTGGGACGAGTTTCTGGCTATGGCCCCGAAGCTCACCAGGGACAAGGATGGCGACGGCAAGCCGGACCAGTTCGCGTACCGCGGGTATGTGGACCTCTCCCGCTTCGACGGCATGATCTACACCCGCGGCGGCAAGCTGCTCTCCGATGACCAGACCAGAGTGCTGTTCATGGAGAAGCCAGGCGTGGACAGCATCGAATGGATCGCGAACATGCAGCCGTACGCCTTCCTGCCGCCGCCGCGCAGCACGTCCGATGCGGAGTTTGCCGCCGGCAACTTCGCCATCATGCTGGAGTCAAGCACCGGCTTGGGCTATATCCCGCCGCTGGTGGGGGACAAGTTCAAGTGGGGCACGGCCCTGATCCCGCAGCTCAGCACGACCTCGCCCAAGGCAACGGTGCTGTGGGGCGGGAATATTAACATCTTCAAGAGCACGCCAGAGCGCCAGCGCGGCGCCTGGGAGTTCATCAAGTGGTTCACCGACCGCGATCAGACGGCCTGGTGGGCCACGCAGTCGGGCTACCTGCCGGTGCGCAAGTCGGCGGCGGAGACCCAGGTGCTTAAGGAGTTCTGGGCCAAGGAGCCGCGGAACAAGGTGCCGTTCGACCTGCTGCCGTACGGCAAGGGCGAGCCGAACGTGGATGGCTGGCAGGAGATCCGCGATGTAATGCAGGAACTGTTCGATTACATCCTCTCCGGCCAGTTCAGGCGGGACAACAAGGCCCCACGCCAGGCGCTGCAGGAAGCTACGGACAAGTGCAATAAGATCCTGGCCGAGAAGCGGGGTGCATGAGCATACGCCCCTCCCGTGACGCAGGGCAGGCCTTGTGCTTGCCCCTGCCTTCACGGTACCCGGGCGCTCAATCTCGCCCACGGCTCCCGTCGGCGCCTCTTCACCAGAGGCGCCTTTTTTGCTCCTGAGATGCTCGCGCAGCAACTGCAGCGGATCTCCGCCGTTTCTCCGCGTGGAGAGGCACCCATCCCAGGCACGCAGGAGTAACGTACATGTGCGGTATCATCGGCTACGCCGGCAGCGGTGCCCGCAACGCCGCTGGCGTAGCCGTGGACGGACTGAAGCGGCTGGAGTATCGCGGCTATGATTCAGCCGGCGTGGCCGTGCTGGCCCGGCAGCCCGACGGCATGGTCTGCCTGCAGGTGCGGCGCTCGGCCGGCAAGCTGGAGCGGCTGGCGGCAGCCCTGGCCGCTACCCCTCTCTCTGGCGAGCTCGCTATAGGCCACACGCGCTGGGCGACACACGGCCGTCCCTGCGAAGAGAACGCCCATCCGCACCGCGACTGCAGCGGCCGCACCGTCGTGGTGCACAACGGCATCGTGGAGAATTACCAGGAGCTGCGCGCCGAGCTTACAGCCCGCGGCCACAGCTTCCGCTCGGAGACCGACACGGAGGTGATTGCCCACCTGGTGGAAGAAGGCCTGGCCGGGGGCGCCTCGCTCGAACAGGCTACCCGCGCCGCGCTGCTGCGCCTGCGCGGCGCCGCCGCCATCGTTGTGATGAGCGCGCTGGCCCCCGACTTGCTGGTGGCGGCGCGGCTCGGCCATGCCGGCGGCATCGTCATCGGCCTGGGCGAAGGCGAAAACTTCATCGCCTCAGATATGCCGGCCATCCTGGAGTACACCAACCGCATGCTCTTCCTCGACGATCGCGAGCTCGCCTGCGTTACGGCGCAGGATGTGCGCGTCTTTACGCTTGACGGCACACCCGTGGCGCGAGAGCCGCGCATCGTGCCGTACGATCCCGCAGCAGCGGCGAAGGACGGCTACCGGCACTTCATGCTCAAAGAAATCCACGAGCAGGGACGCTCGCTGGCGAACAGTCTCGGCGGACGCATCAGTCTGGATCCTCCGCAGGTGCACCTGGAAGAGCTGAACCTGGACTCCCGTCACCTGCGTCTCTTGGAGCGGCTTTATCTCGTGGCGTGCGGCACAGCCTGGCATGCCTGCCTCGTCGGCAAGTTCCTCATCGAGAAGCTGGCCCGGGTGCCGGTTGAGGTCGATTACGCTTCGGAGTTCCGCTACCGCGAACCACCGGTGGTCAAGAACGCCGCCCTGGTCGCCGTGACACAGTCCGGAGAGACGGTCGACACGCTCGTCTCGATGGACTTGGCGCGGCGGCTGGGCCTCACTGTGCTGGCAGTGGTCAACGTCCTGGGCAGCCAGGCCACGCGCATCGCCGACGGGCTGATCTACACCCACGCCGGGCCGGAGATCGGCGTCTGTTCGACCAAGGCCTTCACTGCCCAGCTCGCCTGCCTGGCCCTCCTGGCCCTGCGCATGGCCGCCGCGCGCGGCACACTCTCCGACGAGGAGCTTAGCCGCCATCTCCACGAATTGCTGCGCCTTCCTGAACTCGTTGGAACCTACCTGGCGAACGCCCCGGTCGCCGAGCTCGAGCGCCTGGCTGAGCGCTATCACAAGCGCCGGCATTTCCTGTACCTCGGCCGCGGCATCGAGTACCCCATCGCCCTGGAGGGCGCCCTTAAACTGAAAGAAATCTCGTACATTCACGCTGAGGGCTACCCGGCCGGCGAAATGAAGCATGGTCCCATCGCCCTGATCGACGAGGAAATGCCGGTCGTGGCCATTGCGCCCAGGGATGCAACGTATGACAAAATGCTCAGCAATATTCAGCAAGTCAAGGCGCGCGGCGGGACGGTCATCGCGCTGGCGACGGAGGGCGACGCCGTGCTCGCCCAGGAGGCCGACCATGTGCTCTGGCTGCCGCACGTGCCGTGGCTGCTGCAGCCGGTGCTGGCGACGCTGCCGCTACAGCTCCTCGCATATTACATCGCCGTCCGTCGCGGCTGCGACGTGGACCAGCCGCGCAACCTGGCCAAAAGCGTGACCGTCGAGTGAGGGCGGATGCGTGCTGGGCCGGCCGAGGAGGAAGCATCTATGAGCCTGCCTCTCCCTTTTCCATCGCCCGGCCACGCCGGCGAACGGCCGCCACGCCCTGACTACGGCATTGACAGCCCACAGGTCGTCGGCTGGCTTGCCCTTGGTGGTATGCTCGGCATCATCGCAGGCATCATGCTCTTCCTATGGCTCCGCCCAGTCCATCCCGCTCTGGCCGGCCTTGTGCTGAACTGGGGCCTGTGGGGTGGGCTCTCATGCCTCGTGACAGTTGCCGGCATGCTCTGGAGCAGCAAGGTCGGCAAGGGTCGCGCTGTGGAGCGCATGCTTGCGGCGATCCCCTGGCGCGGCGATGAGCTGGTCCTGGACGTAGGCTGCGGTCGTGGCCTGGTGGTGACTGCTGCGGCGAAGCGGCTGACCACGGGCAAAGCTATCGGCGTGGATATCTGGCGGACTTCTGACCAGTCGGGGAACCGGCCGGAGGCTGCCTGGGCCAACGCCCGCGCCGAGGGTGTCGCTGAGCGTATCGATATCCGAGACGGCGATGCCAGGCAGCTTCCCTTCGAGGACGATACCTTCGATGTGGTGCTTTCGAGCCTGGTGCTCCATAATATCCCCGGCCGGGCCGGCCGCGAGCAGGCACTTCGAGAGATGGTGCGTGTGCTTCGGCCGGGCGGCTACCTGGCGGTTCTGGACATGGTGCACAGCAGCGAGTACACCCGTACCTTGCGCGCCTGCGGCATGGTTGACGTCACCCGATCAAGGCCGTTTTTCCTTTTCTTTGCCCCGGCCCGGATCGTCACCGCAAGGAAACCTCCTGCTGGAAGCAATCAGGTGCCTTAGCCCTGTTCGTCCAGCCAGCGCGCCAGCTCATCCCGCTCGAAGACGGGCAGGGGGTACGCATCTTCCTCATACACGATCGTCAGCTCGGCCTGTGCAGGCGTCACCTCGCCGATCGCCGCGGCGGGAATGCCCGCGCCCGCCAGCGCGGCGAGCACTGCCGGGACATGCCGGCGGTCAACGGCCAGGAGCAAGGCGCCGGAAGCAAGCAGCCCCAGGGGATTAAGGCCTAACGTGCGACAGATGCGGTCGCACTCCGGCAGAACGGGGATGGCCTCGGCATAGACGCGCACCCCACAGCCCGATGCCTCGGCCAGCTCCGCCAGCGCCGTAGCCAGCCCACCTTCAGTGGGATCGTGCATGGCGTGCACCGGCGCAGCCCCGAGAGCCACCTGGGCATCGCGCACGACGCTGATGCCGGGCTCAAAGAGGTAGTTTGCAGCGCGGGCGATGACATCCGGCGCAAGACCGAGTTCCTGCAGCCGGCCGGCTGCCTCGCGCGCCAGCACCGCTGTGCCCTCGATAGCGATGCCCTTCGTCAGCACAAGCACATCGCCCGGCCTGGCGCCCCCGGTCGTGACCAGCCGGTCGCGTTCTACCTCGCCCAGCATGCAGCCCACCACAATGGGACGGTCAAGGCCGTACGTGATCTCCGTATGCCCGCCCACGAGCGACACCCCCAGGCCGCGACAGGCCTCGTCGAGCTGGCGGAAGATCGCGCGCGCCTGGTCAGGACCGGCATGCTGAGCCAGCAGCACGGTGGCCAGGAACCACAGCGGCCGTGCCCCGCGCACGGCGATGTCGTTGGCATTGATGGTCACGGCGTACCAGCCGATCAAATCGGTGGCAAAGGTGATCGGATCGGTCTTCGCCACCAGCAGCCGGTCGCCGTAGTCCAGGACCGCCGCGTCCTCACCGATCCGCGCGCCTACCAGCACGCGCGGGTCACGCACCTCGATCTCGCCAAGCAGCCGGCGCAGCAGCGCCACAGGGAGCTTGCCCACCGGCAAACGCTCTGGCTCTGCAAGCCCAGACATCGCCCTGCCCTCTACGCCGGGGTGCCGGCCGGCCCCGAGGCATACTGGAACCGTCCCAGGCGGGCATCGCGCTCCTGCCAGGCGGCATCCACCAGTGCCCACAGCCCCCCGGTAACCAGCGAGTGCCCGCCCAGGATCACTGGGATGGGCGCCTCCAGCGCCGCTCTGGTAAAGCGGGCTACGTAGGGGTCGGCGATCAGGTCCGGCCGGCCCAGGTCGGAGTAGAACCGATCGGCCGGCGACACATGCAGCCGGAGATGATGGAAGAGCACACGGCTATCGATGAAGGCGGCCTGGCAGAGCGTCGCCAGCTCTTCGAAGAGGCGCTCGGGGCCCACCGCTTCGAGATGATAGCCCAGCAGCGAGCGCACCTCCCCCCGCTCGTGCCGGCCCGAGGCCTCCATGCCGCGCTCTTCAGAGAGCACCCGCACCCGCGCTGCCACGTCGGTCTCGAGGTGCTGCCAGACGTAGGAGTTCACCCGCCCGGCCACCAGGATATCGCACATCGGATCGGTCACCACGTCGAACGTGGCACGCAGGCGGGACGTATCAAGGTCCATTTCCCCCAGAGCCGCAAGGACATGCCGGCGCGCCTGCGGGTGCAGCGCCAGCACCATCAAGTCCGTGGGCGTATCCAGGTCGAGCATGGTGCCCGGCGAGCGCGGGAGCACCGTCACGGGCAAACCGGCCTGGCGGCGGAGTAGCCAGGCCAGGTTGTTGTCGCGGTGCTCGGGCAGCTCAATCTGTGTGAGCGCCTGTGCCGGCACCCACCCCAGGAAATCACACGAATACAGGTTGTTCGTGACCACTGCAAACTCCGACTGCACCAGGGCACGGCACGCCTCATCCAGCTCCTGGGCGGTCAGCAGCGCGCCGCTGCCGGCGCCGAAGTAGAGCGGCCGCTCGATCTCATGGCGCTGCAGCACATCCAGCAACGTACGGCCGAAGTAAAACGGACGCTCCGTCAGCTCGACGGCTACCTGCCGCGGAAACAGCGCGCCCACCTGCTCGGCAAATGCCGGATCGTCCACGCCCAGCACCGCGCGCTCCACGAAGGGCGAGGCAAAGGCAAGCTCAAGCAGGTCAAGGATCGCTGCCTTGCAGGCCCGGGCAAGCATCTGCTCCGGCTCACTCTCGCCCCAGCCTCCCGCCAGAACCACCAGGGTAATCGGCGGATAATACTCCGTACGCTGGTCCGTAAGCAGCGTGTCGGCGCCGGGCTTTACCGCCGGGGCAGACGTTGCTGTAGAAAGCGCCTCGTTCATCCTCGCTTACCCAACCTCGGGCACGAGCAAGCCGTAGCCGCCCTCGGCCCGGCGATACACCACATTAAGGCTCTGCGTGCGCGCGTTCAGGAACACGAAAAAGCTGTGGCCTAGGAGCTCCATCTGCTCGATGGCCTCTTCGGTGAGCATCGGCTTCACAGCGAAGCGCTTGATGCGCACAAGCTCGGCAGGCTCCTGCTCCTCCTCCCCGGCAGCCCGGCCTGCCGGTGCCGGCGCCGCCTCCGCCTGCGCCGCCGCACGGGCAAGCTGCGCGCGGCGGCTTTCATAGCGCCCTAAATTAACGTACAGGCGGCTCTTGAAGCGCTCGATCTGTCGCTCCAGCGTATCCGTCACCGCATCGATGGCTGCCTGCGGCGACGGGCCATGCTCCTCCGCCCGCAGGATCGCTCCAGGGACCAGGGCAGTCGCTTCCGCGACGAAGCGCCGGCTGCTCTCCCGCACACGCGGCTCGTGCGTCAGCTTGACGGTAAGGGTGGCAAGCACAGGCAGGAACCGATCGAGCCGTCCCAGCTTGCGCTCGACATACCGGCGGATCTCGTCGGTGACGTCAAAGTGATGGCCCGTGAGATCGATGAGAACAGCCATGCGCCTCCCTCAGTATTTCAGTCGGTATTTTTCAGTCGGTATTTCAGTCGGGTATTTCAGTCGGTATTAAAGATCAGTCGGTGTCACAGATCAGAGTGCCGGTCAGGTCATTGAAGCGTCAGGGCCGCCCGGAGAGATCGTAGCCTCTATGGTACGGGCCGGCGCGGCCCTGACGCAAGCCATCGAGGATTTTGGTTGCGCCAGTCTCTCTCAGGAGGCGCATGGCCCGGCCGGAGAGGAGCGTCTCAGGCAGCGCGCGCTGTGGCCGGCTGTGGAACCGGCTCGGCGAAGCACTGCTTCACCCGCCAGATGCTGTGCGGATAGACCTCCCGCAGGCGGCGCCACTGGCGCATGAGCTCCTGCCCTTCATGGGTCTCCTTGTAGCGCGCCACCCCGAGGAAGTACTGCGCCTCAGGAGCAACTGCGCTGGTTGGGAAACGGTTGAGCACTTCCTCGTAGATCGCCGCAGCCCCGGCAAAGTCGTGCATGCGCAGCCGAGCATGCGCACGCGCTACCTGAAGCTGCGGGAGGAACTCGTAGGGCGGCAGATACCCGTACCACTGAGCGTACTCGAAGCCATCTGCACCGAGCACCCGCAGGTCCGGCGTCCAGACCTGGCGATAGCGCTCCATCAGAGGCCGTGCGGCCTCTTCGGTCACATTCACGCGCACAGGCACGAAGTGCGTATTCAGCACCTCGGCCACGGCCGCTTCAGGGTACGTCACGGTACCCATTGCCTGGCAGCCACCTCACATGGGAGCGTAAAAATCAAGAAAGACCAGTTTCCCTTCCTGCTCTGCCTGGCGGAGCGCCTGCTCGAAGCTGTGAGCCCAGTTGACCGTAGCCATCTGTTCTCACCTCCTCCGAACATCACGCTACGCAGACGTGCTCTCTTTCGTTCCTGAGCGTATGCCCCCGCCGCACTTTCCGAAGGCTGTAGCTACGCCACCTGTCCCTATTATCCCGCCGGAGATACGCAGGCGGATATCAAAGCTGCGCAAAAATTTTGTTTGAGCGTCAGGGCTGCACCTCCGCCGGCAACCGCGCCAGCACTGCCGCATACACCGCGCGCCCCAGTGCCAGGGCCTCTTCAGCTTCTTGGAGCGGCGGCTCTTCAGGCTCCCCGGGGTAGCGAAAGAGCCATGCAAACTGTGTAAGGTCTTCTGCCTGTTCAGCCAGCAACCTGAGCGACCCATCCACTGCAACGCACGCCGCGCCCAGTTCCCGCAGATCGTGGGTCCTCCGAAACGGCACATCATGCCAGAAGAGGAACGCCTTCCACGCCTTCTCGACTGCCTGCTGGCAATGGAAGAGCGCAGTGTCCGGGCGCGGGCGAGCTGCGCCAAGCAGGATAGCGGCCGAATCGCGATCTGCCCAAGCGCGGTCCAGCCACGCGCGACATTCAGCGACCTTTGCGGGATCAGGCGACATGGAGCAATCTCCCCTCGCGCACGGCCGTTGCCGCAAAGGACCCCTTGAGATGCCGGCGGGCATCAAATGTTGTGCGATCCCAGACCACAACATCCACGGCAGCCGGAACACCGCGCAGGGCACGATAAGCCTTTTGCGCAAGACGGTAGCGGGGCTCGGTGGGGTGATCGACCAGAACCAGCAGGTCATAGTCGCTGTCTGGCCCGGCATCCCCTCGCGCCCGAGACCCAAAGAGGTAAATGCGCGCCGGCTGAAGCACCGCCACCAGCCGCTCAACGATCTCCCGCAGCACCGGGTCCTGGTCGAGCAGGGTATCATCACCCATCACGGCTGCACCTCCGCCGGCAGCCCCGTAATGGTCTATGCACCAGGTCATACAAGTATCACGGGCTTAAACAAGATCGCTCGCTAATCACAATCCTGGCCCTCACAAGGCAGAGGTACCGCCACACACCGTTACTTCGCCGGCTGTGCCTTACGCTATAACTCTATCCGGTTCCATCCGCCCTGTCGATCAGGCACGCTCACGGCCAAAAGGCGCTTATTCGTAGCGCCGGCCCAGCGGCTGGTCGTCGAACACGTTGAGGTTGGCGTAGAAGCGTAGCGGTACCTGGTCTACCGGCCCGTTGCGATGCTTGGCGATGATGATGTCGGCGATGCCGCGCTTGGGAGAATTGGGATCGTACATCTCGTCGCGGTAGATAAACATCACGACGTCGGCATCCTGTTCGATCGACCCGCTCTCGCGCAGATCTGAGAGCTTCGGAATATGGTCGTTGCGTTGCTCGACCTGCCGCGAGAGCTGGGAGAGCGCCACCACCGGCACATTCAGCTCGCGGGCAAGCGACTTCAGCGAGCGGGAGATCTCAGAGATCTCCTGCACCCGGTTCTCTACATTGCGCCCCTGCATGAGCTGCAGGTAGTCGATGATGATCAGGCCAATGTTCTCTTCGGCCTGCAGCCGCCGCGCCTTCGTGCGTAGCTCCATGATCGGAATGGCGGCGGTGTCGTCAATGAAGATCGGTGCTTCTGAGAGAATGCCGATCGCCTTGGCAATGCGCGTCCATTCTTCCTCCTGGATGTTGCCGGTGCGCAGCCGGTGCAGGTCGATGTGCGCCTGAATGCACAGCAGGCGCTGCACGAGCTGCTCCCGCGACATCTCCAGGCTGAAGATCGCCGTCGGCACATGGTGCTCGACCGCGGCGTTGCGGGCGATGTTCAGCACAAACGCCGTCTTGCCCATGCTCGGACGGCCCGCCACGATGATAAGATCAGAGCGCTGGAGACCGCCGGTCAGCTCGTCGAGCGCCCGGAAGCCAGTGGGCACGCCGATCACCGTGCCGCGGTGCTGGTGGATCCAGTCGATCTGGTCGAAATAGTCCTTCAGCACCTCGCGGATGGGGACGAATTCCTGGGCACGGTGGCGCTGCACAAGCTGGTAGAGAAGCTGCTCCGAGCGGTCGATCGCCACGTCGGCGTCCTGCTCCTGGTACGCCAGCGCGGCGATCTCCCCGGCCGCGTGGATGAGCCGGCGCAGCAGCGCGCAGCGCTCCACGATGCGGCCATAGTACTCCACGTGCACGGCCGTGGGCACCGCATTGATTAACGCGGTGAGGTACGCTGCGCCGCCTACCTCCTCGAGTTTGCCGCGACGTCGCAGCTCATCAGACAGCGTGACGAAATCGGTAGGCTCCTTGCGCTCGAAGAGGTCAAGCGCCGCCGCATAGATGATGCGGTGTGCCTCGCGGTAGAAGTCCTCCGGCTTGAGAAACTGCGCCACCTTGATAATGGCGTCCCGATCAATCAGGAGACTGCCCAGCACCGACTGCTCCGCCTCGATGTTCTGCGGCGGCAACATGCCCTGAGCGTTTGCCATGGTAGCGCGATCCACTGCCATCGCCCACTCCTACCGGGCAGCAGCCGGGGGCGCGCGCCCCCGGCGCACGTATAGCGCGCGTAGAACGAAGACTGCTTCCCCCTGGTGCTGTGTGTGCCCGGAGGCCCCTGACACCAAGGGCCTCGCAGGAGCGATCCATGACAGCGGCTCCGGCGGCGCGCATGCGGGGCAGACCTGCCGGCGGCATACCCTGCATCACGCAGCACCTACCCCGACGCCTCGCCCTCCGGGACAACCTCGACAGTGAGCTTGGCGACTACGCCGGCTCCCAGGCGGACGGAGACCTCATGCGTACCGAGCGTGCGAATAGGCTCTTCAAGCTCAATGGTGTGCCGGTCGATCTCGATCGCCGTCTGATCGGCCAGGGCGCTGGCAATGTCCTGGGCCGTCACCGAGCCAAACAGCCGGCCCATCTCGCCCACCCGTACAGGAACGCGCACCACGGTGCGCGCCAGCTTCTCTGCCAGCGACGCAGCGCTCAGACGCGCCTGTTCCGCCCGGCGCTCCAGGGCACGCCTGCGTTGCTCCCATTGCTTGAGATTGCCCGGCGTGGCCTCAATCGCCAGCTTCCGCGGCAGGAGATAGTTCCGTGCGTAGCCGTGCGAGACGTCCTTGACATCGCCGGCCTGGCCCAGATTCGGCACGTCCTGCACCAAGATGACCTTCACCAACCGTGTGCTCCTTTCAGCTCGGGGCGTACCCCGATGGTGTCACTCACTAGATAGTGTCGCTTGATAGAATAATGAAGATAATTAGAAACAAACAGGTACACCGTATCCAAGCGTACCCGTGGACCTAACCCGAAACGCGAGCAGGTAGAGGAGCGCTGTACGCGGTGTGCTCTGCTTGACATTGTAGCCAGCTATGCTGGACAACGCCAAGCACCGTCACGCCGGGCCGCCTCATCCGGCCTTGCAAAGCCGGATCGCACCCGGCATGATTATCCGGCCCGATCGTCTTTGCACGATGGTCGCTCAAGACGGTCGCTCAAGACATGAACGCACGACAGGAGCTACAGTAGCCAAGGAGCAGCAGTGGCGATGTCCTTACATCATACGCTCTCTCGCGGTCCTCTGCGCGCCGGAGCCGCCGCCGTCAGCATCACCCCGCCGCTCGGCGTGGAACTGGCCGGCTCGTTCACCAAGCGCCGGGCCACACACATTCATGACGAGCTCTACGCGCACGCGCTCGTGCTCGACAACGGGCTGGTGCGCCTGGCGCTGGTCAGCCTGGACCTGATCTGCATCCCAGGGTCTCTCGTCGCCCAGGCCCGGCAGCTCATCGAGACGCGCACGGGCATCCCCGGCGGGCATGTCATGATCGGCTGCACCCACACCCACTCGGCCCCGGCCACGACCGGGCTGCTCGGCGCCGACCCGGATCCCAACTACGTGGCGGAGCTTCCCGAACGCATCGCCGCAGCCGTCACATACGCTGCCGCGCAGACGCGGCCGGCGCGGCTTGGCTGGGCTACCGGCCACGAGCCGCGCCTTAGCTTTAACCGCCGCTACCACATGCGCGATGGCACGGTACGCATGAACCCCGGCCGCGGCAATCCGGACATTGTCCGCCCGGCGGGCCCGATCGATCCCGACGTCGGCGTGCTCTATGTCGAAGCGCTTGACCGCACCCCCATCGCCGTAGTGGTGAGCTTTGCCCTCCACTATGTGGGCGTGGACAGCGCAACCGAGGTGTCCGCCGACTACTTCGGCTATTTCAGCCGCCGCATGCAGGAGCTCCACGGCGCAGCTCTCCAGACAATCTTTTTCAACGGCTGTAGCGGGGACATCAACGCAGTGGATGTAGCCAATCCACACCAGCTCGCCGGGCACCGCGAGGCAGCCCGCGTGGCCGCGATCCTGGCCGATGATATCACGGCGCTCCTCTCCGGCATGTCCCTGGTCGAGGAGGTCGTCCTGGGCGCCGTGCAGCGCCGGCCCGTGCTGCCGCGTCGGGCACAGACCCCGCAGGATCTCGCACTCGCCCGCCGTATCCTGGCCAACCCGCCCGAGCATCCCCGCACCGGGGGCATTCCGGCCGAGGGCCCATTTAGCTGGGTAGTTGGCCAGCCGATCCCTGATACACAGCTGCGCCAGTATGCTATCGAGGTCCTGCATCTGGCTGCGATGCCGGAGCACATTCAGACCGAGGTGCAGGCGCTGCGCGTGGGTGAGGCCGCCATCGTCGCCCTCCCGGGCGAGATCTTCGTTGAGCTGGGGCTGGCTATCAAAGCACAGTCGCCGTTTCAGACCACGCTGCTCGCGGAGCTGGCGAACGACTATATCGGCTACGTGCCCACAGCCAGGGCATTCCGTGAGGGCAGCTATGAGACCTGGGCGGCCCGCTCGGCGCTGCCTGCCCCGGGCGCCGGCGAGCTGCTGGTCGAGCATGCCACAGCGGCGCTGGCGGCCTTGCAGGAGTAGGGGCGCTGCGGCGGTTGCTGCGGCCCGGGCGAACCGCCGCAGCGGGAAGTTAGAGGTCGGGCAGCCTCCAGTGTAGACACTGCGCCCGATAGTCTGGATTGGTAAGAACTATCTCACGGATGGTGCCACCGGCTACCGCGTGAACCAGCTCGTCGTGCCAGCGCCCGTACTGGCTGGACGAACGAAACTGTGACGGAAGAACTTGCCAGACCCGAGCCTCCCACGTATACGCGGCGATCTCTGCCTCAAAACAGTCTGCAGCATGAGTCAGTGGTGGTGCGACGGCATGAGATGTCTCATGGGCGAGCACCGCGGCAGGTACCCCCAATGAGTCTCCCTGGAGCGCCTGGTTCACGACGATGCGGTTCAGCCACACGTAGTAGACGCCGCCCACGTTTGCCGGCAAGTTTCCCCACCCGATGCGAGTACGTCGTGCGGTCAGGCGCGGGCCAATGGTCTTCCGCCATTCTGGACTAAATGTGTTCAGTACCGCGAGACCTAAGACCAGCCGCGAGTCCTGAGCCTGCCACTGCCAGGCAGGCAGCCAGTACACCGTGTGGCCGGCGACTTGGGCGGAGGGCAGCCCGGCCAACTCCGGCGCAATGACAACTGCAGGCAGCTCTTCACGCACCAGTCCATTGACCCGAAAGCCGTAGCGTTGCTCCCAGGTGGCTCGGTCAAGCACGAATCTCCCGTAGTTGGCCGCAGTAATACCGAAGAGTTCTACATCCTGAATAGACTGGATGTGTAGCAGCTTTGGCTGCGGCCAGTCGGTCTCCCACTTAACTAGATAGATAGGGTCACCATCCTTAAGCAGCCCGGCAGATAACCATGGGTCCCCGCGTGGCTGGGCGCGGAGCTGCTCAAGCGCAAGGCTGAACCGGCTGGCCCAGTTGACTGTCCGGCCAGCCAGGGCGCGCGTGTCCCCGGCCCAATGCAGCAGACCGTCCTCGCCGACGATCCACAGATGTGGCGTACCCTGCAGGGCCACCACTGTTCCAGGAGCCGGCGCTGCGTGGGCTACTTCGGTCCTGTAGCTCGGGGCTACTACTAGGCAGAGCAGCAGCGCTATCAGCCAGACAACCCCTGCGATCCTACCTGTTCCCTTTCGCACAAACACCCAGTTCCTCCCTGACTTTGAATTGAGCATTTGGGCAAGCTGCCCCCTAGTATGTCCTCCATATCTCTAAAGCTACAGGTAGATCTACTTCTCGCATAGAGCCCTTCTTCGCTGATGTAGCCAGTCATGTGACGGATGTGCGTTCTCTCTGCCATAATACGCACGCTGGAGCAGCGATGCGCCAGGAATAGGCTGAATTGGCTACTATCGTACGCATCCGGTGCCCCCGATACAGCTCTCTAGTGATCACAACCGGCCCCTATGGGCGCCATACTGATATTCCAATGCGCCGCCTCCAGGGCGACGCGCGGCTCCAGCCCGGTCGCGCGTACGATGTCTGGACGAAGCGTTCGTGCTGTACCATAAGCTGACCCGTACGATACGGTACGAGCTGCGCGCAGTACGCCGGCGAGCCGGCAAAATCATCAATCAAGGCACTCAAAAAGTAAGAAATCAAAATAAAGAGACAATCAAAAGACAAGAATGGAACGCAAGTCAGTCCCCCCTCTCCCGCCGCGCCGGAGAGGGACCGGGGTGAGGGCGGGCACCAGAATGCGGGCCGCGCAGGTCCAGGCCCGCGCGGCCATACAACATGGTGGGTAGCTACCCGGCTCAGCCACAAAATATGGCAACCATTCCGGCCAACAGTCGTTGTTGTATCGGTAGGGGAAGGCCCCGCGCGCTGCGGGCCGGCCAGCACGAGCGCGCAGGGCCGTAGGAGACGCCCACGCGGCGCACGGGGCGCCGCAGGTGCACCGCGTTTGTAACGCTCTGGTTTGCCGGCGGTTGCAGACGCTGCGAGAAGTCCACAGACGCTGGCAGACGCTGGCAGACGCTGCGAGACGGCGGTAGACCCTGCGAGACGGCGGTAGACCCTGCGAGACGGCGGTAGACACCGGCGGTGCCCCCCCCTCCGCGCTGGGCGCAATGCGGAGGGGTGATATGTCCACTTTCCCCACTTGTGAGCAGTTCGAGCATCAACCAACCGCGCCCCACAGGCGCACGCCCTATCCCATGCTCGCGGTTCGCTTTTCACCGGACGAACGCGCCCGGCTTGAGGCGGCCGCGCGCGTGCTCGGCATGCCGGCGAGTACGCTCGTCCGCCGCCTCGTGTTCGGCATCGTGCGCCCCGGAGTGACCGGCGCGGACGAGGAGGGCGGCCATGCGCACGCCGAGTGAGCGGCCGCACCCGCGGCACCGCCCGTGCCGGCAGCCGCGCCTACGCAGGATGGACGTGGTGCGCCTGTACACAGCCGATTCCGAAACCTACGCCAAGGCAGTGGTGCTCTTGCTGGACGCCGCGCTCTTGGGATGTGACAGCAAAGGGGAAGGACATCAGAAGGGAGGACAGCATGTCGGCGGCGCTGCATGACCCCTTTGCCGCAGAGGTGCCCGTGCTGCTGCGCCGGCACCTGGAACAGCTGCGTGACGGGTCAGGTATCAGCATCGAGGTGATCGCCGAACGAGGGTACCGGTCGGTGCTGGCGCGCGCGGAGCTGCGGGCGCTCGGCTTTGCCCCTAGTCAGTGTCGCACTCCTGGTCTGTTGTTGCCAGTGTGTCCACCAGACGGGAGTAACGGACTGTACTGCTACCGTCCAGACAATCCCCGTGTCTCGAACAGCGGGAAGGTGCTCAAGTATCAGCTGCCGGCCGGTAGCTCCGTGCGCCTCGACGTGCCCCGCGCTGCCGCCCGGCGCTCGGCGACCCGGCCGTGCCCCTCTGGCTCACCGAAGGCGTCAAAAAAGCCGATGCCCTGGCCTCGCGCGGCCTGTGCGCGGCCGCGTTGCTCGGTGTGTGGAATTTCCTGGGCAAGGACGAGACCGGAAGCGTCAAGCTCCTTGCCGACTTCGATGTCGTTGCCTGGAAGGGCCGCACCGTCAACGTCGTCTTCGACTCCGACGTGATGGTGAAACCGGCCGTGCGCAAGGCGCTCGACCGCCTGACCGAGCACCTCCAGCGCAAGGGCGCGACGGTCAACGCCGTCTATCTGCCGCCCGGCCCGAACAGCGCCAAGTGCGGGGTGGATGATTACCTCCTCACGCACTCGGTGGCGGACCTGCACGCCCTGGTGGAGCAGCCCCGTCCCTCCCCGAAGCCCGCGGCCCCAGCCGTCGAGCTGTTGGACGCGCCCCCACCGGCCCTCACCCGGCCCCTCCAGCTCATCGACGGCCAGGCGTATGCCACCACGTGGCTCTGGACCCGTACGACGCTGCGCGAGACCCTGGACCAGAAGACGGGCCACCTCATCAGGCACGACCCGCCAATCGTCCACATGCAGCAGCAGCTCTTTGTCGTGCGCAACGACGGGGTGATCTTCGGTCACGGCGGTGACAAACCTCTCGAAGCGCTGGCCCTGGACGTGGCCATCCCCTGTGCCCCGCGCCACCCGAAGCTGTGGAGCGCCGCGGGCGTCAAGGCCTACCGCGCGGGCGCCCGCCCCGACCCCAGAGACGTCTTCGCCCGCCTGGTGGCGGTCGTCGATCGGTTTATGTCCTTCGACCGCAGCCTGGCCGAGCAGCGGACAATGTGCGAACTGGTGGCCTGCTACGCGCTCGCAACCTGGTTCCTGGACGCGCTTGATGTCATCGGATTTTTGTGGCCCAACGGCCCATCAGGCAGCGGTAAAACCAAGCTGGGCGTGCTCACCTGCGAGGTGGCGTACCTGGGCGAGGTGCTGCTGTCGGGAAGCACGTATGCCAGCTTGCGCGACCTGGCCGACCTGGGGGCGACGCTGCTCTTTGACGACGCCGAGGGACTCGCCGACCCGCAGCGGACTGACCCCGATAAACGCAACCTGCTGCTGGCCGGCAACCGCAGGGGGGCGGTCGTGGCGGTGAAGGAGCCCCTGCCCAGGGGCGCGTGGGGGACGCGCTACGTCAATGCTTACTGCCCCCGACTGTTCACCGCCATCCGCCTGCCCGACCATGTGCTGGCAAGCCGGACGATCGTCATTCCCCTGGTGCGGACGGCGGACCCAAAGAAGGCGAACGCCGAGCCACTGGAGTATAGCCTGTGGCCATGCGATCGGCGGAAGCTGCTCGACGACCTGTGGGCGCTGGCCCTGGCGAATCTGGCCGCTATGCCTGCCCATGTCGCCGCGGTCAACGCCGACGCCCCGCTGACGGGGCGGAACCTGGAACCGTGGAAAAGCGTTCTGGCCGTGGCTCGCTGGCTTGAGGCCGCTGGGGAGGTCGAGCTGTACGCACGCATGTGCAGGCTGGCCGTGAGCTACCAGTCTCAGCGGGTGGACCTGGAAACCCCCAATCTGACCCGCCTGGTGGTGCGCGCGCTCGTGGAGGAAGTGACGAGTGTGACGGCTGTGACGAGTGCAAAGTGGGAGGTCCCGATCACGATCGAAACGTCACAGGTGGTCGAGCGCGTCAACGCCCTGGCGGTGGAAGAGGACCTGACAGATGACGGCCAGGAGTATGCGAGTGCCAGGAAGGTGGGCAAGGTCCTGACGGCCCTCAGGATACGCCAGGCTCGGACGGGGAAGAAGCGGCAGCGAGAGGTCACGCTCAACGAAGTGGCGAACCTCGCTGCGAGCTATGGGGTGGCGTTTCCCCTCGCACGGCCGGCCCCCTCCCTGCACTCGTCACACTCGTCACACTCGTCACACTCGTCACACTCGTCACACTCGTCACACTCGTCACCGCCCCCGGCAGAACTGCAGCCTCCCCATGTCCTCCCGAGCGCGGCTGCAGGCCAGGCGCCTGGCCTGCAGGCCGAGGATCGTGCAACCGACTGGGCGAGGTTCTAGCGTGCACGCGATCGACGTCCTCCGAGAGCTTCTCTGCCGCGGCTATGAGGTCATGGCCGCCGGCGATGAGCTGCGCGTCCGGCCGGCCGCGCTGGACGATGCCCTGTGCGCGGTCATCCGCGCACAGGGCCGCGCTCATCCGGGTGCTGGCGCCAGGCCCCTGCCCCTTCTGCGGCGCCCTATGCCGGCTGGAAGGCGCCTCGTCGCTGCCGGGGCTCTGGTACTGGGTGTGCCAGCGGCTGCCCGCGCACGCCGGCACGCAGCTCTGGCTGGATACCGGCCCAGCCCAGCACAGCCATGACGGGGAACGTTCGCAGAGGTACTCGTCATGAACTCCTGCTTTCAGGCGGGAGCGTGCTGCTCCCTGGCGAGGCCGGTCGCCGCGTCCGGCTGCATGACGGCAGCGCGGCGGGCGATGATGCCCGCCGCGCTGGTATCTGCCGGGCCGGCGAACCCACCCGATACACAGGAGAAACGCGCTCGCGTGGGGCGATTCCGTTTGTCGATACACCCACAGGCTGGGCACGTTTGGCTGATGTTGCGCGGGTCCACCAGGACCACGAGGACACCGGCCAGACGTGCCTTGTACTCGATACACGAGCGAAGCCGGGAGAACGCCCAGCAGTGCTGGCTGCGTCGCTGCGCCCTGAAACCGTTGAGCCGGCCGCGCATGTCCTTCAGGTCTTCACGGGCAAGTCCGCGTCCGGTGCCTGCAGCCGTCTCCACTATCGCCGTCTCGAGCACGCCGAACCCAAGGTCGGCCATGATCACCGGCCACGCTTCTTTCAGGATAATCACAGGATAATCGCTATGATGTGATGTACATCCACAAAGCGTTGCCAGTCTGTCACCAATCCGCAGCCCCTTTAGGCCTCCCACAGGGCTCGGCCCCCAAAACCGGTCGAAATCTTCTGCCCGGACGCCGTACCGACGCCGTACATGCTCCGTCGCATCGTGCCACGATGGCATCTTCCCCTCCCGGCCGCAGGGCCGGATATTGACACCGAACGCTGCCCCGCATAGCATGATCGGTGCGGTCACACAGGTCCCAGTCGGGCATCCGGCGCCCCGATCCTCTGGCCCTGCGCCGGTGGACAGCTTGTGCTTCCTACGGCCATCCAGGGGGTGCCGGCGCATCAGGCGCGCCGGAGCAGCCTGTGTGGAGCCTGCCCGCTCTACCGTCGATGCCGCCCCGGCGCCTTGCACCGGGGCGATCCGCCGGTCCCTCAACAGGAGGATGACGATGACCACGAGAAGCGCGCTGCTAGCCTCGGCCCACGTGGCAGGGGCCATGCCCCTCACGCGCCGCAACCTGCTCCGGCGCTCTCTCGGCGCCGGCGTTGTCCTGGGCACACCGGCACTCGCCGCGGCCTGCCGCCCGCGCAGCGCACCCCCGGCCCCGACGGGTCCGGCCGCCCCCGGCCCGGCACCGGTGACCATCACGTTCTGGGGCCATAATCACGTGCCGCGGGTGAACCTGGATACCCGCCTCTTCGAGGAGTGGAAGCAGCGGGCACCCCAGATCACCGTGGAGTACACCGTCGTGCCCCAGGAGTACGAAGTGAAGCTCACCACGGCCATGGCTGGCGGCGTCGGCCCGGACTTCTTTAACCTCACCACCTCGTACAACTACACGTTCATGGCCAGGAGCTTCGCCACGCCGGTGGAGGTCGGCGTCTGGGGCCTGCGTGATCAGGCCTCCTTCGAGCGGCTCTACGTGGCGGGCACGCTGGAGGGCTTTAAGTACCAGGGCAAGCTGTACGGGGTGCCTTCTGAGGTCTCGAACTACGCTCCCTTCATCAACCGGGCCATGTTCCAGGAGGTCGGCCTGGATCCGGCACGGGACTACCCGAAAACCTGGGAAGAGATGATCCCCGTCGCCGCTAAACTGACCAGGCGTGAGGGAGATACGCTGGTGCGGCGGGGCTTCGATTTCACATACATGACTCCCCAGGGCCGCTGGACCTCGCCCCTGCACACCTTCCTGGGAATGGCCTATCAGCTCGGTGGCGAGCCCTTCACCCCCGATCTCCAGCGCAGCCTGCTCGACGGCGAGCCGTTCGTCGAGGCGCTGCAGTACCAGTATGACTGGATCTACCGCCACCGCCTGGGCAGCCCGACGCTGCTGGGCAGCAACCAGGCCTTCGCCCGCGGCGAAAACGCCATGACGCTGCTGGGCTTCTGGGCCTTTGCTACGCTCCAGGGCCAGTACCCCGATGTGTACGCCGTGGCCGGGGCGTTCCCCTTCCCGCAGTTCCAGCGGGCGCGGCGGAAGTCCGGCGCCGTGCTGTACGGCTACGCCTGGATGGTCAATGCTAACGCCCGCGGCCCGCAGCGGGACGCCGCCTGGCAGACGATAAAGTTCCTCTCAGACCATCCCGAGGAGTACCTCGCTGAGGCGGGGCTGCTCCAGCCCAAGCTGGCCCTGACCCAGAGCGCGGTCTTCCGCTCCCTGCCCTATATCGACGTGTTCCTCAAGGATGCGGAAGGTACCCCCTTCACTATCCGCCATCATAAAGGGATCGAGATTACCAACGCCATCACTCGGGGCATGGAGCGGGTGACCCAGGAGGGGGCGAGCCCGAAACAGAGCCTGGAGCAGACAAAGCAGGAGGTTGATGCGCTCCTGCGCGAGAGCTGAATGGCTGCCGGTGCGGACTCGCTGGCAAAACCGCACACTGGCGTGAGTTAGCCGATCCGCCGGCGATGTTGCGCGCCGGTGTGCGCGTGGAGCCGCCCACAGGACGTCGGTCCACCTAACTTCTATGAACTGCAACCGTTCTATTGCAACGGCTCTAGAGTAACGTCTGTCAGGTTGCACCTGGCCAGTGGGCCGGGTGAGGATTGAAACTGGCCGACTACCGCCGGCAGCAGCGCCGCTAGCGTGCCAGAGCAATGTTCGCGGCGTAAGGCGCGGGCAGCACAGCGGCCGCGGCACGGCCCTGCCAGGGTCTTACCGGCGCGCTCTGAGACACACCGCCACGCCGGGCCTTCCTCGCTGTGGGTGCGAGGCAGGGCCCGGCCAGCGAGCTATGCCAGGGCATCCCACAGCACTGGCCCGTCGGCCTGGGCCGGGGCGGGCAGGCCGGCTAGCAGCGCCAGCGTCGGCGCGACGGCATTCAGCATGGCCGCCCGCGGCCGGCGGTAGCCGGCGCGCACGCCGGGTCCGGCCAGCACCAGGAAGGTGTGCGGATGGTGGTTGCCGCTGTTCACCGCCGGCCAGTCCCAGCTGCCGAACCGCCCGTCCGCAGCCTCCGCTCGCGCGCGGCGGTACTGCTCCTCCACCGCCGCCGCAGAGCGCCAGGGCTGTACGAAAATATCTCCCACGCGGTCGCCACCGATGCCTAAGGGCGCAGCCTCCTCGATCGGCCAGACGGTGCGCAGCAGCGGCGCTCCGGTCTCGGGATGGCGCGCCGTCAGCAGCAGTTCGATCAGCCGCTCCCGCTCCTGCCGGAATGGCGCGCCGGGCTCGATGATGCCGTCGGGATCCCGGCCACGCAGGTTTAACCACACGTAGTAGCCGGCGGCATAAGCGCGGGTGCGCTCCCAGACGATCCGGCCGCCCTCCCGCACCAGCCAGCCTGCGCGCTCGAGCAGGCTGTTCAGGTCGGCATAGCCGCTCAGACCGGGCGGCACTGCCTCGCTCCCATGATCGGAGACCAGCGCCACGACCGCGTCGGGGCCGGCCACCTCGCAGGCCACGGCAACCAGGCGATCGGCCTGGGCGAAGAGCTGATCCCACAGATGCCAGGCCTCGGCCTCGCGATGGGGGTCGTAGAGGGGATGCCGTGGCTCCGTGGCGAAGGCGAAGAGATGGTTGGTCCAGTCCAGGCTGTGCCACTTGAGCATGCAGAGATCCCACGCACGGGTACTGAGCACATGCCGCAGGGCCCGTTCGTACCAGGCGCCCTGGGCAAGCTGCTCCTCGAAGTAGGTCATGATGTCTGAGGCGCCTCCCAGCACCACCTGCTGCCGGGAGGGCTGGGCGATGAACGGCCCGGCCACGCGCAAGAGCTCCGCGGCCAGGTCCGGCGGATAGGCAAAGTCGGTGGTGGGGTAGATTTCCGTCAGGTACAGATGTAGCTCGCTGCCATCCGGCGCAAGGCGCAGCAGCTTCACCTGGAACGCCGCCGGCACTGGCCCCTGATCGGTCTGAAAGGTGTGCCGGATCCAACCGCTGCGCTCTCCCAGACGGACGGTGGCCAGCGGCTGCGCCGCATCGCGCTCCGCATGGACTGAGACACGCATGTAGCCGGCTGCTTCGGGCCACACCAGCGCCCACAGCGAGGCGACCTGCCGGTAGCGGCTTTGTGCCCCCGGGACGACCGGCAGTTCAGCGGCCAGCAGCGGTAGGTCCCCGGCCTGCTCCTGCTCGGACGGCAGATTGCGCCAGCCCTGGTCGCCGGCACTGCCGGCAGGAGCAAGCTGTATAAGGAGCATGTGCTGGCGCTGCATCTGCTGGAGTTGCGGGGTATGGCGCGGCGGGAGGTGCGTCACATAGGCCCGCACCTCCTGGAGCGCCCGCAGCGCGTTATCGGGCCGGCCGTCCTCACCGATGTGGAGCAACCGATCGGCCATCTGGAAGGGATAGGAGTGCGGAAAGTCGAAGATGACGGCCGTGCGCCCGGCGCGCTGGGCGGTGAGCCAGAGCGGCTCGGCGCGCAGGTAGCCGGAAGGGAAACTGCGCACGTGCCGGTCGAGCGGATCGCCCGGCAGGTGCATGCTCATGTTGCAGCCATGCACCATCGGCGAGGCCCCCGTCGCAATGGAGCCCCAGTTGGTGCCGGTGTCCACCGGATAGAACGAGGTCATCGGCGACAGCGTGCCGCGGGCGATCAGCCGCTCCACAGCAGGCATGACGCCGCGCCGCACGAACGTCTCCAGCCAGTCCAGCGCGACCGAGTCAATACCCAGCAGCACCACGCGACGAGCAGCCACCCTCAGCGACCTCCGAGCGAAATTCGCGGAATTAACGAGGACGCTCTTCCAGCTCTGCTGGCCGTCAGAGCAGCCCCTGGCTCTTGAGCTCCTGCAGCAACGCATCCATGCGCCGCTTGAACGCCAGGGCCCCTTCGCGCGGCGCCCGCTCGCCGCGCCACACCGGATCAAGCTCCTCGTTCCAGATCTGCCCGGCCTCCGGCTGGCGCGGGACAAACGGCGGGACGATGGCGATCTCATCCCACACGTCGAGGATCGCCCGCTTAAAGCGCGGTGGCTGTCCGTCGGGAGGCAGGGCAGCCTCCCACACGCCTCGATTTGCCGGGATGATGCGTCCCACCCGGGCAAACGGGGCAAGCCCTTCCGGCGAGGTGAGGTGCTTGAGCAGCGCCCAGGACTCGGCCGGGTAGCGGATGCCGGCCGGCAAGCCGATGCCATTCTCGTGCACCAGTCCGGCGCGGCGCCTGGGCCCTTTCGGCAGTGGCGCCACGTCCCAGCCGCCCTGCTCGCCCCGCCAGTTGGCCTTGGTGTTGCTGATAAACCAGGAACCGAGGATCTGCATCGCCAGCCGGCCCTCGAAGAACATGCCGCTGAGATTGCCCAGGGCGCCGGCAAGTGGCGTCACTCGCTGGGTGGTCACCCAGCCGACGCGGAACTCCAGCCCCTGGAGCGACGCAGGGGAGGTGACAATGGCTTCCGTGTACTGCTCGTTCAGAATGCCGCCGCCGAAGGTAGCGAGCAGCGCATGCATGTACTGATAATTCCGGCCGCCGTAGTCCGCCGCCCCCCACTGTGCCTCGGCCTCGTTCGGCGCCGGTTTGGTCAGGCGCCTGGCCACCTCCAGGAACTGCTCCCAGGTCCAGTCGTCCGGCGGGTACGGCAGACCAGCCTGGTTAAAGAGCGCCTTGTTGTAGAAGATACAGCTTGACTGCAGCCCCCAGGGGATGCCGTACTGCTTGCCCTGCCACTGGTAGGGCTCCCAGCCGGTATGCTCCTTTGGAGGCGGGTCGCGCTTGAGAAAGGGAGTGAGGTCCTGCACGATGCCGGCAGGGCCAAGGTCGCGCACCTGGGACTGGTGGGTATCGGCCACATCCGGCGGGGTGCCGGCAGCCACGAGGGTCTTCAGCTTTTCAATGTATGTTCCCCCGGCGGGCATCGGCGTAACTTTCAAGTTCGGGTACTTTGCGGTGAAGCGCTGCAGCACCTGCTCCAGCGTGGGAAGAAGATCAGGTCGGGCCTGATCCCAGGGCATGTACGTGAGCTCAAGCTCTCTGGTCGTGAGCTGCTGGGCCGGCTGCGGCTCAGCCACCGGCCTGGTGCCCAGCCGGCATGCCGTCGCTGCTCCAGCCATAACGGCGAGCAGGTGGCGGCGGGTCTGCCGCACCAGCGTTCCAGCGCGACCGGACTGCGCCGGATGCCACTGCAGTGTCATAGTCTGCTCCTCCCTCGCGGGACTGCGCGAAGGCGCAACCATGCCAAGGTGCGCTAAAAACAAAAACACCCAGGCATGAAAGCCTGGGTCAACTCGCAGGAGTGCCGAAGGTGGGACTCGAACCCACACGGGCGTAAAGCCCACTGCGCCCTGAACGCAGCGCGTCTACCAATTCCACCACTTCGGCGCAGATCCTGCGTTTCTCCCTCGCAGGCAAGAGAAATTATAGCCAGCGCCCGCGGTCGTGTCAACCAAGTGGCGCGCGGTTTGTTTAGCCCGGCAGCACCTTCCTGATCTTCTGCAGCAGCTCGGTCATGTCGAACGGCTTGTACAGATAATCGACGATGCGCAGGCTGCGCAGGTCCTGCACGCCCTCCAGCGCACCCACCTTCGCCGTGATCACGATCACCGGGATGTTTCGTAGCTCCTCATCCAGACTGAAGAGCTTGAGCTGATCAAAGCCGTCCAGGTACGGCATCATGATGTCTAGCAGGATCAGGTCCGGGCGCGACTCCTTGGCACGGTCGAAGATGCGCAGGCTCTGCGTAGCCGGCACTACCTCGTACCCCTCCTCGGTGAGGTAGTCGGTCAGGAGCTGCACGATGCTTAGGTCATCATCAGCGATCAGGATCCTGCTCACCCGTCGTTCGTCCTTTCACGGGAAATACTTCCCCGGCACAAAGTAAAGCATCCTGCCACGCTATCCGGCTCTGCGCCACGGCACGGCGGTAGGGGCGAGCCCACGTATGGCAGGCGCGCCCCGGACTTACCGTGCCGTCTCCCGCACAACGTTGAAGACGTCCTTTACCCGCTCAATCTTGCTCATCAGCCGGCTGAGCTCCGCCAGGCTGCCGATCTCCACCGTCACCGTGATCGTGGCCGTGTGCTCGTCCGGTCTTGTTTGCGTCGTCGACGCCAGGATGTTGAGCTTCTCATCCGCCACGATCGTCGTGACATCACGCAGCAGCCCCGGACGGTCCCAGGCCTCCACGCGGATAGTCACCGGATACGTGTGCTTGTCAGAAGTGCCCCACTCCACGCTGACCAGCCGCTCTTTCTCGTCCTCAGCCAGGATGTTGGGGCAGTCGGCACGATGAATGGTCACGCCGCGGCCGCGCGTGATGTATCCGATGATGCGATCCCCAGGCACCGGCTTGCAGCAGGTGGCCAGGCGGGTCAACAGGTCACCAACACCCATCACGCTCATGCCGCTGGCGACGCTCGGCTGCACCGTCACCGTCGTGCCCGGTGAGACGGCCACCTCGGGCTCCGGCTCGGTGCGCAGCCCCAGCCGCAGGATCACCTGGTGCGGTGATACCGCGCCAAAGCCGATGGAAGCGAAGAGGTTCTCGACGCTGTTCATTTTCAGCGCCTGGGCCACCTCCTCGAGCTGGCGATCCTCAATGCTCCCCAGGCCGCCCAGCCCCAGGCGCTTGAGCTCACGCTCCAGTAGCTCCTTGCCGCGGGCAATATTCTCTTCCTTCTGGCGCTGCTTGAACCACTGGCGGATCTTCTCCTTGGCGTGCGCCGTCTGGACGATGTTCAGCCAGTCGCGGCTGGGGCCGTGTTCCCCCTTCGCCGTGATGATCTCGACAATATCGCCGTTTTGGAGCTGGTAATCCAGCGGCACCAGCCGCCCGTTCACCTTGGCCCCGATGCACCGGTGGCCCACATCGGTGTGGATGCGGTAGGCGAAGTCAATCGGCGTCGATTTGGCCGGCAGGTCCTTCACCTCGCCGCGCGGCGTGAAGACGAACACCTGGTCCTGAAAGATGTCCATCTTCACGCTCTCGACAAACTCGCGGGCGTCGGAAAGCTCCCGCTGCCAGGCCATGAGCTGGCGCAGCCAGGCCAGCTTGGTCTCAAACTCCTGGTCGCGCCGGCCCCCGCCTTCCTTGTAGCGCCAGTGCGCGGCGATGCCATACTCGGCCACGCGGTGCATCTCGTGCGTGCGGATCTGCACCTCCAGCGGTTTGCCGTCGGGCCCGAGCACTGCCGTGTGCAGGCTCTGGTACATGTTCCCCTTGGGGTTGGCAATGTAGTCGTCAAACTGCCCGGGGATGGGATGCCAGAGCGTGTGCACCACGCCGAGCACGTGGTAGCACTCCTGCACTTCGTTAACCAGCACGCGCAGGGCCAGCAAGTCGTATACCTCGTCAAACGAGATACCCTTGCGCAGCATCTTCTGATAGATGCTGTAAATGTGCTTGGCGCGGCCGGTAATAGTGGCATGGATGCCGTTGGCTTCCAGCTCGCGCGCCAGGATCTCCGCCGCCTGCGCGACGATCCGCTCGCGCTCGCTGCGCTTGCTGGCCAGCAGGCGAGCCAGCTCCCGGTACTTCTCCGGCTCAAGGTAGCGGAACGCCCCGTCCTCGAGCTGCCATTTGAGCTCCCAGATGCCCAGCCGGTTCGCCAGCGGCGCGTAAATCTCCAGCGTCTCCTGGGCAATCTTGAGCTGACGCTCGCGAGGCAGCGCATCCAGCGTGCGAATGTTGTGCAGCCGGTCGGCCAGGCGGATCAGCACCACTCGGATATCCCGCGCCATGGCCAGGAACATCTTGCGCAGGTTCTCCGCCTGCTCTTCTTCCAGCGTCTCCCAGCGGATCCTGCGCAGTTTGGTGACGCCGTCCACCAGCTCGGCGATCTCGTTGCCGAAGTTCTCGCGAATCTTCTCCAGCGAGACGTTGGTATCCTCGGGCACATCGTGCAGGAGTGCAGCTATGATCGCCGGGCGGTCGAGCTGCAGGTTGGCGAGGATCATCGCCGTCGCCAGGGGATGCTGGATGTATGGCTCGCCCGACTCGCGGAACTGCCCCTCGTGGGCGCGGGCCGCGTACTCATACGCCTTGCGCACCGGCGTCAGATCGACCCCCGCGCCGAGATAGCCGCGCATCACCGCCAGGAGTTGCTCAATGTCGAGCAATCCCTCCGGCGCCACAACCGTGGGACGCTGCTCTTCGGTTAGCTCCGCCGTCTGCACGACCACGGCCATCGCTCTCGCCTCACTCTCACGGCGCCTCCTGCGCCGGACGCACGTCCACCAGCCGGAGCCGTACCCGCTTCTCGCCGTTCCACTCGTTTTCTTCCAAAGAGTACATCACATCCACCAGGCCACCGCGCGGCAGGCTCCCAGCCAGGTCGGCCATGCCCCAGCCCACTGCCTCCACAAGCCCGCCATCCACGGCGAGGGTACAGCGCAGGTGCTGCTGGTCGGCTCCCATCAGCCGCCAATCGTACAGCTTCACTCGCCGTGTGACAAACACCGGATCCGGGTTCCCGTGGCCAAATGGCTCGAGTGCCCGCACCAGCCCCCACACCATCGAGACGGCGCCCGGCCGCAGATACTGTGCACTCAACACAGCGTCGTACTCCAGGGGGGGCGAGACAATCTCGAGACCCAGCGCCTCTTCAGCCAGCTGCTCCAACCGGCTGCACAACGCCGGAATATGCTCGCGGCGGACGGTAAAGCCCGCGGCCTGCTCATGCCCGCCAAAGCGCGGCAGCATGTCACGGCATGCCGCCAGCGCCTCAGCGAGATGAAAGCCGGGGACACTGCGTGCAGATCCCCGACACTGATCTTCTGATAATTGTATCACCACCGCCGGGCGTCCAAACCGCTCCACCAGCCGCATAGCCACCAGCCCCAGGACCCCCGGATGCCAGCCTTCCCCCGCCACACAGATAAGCGGGCGGTCGAGCCGTTGGAGAGCCTGCGCGGTTGCCTCATCAAGGGCACGCTGCACCAGCACCAGTCGCTCCCGATTAATATGCTCCAGGCGCTCAGCCAGCCACTCGGCCTCAGCCGGTTCCTGGGCGGCAAGCAGCCGGTAAGCCACATCGGAGAGCCCCAGCCGCCCTGCAGCGTTCAGCCGCGGGCCCAGCACGAAGCTGAGATGCCAGGCACGCACCGTCCCCAGGCTGATCCCGGCACGCTGTGCCAGCGCCTGGAGCCCCGGCCGAGCCGCCTGCTGCATCCGCGCCAGCCCTCGAATAGCCAGGGCGCGGTTCTCCCCCACCAGCGGCGCCACATCGACGACCGTTCCCAGGGCCACCAGCTCGGTCAAGCGCTCCTCGGCCTCGCTCGCGGCGAGCCCCCGCGCCTGGAAGAGTGCCTGCGCGAGCTTGTACGCCACGCCAACGCCGGCAAGCTCTTTGTACGGATAGGGGCAGCACTCCTGCTGGGGATTGATCACTGCCACCGCTTCAGGGGTCTGCTGCGGCACGTGATGGTGGTCGGTGACAATAACATCCATGCCCAGGGCACGGGCGTGGCGCACTTCCTCGACGGCGCTGATGCCGCAATCAGAAGAAATCACGAGCTGCACGCCCTGCGCGGCCAGCTCTGCCATACCATCCACCGACAGGCCATAGCCCTCGGTCAGCCGGTCGCCGATACGCACAAGCGGATCGAAGCCGGCGGCACGCAGGCCCTCAGCCAGCACCACCGCCGAGGTGAGCCCGTCCACATCGGAGTCGGAGTATACCGCCACGCGCTCACCCCGCCGCAGCGCCCGGCCCAGCCGCTCCACCGCCTGCGGCACCCCGGCCAGCCGGAATGGATCGGTATCCCTGCACTGCCCGCGCAAGAACGCCTCGGCGGCGCTCCTGCTCGCCACACCGCGGGCGCGCAAGAGCGGCAGTACCAGCTCGCTCGGCCGGGGCAGCCGGCAGCCCGGCACCAGCGAGAGCACCAGCTGATCGACATATTCCGCTGCGCCGCTCTCCTCCCAGGACACCGCTGCCCGCCGCTGCCAGGCCCTGGCCATCGTCCCTCCAGCCCTCGTACAAGATTAGTCGCACAGGCGCTGCAGTTCTACGTGCTTATCTCTACCTTCATCCGCCGAAGGCAAGCAACTCCCTGCAACCGAAACGCCCGGGCATCTTCTTCCTGCCATTATAGGCGCCACGGCCGGCCTGTGCAGCAGCCAACAGGTAATACCGGAGCTAGGACACCGTGCTCTGGTGCGCAATGTCTGGCGAAGGCGCCACGTATAGCACTGGGTCGATAGTAGTTTCATAGCGGCGGCCGTCGGCAGGCAGCGGACATAGTCATTGTATGTCCACTGCCCTTGAGGCGGCCCGGGCATATCTTCTGCCCGCCGTACCATCGGCAGCGCATCAGGCTCGAGGGTAACTGCCATCGCACGCCTCTATGTCCAGGATGCGCTCTCTTCCCCGTCATACCTACTTCAGGGCTTGTGCCGGATGCCCCGGCCTGACCTGGTAGGGGCGCAGCGGCGCTGCGCCAACACCGGAAGCACGGTGTCCACGAACACGCGTGGGGCTCGGCATGACCTGGTAGGGGGCGCAGCGGCGCTGCGCCCCTACGGTGCTGCCAGGGTCATTGAGGAAACGGCGCAGATTATCAACGGTAGGGGCACGGCATGCCGTGCCCCTACGGTACACGCCACCGGTCTCACGTTGGAATGCAGACGGTGTCGTATGGGGTGCATCGTTGCGCTGTCCCCACCCCGCGGCCACGGCCTGCATCGCCTGGATTCGCAAGGGCGTTCAGGATATGCATACACTGGCCGGTCTTGCCCAGCTACGAAGCAGCCGGCCAGCGCCACCAGTTCGGCACGGCTGTGCGCTTCGATGAACCGCCCATCTGGCAGCACTGAGGTCTGGCCGCCAGGCGCACTATCAGGAAGGGATAACTACTGAGGTGTGTCATAACCCTGTGGCGGCCGGGCCGCTACCGTATTGGCCCCGCCAGGCAGGCCTCGGCGCCGGGTTACACGTGCTACGCGCTCCGTGCCTGCTTCCGCCCGTCCTTCCAGCGCACGGCTTCTTCCAGGAGCTCGGCCCCGCTCTGGCGGGCCGCCTCGCCGGTGGCGCCCAGCATCTGCGAGAGCTCGTCCAGCCGCTCGGCCTCGGAGAGCCGCTTCACCGTCGTTACCGTACGCTCGGTGCCATCGCGGCGCTCCACACGCTTCTCGATATACCAGTGCACATCCCCGAAGCAGGCCACCTGCGGCAGGTGGGTGATGCACAGCACCTGGCGGTTGGCGCTCAGGTTCCACAGCTTCTCGCCAATGACGCGCCCGGAGCGTCCGCCCACACCAACGTCGATCTCGTCGAAGATCAGGGTCGGGGTCTCATCAGCCGCGGCCAGTGCCGACTTGAGAGCCAGCATGATGCGCGCCGTCTCGCCTCCCGAGGCGATGCGCGCGACCGGCTTGAGCGGCTCGCCGGGGTTCGGCGACACCAGGAAGGTCACGCGATCGATGCCGGTGCGGTCGAAGGCATAGCGCCGGCCGTCAACGGGCACGCCGGCCGGGTCCTCTACCCGGGTGACCTGTACCTCGAAGCGCACGCCGGGCATGCCCAGGCTCTGGAGCTCCGCCAGCGCCTCGGCAGCGAGCCGCTCGGCAGCCGCACGTCGGGCCGCCGAGAGTTCGGCCGCGGCCCGGCCAACGTGCTCCAGGAGCTCCTGCTCGCGCGCAGCTAGCTCGCCAGAGCGCTCTTCGGCGTGCAGGAGCCGGTCCAGTTCCTGCGCCGCCTCCTCGCGGTAGCGCAGGATCTCTTCGATGCTGTCGCCGTACTTCCGCTTCAGCGAGGCGATTACATCCAGCCGCTGCTCGACCTCTTCCAGCCGCTGCGGGTCAAGCTCAATCGCGTCGCGATAGCGACGGAGCGCGGCGGCGATGTCGTCGGCTAGTGCCGCCAGTTCGCCTAGCCTTCCGGCTTCGTCTTGGAGGAGAGGGTCGTAACGCACCAGCTCGGCCAGCGCCATGCACGCCTGGCCGGCTAGGTCGATCACGCCGGGTGCCTCGTCGGTGCCTGCAAGTGCCTCATAGGCCTGCTCGGCCAGCCGCAAGATACGCTCGGCGTTCTGCAATACTGTGCGTTCACGCAGGAGCGCTTCATCCTCGCCCGCTTTGAGCGCCGCGGCGTCGATTTCTTCTACCTGAAACTGCAAGAGGTCAATGCGCCGCGCGATCTCCCGTTCATCGCGCTGGAGGAGCTGGAGTTCCCGTCGCACGGCGTGGTACTCGTCCACCAGTGCCGCTACCTTGCGCCGCAGCGGCAGAAGCTTGCCGTAGGTATCGAGCAGGTCGAGCTGCTTCTCCGGTCGCAGCAGGGTGAGATGCCCGCTCTGTCCGTGGATGTCGATCAGCGCCTGGCCGATCTGCTGCACGACAGAGAGCGGAACGGCGCGGCCATTGACGCGCACCACGGTGCGGCCACCGCGCACGAGCTCACGGCGCAGGATCAGCGTGTCACCGGCGTCATCGTCCAGCAGCTCATGCTCGCGCAGGAGTTGCCACAGCGACCCCGGCGGCGGGTCCGGCGGCGCCGGCGGCAGTAAGAAGATCCCCTCGATGCTGGCCCGGTCGGCGCCCGTGCGAATGTCGCCGGCATCCATCTTCCCGCCTACCAGCGCACCGATGGCGTCGATCAAGATGGACTTTCCTGCTCCGGTCTCGCCGGTGAGGACGTGCAATCCACCGCCGAGCTCGAGGTGCACGTGATCGATCAGCGCAAAGTTGCGAATATCAAGCTCGAGAAGCATGGTGCAGCGTGTTTCTCAGGCTCAAGACCCCACAGTTCTCATCAACACAGACATGGGACGGATGCTCGCCGCTCCGGCCACGCCATGGTGTTCACGCCGCGCATCTAACGCCTGCGCCCCGTTACACCAGCGCCGGAGCAAAGCGGCTCATCAGCACGCGCATGAAGTAGTGCCGCGGGCGCACCCGAGCAAAGCGGCAGCGATGCGGGCTTTCGGTTACCAGCACGCGGTCCTCCGGAGCCAGCAGGCAATCCAGCTGCCCGTCTACCGAGAGGATTGTCTCGTGATTGGAGACTGCACGCAAGAGCAGTTCAGTGTCGGCGTCGAGCACGAGCGAGCGCTCGAAGCAGCGGAAGGGGGCAAGCGGCGTGAGGATGATGTTGCGCGCCTCGGGATGCAGCACCGGCCCCCCGGCGGCATAGGAGTACGCCGTGCTCCCGGTGGGGGAAGCTACGATCAGGCCATCGGCGGTGTAGGCCAGCGCCTCGGCGCCGTTCAGGCTGACGAACACCTCGATCACGCGGGCCACCCGCCCGCGGCTGATCACCACGTCGTTCAGAGCCAGGTACTCGCTGCGCCCCTGGGGGCGCAGGTGCAGCACCCGCAGCATGGAGCGCTCCTCGATCCAGTAGCGGCCCTCCAGGAACAGGGGAAGCTTCTCGTCCAGCTCGTCTACCGTCACCTCGGTCAAGAAGCCGAGCTGTCCCAGGTGCACACCGACGATCGGCACTTTATGCACTGCTGCCAGCTTCGAGGCGCGATGGATCGTGCCATCGCCGCCGAGGGTGAAGAGAAGGTCTGTTTCTTCCATCGGTGCGTGCGCCTCAGCATCGCGGGTGATCGGCAACAGCCAGGCACTGCGGCCAGTGGCGCGCACCTGCTCGGCCAGGTGGCCAGCCAGGGCCGCGGCCTCGGCCTTGCTTCCGTGGTAGAGAATGCCGATGCGCCGGTTCGGCAGTGCAGCACCGATAGCGGCCTCTGAAGCAGAGTCCTCCCGAACAGGAGAGGGATGTGGTTGCACTGGTGCGCCTCGATATATATCGCTGCTGCCGCCGTGCAGAACAGCACCAGCGGCGCAGCCATGTTGGAATGACGCAGTGGGCCGGCCGCCTTGATTCTATCGGACCGGGCAGGAGGGCAGCAACGTACGTCATCAGAAGGGCATCGTGGTGCGCGCCACAACACAGCCCCATACCTCTATCGCGCCCGCTGTACGCAGCGCTACGGCGCATGCCTCCAGGGTGCTGCCGGTGGTACAGACATCGTCCACCACTACTACCCGCCGGCCCGCCACATGTGCCGGGTGTGCGCGAAAAGCACCGTTCAGGTTCCGGCGCCGCTCCATGCGGCCCAGCCCGGCCTGCTGCGGGGTCGCCAGCACGCGCTCCAGGGCGTATGCTGCATAGGGGCAGCGCAGATGCCGTGCCAGTGTCCGCGCCAGCACCTCCGCCTGGTTGAAGCCGCGCGCTCGCTGCCGCGAGGGGTGCAGCGGCACCGCAACGACCAGGTCGGCCGGCGGTACGCGCGGCGCCGCGCCCTGAAGCAGCACCTGTTCGAGGGCCCGCGCCAGATCGTGCCGGTAGCGGTACTTGAACTGGAGCACGGCCGCCCGTACAGGGCCGGCGTACTCCGCAGCGGCAACGATCCCGTCGATGGCAAGCGGATCCCGCCGGCAGGCCGGGCAGAGCGTCTCGTGCGTCGGCATGCCACAGGAGCGGCAGGACGGCTTACCGATCCAGCGGATCTCGGCGGCGCAGGCACGGCACAGCCCGGCTCCGCTCGCGCCACACCCGGCGCAGCGAGGCGGCAGCACAAGGTCAAGCAGGTCGTCCAGGAGCCGTCTTCCCAGCATATGCCGGGGCAGCATACCTGCCCCGGCGTACGGAGACAAGAGCGCGCACCGGCCAGAAATGGCCTGAAGTGACGTCAGCGCTCTACGGGTTCGAGCGCAATACGGTGCCCGACGGCAACCCCGCAGCGTGCAGCGGTGCCGGCCGGCAGTTCAACGGCGAAATGGGAGCGCAACACGATGGGACCGATGCGGTACGGGCGCATGTTGGCCAAAATACGCAGTACTTCCCCGCTCTTAGAAACGTGAAGCACATCGATGGGAAAGCGCATGCCGAGGCAATGCACGCTGGTGCACGGCCAGAGCACCAGTCCCTCGCCTGCAGGAAGTTCGCTGCGGCCGAGCAATCCTTTCGCGCGCGCCCAAAGCGAGGTTGCTACCGGCGCGCGCTCCGCCAGGCACACCCCGGTGGTGGTATCGATCACGCGCACGATCCGCGGCAGCTTTGGCATCGCCTGCCTCGGACTACTTTACCAGGAACCTGAAGGCCTGAAGTGCTGCCGGCCCCATCATGATCATATACAAGGGAGGGAATATCAAGAACACCAGAGGAAAGAGCATCTTAATCGGTGCCTTGCGCGCCTCAGTCTCGGCCCGTTGCCGCCGCACGATCCGCATCTGCTGGGACTGCACCCGGAGTACCCGCGCAATGGGCACGCCCAGGGTGTCGGCCTGGATCAGTGCAGTGATGAACATGGCCAGGTCGTCGACTTCGGTGCGCTCCACCATATTCCGCAGCGCGTCTCGGCGTGGGATGCCGACGCGCATTTCCTGCAGCACCCGTCCGAACTCTCGCGCCAACTCAGTATCTGACTTATCTACCAGACGCTGCATGGCCAGATCGAAACCAAGGCCGGCCTCCACGGAGATCGTGAGCAGATCCATGGCATCCGGCAGGGCACGCTGGATCGCCTTCTTGCGTTTTTTGATCTGGTCGTGCAGCCACAAGTCGGGGAACTTGTAACCGATAAAGGCGCCGACGGCGATGATCGGCACCAGCCAGGCCGGCGGCTGCTTCAGCACCGTGGCCAGCATGAGCGCAGTGCCACCGCCGAGAATGGCGCCCACCCCTTTGAGCCCCAGGAAGTACATCGGGGTCATATTGTGCGGGTTCCCTGCAACGACCAGGTCGTGGGCCATCTTATCGAGCGTGCTCTGCGGCGTCATGCCGCGGAGCAGGCGCGCGATGTACTGAACGAGCGGCTGTACGACGCGCTCGGAGAACGGCCGCTCCAGCTCAAGCTCTTCCAGCGACTTGGGGGTGCGCGCGGCGAAGGCACCGAGCCGCTCGGCCAGCACCGCGGCGCTGCGCCGGGGGCGCACCAGCCCCAGGAAGATCAGCATCACCGCCGTTCCGGCCATGAGGCCGGTCAGTAGCGCGAGCATCGTTCCACCTCATACCTCGACCTGGGCGACCTTGCGCATAGCAAAGAAGCCGGCCACGATGAGTGTGGCGGAGCAGGCCAGGATGCTCCATCCACAGATATCCTCAACCAAACGCATCATGTACGGCCGGTTGATCATCCAGAGGATCGCTGCCAGGGCAACAGGCAGGAATGCCACCACGTACGCCGAGTACTCGGCCTGGGCGGTGAGCGCCTTAATGTCGCCTTTCAGCCGCACGCGCTCCCGAATCGTGTGTGCAATGGTGTCCAGGATCTCTGCCAGGTTGCCGCCCACCTCACGCTGCACGTTGATGGCCGTGACGACGAGGTCTAGATCGTCGCTGTCAATGCGGCGCACCAGGTTCGCCAGCGCCTCTTCCGGCGAGAGTCCCAGGGCAATCTCTCGATTGACCCGGTGGAACTCCTCGCTGAGCGGCGGGCGGCCCTCACGGGCAACCAGGTCCATGGACTGGGCGAGGCTATAGCCGGAGCGCAGCGAGTTCGCCAGCATGACGAGCGCGTCCCCGAGCTGGCTGTTGAACTGGTTCAGCCGCCTGCGCTGCTTGAGTTTGACGTAGATCCCGGGGATCAGGTACCCCCCGAATCCACAGAGCACGCCGAGCAGCGGCTGGCGAAAGATGATCAGGCCGATGATAAAGCAGATGATCACCGAGCCAACCTGGAACATCAGATACTCGGCCACGGTGATGCGCAGGTTCGCCTTGGAGAGCTCTCGCTGCACCCGCATGGCGTAGCTCGAGCCGCCCAGGGCCCGGTCGATCCGTTCCTGGGCGGCGCGCGTGCCGGCACGCAGGCTGGCCGATCGGGGCGTCACAGGCGGAGCAGCGCGCTGGACCTGCCGGCCGGCATAGCGCTCCAGCCGGGAGGCCAGCGAGCTACTCGAGAGGCCGGCCTGCCGGGCCAGCCCGACCACGATGAGGAGGACGGAGACTGCGCTGAGCAGCGCAAGCAGTAGGGCCATGGCTTAGAACCCTCGCCGGCTGAATGGATCCGTCACACCGAAAATCTCTGCCGGGAGATTGATCCCCAGCGCCTCGATCTTGTCCATGAACTTCGGGCGAATGCCGGTCGGCCGCAGGCGCCCCAGCACCTTGCCCCCCTCGTAACCGGTCTGCTCGAACACAAAGATGTCCTGCATCACAATGACATCGCCCTCCATTCCCTGGACTTCAGTCACGTTCACCACCTTGCGCGAGCCATCCTTCATGCGCTCAAGGTGCACGATCAGGTGCACAGCTGAAGCAATGGTCTCGCGGATCGCGCGCAGAGGCAGATCCATCCCGGCCTGCAACACCAGCGTCTCCAGACGGCGCAGCGCGTCGCGTGGGCTATTGGCATGCAACGTGGTCATAGAGCCCTCGTGGCCGGTGTTCATCGCCTGCAACATATCGAACGCTTCGCCACCGCGGCACTCGCCGACGACGATACGCTCCGGCCGCATGCGCAGCGCGTTGCGCACCAGGTCGCGGATCGTCACTGCGCCCTTGCCCTCGATGTTCGGGGGCCTGGCCTCCAGCGAGATCACATGTTCCTGGCGCAGCTGCAGCTCGGCTGCATCTTCAATCGTGATAATGCGCTCGTCGTTCGGAATGAAGCTCGACATGATATTGAGCTGCACTGTCTTCCCGGTGCCGGTGCCGCCCGATACGATGATGTTGAGACGTGCCTGCACGCACGCTTTGAGGAACTCCACCAGCTCCGGCGTATAAGTGCCGAAGCGGATCATGTCGTCTACCGTAAGCGGGTTCTTCTTGAACTTGCGGATCGTGATCACCGGGCCGACCAGGGAGCAGGGCGGGATGATCACATTCACGCGGGAGCCGTCGGGCAGGCGCGCATCGGCGTACGGCACGCTCTCGTCGCAGCGGCGGCCCACGCGGGACAGGATGCGGTCGATCACGCGCATCACGTGGTCGTTGTCTTGAAAGGTGATGTCGGTCTTGCGCAGCTTGCCACCCTGCTCAATCCACACCGACTTCGGACCGTTCACCATCACTTCGCTGATAGTATCGTCCTGCAGCAAGGGCTCAATCGGCCCGTGGCCCAGAATTTCCGCGACGATCTGCTCGAAGAGGTGCTGACGTTCCAGCCGGGTAATTGTCACTCCTTCTTCTTCGAGCGTTTGCTGGAACTTCTCTTCGATCGTGCGCTTGACTTCCTCCAGGTTCGAGAGATCCAGCTTCGGATCAAGCTCAGAGACCAGCTTGTTCTGCACCCGCGTCTTCAAGTCGTCCCATTTGTTATCTTGGGCCGGCGGGCGTATCGACGGCTGGGCCAGCGGACGCCGCGCCGTGGTGTCCGGTCCATTGGGTGGCGGTGGCGCCGCAGACGTTCCTCCGGGCGGCGGGGTATTGTTCTCGATTCGCCTGAGCAGTGACATGGACACCAACCTCCCATCACCCGAGTTCCGGCCTAGAGCCTGAGGAGTGACCCCTTCTCTCCACACTGCGCTGGACGTTCATCCCGGCTCGCGCACAGGTGCGAGCAGCCGGGAGATCTCAGCATCGCCCCTGCGCTACTTAAAGACCTTGCCAAGCCAGCCGACTGCCTTGTTCTTTTTGTCCACCTGCGCCACAGGCACCCTACCGTTCTGAGCCGGCTCCTTGCCGGCAATCAGTCCGGCCAGCGCAATAATGTCTTGGGCAATCTGACTCTGCGGGTGACTCATCACGAACGGCGTGCCTTCATTGATCGCTAGGGTAGCCACCCGCCAGTCATTGACGATCTCGGCAGAGAACTTCCGGTTGACGTTCGCCTCGACGTCTTGGATACGCATCCCACCGCTGCTATCGGCGCGGTTCAATACTAAGACCAGCTTCTCCGGGGGGTAATGCAGAGCATCGGCTACCTCAAGGAACAGGCGCAGGTTTTTAACGCTGTGCATTTCTAGCGTGCTGACCACCACGATGCGCTCGGCCATATCCAGGATGCTGAGCACCAGCTCCTGGAACGAGGGCCAGGTGTCTACGACGATGTAGTCGTACATCGTGCGCATCAGCGTCAGGATCTGCTTGAGGTGGTGTGGCGCGACGAGTTCCGCCATCTCCGGACGCACCGGAGCAAGGAGCACATGGATGCCTGACTGATGGCGCGCCATCGTTGACTCGACCACATCGGCATCGAGGTGGTCGGTCACCGACACCAGGTCGATGATCGTCTTCTTCGGTGGGATATTCAGGACAATAGCAATGTCGCCGAACAGCAGGCTCCCGTCGACCAAGGCGACCTTCGCGCCGACGTGCCGGTGCAATGCCACCGCCAGGTTCGTGGCGATCGTGGTGCGCCCGGCGCCACCCTTAGGGCTGTACACGGCGATGATCTTGCCGAGACGAGGCTCCGAGGAAGCGGCCGGCTGGCCGGGCAGCACCGGCGCCAGCCGGGCGCGGATCGCCGCTTCAATCTCATAGACCTTTCGGATGGCACGCACGAGCTCTTCCGCCGCCAGCGGCTTGACCAGGAAATCCCGCGCGCCGGCCACCATGGCCCGCCGCAGCGCCTCGGCATCGAAGTGGTTGGCCAGCAGGATCACGCCGCACGTCGGATGCTGGGCCACGAGCGCCTCGGTCACCGAGATGCCATCGGTATCCGGCAGCTCGGCAGCCATCAGCACGACGTCCGGGTTCAGCGCCTCGACTTTCTGAACAGCGTCTTGCCCGGTGAACGTCCCGCCGACGACGTCGATATCGCCCTCGGCTCTGAGCATATGTTGCAGCGTGCTGTGGATCGTGGCATCGCCATCGACAATCAGCACCCGAATCGTGCGAGCCGGCATCTGCGTCATGGAAGTAGCCCCATCTCAGGTAGAAATCGTGCTAGGGCGTGGTCGGGCGTAGCTTGAAGCGCTCGATAACGTAGTTGGTATTCACAGGCTCCAAGCTGTAACTGTTGCGGTCGTCGAAGCGGCGCAGAATATAAGTCATCTGCACCCCGATGCGCTGCAGATGCTCGACCATGAGCGCATCCTGATAGGGCAGGAGCAACGTCATGATGCCGGCGCCGGCGGCCGCCTGTGCGCCCGCCGTCTTACCGGGCGCATACTGACCAATCCGCAAGACCAGCACATCCTGCAGCAGCACTTGCGTGACCATGCCCGGCTCGCGGCCGCTCGAGGAGGGCACCGGCATGGTTACCACCAGGTCCACGCGATCGTTGGGCTGCACTGCGCCGGCGACGGTGGTAAGGTCCGTGATCGGCACGGCCAGTGCAACGAAGCCGCCCGGCGGAATGATGCTGGTTACCCCCGCCTGTTCGCCTGCCTTGCTCAAACGGCCTTGCAGAATGACCTCGTCTTTGAAGATCTTGCTCTTATTGATCATCCCGATCGCCTGGTCGAACTGTACGATGGCATTGGCCGGCACCAGGTCGGCCGGAAAGTTCTTAATCGTGAAGTATGCTTTGATATTGTCGGGAGTAAACAGCGTTGCCTCAGGCACATCCTGGATGGCCACGAGCGCGGGCTTCATCGGCACTTTCTTGCTCGCCGATGACGCCCGCGAGACCTGGATGAAGACCAGGAAGCCGGTGATCAGCGCCAGCACGATGCCGGCATAGATAAGAGCCCGTCCGTTCCCCTTCATCGCCTCACAGCTCCCCTTCGGATTACTCCAGTGTTATCCACGCCACGCCCAACGTGTGGCTGGTCAGCCCATACACTCGCACGATGTAGGTGCCGGCCTCGGGCAGGTGGAGGCCCGAGGCTCCGAACGGCACCTCGATCGCCACCCGGCCCTCCTGCACCGGGTACACCTGCGCAAGGTAGGCATAGCGCACATCCTCTACATCCGGGCGCTGCGCTGCCACGCTAACGCGCACATGCTGGTCAGCCTGCAAGCCCTCTGCCCGGATAATGAGGCGGCCGCCTGCCCGGGTACCCAGCACTTCTGCCGTTACGGGCGGTCCTCCCGGCAGCGGCTCATCTGCCCCCTCGCGCGTGCGTGCCACCGGCACATGCACCGTCGCCACTGCGCCCCGGCCGCTCAGCGCACCGCTGGCGCGCAGGACATACTCGCCCGTCTCGTCGAACGGCAGGTCGGCGCTGCCGTTCAGACCGATCTGGTGCTCGACGCTGCCGGGCGTCCGCCATGCCGGATCAAGCCCGGCCACATGGAACACCTCGAGCGCCGGCTGGCCATCCGGGCTCGATGGACGGTAGATCCCGACCCGCACTGGCTCGCCCGGAAGAAAGCCGTCCAGACGGTAGGCCAGCGCGGGATGGCGCAGCGCCTCAGAACGGACCGGGGGCCAGTCACGCACGGCGGCGCGCAGGGTGGCACCGCCGCGCTGCGCCAGCGCCACCAGCGATTCCTGCCACTCCGCCAGGGCTATCGGTACCACCGCGACCCTTCCACTCTCGATGCCATAGGCGCGCACCGAGAGGCGCTGCTCCCCCGGGGGGAGATAGAAGCCATGGCGCACCGCGCCGGCGCGCTCCCCCTGGCTACCCTCAGCAGCTGTGACGTAGGCCAGCTCGAGCCGCTCAGGTCCATTGGCCCCGCTTTCACGGTACAGCCCGATGCGGACGCGCTCCCCGGCGGCAAAGCCGTCAAGCTGTGCCCGCACCACACGGGTCACCGCAGCCCTGCCCTCGCGCGGCCGGCTCTCGACGGCTCCTTCGCCCACCGCAGCACTTGCGCTAACCTCCGGCGACGAGGCGGTAGCGGCAACTTCCGGCAGGAGCGGGCGTGGTTCCGGGACAGTCACGCGAGCGATCCCAAGGCGTCCGCTGGCGAGCCCCCACGCGCGCACCAGGTACTCCCCTGGCCCTTCCAGGGAGACGCGCACCTGAATGGAGCCGGCCGGCGCATCCGCCGTATCGCGTGTGCGCGCCTGCACGTCAAAGACGCGCTGCCGGCTGCCATCAGCCGCCTCGCCCGGCGGGGTAAGAACCAGGCGCACGGCTTCTCCACCGGCAAAGCCGCTCATGCGCACGTCGAGGGTGCGCCCGGCAAGATAAGCCGCCAAGCCAGGCTCATCGCGGTGATCGGTGCCGCCCACAGCAGTCACGACCGCAATCTCAGGCGACGGGGGAGCACCGGCAGGAGGGAACTCCTCGGGGGCGAGCGGCGCCAGCGTCAGTACAGCGATACGCCGGCTCTGGGCCCCATACGCGCGCACCACGTACGTCTCTGCCGGATCGGGCGGCAGGAAGGTGCGCGACACCCGGCCGCCCGGCCGGTCCACGGCATCCACCGTCGCCGGCTGGTACGTCGCTTCGAGCGGCTCGGTTGCGCCGGCGCGGTAGACCCCCACGCGCACCGGCTCGCCCGGCAGGAAACCGCTCAGCGTATACGTTACCAGGCGAACGATGGTGGCCTCTCCTTTCCCGGTAATGTGCACCTCACGGCGCATCCCTGCCTCGGCGCTGATCTCCGGCGTCGAGACCGCGGCCTGGACCTCCGGCAGCAGGGTGCCGATCGGTGGCAGGGTCACTTCGAGCGTGCGGTTGCTCAGCGGCGCCCACGCCTGCACAGCCAGCCGAGTTTCCGGCGTGCCGGCCTCGATGAGCCGCGGGGGCAGCGATACGCCGAGCTCAATACTCCCTGCAGGCATACCGCTTTGCGTGCGTTGCATAGAGGCAACCACATCGTCGAGGCGCAGGAGCTCGCCCCCTTCTACGGCGACCCGCACCGCCACTTTCACCAGCTCCCCGGGCGCGAAGCCGGTGAACATGTAACGCAGGACCGGCACCGTGACCACGCGATCCGCAGCCACCTGCGGCATACTGGTGACAAATGCATCGCCGGCAAGACCGGCTGCCAGGTCGGGCGAGGCAGGTGGCAATGCCGCGCGGCCGCCTTGCACCATGACCCGGACGATCGCCACGCGGTTGCTCCAGAGACCCAGGGCACGCACGACGTGTGTGCCTGTCTCGTGGGTCGGCCCCCAGGTAAACTCCACGCCGCCAGGCACACCACCGGCGCCTCCGCGCACGTAGGCGCGCTGCTGGACAATGATCGCCTTGCGTGGATCGACCGGCGCTGACGGCACGTACAAACCTACCCGTACCGGCTCGCCCGGCTCGAAACCACGCAGGCTCACCTGGACTTGCTCTAACGCCGGTGCCTCTGGTGTCGCCGCCTGGCCGGGACTTGGACGTGGCACGTCGCTCCCGGTGCGGATCGCGCGCGCCACGCCGTCCACGCCGGGGGATGAGGTCTCGGCGAGCGTCTCAGGGAGACGCTCGCTTTGCACAAAGACCACTGCCTGGGCGCCTGTACGTGAGGCCAGCCCCACCGCGCGCACGGTGTATACCCCAGCGCGGTCGAAGCGCAGGGCCGACCCCGTGGCGCCGCGAAACGAGACGCTGTGCTCGAACACACCGCCAGGGGCAAGCACCGTCACCTGGTAGCTGGCCGGCTGGTTCGCCGCGACCTGTTCCGGCGAGAAGACGCTGACCCGTACCTGCTCGCCATCACGGAAGTTGCCCCCCCGAATGATAAGCTTGGGACTCTGGCTATCCGGCTCGAACAGGTCCACGGTCAGGCGCGGCCCGCCCGGCGGCGCCTCACCGGCCAGATCCATCACCGGATCAGGGGCAACAATGGCGAAGCTCCCCTCGAGCTGGACGCCGCTCTGCTCGCCGGTGAGCAGCACGCGATACTCCCCCTGCGCAAGGAGTTCCGGCAGCAGTGCCGAGACCTCGCCCCCACGCACCGCTAGGCCAGGCAGCTCAAGGACCCGTCCATCCGGCCCGGTCACATCCACCCGTACAGAGGCATCGCCGCGGAGTCCCCAGGTGTAGAGCTGCATGCGCGTGCCCGGGAACGGCCGTTCCGGCAAGAGCGAGAGGGTGCCCGGCATAGGCTGGGGCACGAGGGCGTAGTACGGGATCAACCCAGCCTCTTTCATGACATCGCCGCCCAGCACCCGTGTCACGGTGCCGGCTCTCGGCTGGCCGGGCACATCTTGCACCCAGAGCTGCAGGGCGATGCGCCGGAAACGCTGGGCAATCATAGGGCCGTATGCCTGCGGCCGGCTGGTCGGCAGGCCGTAGAGGGCGATCGAGGCCTCGTTGCTCCAGGCGGGAATCCGCGCGGGATTCGGGTTGGCGAAGTATGCCTCCCGAATCGCGTCGTTGGTAAGCCAGGAGAGGCGCGTCTGTGTCGAGCGCGCTGCATCGCCCCCAGAGCCGTCGTCCTCGATCGGCCGCGGAATGCTCTTCACCGCCTCTAGCCAGGCATCTTCACCGGCCTGGGAGAGCAAATCAAACCCATCGGTCAACTGGGCGCTCTGAGTGGCGGGGTCCCAGCGCAGCACACCGGTCTGCACGGCCTGCATGACCACGCCTTCCTGGATGTAGCGGCGTGAGATGGGATAGCCCAGCAGGTGAGGCCCGCCAAGCCGCTGGTACTCGTCCCAGAAGCGAATGCCCTCGTCATTCGTGATGGCGAAGCCGCCGCGCCCTTCCGCCGCCTGGGTATAGAAATGCCCGTTCTCGATGTCGAAGTCGGCCTCTGTGCTCTGAACCGCAGCCTGTGCCGGAGCAGCCGCGTGGACCTGCGCTACCTGGCCAGAGTGCGCCGACAGCGCCAGCACGCCGGCGACGAGCAGTGCCGCAGTCCGCGCCGGCCACCGGGGAAAGCGGTGGCCCGCCTTCTTGCCACGCAGGTTGATCCCGCATGACCACGTCATCCACGGCATATCACATCACCTGCCGGACTGAGCTGGCAGTCAGCGTCCATGTGCCGCCAAAAAGGCGATTTATGAGTGGAGTGACCGGCTGAAATCTGTATGACACCGTCACTCTAACCGACATGACCCCACCGGGCGCCGTGATGCGCACGGAGGGGCTGCAGGAGGTCTGGACAGCGGTGTTGGTGTTGAAATCGCAGACCGTAATGTCCGCGTCTGTTAGACCCGGCAAATCGGTGCTGGCTTCCGTCTTCACCGCATCCTTAATGCTTTGATAGGTAGCGTTCGGATCTGCGCCGGCGCGTGCTCCCTCGCCGGCGGCGCCGACCATAGCGATGTACGTATCAAGTGCGCGGCCGAAGTCGATCGTGCCCATGACCAGCAAGATCAGGAACGGGATGATCAAAGCCAGCTCGACGAGCGCCTGGCCACGGCTGCGCTCCGCGGAACATGCGGTCAATAGTTGCAGGAGCATCCGCACCACCCCACCCTCTGCGACACCCAGGGGTGTCGCAGGAGCGGCCGGCCCCACGGTCCGGCCGCGACACCCGTCGCACTGAATATAAACGGCAGCCACGGAGAAACCTTAAATTCAGCGCCAGGTCACGTGACCGGCCGGTCCAAAGGTCCTATGGGGTTTCACCCGGCCATGCCACCCTGCGGGCACCGTGGCGGATCGCCCTGGCGGAAAAGAAGAGGCCCCGCCGCATGGCGGGGCCTCTGGCCGGTTGGTCCGCTACCGCGACTGCCCGTGCCTCCGCCTGAAAGCATCCGGCACGGTGCACACGTCTGCGCGTGTCCTACCGCAGCGCGTTGTACACCGAGCTGAAGACCGAGCCGATCTGCGGCCCAAGCAGGACCAGGATGGCAATGACAACGATGGACACGAGGAAGATAATCAATGCATACTCGACCAGACCCTGGCCTTCCTCCCGCCGTACGAGACCCTTCATCGAACCACACCTCCTCACATCCGGCCGGGTCACGGAGTGCCGGCCTACAACAAGAAATTAATGCTGCCGGTGATCTCTCCGGTGTATGGTCCGGTGTACTCAGCTAATCACCAGCTACTTGGCATTATAGAGGCCGGCAACACACACACAATGTATTTTGACCTTTGGCAGTGCCGCGCTACACCAAGAGGGGGATATGAGCGCCACATATAGCCCGCCCCGCCTATCCCGAACGGACCAGTACTAGAGGCCCTGCATTTTGATCCAGCCGTGGCGCAAAGCGTACACCACTGCCTGGGTCCGGTCGTTCACCGCGAGCTTGCGCAGGATCGACGTGATGTGGTTCTTGACCGTCTGATCGCTGATCTTCAGCGCGCGGGCGATCTCTTTGTTGCTGTTGCCGTGCGCAATGTAATCCAGGATCTCGATCTCTCGCTGCGACAGCGGCACGAAGAGCTGCTCGACCTCTTCATCGGCGGCGGCAGTAAGCTCGCGGAACTGCTTCAGCACGCGCGACGCGACCATGGGGCGCGACAAGACACTATCGTTGATCAGATACTCGCCCTTGCTGACGCGCCGTACGACATCCAGGAGCTCCTCTGGGCTGATGTCTTTCAGGCAGTACGCCGCAGCTCCAACTTTAATAGATTGAAAGAGCTGCTCTTCGTCCTCGTAGGCGGTGAGCAAGACGCAGGCCGTGCCGGGCACGCGATGCTTGACCATGCGGACAACCTCGAGGCCGCTGGAGGCAAAGCCCTGGCTATCCATAGGCGAGCGCACTCCCAGCGGGATGTTCGCATCCACCAGCACGACGTCTGGCGTGTAGGTCTCAGCACCCTGCACAGTCGCCTGCCCGTCTGCGGCTTCCGCGACCACTTCGATGTCGTCTGTCTGCTCAAGGGTATATCGTACGCCCTGCCGGAAGAGCGGCTGTTCGTCGGCGATCAATACGCGCACCCGATCCATAGTAATATGCTCCTGACTCCCATAAGCATGGCCCGGCGTGCGTGCGGCCCGGCCGGCCGGGCCGCTCTTCTCGTCGATGCCCGCCCCAAGCCGCGCAGTGTTCCGCCCAGCTTGAGGAGGGAGGCCACGCCCGCCGCACACGCCATTATGTGTTCCATTCCGTCCTGCCCCAACCACGGCGCCCTCCCCCTGCACACGCTCTGCACAGCATTCCGGATTTCTGTCCTAGCCATAGTATTCTGGAATGCGACCAGAAGTATAGCGCCTTGCCCGCTCATGCCAAAAGATGGTCATAGATGACATACCATTTGGGCTATTGCTCAAGCGGTACCGGTGTACCCCAATCGGCACAGGCCGCTCTCCGGCCGCAGATACCTTACCACACGATACACGGCGAAGACGCGCCACGGGCACTGTGCTATACTGCCGGGTCAGAGAGACCATGCCATGCATTGACCGACAGTATACATTCACCACGTGCCGGAGGACTTACCCATGCCAGCACCTGCATCTTTCTCTTCCGCTCGCGTCACGCGCCGCCATGCAATCGCTATGGCCGCCGGCGCCGCCCTGCTCGGCGCGTGCCGCCCCATGCAGGCCCCCGGCAGGCAGAGCGAGGCGCCTAAAGCACCGGCCAAGCCAGTGACTCTGTCGTACCATACCTTCTGGCCACAGTACCGCATCGACATCATGCAAACGGCTATGCCGGCCTTCAAGGAACGGCGGCCGCACGTGACCGTCGAACTGGTCAGCGTCCCGGACTACCGCGCTAAGCTTGCGACGAACCTGGCTGCCGGCACCGCAGCCGACTGCAATATCTGCGACGTCTTCCAGCAGCCCTTCTATGTCGATGGCGGCCACGTGCTCGACCTCACCGATCGGCTCAAGCGGGACGGGATCGACATCCAGAAAGAATCCTGGCTGATGGGCTATGAGATCCTGTGCGGGCGGACCTACCATATGCCCTGGGTCCTCTCGCCTCATTGCATCTATTACAACAAGACTATGCTGAAGAAAGTCGGGGCGAAGGACCCCTGGGACGATCTCAAAGGCCAGTGGACCTGGGAGGACTTCCGCCAGATCTGCAAGCAGGTCAGCGCCCTGACCTCAAGCGATGGGAGGTACCGCGTCTACGGTATTCGCCTCGGCCTGACCTCGCTGGAGTACCAGCTCGGCGGCTTCATCTACACCAACGGCGGTCGCAACTACGCGCTGAACCCGCTGCGCTACACGCTCGACGACCCCAAGCTGATCGAGACGGTAGAGTGGCTCTTTAAGCTGCTCGAGGACGAAGGGGTCATTCTGCCGCCAAACCTCACCGGCCAGTATAACCAGGCCAGCCCCGGCGGCGATGCCTTCTACGGCCAGCTTGTGGCGTTCTTCGAGGACTCGACGGGCCGGCTGACCCTTACCCGCGATACGGTCAAGGACACCTTCGAATGGGATGTGGTGCGTGTGCCGAAGCCAAACCCCGGCGCCGAGCAGATCACGCAGTTCGCTGCCGATGCCAACTTCGTCTATGCGAAGGGCCCGGCGCTGGATGAGGCATACGAGTTCCTGAAGTTCCTTTCCGGGTATGCCGGCCGCGAGATGCAGGATACGCTCTCACGTGAGAAGCTCTTGCTTCCGTCAAACAAGGCGGCAGCGCGCAATCCCGATGGCTTCCTGAAGCCGCCGCCCAATCATGTACGCGCCTTCATCGAAGGGCGTGCTATCGGCCATATGATCCATGGCCGGGCCAACGATGGGAACGCGATCATTGCCCAGGAGCTTGAGAAGGCACTGCGCGGCGAGAAAACACCCAAGCAGGCGCTGCTCGATGCGCAACAGCAGTGCCAGCAGATCCTCACGCCGGCGAAGTGCCAGCAGGCCGACACGTTTAACTACAGCTTCTCCGCATAGGCTTTTACCGCCTCTCTGGATCGCTGCCTAGCTGCTGTTCTGCGGTGTGGGTGCCCCTGGAGGCGTGCGGGGACACCCACACCGCCTGATCAGGTGCCTTTTACCATGTACACCCGCCTTGGCGAGGCAACGCTGAAGACCGGCGAGCAGATAGAACTCGGCGTGGTGCTGGGCCCAGATGCCGAGTGGGCCGAGCGGATCAACGCCCTGCTGAGCCATAAGCCGAGCGAGTATCGCTATCACATCGGCGAGGCCCTGCTGCGGCCGCTCGATGAGCTCGAAACCCGCTTCTATGTGGGCCATCTCGATGGCCGCCCCATCACCCACGTAATGATTGTCGGGGCACGCGGGGCCGGCATTTTAGGCCACGTATACACGGTGCCGGAATGGCGTCGGCGCGGCGCATATCAGGCCCTCATGGAGGCACAGATGCGCGACACCGCCGCAGCCGGCTACCGCATCCTTACCCTGGGGACGGGGTACGACACGCCGCCATACTGGATCTACTATCGCTTTGGCTTTCGCTCGATTGCGCCGGGAAGCGGTGCGATGCGCTGGCTTGCCACGCCCGACGCTGAAGAACAATACCTTGCGCCGGCCCCGGTGATCGTACGTGAGCTTCGCTGGTCCGATTGGGGCGCGCTCAATGTGACGGCTATGCATGCGCCGCCTCCAGACGATGAGCTGCCGCGCAGCCTGGTGTTACAGCTCAAAGGACAGGGCAACGCCGAGGGCAGCTTCGCCGCACTGCGCCAGCGTATGGAGCGCCGCCCGGCCCCGCCGCCGGGCATCCAGGCCCGCGTCCTGGTCAGTGCGACCGGCGCTGTGCCCGGCTGGGCTATTCTCGCGCCGGATCCGCGCTGGTTCGGTGATGTATGGCTGCTGGATCTCTATGCCCTGCCGGCCTTCTGGGATCGTGCGGGCGAGCTCGTCGCCGGATTTCCCTGGCCGGATGCTCCGGTTGCTGCCTACAGCACGAATCTCGCCGGGCCGCGCGCTCGCCTGCTGCAGTCCCTGGGGTTCGTTCATGACGGCGTGCTGCCCGGCTGGCTGCGTCTCGGTGATACGAGGCGCGATGTAACCGTGTGGGTAAGAAGCGGGTGACAGCAACCGGATGATATGGGAACTGCTACGCCGACACACGGTGTCCCCAGTCGGGGGGACCGCCGGTATGGAGCTGCCGATGGGTCCTCGAACACGTCGGCCCTGTGCCGGTAGCACACGCGTCCTTGCCATAGCTCTGGTCCTGGCCGGCATGGCCTGCACCCACAGCTGGGCACGCCTCCCGCCGGCTCGCCCGACGCCGGTCCCCACGAGCAGGGACGGCGCCCCTGCAACCTTTGATCCGGCCGGGACGGCTCTCCAGCTGGAGCGCGTGGTGAGTGGCCTGCGCGCACCCACCGCCATTGCCGCCGCGCCCGACGGGAGCGGGCGCCTCTACGTGACTGAGAAGGCCGGGACGATCCGTATCGTGCGTGGCACGACCCTGGTGGCCGAGCCCTTCCTGGACATTCGCACCCTGGTGGGATCCAGCGGCTCCGAGCAGGGGCTGCTGGGGCTGGCGTTCCATCCACGCTACACCGACACTCGTACCTTCTTCGTGAACTATACCGATCGCAACGGTGACACCGTCGTGGCACGCTACCGGGTCTCAGCCGATCCGGAGCGTGCCGACCCGGTCAGCGCCACAGTGATCCTGACGGTGAGGCAGCCCGCGGCGAACCACAACGGCGGGCACCTGGCATTCGGACCAGACGGCAAGCTGTACATCGGCCTCGGCGATGGCGGTGGCGCAGGGGATCGCTTCGGCAACGCCCAGAACCCGGCCACGCTGCTCGGCAAGATGCTGCGCATCGACATCGATGGCGGCGAGCCCTACGCGATCCCGCCGGACAATCCCTTCCGCGACCGCCCCGGCTACCGGCCGGAGATCTGGGCACTGGGCCTGCGGAACCCCTGGCGCTATTCCTTTGATCGTGCCACCGGAGACCTGTACATTGCCGATGTGGGGCAGAATGCGTACGAAGAAATAAACTTCCAGCCTGCGGCGTCGAAAGGCGGCGAGAACCACGGCTGGCCGCGCATGGAAGGCACGCACTGCTATCCCGCAGGGGCGGCGTGTGAGCGCAGCGGCCTGGTCCTACCCATCGGCGAATATGGACGTTCCGGGGGCTGCTCGGTCACCGGCGGCTACGTGTATCGTGGCCGTGCTGAGCCTGCCTTAACCGGTGCGTATCTCTTTGCCGACTTCTGCTCAGGCATTTTCTGGTCGCTGCACCGCGATGCGACCGGCCGGTGGGTGCACACCGAGCTGCTTCGGAGCAGGATATCCATCAGTTCCTTCGGCGAAGACGAGGCAGGCGAGCTGTACGTAGCCGGATACAACGACGGGACGATCTACCGCGTACGGGCAGCTCGACGGTAACCGGCCGCTGCATTGCACCGTGCCTGAGACGGCTGCCGGAAGACAGGAAGCGCTGATCAAACCGGACAAGGAGGGTCATGCGATGCTCCGGAACTTCAGCTGGCTCGAGGCAGAGCGGTTGGCCGGCTGCGCCCGGCCGGATAGCGAGGAGGCCCTGGCTGAGCTGGCACGTCAAGGCATCTCCCTGGTGATTAACCTGCACGAGCGCCCCCATGATCCGGCGCTGCTGGCGCGCTATGGGCTGAAGGAACTGCACCTGCCGGTGCCCGATTTCACCTCACCGACACCCGAGCAGCTCGAGCGCGGCGTTGAGGCAATTGAGCACGCCTTGGCGCAGGGCAAACGGGTTGCCGTGCACTGCGGTGCGGGACTGGGCCGCACCGGCACCTTGCTGGCAGCTTACCTGGTCCATCAAGGACTCTCGCCCGAGCAAGCCATTGCCCGAGTCCGGGCAGCGCGCCCCGGCTCCGTGGAGACGCCGGAGCAGGTGGCTGCCGTAGAGGCATACGCCCGCCGGATATCCCCCAATCCCAATCGCTCACACGCGAATGGCTGAACGTCTGAGGGCCACTGGTCTGGGCGTTCGAAAGGGCGATACCTCGGAAGCCGCTGCCGGAGGAGCCGCTGCCGGCCTGTCCCCCTTGCACTCTGTATGCCGCTCTGCCACAATGCTCTGCGCCGACGCTTCACGTGAAGCGCAGCACGCAGGCTCACGGTGAAGCGCAAGCAAGTCCAGCGCCTGTGTTCAGGGACGTATGACACCTATCGAGAGCCCACTCCATCCTGTGCACGAGGGCCCGGTTCCCCTTGTGCTGGTGTTGGACTCCGGCCGCGATCAGTCCTCTGCCGCACCATACTACCTGGAGCTGCTGGCCCATGCCGGCCTACCATATCGCTGCGTGCCGGCTGCAGCCCTGGCCCAGCCCGACACCCTGCAGGCGCGTGTGCTCCTGCTGCCACATCTGCGCCTGATGGAGCAGGAGCGGGAAGGTGTCCGCCGGCTGGTGGCGGCCGGTGCAGGAGCCATTGGCCTGGGTGGCACCAGCGGCCTGGACGATCTCTTCGGCGTGCGCTCGACTGCGGTACTGCGCGAGGGCTTTGCGGCAGGCGCTCCTCCCGAGCATGTCATCACTGCCGGCCTGCGCTCGTCGTTGCACTTCTTCGGCGCGCGCCCGGCCTACACTCTGAGGGCACGCACGCTGCTGGCAGCGCGCGACGAACGCGCTACCTCGGGAGCATTGGCGCTTCTCACCGAGACGCGTCATGGCCGCGGCCTAGCCATCTTCTGCGGCGTGGATCTTGCGCACACCGTGCTCGAGATCCAGCTTGGGCGGCCTATCTACCATGACGGCCCGCCGGCGCCCGACGGCACCGCCCCCATTGACGATGGCATCCTCAAGACCGACGACGGCACAGTCTTGCACTACGAGCACGACCGTATTACAGGACCGGACAACCGCTTCTTTGGCGAGCCCATTGCCGATGAATGGCGCGCTGTGCTCCTTAAAGCGATCTTTTACACCTGCCGTAGCCTGCCCGAGCCTGTGTCGCTGCCCATGCTCTGGTACTGGCCGGACGGTTTAGACGCCATCGGCCACCTCTCGCACGACTCCGACGGCAATCAGGTCGAGCACGCCTGGGAACTGCTGGCGCGCGTCGCGGAGTTGGGCATCAGCTCGACCTGGTGCTGCATGCTGGATGGCTACCCGCCGGAGGTCTACGAAGGCATCAAGCGCTATGGTTCGGAGATCGCCCTCCACTACGATGCGCGTACGGGTACCCCGCGCACGACCTGGAGCGAGGAGAACTTCCGTGCCCAACTTGCCTGGCTGAAGGAACGCAGCAGCACGCCGGACATCGTCACCAACAAGAACCACTACCTGCGCTGGGAAGGCCGGCTGGATTTCTTCGCCTGGTGCGAGCGCGCGGGTATTCAGGCGGAGCAGAGTAAGGGGCCGAGCAAGAGCGGCAACGTCGGCTTCATCTACGGTGGCTGCCATCCATGGGTGCCGTTCGATGCCGGTGACGGCCGCTTCCTGAGCGTTCTGGAGGTTAACCTGTTCACCCAGGACCTCGTGCTCACCACACCGTATTCTGTGGGGCCACATCTGGTTGACCGTACTCGCGCACACTACGGCGTAGCACACTTTCTCTTTCATCCGGCCCATGTATTTAAGCCGGGCATCGCCCAAGCGATGCAGGACGTGGTACGCTACGCCCAGCACCAGGGCATGCCGTGGTGGACCTGCCGGCAGCTTAACGCCTGGGAGCGTGCTCGCCGCGGCGTACGCTTTCTGTATACTCAGGATGGCGGCTATACCCTTGATGCCTCGGATCCCCTGGCGAGGGCAACGGTCCTGGAGCTGGGCGGGGAGGACGTGGTGCGCTACGGCTTTGGCTTCCATAGCCGTGTGGTGGATCTAGAGGCAGGAAGTACCGTGCAGGTGGGATGAAGGCACTCTAAACGAGAGACACGCAAGTCCAGGCGAAGCAATCTTCAATGAAATTGCAGTTTTTAAAATGTAATTTTTAAAGTTAAGGAGGACAGATCCGAGATGGCTGAGGCGGTGGCAATGGAGCGGGAGGCTGCGCCGGGCACGCGGCGCCAGAAGGTCTGCATCGTCAACGCAGGCCCGAACTGGGGCCAGTATGGCGAGCGCGAGATTATCGAGCGTGCCGGCGGTGAGATCGTGATGGTGCAGAGCCGCGATCAGAAAGAGATCATCGAGGCCTGCCGCGATGCCGTGGCGATCTACGGCGGCTTCATGCGCTTCGACCGCGAGTTCTTTGAGGCGCTGCAGTGCTGCAAGATCATCGCACGCTCATCAATCGGCATGGACGTCGTCGATGTCGAGGCGGCCACCGAGAAGGGCATTATCCTCTCGAACCTGCCGGATACCTTCCATAAAGAAGTGGCCGATCATACGATGGCGCTGCTGCTGGCATTTGTGCGCGGCATCGTGCCGCTGGTGAATGCCGTCCGTGAGGGCGCCTGGGGGCAGCCGGGGCTGTGGCGCAGCATCGTGGGTACCATCCCGCGCATCGAAGGACGTACGCTGGGCCTGCTCGGCTTCGGCAACATCGCTCGCGAGGTGGCCAAGCGCGCTGCCGGCTTCGAGCTCAATATCATTGCCCACGATCCTTACGTGCAGCCGGCTGTGTTCGAGCGCTACGGCGTGAAGCCGGTCTCCTTTGCCGCGCTGCTCCAGGACTCCGACTTCTTGTCGTTGCATGTGCCGCTCCTTCCGGAGACACGGCACATGATCAGCGACGCCGAATTTTCCCTGATGAAGCCGACCGCTATCATCATCAACACCTGCCGCGGGCCGGTGATCGACGAGGCGGCGCTCATCCGGGCCTTGGAGCAGAAGCGTATCGCCGGCGCAGCGCTCGATGTCACGGAGATTGAGCCGATTCCACCGGACAGCCCGCTGCTCAAGATGCCCAACGTCATCATCACGCCGCATATGGCTTCGGCATCCGACATCAGCAGCCGCGAGCGCTCCATTCGTCCCGCTCAGGAGATCGCGGCTGTGCTGGCCGGCCACCTGCCGCGGGTCGTCTACAACAAGGCTGTCCTAGATAAAGTCAAGCTGAAGCCGTAATCCAGAACGCACCACGCCCATACGCACGTAAGCCCCGTCACCCTACCTCGCCGTCAGGCCGGTCGGCTGCTGCGGGATGGTAGGGTGCTCGGGGCTTACACCGTATGGACCGCGCGTATGGCACCGCTAGAGCATTCCCTCCGCGTACATGAGCTCAGCGTTAAGGATGGATGCGCCGGCAGCACCGCGGATCGTATTGTGGCCAAGGGCCACGAACTTGTAGTGCAGGATCGGACAGGGCCGCAGCCGGCCGACGACTGTGGCCATCCCGCGCTCGGCCAGGCGATCCAGACGGGGCTGCGGCCGGTCCGGCTCGGTACGCAGCACCACTGGACGGCACGGCGCGGTCGGTAGCTCGAGCTCCTGCGGCCGTGCTCTGAACTCTCGCAGCGCGGCAGCCACCTCCTCCAGAGAAGCCGGGCGCCCAAGCTCCACCGAGACGCACTCCATGTGGCCGTCCTGCGTCGCCACACGATTACAGGCTGCGCTCAGTACAATATCGGCGTCAACAAACCGCCCGTCGCGCAGGCTCCCCAGCAACTTGCGTGACTCGCTTTCGATCTTCGCCTCTTCCTTCGCAATAAACGGCACCACGTTGTCAATCAGGTCCATGGCAGACTCGCCCGGGTAGCCGGCGCCAGATACTGCCTGCAGCGTCGTGACCATGACCTTGCGCAGCCCGAAGGCATCCTGGAGGGGCTTGAGCGCCAACACCAGATGGATCGTCGAGCAGTTGGGGTTGGTGACGATAAAGCCACTCCACTTGCGCATGCGCCGCTGTTGCTCGACCATCGCCAAGTGGTCCGGGTTTACCTCCGGGATCACCAGCGGCACATCGGGGTCCATGCGGTGGCTGCTGGCATTGCTGAACACCTTGTAGCCGGCGCGGGCAAACTCCTCTTCGGTCGGCCCGGCCACGTCTGACGGCAAGCCAGAGAAGACAATCTCGCAGTCCAGGCCCGGCCGGCACTCCTGTACGAGCATGTCGCGCGCGTAGGCCGGCGGTCCCTCGCCGATCTTCCAGCGCACTGCCTCGACATAGGGCCGCCCGGCCGAGCGATCCGACGCAGCCAGGGCGGTGACTTCAAAATAGGGGTGGTTCTCCAGCATCTGCACGAACCGCTGGCCAACCGTACCGGTTGCACCCAGGATTCCCGCCTTGATTTTGGGCTTACGTGTCATCATGTGCTCCTTGTATACTGTTTGTATACTCTATACTTTAGATCTTTCGTATGCTGCGCCAGTTGACTGTACTATTATCTAAAATCTAGTCTGAGATCTAGCGAGTTGGATTACGTTCACCGCCACTCTTCCGCCGGCGGCCGCGCCAGCAGCTCCTCGACGGCCTGGCGCGGGTGCTTGCCTTCGAACAACACCTGGTACATCTGCTCGGTGATCGGCATCTCCACCCGGTACCGTTCTGCCAGGATGCGCGCCGCCGCGGTAGTTTCCACCCCTTCGGCAACCTGATTCATGCCTGCCTGGATCTCAGGCCAGCTCCGCCCTTTGGCCAGCTCCAGCCCCACGTAATGGTTCCGGCTAAGCGGGCTGTTACACGTGGCAATGAGATCGCCCAGGCCGGCCAGTCCGGCGAAAGTCAACGGGTGCGCGCCACAGGCAACGCCCAGGCGCGCCATCTCCGCCAGGCCACGGGTGATGAAGGCGGCCTTCGCATTGTCCCCGTAGCCCAGGCCATCGGAGATGCCCGCGCCGATGGCGATAATATTCTTGAGCGCGCCGCCGAGCTCCACGCCCACTGGATCTGGGTTCGTATACACCCGCAGCTGCGGACAGAAAAGTGTCGCCTGCACCCGCCGAGCGACGGTAGCGTCGGTTGAAGCCACCACACTCACTGCAGGCAGCCCGGCCGCGATCTCGCGGGCGAGGTTCGGTCCGGAGAGTACTGCCAGGCGCGTATGTCTCTCAGGCGGAAGCACCTGGGCCAGTACCTCAGTCATGCGCAGGGCTGTGCCTCGCTCCAGCCCCTTCGTGGCACTCACAACGATGCTCTCCGGCGCCAGGTATGGGGCGATACGCTCAGCGTTCTGGCGCATGCGCTGCGCCGGCACAGCCACAAGCACCAGCCGGCATCGATCTAGCGCCTCTGCCAGCGATGCAGTGACGTGGAGTGTATCAGGAAAGCGCACGCCCGGCAGGCGGCAGGGGTTCTCGCGCTGCGTTTCTAGCTGCTGCGCTTCTTCCCCTGTGCGCGCCCACAGGCGCACCTCCAGGCCCTTCCGCGCCAGCAGCACCGCCAGCATGGTGCCCCAGGTACCCGTGCCGATGACTGCAGCGCGCTGTTCCCCTTCTGGTGCCGGGGCAGTGATCTGTTGCCAGGCCATAATCTGTTGCCAGGCCATACAATGGATGTATACATCCCGCACAAGTTATGCCTTCCAGCGGCCGCGAGAAGAGTCTACCTGCCTGCCGACCATGGGTCAACAAACGGCACCGGTTCCACTGTGCCTCTCCTCTCTGTATCGGACAAGGTATACTACTGGACGATCCACCTAGGGTAGAGGCACAGCTTGGATTAAAAACTAGCGAGAGGTCGAGAAAGGCACCTGTGAGAGATGATCATAATCATTATCACCGCCACTCCATTCGTCTGAGAGGATACGATTATTCTCAGGCAGGAGCTTACTTTGGGACCATCTGCACCCAGGATCGCACCTGTTTGTTTGGGGAAGTCGTGAACGGAGAGATATGGCTGAATGAATATGATCAATGTATCGTAGAATAGCATACTTCAAATACCAAGCTGCAAAGGCGATCAATGCGCTCCGGCAAACCCCTGGTCTCCCTGTCCGGCAACGTAACTACTACGAACATATTATCCGCAACCCTGAATCCCTCGACCGTGTTCGTGAATACATTTCGACAAATCCTGTCCACTGGGTCTTTGACCGACTCCTGTGGCCACAAAACACACAACTATACACCGTCCGCCATCGAGTTTAGCAGGATCGATTGGGGGGTACATGAGCCAGAGCTCTTGTATTGTTCCGCCTGCTACCAGAGATCTGAACCGAACACCAGGAAGACGGCTGGAGGCGCTGCATCACCGCCACGAAGCTCCAGGGTAGCGTATGCGCCTGTTCGCACGCCCGGCCGGCTGGGTCCGCCTGTGCCATCCGTTCCCCGTGGCAATGACCGTGCTGGCAACGCTGGTCTTCACCTGGCTGGCCCGGCCGGGCCGACCACCGCACCTCGATGAACTCGGGCGGATCGGACTGGCCATGCTGCTGGGCCAGATCTCCATCTCCGCCTGCAATGATTACTGCGATCGCGCCCTCGACGCTGCCACCAAGCCGTGGAAGCCTATCCCGGCGGGGCAAGTGCCCGCTCGGGCGGCGCTCTGGCTGGGCATCCTTGCGTATCTTTTGATGTGGCCGGTCGCCTGGACCTTCGGCGCGGTGCCGGCTGTGGTGCTCGGCTTCGCCACGGCTATGGGTCTGTTATACGACCTCTGGCTCAAACGCACGCCCTTTAGCATCGTGCCGTTCCTGGTGGCGTTTCCCCTGGTACCGATCTGGGTGAGCGTGGCGCTGGGGAGCTTCCAGCCACGCATGGCGCTCTTCTTCCCGGCGGGAGCACTGTTGGTGCTGGGCATTCACCTAGCGGACACACTCCCTGATCTGGAAGACGACGCCGGGGCTGGTCTGCAGGGGCTGGCGCACCGGCTGGGAAAGCGCCGGGCCATGGCGCTCTCCTGGGTGGCCTTTGGGACTACCCTGGCGCTGGCAATGATCCTGGCCTGGCAGCGGGGCTCTCACAGCACCCTGGTTCTCGCCGGCATCGGTGGAGCGCTTGCACTGGGCGGCCTCGCGTTCGGATCATGGCAGCCGACGCCACAGGGACTGCGGCGCGCTTTCTACCTCCAGGCCACCGCCGCCGTCGCCCTGGCCGTCGCGTTGTATATCGCGTTGCGGTAGTCTTCTGTAACAAAGCTGCAATGCCTTGCTTCCCTACCTCAGTCCCTTCCTGGGCTGCCGGCGAGGGGACTTCAGACCAATGGCGTTGTCACCTCTTCTCGCCTCAGGCTAGCGAGGCCCGGAGGTGCGGCGCTCACGTCCCCAGCCGTTCCAGGAGCATGCAGTAGGCACGCTGGCCGCGCTCGAAGCTGGCCAGGCGGAAGAACTCGTTGGGCGCGTGGAACTGCTCGTCCTCCAGGCCAAAGCCGAAGCTCACTGTATAGGCGCCCAGGATATCGAGGAACATGGCACTCACCGGCAGGGTGGCGCCGGTACGCACGTAGAGCGGCGGCTTGCCGTAGAGCTCTTCCAGCACGGCATGGGCGGCGCGGTTACCGGGATGATCTACCGGCATGAGATACGGCTTGGCGCTGCCCGGCAGCCGCCGGGCGACTGTCTTTGCCCCCCGCGCGCGATGCTTCTCCACATGGGCGATGATCGCTTCTGCCACGCGGTCGGGGTCCTGGTTGGCGGCAAGCCGGCAGGTGATCTTGGCGTGTGCCTCGCGCGGCAGGACGGTCTTGATCCCTTCGCCCTGGAAGCCACCCCAGATGCCGTTAATCTCAAGCGTGGGCCGCGCCCACAGGCGTTCGTACGTGCTGTAGCCGGGCTCGCCGAAGAGCTCCTCCACGCCGATTTGCGCTTTGTAGGCCGCTTCATCAAAGGGCACCTGGGCGATCAAGGCGCGATCGGCCTCGCTGAGCGGCACCACATCGTCGTAAAACCCCTCGACCAGGATGCGGCCATCCGGACTGCGCATCGAGGCCAGCACCTGCACCAGGGCGTGGATGGGGTTCTGCACTGCGCCGCCGTACACTCCGGAGTGCAGGTCGCTCGCCGGGCCGTAGACGTCGATCTGGAGCGCACACAGGCCGCGGTTACCCACCCAGAGTGCAGGCTGGTCCTCCGCCCACTGGGTGCTGTCGGTGCTGATCACCATGTCGCAGGCAAAGAGGTCACGGTGCGCCGCAAGGAAGGCCGGGATCTGTGGGCTGCCGATCTCTTCCTGGCCCTCGATGAAGAATTTGACGTTCACCGGGAGCGCGCCGGCGGTCTGCAGCAGCGCCTCCACCGCAGCAATCGCCAGAAGAATATTGCCTTTATTATCCGATGCCCCGCGGGCGTAGACGCGGCCATCGCGGATGGCCGGTTCGAACGGCGGGGTGGTCCAGAGCTCCAGCGGATCAGCGGGCTGCGTGTCAACATGCCCATAGATCAACACAGTAGCCTTGCCTGGAGCGTGTAGCCAGTCCCCATATACCACCGGATGACCGCCGGTGGGCAGGATGCGCGCGTTTTCCAGGCCCGCTGCAGTCAGGCGACGCGCCGCCCACTCGGCCGCGCGCTGTACATCGGCGGCGTGCTGCGGCAGGGCTGAGACGCTGGGAATTCGCAGGAACTCAAGCAGTTCCTGCACAAAGCGAGCTTGATGTTCTGCCAGGTATGCTTGCCAACCAGCCATGGCGTGTCTATCGTTCCCTCCACAAGCATCAGCCTACAGAGTCCCACCGGCTGCGGCGCGCCGCCACTGCGCCGCGTCTTTCGGCGCTCCCTTCAGCCAAGCCGGTAAGGTATCGGCGCGCTCCCAGGCTGTGCGTAGCCAGTTATCTCTAGCAGCTGGATCGGGCAGCCAGGGCGGCAGCGGCATCAACAGATGCAGCGCCAGAGCATTGACGTAGGGCTCGTATAGCCGGCGCAACGCCGCCAGTTGCTCATCTGCCGCAGGTCCAGCACGCAGGATAACCCCGGCTGCTGTGAGCACCGCACGCAGGCGCGCCAGATCTTCTGGTGGCAGCCGATCACGTGCCGGCGGGCGTGGGGGCGCCGCCAGCATATGGCTGAGGTCGCCAATCGCATGGCGGGCCATAGCAAAGGTAAGATAGGCGGGTCGCCTGGGCACGCCATCGATCCCCACAATGGCAAGGGCACATACATCTAAGATCGTCGTGAGCGCTGCGATCCAGGACTGGGCATCGTGCTGCGAACGAAAGTAGGCCAGGATCGGATACGACAAGTGGATCTCCATGAGCTCAGCTGCCCACACCTTCCAGCCGGCCAGGTACGGCCCCAGGTCGGCCAGGCTTCCGTACCGTGCCAGGCGGCTCAGTAGTTCGGCAGCGCTGGGAGGTGTCCCAGCCCATTCGTCGAGCATCGAGATATGCACCTCGCGCCGCGAGAACTCCTGAAACAGGACCGGCAGATAGGCCAGCACGAGTGCCAGAAAGCCGAAGCCGATCCCGGCCTCGATGACGGTCAGCACACGCGCCGGCCCAGAGCGCGGCGCCACGTCGCCGAGCCCCAGGGTGAAGAACGTCGTACCGCTGACGTAGAGGTCGGTGCCAAAGCCGGGTTTCGGCTCCGGAGCGTCAAATTGCGAGCCCAGTGCCCATTGGAGCATGGCAAAGCCGAGGATGAGACAGCCGGCCCAGAACGCCAGCAGCAGGATAAGGGAGAGGGGACCGAAGATGCTGAGGTACGTCTCCCGCCGTGCGCTGTCTTGCACGCGCCGGGCGACCCCGCGCCACAGCGCCCACAGCCCGCGCACGAGCAGGCGCGCCGGACCCAAACGGCGAGTGACCCGGCGGGGCAGAACGACGGTCTCGAACGCATCCCAGAGGATAGTGGCGATCAGGAGAGCGCCGCCGGCGCCCACAATGATACTCATCGCTACTGTTCTCGTCCTCGTCGCCCATCCAGCGCAGCCGCGCCCGCAGGCGGGATGCCTTGATACAGCCTCCCGCCCCAGAGCATGTTCGCCAGAACTGCGCCAAGAGCTACGAACGTGATGAAGCCGGCCGGCCGGGCTGCTCTCCATGCAAGGCTACCGCGCTGCACCGGCGTGTCGGGCGGTAGCGACACAAGCTCAGCAACACGCTCTTCGAGCGTGATCCGCACCAACAGATTAAAACTAGGCGCGTAGGCAGTCATCGCGGTGCTCGCGCTCATGACGCACTTCATAAGCATAGCTCACCCATGCCCGAGGCAGCACCTGAGTATGTTCCAAGACGCGCAGGCCGCCCTCGCACTAGACCTCTCGCCGGTGTCGCTCGAGGGGGACCTTCAGGCTCAGGTCATCGAGCAGGAAGCGCACACCTTGCGTACACTCCGCGGTTCACCGTACAGTCATAGCCATGTGATTTTTTCACCGAATACTCCACGCTGCCCACGGCCGGAAAGGCAGGCTCGCTCCTTCACCAAGCCCCCGCCTTGTCATGCGGCCGAAGCTGATGGGTGAGAACTCGACATTTGAGGGGGTAGGCACAATGATGCTGGAGGTCCTGCGTGCCTTGGGGCTGTTCGCTCTGGCCGGCCTGGCCGAAATCGGCGGAGGCTGGCTGGTGTGGCAATGGCTGCGTGAAGGGCGGCCCTGGCCCTGGGGGGTGGCCGGCGCGCTGGTGCTGGTTGCCTACGGGGTAATTCCCACTTGGCAGGCCAGCCCGTACTTCGGCCGGGTGTATGCAGCCTACGGCGGCATGTTCATCGTGCTGTCCCTGATATGGGGGCGGATCTTCGATGGCTTCCAGGCCGACCGCTGGGATGTGCTTGGCGCAGCCATCTGTCTCACAGGTGTCTTTGTGATCTACTTCAGTCCGCGCGGCGGGTGAGCCAGGCAGACGACGCCCGCTCCCCGGCCCTTCAGGGCCCGGCCACCTTGACATGGAGGGGCTGCCGAGGTACAATCCTGCCAGCACCTAAATTAGAATTAGTCTAATTCTTAGGTAAACCTAAATGGATGAGCTGCCCCTTAGGGACTTGGGGCAGCCGAAGGCAGTTGGCGCCATGGCTCCAGAGTCACACGACAGCGCGACTGAGAAGGGCACAAAGATCCGCCTCACCCCACAGCGGCGGGCGGTGCTCGAAGCCGTCCTTGCCGCCGGCGACCATCCTCGTGCCATTGATATCTACGAGCGTGTGCGGCGCCGGCACCCTGGAATCGCCTTTGCCACCATCTATAACGCCCTGCGCTATCTGGCTGAGCACGGGCTGATCAGCGAGCTCACGTTCGGGGACGCTGCCAGCCGCTTCGATGGCCGCACAGAGCGGCACGACCATGCAGTCTGCGAGCGCTGCGGGGCCCTGTGTGATGTGGAAGTGCCGCTGCCAGAGGATGTGCGTGCCCAAGCAGCAGCGCAAAGCGGCTTTCAGATCACCCAGTACCGCGTCGAGTTCCGTGGCCTTTGCCCGCGGTGCGCCGGGCAGCACGCGGGCACGGCATAGGCTCCTTGATGTCTCAACAGTTCGAGTAAATATTGTATATCTGTGCAAAATTGCATTGTTGCGTTGCGTTATCGAGGGAAGAATGATGCAGCAGCCGGCACTGGTAGCAACACCTCCACAGGACCTCGCGCCGGAGCACCTGAGCGACGAGTCTCACCGGCGGGCCCGGCGTGAAGAACAGGTCCACGCCACCGAGCAGCGCCGGCGCCTCCTGCACGCCGGACTCACCACGCTCTGCCTTCTCTCTCTTGTTGCCGGCGCAGGACTGCAGGCCGCCGGGCTCGGGCCGGCGTGGCTGTGGTGGCTCCTGGCCGGCACGAGTTTCGTGAGCGGCGGCGCCTTTGCCACCAAAAATGCCCTTGAGGAGTTGCGATCCGGCGAGTTCAACGTTGATCTGCTGATGATCTCCGCTGCACTCGGCGCCGCCACCATCGGACACTGGCAGGAAGGTGGCGTGCTCCTCTTCCTGTTCTCGCTGAGCGGGACGCTCGAGGAATTCGCCATGGGGCGCACCCGCCAGGCCATCCGCGCTCTCATGAGCCTGGCTCCGGAGGACGCCCTGGTGCGTCGCCATGGGATCGAGCACCGCATCCCCGTGGAGCAGGTGCAAGTCGGCGATACAGTGATCGTCAAGCCCGGCGAGCGCATCGCCGCGGACGGGATCGTGCTCTCAGGCGCCTCTGCCGTCGATCAGTCGGCCATTACCGGCGAAGCACTGCCGGTTGAGGTGCAGCCCGGCTCCTTCGTCCATGCCGGCACAATTAATCTCCATGGCTCGCTTGAAGTGCGTGCCACGCGCCGTGCCACGGAGACGACGCTGGCCAAAATCATCCGCCTCGTGGAGGAGGCGCAAGAGCAGAAGTCGCCCACCCAGCGCTTTACCGATTGGTTTGGCAGGCGCTATACCATCGGGGTTATCGCTGCGGCGTTGGCGATGGGCACGCTCCCACCGTTCCTCTTGGACTGGCCGTGGAGCACCACGATCTACCGCGCCATGACGCTCCTGGTCGTGGCTTCGCCCTGCGCCCTGGTGATATCCACCCCGGCAACGGTTCTGTCGGCGATCGCCAATGCAGCGCGCCATGGCATCTTGTTTAAAGGCGGTGCGCACCTTGAAAGCACCGGCCGCTGCCGCGCGGTGATCTTCGACAAGACCGGCACGCTGACGCATGGACGCGCGCACGTCACCGATATCCTAGCCTTGGATGGAACCCAGGAGGCCGAGGTGCTGAGGCTCGCTGCCGCCATCGAGCAGCTCTCCGACCATCCGCTCGCCCAGGCCATCGTTGAGGAGGCTCGGCGGCGCAACCTGGCCATCCCCAAAGCCTCTAATCTCCAGGCTGCTCATGGCAAGGGTGTTCGCGCTGAGATCGATGGCTACGGCTACGAGGTCTTGGTCGGTAACGAGCGCTTCCTGGAAGAGCACTGCCTTGCTGTGTCGCCGCAGGTGCAACAGCAGATTGCTGCACTGCGCGCTACCGGGAAAACGGCCGTGCTGGTCGGCACGCGCTGCAAAGATCGCCATCAGCAGGAGCCATCGTCCCAGTGTTGTGCCATCCGCGGTATTATCGGGCTGGCAGACACGTTGCGGGCCGAGGCACGCATGGCTGTGGAGCGGTTGCGCGCCCTCGGCATCGAACACATCGTGATGCTTACCGGCGACAACGCGGCTGCAGCCGGCTGGATCGCAGCCCAGCTTGGGATCGAGTACCGCGCCGAACTCCTGCCGGAGGATAAGGTAGCAGTCGTGCGGGAGCTGGCACAACGCTATGGCGGGGTGATCATGGTCGGCGATGGGGTGAACGACGCGCCGGCCCTAGCCGCAGCGACTGTGGGCATGGCCATGGGCGCCGGAGGGACCGACGTTGCCCTGGAGACCGCCGATGTAGTGCTCATGGCCGGGGATCTCTCAAAGGTCGCCTACGCCATCGAGTTGAGCCGGCGCGCAAACCGCGTGGTACGCCAGAACCTGGCCTTCGCCATCGGCGTCATCGTGACGCTGGTCCTGTCGAACCTAGCCGGCACGCTCCCGCTCCCACTCGGCGTGGTCGGCCACGAGGGCAGTACCCTAGTGGTCGTATTGAATGGACTCCGGCTCCTGGGCGGGCACCCGCGCCTCTCGTGAGGGGAGAGCTGCGCCCAAAAGGCGCGGTGTAGTAGGCCCGGGGCTACCCCCTTCCGGCTCTTCGGTAATGCCTGCGCCGCTATAGGTCGCCAGACGGCCGGGTGCGCGGAAGAGCAACGAACCGGAGCCGGATTGATCGACCCTGAACGTCCCGCCGCTGATGCGCTCCCCATCGAACAGCAGCCAGAGCTGATAGACCCGCCCGGCCGGCAGCGGGCGCAGGTTCTCGACATAGAGCCAGCCCATGCCGAGCTTCGGGTTGACGTAGCACCGGCCCCGCGCCTGCTGCGCCAGCTCCGTGCCCTGCATGTCGAAGACGCGGGTATCGGCCGCCACTACAAGCTGGAGGATCTGGTCAAGCTCAGCCGCGCGAGCCTGCAGCGCCGCCGCAACAGCGCGCTGCTGCTGCACCTGCGCGGCAAGTTGCGCATTGAGGTGGAGCAAAACGCCGCTCGTCACTGCGGCCAGGATCAATGCAGCCGCAGAGAACGCAAGAGCGGCGCGGCTGCCCCAACGGCGTACCGCCTCCCAGAAGCGAGGGATCGACCGAGCATGGAGCTGCCGTGGTGCCGCACGCAGTGCCGCCTGCACTACGCGCTGCTCGAGGTGCGGCGGTGGTGGAACGACCCACACCAGTAGGCCCAGCGCGCTGACCTGCTGGTGCAGATGCTCGAACTCCATGCGGCACGACGCGCATACCCGGAGATGGTGCGCGACTTCACGGCGCTCCGGCTCATCCAGTGCGCCGAGCGAGTACGCCGGCAATGCTTCAATAACCGTACGACAGTCCATGGACGCGTAACAAGACCTAGTCTCTACTAAAAGGGCACTCCTGGCAGCACGGCCGGACCGTCACAGCCACCAGGAGGCCCTGCGCGGCGGCGCTCGTGACCTCGAGCGCCGCCGCAGAGATACTCGATCACTTGGTTATCCCCTGCGCTTCAAAATAAGCGCGCAGCTTCTGGATGCCCAGACGGATCCGCGTCTTGATTGTGCCCAGCGGCTGCTGGAGCGCAGCGGCGATCTCGCTCTGCGTGTAGCCGCCAAAGTAGGCGAGTTCGAGGGCTTCCCGCTGTTCCGGCGGCAGCATCTGGAGGGCAGCGCGCACCGCCTGCCGCTGGACGTTCAGCCACGCCTGTTCTCCCAAGTCAGGCGCATGGTCCGGCAGGTCGGCGAGCGCCGGCGCATTCTCTGCCCCCGCCTGGCCGGCTTCTGTGATCTGGTGTCGCTGATACCGCTTGCGGCTGCGCAGCTCATCGATCGCGCGGTGATGCGTCACACCCAGAAGCCAGTTGACAAAGCGACCGCGCGCCGCATCATAGCTCTGGGGCTGCCGCCAGAGCTTCACGAAAACGTCCTGCACAACTTCTTCTGCCTGCTGCTGGTTGCCGAGGATGCGCAGCGCAAGCGAGTACACCAGCGGTGCATACCGCCGGTAGAGCAGGGTCAGCGCATCAGGATCACCGGCAGCCAGCCCTGCGAGCAGATCAGCGTCACTCGGCTGTGGGTCCGCCACGGGCCCACACTCCCTATCCGCGTAAAGTATACGCCGCGCTGAGGAGAGTCGGTTTTCTAGGCGCTATGAGTTACCAAGCAGTCCTACACTACGTCACCGCACTGGGTCTGTCAAAAACGACCGGTAGTGAGGAGCGGAGCAGGGCTCAGCCGGAGAAATTGTCGAGGTGGCGCTCCCAGGAGCCATCGTAGTAGTAGATATAAATAATCCGCTGGTAGCTCCAGAGCATGACTCCATGCTCGAAGTTCTGAGCGACGCCGGTGAACGTGCGTTGCTCAGCGATAGCCCACCCCAGCTGCTCGCGGACGAGTGGCTGCTCACGCCAGAGCTTGCCAAGGTTGCGCTGGGGCTCCAGCCCTCCCTGCGGCGGACGCAGGCCCGTGGCGACCGGGTCCCCTTCCCGCCATGTGTCAGCGTAGACCTGGGCTTTACCATTGTAGAGGAAGACGTAAATCTGCCGTTTATCGCTGCGCAGCAGCATGATCCCGTTCTGGAAGACCTGCTCGGCCATGCGCACGCCGACCTCAGGTTCCACCGGCTTGCCCAGCTTCTCTCGCACCCGCGCATCCTGGGCATAGAGGTGGCCGAAGTTGCGCACCGGCCCCAGGCCGGGGAAGCTTACCTGCGGCGTGGCCGTCGGCTGCGGCGTGGCTGTCGGCTGCAGGGTCGCGGTCGGCTGTGGCGCCCGCGTTGGCACCTGCGTTGGGACCGGCGTAGGGGATGGGCGGGGCGGCACGGCTGTGGCAGCCGGAGTTGCCGGAGCGGGTCCCTGCGCTGTGGGCGTTGCTGGTGGCTTGAGCAGCGCGGTCTGCTGGGGCGGCGGAGCAGGAAGCGGTGTCTCTACCGGTGGCACAGCAGGCGCCGGTGTGGCGGTAGTTACCTGCTCCGCGGCGACTGCGGGTCCCGGGCCGGTGCTAAAGCTGAAACTGAATATGGGGCGTCTGCTTGAGCCGGACGGATCCGTCGTGGCGGGATCGAGGGTGACCGTGTACCATGTCTGTGGCTTGAGCGGCTCACGCGGCCAGATCGTGACTTTGCGATCTTGCCATTCAAGGTCATACGCTACAGGCGGCACGATATGCAGGGCGCGCTCGATGGCCGCGCGATCGACCGCGCCACGGAACTGCAGGCTGATCGGCGTGGTCACGCTGACGTTGGCGGCGCGATCAGCCGGCTGCGTTGCCTGAACAACGCTGCCGGGCCGGAGGCCTTGAAACAAGAAGATCAGTGCGACCGCGAACACCGCCAGCATGCTGCCGGCGACGGCCCAGCGCGCGAGCCCGCCGGGGGCGGTGGGAGCAACAAACCTGCGGCGCTCAAGAGCGAGACGGGCATAGAGACGCTCTTGGAGCGAAGACGGGGGATACGGCCGCGGAAGATTTCTGATGAGGGCTCGCTGCGCACGATATGCCTGCTCACGCGCGCGGCACGCTTCGCACGTAGCCAGATGCTCTTCAACCTGTGCCCGCTCGGCCGGCGACAGTTCATCGTCAACGTATGCCGATATACGCTCGGGCCTACACTTCACCGCCGGTATACTCCTCCGGCGCCGGGTGTAGCGCCGGAGCGTCGGTCAAGGCTGCCTTCGCTACGGCGCTTCGCCTCCCATAGAGGCGTAGATCTTCCGAAATTCCTCTCGCGCCCGGAAGAGCAGCGACTTCACGGCGCCACGGGTCGTGCCCAGAATCTCCGCAATCTCTTCGCACGAGAGGTCCTGGTACTCCCGTAACACCAGACACGTACGATACTTCGGGTTGAGCCGGTCCAGCGTCTGCTGCACCAGCTCGGCCGTTTCTTTTCGAATCGTCTCCCGTTCTGGATTCTCGCGCGCGACCTGGCTGGGATGGAAGACAGAAATGAACGTATCGAGCGGCTGCCAGCGGATGATGCGCCGGCGGCGGAGCTGATCCAAGCAGGCATTGGTCGCAATCCGGTAGAGCCATGCAGAGACATTGAGGTCGGGGGTCGTTCTGTCGATGGCGCGGAACGCCTTGACAAACACATCCTGCGTCAGATCGTAGGCTTCCTCGGGGTTGCCCATCAGACGCAAGATGTAATTGTAGATAGGATGCTGATACTGACGAAAGATCTCCTCAAACGTCTGCGATGGAGCAACGACAGCCTGTTCTGCCGCCGGAGCCGCTGCACCGATGGGTCGTTCTTGCTCCGCCGCTCCTGTGCCGGCTGTCGCTCCTGAAGGAACGTTCAGTGCGCCGACGCCTGCGGCACTCCCTGACTTACCCAGCCTGAGTCCCGCTTTCGTGAACACGCTCACTGCGCTCCTCCGCCGCCTAGAACGAGCCGCGGCGGCTGTAGTTGCATACGCTACGCATGATGCCGTAACACGACACGCGCGGCCTGCACGCCGGCAAGGCCGCGCGGCCAACCAGACGCGCTGGACGGGAGTGTACCACACCTTGCGCCGGAACAAAACCCCTGCGGGCTCGTTCTCTGTGCGTGGCTTGGTCTACCGCAGGCCGCGCGCGAGCATACAGCCTGCGAGTATGACGAGCATGAGCAAAGTATCTTGCATGGAGGAGTACATCCGGCACACCAATCTTGTATGCTTGAGGCTTGAAAAATAGGCTAAGAAAGAGCGCAGTGCTATGTCGCCCTTTGTCGAGAAATTGCTCCAGGCTTCCCGAAGCCGCCAGAGCCTACTCTGTGTGGGGCTCGACCCTGATCCGGCACTCCTGCCTCCATCAGTGCTCCACGGCCGGGCTCTGCCGGAGGCGATCATTGCGTTTAATCGCGCGGTCATTGAGGCGACCGCCGACCTGGTGTGCGCCTACAAGCCGAACCTGGCCTTCTACGAGGCCCTCGGCCGCCAGGCCTTCGCAGTATTTGCAGAAACGCTTGCGGCCATCCCGCGGGACATCGTGACCATCGCGGACGCTAAGCGCGGAGATATTGGCAATACCGCCCGCCTGTACGCCCAGGCACTGTATGAGACCTTTGGCTGTGATGCGGTGACGGTGAATCCATACCTGGGATATGATGCGCTCGAGCCCTTTCTCGCATACAGCGACCGCGGCGTCTTTGTGCTCTGCCGCACCTCGAACCCCGGCGCGGCGGACCTCCAGGACCTGCCGGTACTCCCTGAAGGGGAACCCCCGCGCCCTCTGTACCAGCACATTGCTGCATTGATAAACCGCTGGAACACACACGGCAACTGTGGCCTCGTCGTGGGAGCTACCTATCCCAGTGAACTGCGCCGCGTCCGTGAGATCTGTCCGAACCTACCAATCTTAATTCCGGGTGTAGGCGCACAAGGCGGCGATTTGGAGGCTGCTGTGCGCGCCGGTGTAGATGCCAATGGGGAGCTGGCCGTCGTCAATGTGGCGCGCAGCGTGCTCTATGCTTCGCGCGGCGACGATTTTGCACCAGCGGCCCGTGCAGCAGCACAGGCGCTCCGCGATGCCATCAATGCAGCGCGGCACAGGACCGCCTCGGGCTAGGGCACTGTGTGGGAGAGCCTACTCCTAGAGCCCGCAGGCAGCGACGCTCAGGCTTCTTCCTCGCTATGGCCATCCGTCACACGCCGGACGCCCAACACCCGGGCCTCTCTATCCGCATCCGGCGTGATTAACTCCCCTCCCACGACTGCAACAGCAGGCATGCCGGAAACGTGCGCGAGGATACGCGCTCGCTCAACAGCGCGGTAAACGTCACGTGTATCGATCACTGTCGACACTTCCGCCACCAGGTAGGCGTCGGCTCCCGCATCGCGCAGCTCCCCGCGAGCAATCACATCGGAATCCAGCACCGCACGCCGCTGCTGGCGAGTGATCAGTCCGCGTGCCTCTTCCTCGTCTAGAAGTGGGGTGAGCTCGTGACCCGGCACGACACGGAGACGCAAGAGGATATCGTCAATAGGCATGAGCTTTCTCACGGTAGCGGGCCTCAAGGATGTAGCCACGCATGGCGTCAAACCGAGCGACGCGCGTACTCAGCGCAGCGATCAGTTCGGCGGCGCGTCGCTGCGCCTCAGCCAGTGCATCCATGCATGCTGCCAGCTCTCGCAGCGCAGCATCGGTCCGCCGCTGGGCCTCAACCAGCTCAGCCACGGTGGCATTGGTCTGTCGCTGCGCCTGGGCCAGCATCTCCACCCGCGCCGTCAATTCCTGGATAGCGGTCTCAGTCCGGCGCTGGGCCTCAGCCAATGCCTCCACCTGCACCGTCAGGCGGTCTACGCGCGCCGCAAGCTGCTCAAGACGCTGCCCTGTGCGTGCCTGGGCTTCAGCCAATTGAATGAGTGCTGCTTCAAGCCGCTCTACACGGGCATCTAACACGGCCGCTCCTCACGCAAATGCTCGAGAGCGCCACGCCTCAATCCGGAATTCCGGAATTTCTGAATGGGCACGGCATTTATTTATTTCTCTCTATGACCCTCATCGTACCACAAGATTCCACGCCCCCGTGCTTGCCAGAATACGACGGGAGTGATCACTTTTGCGCTGCCCGGCAGCGCCACTCGCCCCATGCGCACATCCCTAGCTGCCAACTGGAAGGGCCGGCTTGATCTGCCAAGGCGGTGGTATAGTTCTTCGTGGTCCCGAGTGCGGGCAAAAGCGTTCCCGCACAGGGTGATCGCATGGCCCATCACGATGCCCTGTGTATGCTCAGACATGCGATGCTTGCCGGGAGGGGGACGATGCCAAGCTTGTCCGAGATGAAATGCACCGCCTGTCGCGGTGGCGAACCGACACTCACAGATGCAGAGATCGCGGAGCTTCATCCTCAGGTGCCTGACTGGCAGGTCGTGGAGCGGGATGGTATTAAGCGGCTGGAACGCGTCTTTCCGTTTAAGGATTTCGCTCAGGCTCTGGCGTTCACTAACGCGGTTGGTGCCCTGGCCGAGGAGGAAGGTCACCATCCTGCCCTCCTCACCGAATGGGGCAAGGTCACAGTGACGTGGTGGACCCATAAGATTCGGGGCCTCCACCGAAATGACTTCATCATGGCCGCGAAGACCGACCGGCTCTATGCCGAACATCGGGGGCACTCCCAGCCGCGGTAGCGTTCTGCCTCGGCACACAGTCCACATGCCTGTCTGGTTGACGGCAGCCCACGGCATCGCGTAGGATACATCCACGAACGCCCGTGTTTTCGTATTGGGTAATGGTATTGCAAAGATTGGCATAGCCGTTCGGTACGAGAGGCAGCCCAATCGACGTTGAGCGCCGGAGGAGGGTGGCTATGGGCGCCTGGACTCTCGCACTCAGCCGCCGCCGTGTAGTTGTGGCCGCACTGGGAACCCCGCTGGCAGCGATCCTGGCATGTACCACTCCGGAGGGTGCGCCGGGGGCTCGGGGTGAGCCGGAGAAGAGCACGGTGGTGATCGCGCCACCGGCTACAAGCCTGGAAGGGTTCGCCGCGAACTACCAGCGCATGAAACCGATCACCGACTACCTGTCGCAGCAGGCGGGTATCACCTTCGAGACCTGGGCGCCGACCGACTATGCCAGTACCATGCTGGAGCTTGCGCGTGGCAAGCTCGATGCAGCCTGGCTTCCCCCACTGCTTTACGCCAAATCGAACGAAGATGGTGTGGCCACTGCAGCCCTCAAAATGCTGAAAAAGGATCTCTCTGGGCGTCTCAACGATACCGCTGAGGCACTCATTGTCGTGCGCACGGACGGGCCATCGTCGCTCGCCGCCCTGAAAGGCAAGACCATCGCGGCGACCGATCCCGCCGATGCGGTGGGCTGGCTCTTCCCGGCCGAGCGGCTGGCCAAGGAAGGCGTTAACCCGCTGCGGGACGCGAAGATCGACTACCGGAGCACCCCGCAGGGCACGCTGATCCGCCTGCTCCAGAAAGGACCAGATGGCAGCTACGGCGCTGACGCAGCGTTTACTACTCCTGCCGCCATGACGCATCCGGATGTGCTCAAGATCGAGAAAGAGCCCGAGAAGGTCACGCGCGTGCTGGCCAGAATTGAAGGCATCCCCCTCGATCTGATCGTGCTCCGCCGCTCGCTCCACCCGAAGACGGCTGAGAAGGTGCGCACTGCCCTCCGTGCCCTCACCGATACGGCCAAGGCCGTCGTCCAGGAACAGGGACAGACCCGCTACCTGCTTGCCGTCTTTGGGTACGATGGCGCGCGGGAGGCAAAGGACAGCGAGTACACGCGCGTGAAGGAAGCGGCCCGCACGCTCGGCATCGCGCTGAAGTCGAAGTAACAGGGAAAAGCGAAGGAAATGCACAAGTAACCAAGTAAAGTAATAAGTAATAAATAAGCAATTAAATAAGCTTAGTGAATAAGGTCCAGTCACCAGAAGGTTGTACGGCTTGTCGCTCATTCCGAGGAGGGACTACCGATGCGTACGCCCGTGCTGACCCGCCGTGAGGTGCTCGCCGCACCGCTGTCCGGCTGGGCGGCAGTGTTGTGCGCAGCCTGCCGCGCACAGCAACCGCCTGTCGGAGGGCCAGGCGAGCAGGTCGTCGAGTTCATGAACTGGAGCGATATCCAGAACACCACCCTGGAGGTGGTGATCAACAACTTCCAGGCAAGGTTCCCGCGCATAAAAGTCGACGTGCAGCCCACTCCTGCCGACTACGAAGACAAGATGCGCGCCATGCTGGCAGGGGGTGTGGCACCAGACATCATGCGCATCAACGATGACTACGTGCGCGGCTATACCCTTAAAGGGCAGCTTACCGATCTCACGCCCTACATTCGGAAGAGCGGCTTCAAGCGCGAGGACTTTTTCGAGACCCACTGGGACTTCCCTATCTACCAGGGCAAATACTGGGCGTGGCAGATTGGCAACAATCCGCGCCTGTTCTTTGCGAACGTTGACCTCTTCAACAAGATGGGCGTGCCGCTGCCACCCAACGACCGATGGGATCCACCAGGATGGACCTGGGACGACCTGCTGGTGACCGCGCGCCGCCTGACCGATCCGGCCAACGACCAGTTCGGCGTGCTGATTGTGGACGACACGGGCTATGAAGAGACCTTCGCACGTAATAACGGCGGCATCGGTATTTACGACAAGGATGGCCTCAAGTTTACGCTGGCCGATGAGGCCGGCATCCAGGCTGTGCAGTGGGTCGTTGATCTGACCTGTGTCCATCGTGTGCAGCCGGGCCCGGCCGACCGCAGCCGGCTTGGCGGCGCAGATGCGATGTTCCGCAACGGCAAGCTGGGAATGATCTTCCGTACGATGGGCTATACCAACACCCTGTGGCGTACTGCGAAGGATTTGAACTTCGATCTAGTCCCGGTGCCAAAGAAGGTACATCGTGTCACAGAAGGCAGCCTGATCGTCTTCTGTATCCCGCGCATTGCTAAGAACCCAGACGGCGCATGGGAGCTGCTGGCGTATTTCGTGCAGGATGAGGCGGCAAAACTCTTCGCCGAGAACTTGGATTGGGTGCCGGCGCGCAAGGCTCCGGCGTACCAGTACATCAAACCGCGCCCCGGCCAGCCTCCCGCCCATCTCAGCCTGCTGGTCGAAGCGCAAGCGAATTCCGTCAACGTGAACTACGCCGCCGGCACGGAGCGTGCCCGGCAGATTTATCGGCCCATCTTGAGCCGCGATGTCTATACGTGCCAGAAGAGCGCACGTGAAGTGCTGAGCGGGCTGCGCAGCGAGATCGAGGCCACTCTGCGGCTGGAGATTTAAACGTTCAGGGCTTCTCTACTGTCTGGGCTATACGGTCTGGAAGTCCTGAATAGACTCCTCTGAATAGACTCCTGTGGCAGGTGGAGCATGGCCACGGTGGCGAGTGCCTCTTTCGAAGAGCAGGTGAGCGGATTACCGTATGCAGCACCGCTCCCGCTCATGTATCGCGTTCGGCAGCATTTTCATGCCCCGGTGCTGGCAGACCTCGAAGCGGCCATAGCCGAGCAGTGTCGCGCCCTCGATGGGAAGATCCGTCCGGGCATGCGCGTAGGCCTCACCGCCGGTAGCCGCGGTATTGCCAACATTGCGCGTATCCTGCGTGCTGTGGGCCGGGAAGTACGCGCCCGCGGCGGCGAGCCATTCATTATTCCGGCAATGGGCAGTCACGGCGGGGCCACCGCCGAAGGGCAGACCGCTCTGCTGGCCGACCTCGGGATCACTGAGGCAAGCGTGGAGATGCCTATCATCTCGTCGATGGAAGTGCGGGAGGTCGGTCAGCTCGAGGGTGGACCGCGTGTTTTTGTCAGTGTCACCGCCCTTGAGGCCGACGGCGTGATCGTGGTCGGCCGCGTCAAGCCTCACACCGATTTCCGCGGCAGCATCGAGAGCGGCCTCGCAAAGATGTGCGTCATTGGCTTAGGCAAGCACCGCGGCGCACAGGAAATCCACTCTTACGGCACCCAGGGCCTGGCGTACTGGCTCCCCCGCGCGGCGCGTGTCATTGTGCGGCACGCGCCCGTGTTGCTCGGGCTCGCTATCCTGGAGAACGCCTACGACCAGACCGCTCGTATCGTGGCCGTTACGCCGGCAGACATCGGCGGGCCGGGCGAAGAAGCGCTCCTTCAGGAGGCCCGTGGCCTGATGGCCTCTCTGCCCTTCGATCAGTTCGATGTCCTAGTCGTTGACGAGATGGGCAAGAACATCAGCGGCACCGGCATGGATACGAACATCATCGGCCGCATGATGATCCAGGGCGTGCCAGAGTTCGACCGCCCGCGCATTAAGACGATTGCCGTCCTAGACCTGACCGACGCCGCACACGGGAACGCTGCCGGCATCGGCCTTGCAGACGTCACGACGCTGCGGGTCTACCGCAAGATCGACTTCCGCGCCACCTACATCAACGGCCTGACTTCAGGCATCGGCGGTGTGCAACGGGTGAAGCTCCCCATTGTCGCTCCCACCGACCGGGACGCCATCGCTGCAGCGATCCTGACCTGCGGTCGCGCCGACGCCACCCAGGTACAGCTTGTCCGGATCAAGAACACGCTTGAGCTCCATGAGATCCTGATCTCGGAAGCACTCGTACCACAGGCGCGCCATCTCCCGCATCTCGAGATCATCAGCGGCCCTGAGCCATTCGAATTCGACGCCGAGGGGAAGCTCCGGCCGTTTGCCCTAGAGCCAGTGCGGCACGGCTAGCGATGGCGTTGCCTCAGAGCTCTCGCTGGAACTCCGTTGTTTCCTGGTCGTACGGATTACAGGGGTCCTGCAGCACCAGCCGCCGCTCTCTATCAACGTAGACCATATCCCAATCAATCACGTAGGTGCGCACCCCGCGTGCGAGCAGCCCGGCTACAGCACGACTGCGCGCACGGGCGCGGGTATGCTGGGGGGCAAGCCGCGTGGCCAACTCGATCTGCTCGTCATCGACTAGGCGGCGCATGCGGCCACAGTCCTGTAATGCATAGTAGAGGCCACGTGACGGATCGATGTTGTGGTATTCAAGATCCAGGCTGACCAGGATGTCCGCGCCCCAGGAGACGCCCTCCTCCGCCATGTACAGCTCCAGCAGCCGGCGCTTTGCTACCCAATCGAGCCGGTCGGCTAGCTCCATGGGATCACGCTCAAGGCCGTCCAGGACATCCTCCCACTCGCGCAGTATCCAGTCGGTGTCCGGATCGCGGCCCTGCAGCAGGCGCTGCGCACGCCTCAGGTAAAGGCGTTGCAGGTCCACTGCTGAAATCGTACTGCCATCGGCACGTTCCACCAGCCATCGGAGCGAGGGATCACGAGAGACCCGCCGCAGCGTGGCGAGAGGATCGCGCAGACAGACCTCTTCTCCCACGGCGTTCTGTTCGACCAGGTCGAGCACCAGGCAGGTCGTGCCCACTTTAAGTGCCAGCGCATACTCGCTCATATTCCCTTCGCCGAACAACAGGTGCAGGCGGCGCAGGTCGTTGAACGAGGTGCGCATACTCCGCTTCGGATTAATGATGGCACGATTGAACCGCACCCGAGGCGAGACCGTGTGCAGGATATGGTCCGCCCGTTGCGAGAGCTGGTAGGTAACGGTCGGATCGAGCTCTACCGCGTAGACATCGGTGAGCCACAGCTGGCCGGCATCGCGGCGTAAGAGACCAGCCCACCCGTAATCGGGGCGCTTGATGCGATGGCCGCCTACACGCCCGGCTCCAGCGAAGATCTGGCGGGTGACCAGAAAGGGGAGGAGAAACGGAAGGCCCTCGCGGAAGAAGCGATCCCCCAGGGCGACAAGGTAGTTCTCATGGCAGCCAAAGGTGTGCCCGGCGAAATGATCGACCGAATTATTGTGGAAGCTCACCACGCCGGCAAGCCCCAGCTCCTCCAGCGCACGCTGTAAGATGCGCTGCCCCGCTCGCTCATGTGCCACCAGCTCACGCAGGCTGGAGCATTCCGGTGTGGCATACTCCTCGTGGCTGCCGACCTCATCGACGTAGAGCCGCGCCCCATTGATCAAAAAGCCCCCACACCCGGCCGGCTCGAAGGAGTAATCGCGCGCATGCAAGTCAATCAGGCCGAGGCGAGCTTGGAGGAACACGTGGTCTTTGACCGCCTCGACGATGTTCTCCGCACGCCCACAGGCCGGATTACGAACCAGACATCCGAACTCGGTCTCGATGCCAAACACTCGGGGCAGCATAGGCGCCCCCTATCGCTACCTTTGCGGCAGCCGGTACGGGGCCAGGAGCGGCTCGAGCTCACGTACGCCGAGCAAGCGGAACTTGCTCTCTCGCTGGGTATTTCGCTGGAGGATCCCCGCCTCGACCGTTCCCTCAGCCAGCGCCTCCCGCAGGGTGCGGTCGATGAATTCCTCCTCCCCTTCCAGCAATCGTCCACCGTCCTCGTCATCCTCCCCACGCGCCTCAGGCTCATCACGCGAGCCGAGCGCCCAGATCCGCAACGCTTGGGCGAGAGCAGCCTGGAGGGTGAGAGAACCCCCATCGAGGGCTGCCAGTCTGGTGCGCATGAGTTCCTCGCCGTAGCGGCTGCCGGCGATAGCGCCATACCCGTAGGTGACGCTGAACTCACCATCGTAATTGAGGACGTAATAGGCATCTGCCTCCGGCGTCTTGCCTAGCTCAGCAAAGATGCCGCGCAACACAAACGGCGCCGTGAACGTATCGCCGAAGGCGCGCTTGAGAGGCGGCGAGAGCGCAAATCCGACCAGCCGCTGAGCCGACACATCGTCCGGGCTGCGCTGGTACCCCTCCTGATGGCAGAAGTCAATAGCAGCGATGCGGAAGGTCTCGATATCCCCCTGATGGCCGATCGCAGAGAACATCAATCGATCATAGATCTCATAAATCTTCCGCTGCGATCGCCGTACAGAGAGCAACAGCGCACCATCGCGGCAGGATAGTCCAACGACCGGGCTGCCCGACCTGAGCCGCTCTTCAACATACTCTGCGCGGTGCCGTACCGCCTCATTAAAATCGTACGGTGTATAGACCATCGCTTTGTGCTACCCTCTTCAGCCCTTCCTCCGCCTTGGGGAACCAGCAGAGTCCCTACCGTACAGTGGCAGGCCCCGCCCCAATGCGCTGCAGCGTCTCGCGGAGCTTCTCCTCCGGCACGTCCTGAATACCTTCAGCGTCAATGAACTTGGCCAGCGGCAGGTGTTTATATGATCCGCCAGTGGCTGTGTCGAGCTCCGCTGCGATCTCAAGCAGCAGCAGCGCCTCGTACAACGCCTCATCGAAGGACATCTCATGGAACGGCCCTTTGGTCCGCAGCACATATTCAAAACAGCCGCGGATCCGCTCCGCCCCGCTTCCCGCCGCGCCATACTCCGCCGTCTCAAAGCGGGCGCCCATGCCATCGTAGAAGAAGATGCGTCCCTCGTTCCGATCAAGATCGTACGTGGATAATACCGGAATGAAGGCGCCGATCCCGTTCATAAGGTTCGGCACATTGGCAGCAATCACCCGCGCCAGCTCGGACAGCTTGCCATCCAGGCTCATGCGCTGAAGCTGCGAACGCTCGAAGTACTTGAAGGCATGGCGCAGGTAGCGCACTACCTCGATCGCCTTGGCGTACGAGCCTGAGATGGCAATCAGCGTGTAGTCATCCAGTGCCAGCACCTTCTCGGCTCGGTCGTACATCACTGCAAACGCCGCCGTGGCGCGGCGATCGCCCACATTTAACACGCCGCCTTTATACTTCACGGCGATGACGGTCGTACCATGGACATCGACCGTTGGCGCAGGCGGCGTAAGGGGACCAGGCACCGGATCGAAGCGAGGGATCGACGGCGCAAAGCGCGGCGGGAGCCACGCCTCGCCTTCCCAGCGCGTTCCGGCTCGCTCCTCTAGACCACTTCGCCGCGCCAGAAAATCGAATCCAGCCGCAGAACGCTGAAGCAACCGCGCAAAATCACCAGAAGCAGTGCCAAACATACGTCGTCTTTCTGGATGCCTGCGCCATCCCGAACGGCCAAGGGGGGACAAGCAGCTATTTCAGTACTGACACACGCCGGTATGGCAGAGCGCCCCTCGCACAGGAAGGTATACCAACCGGCAGGCCCACAGCACCTCGGCGCACGGACCACACCGGCAGACCACTATTCGCCCGCGGCAGCCATGCCCCGTCCAGGCGCTCTCCCCCCTGCCGCGTCGGGAAAGGCCAGATGGCAGGATCGCTTCGCTAAAAATACTTTATGTCTAATTAATTAACGCTCTTGTCTATTGCCCGCTGCGCTGGCGATACCGGCGCGCCGTCTCCGGATCGACGCGGCGCATCCGCCGGAGCAGCTCCTTGGTGTCCGGCCGGCTCACATCCGGCCGGGTCGGACCGCTGTCGTCGCCCGGCTTGGTAAGCGGGTCCTGTGGCAATGGCCGGCGCAGACGCTCTTCCATCTTCATGATCATCTCGACCGTGCCTCCTCCGATCAGACTGCACACGACGTCAACACAGCTTTAGTGGCCGGCACTCCTGGACCGTTTGCGTCCCTCGCGCAGGAGATGCAAGAACTCGTCCAGGTCGCCGGCCCTAGCCAAGCGCTCGTTCAACCCGGCGACCTCGCCGTCCACGAGCCTAGAGAGATCAATTGTTGCCGTATGTCCGTCACGCTCCAGGCTGATGCGGCTCCAGCCCACCAGCCGGATGTAGCTGTGGAAGCGCTCCACACACAACCCGCGCACATAAGCACGGGTAGACAATGGCGGCCGCAGCATGGCCTCCTGGATCTCCGCGTCCGTCACAAGACGGCGCACCTGGCCCGCCTGCTCCAGGCCATAATACAGCCCTTGTTCAGGATCAACGTTATGGTACTCCAGATCCAGCGCCGTCATCACCGGGTCATCCCACGGCACGCCCTCCTCACGCTGGTACGTTTCGAGGAGCACGCGCTTGGCGACCCAGTCCAGACGATCGGCCAGCTCCAGCGGATCGCGCCCCAGCGCTTCTAGCGTAGCAGCCCATTCTGCCAGTGTCCAGTCGGCATCCGGGCTCATCCCAGCCAGCGTGCGCCGGGCGGCGTCTAAATAGGTGTACTGAATATCGAGCGCCGTTGTCGTACGGCCGTCCTCCAGCTCAACCACCCAGCGAGACGACGGATCACGGGAGATCGCCTTGATCGCCTCTACTGGATTGCGCAAGCGGATGTCCGGCAGCCAGCCATCTTCAACGAGCGCCAGCACCAGCGCCGTGGCCCCAACCCGCAAGGCCGTGGCGTACTCTGACATATTCGCATCACCCACGATCACGTGGAAGCGCCGGTACAGTCGCGGGTCGGCATGCGGCTCGTCGCGCGTGTTGATGATCGGCCGGCGATAGAGCGTTTCCACGCTGGCCAGCTCGGTCACATAATCAGCGCGTTGCGAGAGCTGGTACACGGTCCCGCCGGCGGCACCGCCATCTTGTTCGACCCCGACCTTCCCGGCTCCGGCGTAGATCTGCCTGGTCACCAGGAAGGGCGTGAGCGCCTGGATCAGCCGTTCAAACGGCACATCGCGGCGCACGAGGTAATCCTCGTGACACCCGTAGGAGATGCCGTGGTAGTCGGTGTTGTTCTTATAGATGGCGAACCTGCCGCCGGCCTGCTGCGCATAGCGCCGGGCGCACTCCAGCACGATACGCTCGCCGGCCTTGTCGTGGGCCACCAGTTCTCGCAGGGTCGAGCATTCCGGCGTCGAGTACTCCGGATGGCCGTGATCGTTGTAGAGCCGGGCCCCGTTGGCAAGCACATGATCGGCGCGCACCTGATCGATCGGCATCTGCGGCTCACCGGGCTTCTCCCACTTGGCATCTTCGGGGTTGGGCGTGAGGTGAGCGACCCGAAAGCCGCGCGCGTCTGCACGTGGGTCCTCCCGCCGGTAGTCCCACCGCCCAGCCCAGACCCCTGCGTAGGCATTCACGCAGGCCGTCGCCTCACGGATCAGATCACCGGGGTCACGGCCGTCGATGTAAAAGCCATACTCGGTCTCAATACCAAAGATGCGCGACGGCAGATGCCCCGGCGGGAGGGTCGGGACACTGCTCTGTGGCTGCTCTGCCTGGGGAAAGCTAGACTGCTGCGCGCTAGACATCGGGTAAGCCAATACCCTCGTCCCCGGCCCACTCCGCGGTGGGGGAAGCTCCTCCCCTTTGCCCGAGATAGGAGCAGGCCGGGGCAGGATTTTTATCAATTTTTTATCAATATTTTTATCAGATGATACTTCGCCGCGACGCCGCAGCGGCAGCCAAGCGCTCTGGCCGGATCGGCCGCACGTTTACGACATCCTCCGGCTCGAAATCAAGCAGCTTCAGCCAGTCCTCCATGGCGTCGCTCTTGGGGAAGATTTCGTTCTCTTTGTACTCCAGCCGGATCGCTCGCTCCAGATCCTCGATGGAGACGCCCTCATTGTCCGAATTCCGCTCGATCGAGCGCTTGATGGCGAAGTCTTTCGCCCGCTCCACCACCGACTTGATCAGCGCACCGGATACGAGATCGCGCCAGTGCAGGATCTCGGTCCCGCCGTTGCGCATGTACACCTCGAGGAAGCGGGTATCCTCATCGCGGCGCCACATAAACGCCAGCGCGCGCTCGATCAGCTCCTCGCGGGCGGCCTGCTCATCGCCGCCGTGCTTCGCCACGAGCGCCGGATCGACCGGCACACGCTCATTGAGGTAGATACAGAAGATATCGCGTGAAGCACGACGGTCCGGCCGGCCCACCTTCACCTTGCGATCGATCCGCTCCGGCCGCAGGATCGCCGGGTCGATGTAGTCCGGACGGTTCGAGGTCAGCATCACCACCACGTTGTGCAGCGACACCAGACCGTCCATTTCGGCGGCGAACTGCGGCACCACTGTGTTGGCGATGTTCAACCAGCGCCCAGACGAACGCACCCGCAGGATGCTATCCGCCTCATCGATGAAGATGAAGACCAGGTAGCCCTCCTTCGCCTTCTCGCGGGCCTGGGCGAAGATCTCGCGCACCATCCGCTCGGACTCGCCCAGCCACATATTCAGGATCCTCGGGCCGCTGATGTACATGAAGTACTCCTTCACCTCGCGGCCCAGGCGCTTCTTGTACTCCTGCGTGAGGTTATAGGCCGTGGCCTTGCCGATGAGGGTCTTGCCACAGCCGGGCGGGCCGTAGAGCAGGATGCCCTTCAGCGGCCGCTTCTCGAAGCGCTCGTAGAGCTCCGGATACAGCAGCGGCAGTTCGATCGCATCGCGAATGATCCGGATGGCCTCTTCCTGGCCGCCGATGGCACTCCAGGGGATCTCCGGCACCTCCTCCAGGTAGTAGTCGCGCACCTCTTTCTGCGCGAAGTGCTCCAGCGCGACCTTCATGTTCGGCTCCAGGCGCACCTCGTCGCCGGGCTTCAGCACCGCATCCTGCAGGTCGCTGGAGCGCAGAATGATCCGTCCGGAGAGCCCCTGCGGATCCGTGGACACGCGCAGGCGGCCATCGGGCAAGACCTCACTGATCTTCACGATCGGCCCGGTGGGATGGTAACCCAGATCTCCAATCACCGCGAAGGCCTCGTTGACCTTCACCCGCGTCCCAATCTTGAAGTTCTGGTCCTTCAACTTGGGATCGACGTTGGAGTAGTACTCGCTCTCGCCGATCGCTACCAGGGCGATGCCTTCGTCCGGCTTGCCCAGATATGTCGCAATACGGTTCGCCGGTGAGGTCAGCTTCTCGTAGGCCTCCTCGTACTCGGCGAGCGCCTCCATGGCCTCCTGGAACTGCCGCTCATCAACCTCGAGCTGGTGCCGCAGCAGCAAGAGGTACTGCATCAAGCGCCCGTCTTTGATCTCAAAGCGGCTCAGGATCTCATCCAAGAGCGCCGAGGCCTTGAGCTGGGTCTCCGGGAAGACGCGTTCTTGGAACCGATCACGCTCAGGCTCCCGATTGCTGTGCCGGGTGCGTTCGGCATCGCGTCCACTATTACGGGAATCGCGGCTCATGCTTTCCTCTCGTTACGCTACAGAACCCACCGAGACAGACCTCGTGTCTACCGGTCAAGCTCGACCGGAGTTACGCTAATGAGTATACCCCGTGTGCCGGGCCAGCGCCATGCCCGCGCCCTACCCATCCGGCTAGCACGCGTCCGCCGCTTGCATTTCCGGCCCTTGCTCAGGTATCCTAGCCAGCCGCGGGAGACGAATACACGGGAGCAGATCACCCATGGACAAGCACTGGAACGCCTACATGCACATCGGCATTGTGCATTTCATGCTCTGGCCGCAGGTCCAGAGCGGTGATGGCCCCATCCTGGAAACCGCGGCGCAGATCGCCCAGGATCCTTTTTTCAACATCCTCGAGGTCACACGCGTGGAGGACCCCGAAGTCCGACGGAAGCTGCGGGCACTTATGGAAGCCGCCCATGTGGAGCTCGGCTTCGGCGCTCAGCCCGGCCTGCTGCGTAACCGGCTGAACCTGGCTGATCTTGACGAGGAGGGCCGCCGGCGCGCCGTGGCCGAGGTACAGGCTGCAATTGACCAGGCGTATGAGCTGGGCTGCCGGCTGCTCGCCTTCATGGACGGCCCGCAGTCGTATCCCGGGCCCGAGAAAGCTGCTGCAGCCACCGACCAGCTCGTCAAGTCGATCGTCGAGTTGTGCCGCTACGCCTCCGACCGGGGCAAGGAGTATGAACTGGCGCTTTCCCTGGAGACGTTCGATCGCGCCATCGAAAAGAAATCGCTGATCGGGCCGACCAGGGAAGCCGTCGAGCTCGCACGCCGAGTGCGCGAGCAGGTCGCAAACTTCGGGCTCACCCTCGACCTGTCACACCTGCCCCTGCTCGGCGAGCCGCCCGAGGAAGCGCTCACGCTGGCAAAGGACTTCCTCATCCACGCCCATGCCGGCAACTGCGCCATGCGAGATCGCAACCACCCGGCGTATGGCGACCAACATCCGCGCTTTGGCGTGCCCGATGGTGAGAACGACGTGGCGGAGCTCGCCAGCTACCTGCGGGCGCTCCTGAAGATCGGCTACTTTGACAAGCAGCTGCCCACGAAGCGCCCCGTGCTGACGTTTGAGGTAAAACCCATGCCCGGCGAGAGCGCCGAAGTGATCATCGCCAATACGAAGCGCACCTTTGTCGAGGCGTGGGCGCTGGTCTAGCCAGCTTGCCTGCTCTGGGCTCCGGCCTGCCCGGAGCCCAGACGGTCCCGAACTCGATGCAGAGAGATTGCACAGGTAATAGAGTGCACAGTTTATACGATACGAACAGTTTCTTGACAGCAACAGGAGACAGGGCAGATGCCGGAAAAACCTCGTGTCTATGTTACTCGCCGTATCCCGGAGATCGGGATTACCCTCCTGCGCGAGCATTTTGACGTGCGGGTCTGGGACAGCGACGATGTGGTGCCGCGCGAGATTCTGCTGGAAGAGCTTAAGGAGGCCGACGGCGTGCTGGCGCTGCTCACCGAGCGCTTCGACGGCCCTACCATGGATGCGGCCCCGAAGCTGAAGGTGATCGCCAATATGGCCGTGGGCTTCGACAACATCGACGTGGCCGCGGCCACTGAGCGCGGGATCGTGGTGTGCAATACCCCGGGTGTGCTCACCGACACGACGGCCGACTTCGCCTGGACGCTGCTGATGGCCGCAGCGCGCCGGGTGGTTGAGGGGTACAAGTACGTGCAGGAAGGCAAGTGGAAAACCTGGGGGCCGCTCCTCCTGCTTGGCCAGGACGTGCACCACGCCACGCTCGGCCTGATCGGCCTAGGCAGGATCGGCAGCGCGGTGGCGCAGCGGGCCAAGGGCTTCTCCATGCGCGTGCTGTACTACGACGCCATCCGGCGCCAGGACCTGGAGCAAAGTCTGGGCATCGAATACGCCCCGCTGGAGCAGGTGCTGCGTGAGGCGGATTTCATCAGCCTGCATGTCCCGCTCACGCCGGAGACGCGCCACCTGATCAACGCCGAGCGGCTGCGCATAATGAAGAAGACGGCGGTGCTGGTGAACACGGCGCGCGGCCCGGTGGTGGACCAGAAAGCGCTCTACGAGGCGCTGCGCGACGGAGTGATCTGGGCGGCCGCGCTCGACGTGACCGACCCTGAGCCGATCCCCATGGATGACCCGCTCCTGAAGCTGGATAACTGCCTCATTGTTCCGCATATAGCGAGCGCCAGCTTCAAGACACGCGATGCCATGGCTGCTCTGGCAGCACGCAACATCATCGCTGTGCTGAGCGGCCAGCAGCCGGAGACGCCGGTCAATCCCGAAGTATGGGAGCGCCGCAGGAAATAACGAGCCGGCGGGCTCCGTGCTCAGGAGGAGTAGTCATGCGCAGGGCCTACGCAATGGAGGCCCTGCGCATGGTGCATACTCATGTGTTTCGGGGATCAGTCGTCGGCAGCGGAGACTACCGTCCCCTGATACTGGCTGGCGTGCGCGCGAATCTCCTGCTCGATCTCAGCGGCGATATGGGGGTTCTGGCGCAGGAACTCCTTTGCGTTCTCGCGGCCCATGCCCAGCTTGGTCTCGCCGTAGGTGAAGTGCGCCCCGCTCTTACGGATAATGCCCATATCCACCCCAACATCTAGGAGCCCGCCCTCTTTCGAGATACCGCCCTGGAACATCAGATCAAACTCGCAGGTGCGGAAAGGCGGGGCGACCTTATTCTTGACCACCTTCACCTTGGTGCGGGCGCCAATCACCTCGGTGCCGTTCTTAATCTGGTCCACGCGACGGATCTCCAGCCGCACGGAGGCGTAAAATTTCAGCGCCCGGCCGCCGGGAGTCGTCTCGGGGTTGCCGAACATGATGCCGATTTTCTCGCGCAGCTGGTTGATGAAGATCACCGCAGCCCGCGACTTACTGATCGCGGCGGTCAGCTTGCGCAGCGCCTGCGACATCAGGCGCGCTTGCAGGCCCACATGGGCATCGCCCATCTCGCCATCGATCTCCGCGCGGGGGACCAGCGCCGCCACCGAGTCGATCACCACCACGTCGACGGCCCCGCTACGCACCAGCATCTCGGCAACCTCAAGCGCCTGCTCGCCTGAGTCCGGCTGCGAGATGAGCAGGGCATCGGTGCGCACCCCACAGTTCCGCGCCCACTGCTCATCGAAGGCATGCTCGGCATCGATGAACGCGGCGATGCCCCCCATGCGCTGGGCTTCGGCCATGATGTGGTACGCCAGGGTGGTCTTGCCGGAAGATTCGGGACCGTAGATCTCGATCACGCGGCCGCGCGGCACACCGCCGACGCCCAGCGCCAGGTCCAGCGCAATCGAGCCGGTGGGGATCACCTCCACCGCCAAGCGCGGCGTGGAGCCATCCAGCCGCATAATTGTGCCCTTGCCATACTTCTTCTCGATGGCCGCAACTGCAATCTCCAGTGCTTTCTGCCGGTCGGTGAGCATGCTCGTTCGTTCGATCATCGTCCCCTGCTCATCTGATCTGGAAAGCCGCGCTGCCTGCGCCGGCTGTGCGCTGTGCGCTGGCAGGTCTTCCGTCGTCATCCCGTTTTGCAAGCCTGTCTCCGCCACTGCCATTATACTACCCGTTCCTTTCCCCGGCACTGGCCGGTATGTACCTATACTGCCCTATACTACACATGTCCCGGGCTTCCAGGCGCGATCACACACCGCTGCACCGGCATGCAGGCCGAGTATACTGCACAAATGAATAGCTGTCAATGGCCGTTGACGCGCCGGCACCGGGATGCCAGAATGCAGCAGCACGCCGGATGTGACACCCGGCGCAGGACAAGGAGGAGCCGGCCATGCGAATGCACCACATCGCCATTACCACCGCAGATATGGAGGCCTCGATCGACTTCTACACGCGCCATCTGCACTTGAAGGTCGTCGCCCGGTACCCCAGCGCTACCTTTCTGAGCGACGGGCACGGCATGCATCTCGAACTACTCCCTCGTCCACCGGATACCCCTGCAGAGGAGGGGACGGTCGTCAACCATCTCGCCTTCCTGGTGGACGATGTGGCGGCAGAAGCCGCGCGTCTGCGTGAAGCAGGCATTCATTTCCATACCGGGCCGCTCACGGCCGCTAACGGGGCAGTCATCGCCAACTGTCGCGCTCCGGAAGGAACGGTGATCCAGCTCTGGCAAGCGCCGCCGGACTTCCCTCGGTAGCATCGCCCTCCCGGCATCGCCCCTTTCATCCAACCGCATGTTGTCGATATAATTGCTCTACAAACTGTTCTTTCGGCCGGTGAGCGGCCGGCTGAGGAGCGCTGTCCTATGCCGCCTACGCCAAAATCGTCGGGCCATGCTGCAGCCCCCCAGGTACCAGCCTCTGCGAGCGCGCCGTCGGTGTTTCCGGTTTGCCTTAACGTCGCCGGGCGGCATTGCATGGTGTTCGGTGGCGGCGAGGTGGCCGAGCGCAAGGTGCTCTCCTTGCTGGAGTGTGGGGCGCACGTCACCGTGGTGGCGCCTGAGGTGTGTCCATCGCTGCGCGAGCTCGCCGCGCGCGGTCGCATCGTGCTGGAGCTCCGCCCGTACCGCCACGGGGACCTCGCCTGTAAGCCCTTCCTCGTCTTCGCCGCGACCAACGACGAAACAGTGCACCGGCAGCTCTGGGAAGAGGCCGAGGCGAATAACATCTTAATCAATGTGGTTGACGTCCCACAGCTTTGCAACTTCATCATGCCCTCAATCCTGCGGCGCGGGGACCTGTGTATCGCCGTCTCCACGGGCGGACGAAGCCCGGCTCTGGCGCGACGCATCCGTCTTGCTCTCGAAGAGCACTTCCCGGCAGACTTCGGCGAGTTGCTGCTCCGGGTGAGCGAGGTGCGCGAGTTCGTGAAGGAACGCATGCGGCCGGGGCGCGCGCGTGAGGCGATGCTCAGCACCATCGCTGAGCCGGAGGTGCTGGAGCTCTTGCGGCAGGGGCGCGTCGAGGAGGTCAAGCAACGCTATCTGGCGCTGCTGGCCGAGCACCCCGAAAGGATAGGCGATCCATGATCAGCTCCGGCTTGGGCAAAGTTTACCTCGTCGGCGCCGGCCCGGGCGATCCGAAGCTGCTGACCCTGCGCGGTCTGGAATGCCTGCAGCGGGCAGAGGTCGTGGTTTACGACCGGCTGGTCGACCCGGCGCTCCTCCTGTACGTGCCGCCCGAGGCCGAGTGCATCTACGCCGGTAAAGCGCGGGGCCACCATACGCTCCCCCAGGCGGAGATCAACGCGCTGCTGATCGCCCGGGCTCGGCAGGGCAAGCGCGTCGTGCGCTTGAAGGGCGGTGATCCCTTTGTCTTCGGCCGCGGCGGCGAGGAGGCCGAGGCGCTGGCTGCCGCGGGCATCCCGTTTGAGGTCGTGCCGGGAATCAGCTCCGCCATCGCTGTACCGGCTGCTGCCGGCATCCCGGTTACTCACCGCGGCCTGGCGTCGAGCTTCACCGTGGTCTCCGGCCACGAGGACACGGAGCAGGTTACCCTGGCGATAGACTGGGCAGCGCTGGCCCGCAGCGGTGGCACGCTTGTTTTCTTGATGGGCATGACCAATCTCCCTGAGATCGCGGCGCAACTCGTCAGGCACGGCCGCGCCCCGCAGACGCCGGTGGCGCTGGTGCGCTGGGGGACCTGGCCTGAGCAGGAAGCCCTTACCGGCACGCTGACCGATATCGCCGATCGGGCCGCGGCGCGGGGCTTCGGTCCTCCAGCGGTGATCATCGTCGGCGAGGTCGTTGCCCTGCGCGAGCGGCTGAACCGGATCGAGGCGCTCCCGCTGTTCGGCCGCCGTATCGTCATCCCCTACGCGGAGCCGCTTCCTGCCGGCCTGGTCACTGCGCTCGAGGACGCCGGAGCGCGCGTGCTGGCCGTCGCGCTGGCGGGCACTGCGTCCTCCCCAGGGCACACCGTCGCAAGTGGATGCGCGTGCGTTACCACGTGTGTTACAAACGGATGGCCGGCGCCGTATGCGCACCGCCTGCCCGACGTGCTCGAACGCTACGCGCAGGTCATCTTGCTGCTCCCGGCCCCCTCGGCCGTACGTGCACTGGTGGAGATCCTCGGCCCGAGCCGCTCGATACCGGCCCGCATTCCGGTGATGTGCCTGGGACAGGAGAGCGTAGAGGAAGCCGGTCGCGCCGGCCTCAGGGTTCATCGGTGTATTGCACACGAGGCCGATCTGATCGAAGCCCTCAGCACAGGGACGCCCCCACATGCATCTTTAGCGCACGCACACTGTTCAGAACATGCGCCTTTGGATCACAAAATGAACAAAGAAGAAGAGGCAAATGCCGAGTAGTGCCCTAACCCGCCGAGTGAACTGCTTGGAGGCATAAGCGGCAGGCGCAAGCCGCAGAGGCGACCGAGCTTCTGACATAGCCGGTCCGGTGCGTCGCGTAGAGACCCGGCGCCTGAACCACTGCTGCGTCGCTGCACGGATCCGTGCCCTCCGCACTCCTTCCGTACTCCTAGGTGCCGGACTCGCTACAGCGCGGGCAGGGAACGCTATACCAGACGCCGGTAACGTCCATCACGTTCCACTCCCCGCTGCCGGCACAGGTGGCGCAGGCATCCGGCTTGCGGACATCGACCGTAATACGCCAGTACACGGCCGTGTCCTCCGGCCCAAGATGGACACCAAGTGCCGCAAGCAATTGCTGGAGTGCCGGCGTCAGCCCGACGCCTTCTGCTACATGAACAAGTGGCAACTGCGCAAACTTCCGTGCATGTGGGATCGCCTCTCCGGACACAGCCTGGCCTCCATGCTGCTCTGCCGTCCCTGACAGCCGGCCCGGCGTTACGCTCCGGCGGGCCACTCTGCGCAGCTATGCGTAGCCGCAGCCCGCGCCACCGGTCTGAGCAGTGACACGCTTCATCACTTCTAGCACCTTAGCCGGTCCTGCGTCCAAAGAGAAATATGGCCGCCGAAGGGGCTAGCACCTTCCTCCTGGTAGGGATCTGTGGTAGTCCGCGCCGGCGCGCATCCAGGCCATTTCACTGCACGCGTGTGCATTGACCCAATCGCTCATCGCCCCCTACACTGCACATGGCTCTTGCGCGGTGTTCCCGGATAACGAAGCGCTCTTTCTCCAGCTTCGGTTGTTATTACATACCAGATAGTTGTGGCATTTATACAGCCAAAGTATAAACGGCAGGATTTAAGAGGAGTTTACGATGAGACTGCGCAGCCTTCGCGCCCTCGCTCTCTGCGCCCTTGCCGCGGCTACATTGCTGCCCGGTGGCTGGGACCAGCCCCGAACGCTGGCGGCCGCGCCGCCGCTGGATTGGGAGGTCCCACAGGGCCGGTATTTTACACAAGCAGGCGAGGGACAGGGCGGATACACGATCAGCGACGCCGGCGGGATCGGGCTCTGGAGCGCCTTCCGTCGCCTGGGCGGCGTCGAGGTGCTGGGCGTGCCTGTATCTCGGCGCTTCGAGCTCGAGGGATCGATCTACCAGGCCACGCAGCGCGCCCTGCTGCGCTGGGATCCTGAAGCCCTTAGCGCCGTGCGAGCGCCGGTCTTCGACATGCTCTCGCGCGCCGGGCTCGATGGCTGGCTGGCCGCAGAATGGGGCATTCCACCGGCACCCGCGCCCGACGCCATGCCGGCACCACGTGACGGCCGGCTGGCGCTCCTTGCCCCTGCACCGGAGCTCCAGGCCTACTTCCTGGGGACACCGGACTGGGCTGATCGGTACGGTATGCCGGTGGCGCTCGAGACGGGCGAGAGTGTCGTAACGCTGCGCGCGCAGAACGCAGTGCTTCAGCTCTGGCGCGAGGACACACCCTGGGCAGCGGCCGGACAGATCACGCTGGCGAACGCCGGAGATATTGCCAAGGCAGCCGGGCTCGTCCCGCCTGAGGCGCGCCGGCCGGAGCCATTCCCGCCGGTTGTGCTCCTCGGTCCGGCGTCAATCCTTGTACCCGGCCGGCCCGGCGAGGCTGCGCCAAGACCGGCTGCCACGGCGGTGCGGCCCCCTGCACCTCGAGAGGACGGGGCGGTCCCTGCTGGCAGTGTCCAGCCTGATGGCCCGCCGGCCGTGTTCCTCACCGGCACGCGAGGGCTCCAGCTTGTCGGAACGCTCACGAACCGGCACAATCGGACCGTGGCCGTCGACGTATCAGCAGTATTCCTGGACGAGGACGGCGGGCTGGTAGCGAAGGTTGGCTCCTCCGGCAATGATCTCTTCCTCTTACCAGGGGAAAGCCGACCGGTTACACTCGCTACCGCAACACGGCCTGCAGCCTGGAAGGAGGTCCGGCTCCAAGTAGAGCGCGCGGTGGTGGTCGATGGAGCACCGCTTCAAGCATTGGCGTTCATCGGACGGCCGCGCCTCGTGCCGGGGGAGCGGCTGCGCGTCCAAGCCCAGGTGCACAACGCAGGCGCTGCGCCGGTGCGTCCCTATGCCCTGGCGATCTTCTACAATACCCAGGGCGGGATACTCGGCGCCGTGCCCCTCTCAGGACCACCAGTCCCGGCGGGCCACACCGCTACCCTGGCCGGCACAGCCACATACGCCATCCCGACTTGGGCACATGTCGGGCTTTACCTTACGCGCTTTACCACGCCCTCCGGGGCAGCGCCGCCACTCACCTTTGCCGACGTGCGCGTGGCACCCTTGGACCGCGCGAGCGAGGTGCGCGGCGTGGTGGTGAACACCGGCGACCAGCCGGTAACGGTCGCACTGGCCGCCACGCTCCTCGATGCCGACGCAGGTATCCTCGCCTATGGCGCTTCATCGCAGCGCATCGCGCTCGCCCCGGGCGAGCGGAAGCTCTTCACCATCCTCACGGATGCTCGCGTCGAGCACTTTGCTGCGCTCCGGCTGGAACCCCGCTGAGCACCTGTAGCCTTTCCCTAAAGGTCTGGGGGAAGCCCCTATGCAAGCCAGGAGGCCTTCCTCTTTGCACATCCACGTGGGTGTGCAATGCTGACGCCAGCGCGTATCAGAGAGCCAAGCGATGACGAACACACCAGCCACACAACCGGCCTCTCTCCGTGACCGGCGCCGACACATGCAGCGCGGTGCCGGCGCCGTCGAGTATGCGCTTATCTTGCTCCTGATCGTCCTGGCCGTCTTTATAGCTGTCCAAGACGCCGGCAAAGCGACGAACGAGGCACTCAACCGCGTCAACGAGTGGATAGAGTGGGCGACCACCGATGCTCCGCCCCTGCCGACGCCACCGCCGGGCGTGACGCCGACCCCGGTGGATTGCTCGCCGCGCGGCAACGGCCGCCCTCCACGGTGCCCACCCGGCTGGATGAAATAGGAGCATCCGGTCTGCGGCACCAGTCAGGCGCTCAGCGCTCGATAGTCGCCCGGCGCTCCGGCCCGACGCCGATGAGACGCACCGGCACGCCGACGAGTTCCTCAATCCGCTGGATGTAGCGCTGGGCTTCCGCAGGAAGCTCTTCGAAGCGGCGGGCTGCCCCCGTGGAACAACGCCAGCCAGGAAGCACCTCGTACACCGGCTCCGCCCGTGCCAGCAGTCGTGCCCGGGGCATCGTCGTGACCTCACCGACTGCGACGAGTTCGCCATCAATGCGGTAGGCAGTGCAGATATTGATCTGCTCGAAGCCGTCCAGGACGTCGAGCTTCATCACCGCGAGGTCGGTGAAGCCGTTGAGCTCAGCAGCAAAGCGCGCGGCGACGGCATCAAACCAGCCGCACCGCCGCGGCCGGCCGGTGGCGGCACCATATTCGTTGCCGATCTCGCGCAGCTGCGCGGCTTGCTCCGGCGGCATCTCCGTGGGGAGTGGACCTTCCCCCACAGCAGTTGTATACGCCTTGGTGACGCCGGTGATCTGCTGAATACGGTGCGGGGGAATGCCTGCCCCGGCTGCAGCTCCGCCGGCCAGCGTGCAGGAGGACGTCACGAAGGGGTAGATCCCCCAGTCCAGGTCACGCATCACCCCGAGCTGGCCTTCCAGCAAAACGGTGCAGTTCCGGCGCAGGGCGCGCTGCACCAGAAGGTGAGAGTTCACGATCCGATCCTTCAGGCGCTTGCCCCACTCAAGACACTGCTGCAGCAGCATGCTGGCATCGAGCGGCGGCGCGCCATAGCCGGCCAGGATGCGGTTCTCCGCCTCAACAATCACAGGGATGTACTCGCGGAGGTAGGGCTCGTCCAGCAAGTCGCCCATCTGTAGACCGATGCGGGCAGCTTTGTCCGTATAGGCCGGTCCGACACCGCGGCGCGTGGTGCCCTGCCGGCGCTCCCCACGCGCGTCCTCCTCGAGCCCATCACGCTGGATATGGTAGGGCATCACCACGTGCGCACGCTCGGCGATGAAGAGCCGTGCGGTAGAGACCCCGCGCCGTTCCAGCTCCTCGATCTCGGCTAGCAGCGCTTCCGGGTCCACTACTGTGCCGGGCCCGACCAGGCATTCCACCTGAGGATGGAAGATACCCGATGGCACGAGGTGCAAGCGGAACTCCCCGCGCTCATCAGGAACGACGGTGTGCCCGGCGTTGGCGCCGCCGTTATAGCGGATTACCAGGTCCGCCTGCGCAGCCAGGTAATCCACCACCTTCCCCTTCCCCTCGTCACCCCAGTGGGCGCCCACAATGGCGCGCACGCTCATAGCGCGGTCCTCCTCACAAAGCAGAAGTGTGTCGCAGCCACGACCGGCTACTGCTCCTCGTCCGGCCTGGAGCGTTCCGTGTACTGCGGCTCGCGCTCCGGCGGCCGCGCGCCGCCGGAGCTAAAGGAGACGATCGTGATAAGACGCTCCGCCTGATCGCGCGGCAGCAGGCGACGGCGGAGCGCGACCAGATGCGGGCCGTAGCGCGCCTCGAGCTGCTCACGAAAAGCAGCATAGATCTCCGCCAGATAGGACTCGTCGCGGATCAGCTTCTCGACCAACTGCACCAGCGTCGTGTTCTGCGTGTACACGCCTCCGCCCGGGGGATCAAGCGAGCCGGTCAGCGCGCTGGTAAAGTCCACCGCCAGTGTAATTAAACGGCCGCCCACCACTTTGGAACTGTCCTCGTGACGGTAGACCTGAGCGAAGTCTGCCTCAGCTTCGCCGAACAGATTGATGATGACCGTAGCGCCACGCGCGTGAGCAGCGCGCAGTTCCTCTCGAAAATCGGGCAGGTCTTCCGCCCAGAGCGAGATGACCACACGCTCCTGCGCCGTGGCAATCAGTTCCAGGGCACGGTGGCGCACGGCCTCGGCGCTGCGCAGCGTCCAGAAGTGTTCGACCGTGTTGTCGCGCTGGGCCACCGCAGCGAGCTCTCGTGCCACCCGCGCGCAGCGAGCTTCTGTCTCGCGACGGATGCGGGTCAGGAGCTGGTCGTGCGGCACGGCGACATACCGGGTCGGGCTGGCGCCGTCGGCGGTGACGGCCTGCTTGGCGAGTAACGTCTCCAGGGCCTGGTAGACATTCGCCCGCGGCAGTCCGGCGCCTTTGGCGATCTCGTAGCCCGTTGCCATGGGCCGGCGGAGCAAGTAGATATACACGATCGCCTCGTGCTGCGTGAAGCCAAGCCTCCGCAGCTCCTCCACCACGTCCACCGGCTCCTCCAGCAGGTGCGTAGTAGCAGCGGCAACTACTCTAGCACGGCCACAAAAATCCTGTCAAGTGGGAGAGGTCTCTGCGCGCCCCAGCCAACGCTGCACCCCGCACACGACGCCGCGGCCGAGGATACCGCTCTCCCCCATGAAGACAGCGTGGAGCACGTGCGCGAGCCTGGCACTCTCGTGCGCGGCTCACGCCGGCGGCTGATCCATGATGGCCTGCACTACGCGGAACGCCTCTTCGGCGGCTTCTTTGGGCGACTTCTTGCCGATCCAGACGTCGCGCAGGATCGTATTCATCGCCGCATCGGTTTCGAAGTACCGGCCATTCGCGGGATACGACCAGGGACGCAGCGGCGCTGCAGTGCGCGGGTTAATCAGGGTATCGTAAATAATCGTCGCAAGGAGCGGCTGCTCGCGCCTGAACCGCTCGTCAGTCCATACGTCGTAGCGGCTGCCCGGACTGCCTAAGCCGGCGAAGTGGCGCTCCAGCCCGTGCTCCTTGCTCACATAGGCCTTGATGACCTCCCAGGTTTCTTCCGGGTACTTCGTTGTCCGGGACATGCCGACGCCGTCAGAAGAGACCTGGGTCTCAGGCTTACCTGAGGGGCCAATTGGCGGCGGGGCAATGCTCCAGCGGAAGCTTCCCCCAACCAGATTCTTGATCGTGCCGGCCACGGCTGTCAGCACCACCACAGCGACCTGTCCACCGGGAAACGTCTGCTGGTAGTTCGGGTTCAGCTCTACCGGGATAGCCACTCGGTGCTTATGCCATAGGTCAGCCAACCAGGAGATCCCAGCGATGGACTCCGGCGTATTAATCAGGCACTTGGTCCCCTCGTCGTTGTAATAATTGCCGCCAAAGGCGCGCAGCACAGCCACAGTACCCTCGCCGCCGAGACAGGGCTGCACACCATAAGTAACGACCTGCCCATCAGCGCCACGCATCAGCGCACCGGTAAACGTTTCCACCGCATCCTCCAGCCGCCATCGTTTGATATCGAAGGCGAGCCGATCCAGGTCGGCCGGCGGTAGCTTTGCACCGTGTTTGATGAGATGATCGACATTGTAGAAGTAGTGAATACAGCCGGGATGCCCAACCACCGGATAGCCCCATTGCTGGCCCTGGATCGTGTACGTAGCAATGTTCGCCGGCCAGAACTGCTTGTGATCGTTCTCAGCCCAAGCCTTGTTCTTCTTGATGAACGGGTCCAGTGGCTGGATCACTCCTTTGAGCTTCAGCTCAGCCGTGAGCGGCGCCACATTGATGCGGATCGTGTCACCGACCTGGTTCGCCGCAGCCAGCACAAGAATCTTCGTATGCATCTCACCACGCGGGAACCACTCGCGCTTAATGCGGATATTGGGATGCCGCTCCTCGAACCGCTTCCAGAAGGGGCCGTAAAACTGGTCGCCTGGATCTTGCTCCCAGTCATGGGTAACGATCTCCACAACCCGGCTGACCCGTGGCTGCGTCTCAGCGGGACCCTCTCGGGGAAGAGGCCGACAGGCAGCAAGCACAGCCGTAGTAGCGCCGGCCTGTACGGCGAGCAATCCGCGGCGGGTCAGCGTCCTGCCGGATGGAACCTGCCAACATTCTGTCTTGTCCATGTCTTAGTCCCCCTCAGATACCCCCGCGCGGGATCTCTAACCTTTTCAGCGTGCCAAAGCCTTGCCGAACGGGGACGGACTCGATAGACTGCCTGCTGCGCTGCAGTCATGTACACCAGACAGCTATTCTCCATGATGGCTATTCTTAAGAAACAGTCGTCCTCAGCCGGGCCTAGTCTACGACAGTGACATCCTATGGTCAAGATGATGTGTCGTGTTCGATGTTGGAGAGCCCCCGCGTAGTGTGCAGGAGGACAGCCGGGCTCTCGAGCGCACTCCAGGAGGTGATAGGGCAATGCACGTGCGCGCTCGTGTGCGCTACCAGACCAGCCAGCCGCAGCCGAACGGCCTGCAGGCCACCGATGAGGGACTGTGGGTTATTGATCAGCGCAACGGCAATATGTACCGCATGCGCTATGAGGATGGCGAGATCCTTGAGCTTGTGCCTACGCGCGCCGTCCACGCCAGCGGCATCACCATGGACGACGACGGCAACCTGTGGGTCGCGTCGACCTTTAGCCTGGAGCTGCTCAAGATCGATCGCCGCACCGGCCGGGTGCGGCGACGGCTGCCCACCCCGGGTGCGAAGCGCTCCGGCGCCCATGGCCTGGAGTTCATCGAGGGCCGGCTCTGGGTGACGGTACCGCCGTCGGCGACGACGTACGCCCTTGACCCGGCCAGCGGCCGGGTGCTGCACTCCTTCCCGGCACCAGGAAGCCGTCCGCATGGGCTGGCCTGGGACGGCGAGACCCTGTGGGTGGCGGAGACGAACCACCAGGCCATCTACCGTTATGACCTCCGCGAGGGACGGCTCCTCGAGAAGGTGACCGTCGAAGGACCGGAGATCCACGGCATGACCATGCACAACGGCATCATCTGGTACTGCGATGCTACCACGCGGTCAATCTGCACCGTGGATCTGCGCGAGGCTACGCACCAGGCTCCACCGCCCGACACCGGGGGCTAATGGCCGGCGAGACGGTGCAGCAGCTGCACCGTCTCGCTCACCGCGGCGTCGCCACTTAATCCGGCTTCACAGAGAGCAGGTCGATGAGGCGGCTTCGGCGCGCTGCGACGGCAGTGTCGATCGCAGCGATGTCGCTCTCGACAGCAGGGATCCGGCGCAGCTCATAGTCGCAGGCCGCACAGCTCCGCAGGTGCTGCAGCAGCCGCGCCTCCGCGACTTCATCGAGCGCACCGTTGAGGTAATCCGTCAGCAGCTCGCGCGCCTCATCGCACTTCATCGGTATTCCCTCCCTGCATACATCTCGACTTCCGGGGCTTGGTCTTCATTGTCCCCTGTTGCGGGGCACCGTGGCAAGTGGCGTCGCTTCCACGCCGGCGTGCCGGGACAGGCTCACTCCGAGCGCCCACTGCCGGGGCCACGCCGGCGTCGCAGAAAATCCTCGAGGTCCTTGATCAACGCATCTCCGCTGGGGAGCTCCTCGGAGCGCGTCTCGTCCTCCTCTTCATCTTCATCCCCCTCTTCGCCCGGTATGTTCCCGGCCTCGAGCTGGCGCACGTAGTCCGCCGCTTCGGGGTTCTGCGCCACAGCTTCCTCGACCTGGGCATCGAAGCGGATTGCCACCCGCTCGAGCTCATGAAGATCCAGGGCTAGATCGAGCAGTCGGCTCAGCCGCTGCAAGATCGCGAGTGCAATCCGCGGGTTCTGCATTCCCTGGAGGTAATGCGGCACATGGCCCCACAGGCTGGCGGTGCGGAACCCGGCCTGTCCTGCCAGAGTGTTCAGGACACCGACGATCCCTGTGGGGCCCTGGTAGGGACGCCCTCCCACCATACCCAGCAGACGCAGACGCTCCAGCCATACGGGGTCGTTCGACGAGCCGGTCACGCGCGGCGGCCGCGTATGCGGCACGTCCGCCAGCAAGGCCCCCAACGTGATGATGCTGGAGACCTGAACCTCGCGGCAGAGCGCCAGAACCTCGCGCACATAGGTCTTCCAGCGGAGCTGCGGTTCGATACCGATGAGGATCACGAAGTCCGTCGCGCTCTCCGGCACTTCGGCGGCAAAGAACGTGTTTGCCGGCCAATCAATACGTCGCTGCGACCGCCCTACCACACGCACCGTCGGGCGGGTCTCTGTGAAGTCGTAGAACTCCTCCGGATCAAGCTCAGCAAACGGCCGGGCGCGCCAGCGCTGAACCAGCACCTCGGCTGCGGAGGTGGCAGCAAGCGCAGCATCGTTCCAGCCCCCAAAGGCAGCGATCATGACCGGGGTACGTAACCGCGGACGCTCACGCAGCGTGATGTACTGCATTGGCCGTTCCCCTTCTTCTTCAATGCAAGGCTCGATGAGCACGACCGTCTACGACCGTGACCGCCGGCGCAGGCGCAGCCCGGGATCCTCGCGGTCATCCTACGCGGTCATTCTACTACGTGGTCGTTCTGCTACGCGGTCATTCCACTCCATGGGTCATTCCACTACGCGGTCATTCTACAAGGATTGCACCGTTCCTGCCTACCCGGCGTTGACAGTGCTGAAACCACCGCACTAGAATGCCCAGGCGCGGATCCGAGCGATGCACGTCTGTGTGCTCGCCGGCTCCAGGTAATCGAGACAACGCCTTGCTTCCATGTCTGTCACTCTGCTGCCGGGGGGGAACCCGTGCTGTTCGCAGGCACACGCCGACGAGGAGAAGCTGCACGCTCAGACACTTTACACGCGTTACCTTCTGTTAGTTTCGTCATAGATTTTAGTATATTCATGCATAAATATCAGGCGTGCATATATTAACAACCAACGAGGAGAGACGATGGCCAAGTTTGGCGCACGCGATGGGGTATTACGGCAGCCGCCCGATACGATCCTGGAGGAGGCGGCGCGCTTGGGCTTCGACGGGATCGAGACAGAGCCGCCTTCGCGCGATCCTTACACCTGGAAGCCATGGGATGCCGCGTACCGGGCGGAGATGAAAGCCAAGTGTGCCCGCCTGGGCGTGGAAGTTGCCTCGCTCTGCGCCGGAGTGCTGTGGCACCGCAGCCCGGCCAGCGATGATCCGGCCGTGCGGGAAGAGGCTCAGCGCCTGCTTGAGCGGCTGATCGATGTGACGAACGATTTCGGGGCTCGCGTGCTGCTGGTGCCGCTCACGCCGGCCCAGGGCGTCCCGCCCGAGGTAGAGCGGCAGCGCTGGCGCGAGGCAGTGCGGGCAATCGCCGACTATGCACAGGCACGGGGCGTAACCCTGGCGCTGGAGAACGTAGGCAACGACTTCTGCAAGAGCGCCCCAGAAATCCTGGAGCTCGTGCGGGCCATCGACCATCCGGCTGTGGGGGTATACTACGACCCCGGCAACGCGGTAGCATTCGGCTATGATCCCTTTACAGAAGTCCGCCTGCTGGGCAGATATATCGCGCAGATGCACGCCAAGGGGCCGCGCGGCATGGCCCTGGCCGAGGCCGGCATCGACTATAGAGGCCTGGCCAAGCTTTTGCGTGAGGAGTTCGGCTACGACGGCTGGTGGGTGTTAGAGACCCAGGCTGGCGACGATCCGGCAAAAAACGCCCGCGCCAACCTGGAGTACCTTATCCAGAATATTGGACGGTAGTAATCTGAGCGGGCCGCACGAGATCGGGAGCGCCCTATCTCTATCCGGTCGAGGCGGCCTACCTGAGCTTCGACCTGCTCTTCCTACTAAAAACAGCGGCCTGAAGGGGTCTCTTCCTTCAGGCCGCTGGGCGCTTGCTAGCGGTATGCAGCGCGGCTGCGATCCGGGCGGCGCTGGGCGTAGCACTCGCTGCAGTAGACCGGCCGGTCGCCGCGCGGCTGGAAGGGAACCTGGGTCTCCCGCCCGCAGGCATCACAGACAACGGGGTAGAACTGACGCTGAGCGGTATACCCCAGCCCACCACCCTGGGAAGCCTTCCGCTGGGCTCGGCAATCCGGACAGCGCTTCGGCTCGTTGGTGAACCCGCGCTCGGCGTAGAAGGCCTGCTCGCCGGCAGTGAACACAAAAGTAGTCCCACACTCCACACAGGTCAGCGTTCGATCCTGGAAACTCACGAGACGTCCTCCAATGGTACGAAAGGGTAAAAACATACAACACGGTTCTGGGAGTTCCGTCTTCGCGAGCACCAGAGATGACCAACGATGACCGTTGTGGAGCCCAAGAGCGAATCCGAGAAACCCAGCCTTGCGTAGTATAGCAGGTCCCCGCACCCACGCCAAGTAGTTTTGCAGGGGAGTATCAAGTTCGCTCTGGGAGTATAGCACACCGGTAGGTAGCCCTGGCTACCTGCCGGGAGAGCCGGGTTCACGCTGCGCCAAATGCCGGTGCAGCATGAGCCTACGTAGCGTTGGCTGCAAGGATCTGCAGTGTGTCGTCCTGCACCCATCCCTCGACGATTTTGCCGCCGGCAATGCGGTACATGCTGATGCCGGAGATTTCCAGGCGCTTGCCCGTCGGTGCAAAGGGCCCGAGCTGCCCCAGATGGGTGCCGTAGACGGTCCAGCGCGAGGCTGCCAGGTCGCCCTGGGCAATGGTAGCATGGTCCACCAGGCGGAAGTCCGGCAGGGCGGCGTGCACCGCGTCGAGCATGTCCAGGAAACTCTCGCGATCGCGCGTGGGCGCCGGGGTGTAGGGGCTGGTGAAGACGAGATCAGGGGCGACGAGCTGGTCCGCAGCTGCTCGATCAACGCGGTTCACGACCTCTTCGAAATAGCGGTGAAGCAGGGCAATGCTCTCTGCGGGATCCATACGTGTATTGCTCCTCGATGCTTTCTCTTCGCGCTCTCACGCGCCTGGTTCCATCCCGCTCCCTGGCCACATGCTGCCCTGAAGCTCACTGCTATTTACCCACTCTGTCCAGGCGGTCGCATCGTCTGTTCTGACTATATTTCTGCCCTGTCCGCGAGCTCCTCCACCGGCTCGAGTAAAGCATGCTGCAGCGCAAAGAGCGTCGCTGCAGCGCGGGTACTCACGCCGATCTTGGCATACAGATGCTGTATGTGGTGCGCGACAGTCGGTTCTGCGATGACGAGCCGGCGTGCGATCTGGCGGTTCGAGAAGCCGCGAGCGACCAGACGGAGCACCTCGACCTCGCGCCCGCTCAGCCCGGCCGGCCAGGCGCGCTGCCGGCGCACGCGGTGCCCTGCTGCCTGCAGTACGGCATTGACTGCCTCACCATCCAGGCGGCCGCGGCGCACCTCATCCCGGAGCTCGCGGGCTGCGACCTCCGGCGCCAGCGCAGGCCGGTGCGGCCGGGGCTCGGTCATAGCACTGTACACATCCGCTGCAGCCAGGATCCGTGCTCCTGGTGCCAGCATGCTCGCGGAAACGCCCCGATAGTACCCTGAGCCATCTAGTCGCTCGTGATGCAGCCCGGCCAGCGCGCCGAGCCGTGCCAGGACGGCCGGGCGGCTCAGCGCGCGCTCGGTATAGTACGGATGCAGGCGGACAAGTTCCCACTCACTAGGGATCAACGGCCCACGTTTATCCCAGATACGATTGGGCACGCCCGCTCGTCCCAGGTCATGGACGAGCCCGGCTCGACGCACAAGGATGGCATCGGCCTCGGACAGGCCGGCGCGGACCGCTGCTCGGGCAGCCAGCTCGGCCACGCGGGTGGAATGGCCGGTAGTGAACGGCGACTTCAAGTCGGCGAACCAGGCGATCGCCTCGAGGGCAGCATCGAGGCGCGCCGGCGAAAGCAGGTGGTGCGGACGTGGCTCGGCGGCCAGCGCAGCTTCCCAGACCGATGCCGCCTCCAGGTCCTGGAACAGCTGGCCTGTGTCCTGGCATAGGCGCGCTGCGATGGCCGGGTCATGGCCCGCCCCGGCGCGCTGCCGGGCCATTGCGACCACAGCGCCGACGCCGCCGAGCCGGTGAAATACCTCGGCGTCTTCCGCGACCTGGACGATGCGCGCCGGGAGGGCGGTCTCCTCGCCACGGAGCCGGTGGGGAAACCCCTGCCCATCACAGCGCTCGAACGTCTGGCCGAGCGCTTCCTGCACTCTGGGGCCAAAGCCCAGGTGCGCGGCCAGGCTGCGGGCAACCTCACAGCTCGCTCGAAAGAGCGCCTCAGGCACCCGCCGCCCAGCCGCCAGCGCTGCGACTATCGCCCCGGCGCGGTCCCAGGGCGGCTGGCCGGCACCCGCGTAGCGCAGCATGTCGGCGAGTACGTCTAGAGGACGGCCAAAGTCAAGGGTGAAGCTCCGCGCGTGCGCCGCGAGATCGTCTCCGAAGAGCACACCTAGCTCATAAGCGTCGCTTGTGCAGCCAATCCGTCGCAGCAGAGCGATGTAATAGAGCTCACTCAGCGCGTGATCGCTCAGCCCCATGCTGCTGCCCAGCCGGACAGCGAGCAGGCAGGTGCGCAGCATGTGCTCCATTGGCTGGCCCATACCGAGGTCGGTAGCGAGCGAGAGCGCGGCGATCACCTCGGCGACACGCAGGCCGGTCTCATCAGCATCACTCATCGACGTGCGCCCAGAGGGTATAGAGCCCGAACGTGACGATTGGATCGTAGTATCCCTCGATGGTGCGGCGCAACACCTCACCTTCGAAAGGATCAAGCGTTAGCAGGATCACGTACTTAATGCGGTGGCCCAGCAATTCACCTTCCAAACGCTCTCCCCTGAGCCCCAGGTGCCAGAGCACGTCCAGGTCGATGAAGTTGCGGTTGCGCGAATAGAAGGCCACGTCTTTTGCGCCGACGTAGAACTGCTCGGCGCTGTCGTTTAAAGAGTCAAAGAAGCGCGCCATCTCCACCTGGCCGGAGAGGCCGTAGAAATAGTGTGTCGAGCCGCGGGCGGCGAACTGGCGGTCCAGCACGCCGCCTGCCCAAGCCAGGGCGGTCATGGCAAGCAGCAAGGCGAACTGACGGCCGAGATGCTGACGGCCGAGCACTGCCCCGGCCAGCAACAGCCCCAGCAGCAGCGCGGCCGGTTTAACTACCAGGGAGTCGAGGAAGGGCGGGGGCGGCATGATCAGGTGACGGTCGCCCACACTCGTGAAGAAGTACCAGCCGAAGGCAGCCAGCGCAACTCCCCCCAAGGCCACATCCCGCCAATCCAGGCAGCCGGCCAGACGGCTGAGGAGATAGGCTGCTCCCACAGCAACGAACGGCATCATGGTGATATGGTACTTCGGAAAGTTCGCCGCCAGCTTGACAAGGTAGAGCAGGAAGATACCGCTACCGTAGAGCAGCACCAGGTCCACCGGCTGAGCCCGGCCCCCGGTGAGATAATCGCGTGCCCGCAGCAGACAAGCCCAGGCAAACAGCGCGAGCAGGTACGGCGAGGCCCAGAGCACCACATGGCCGGCCACACGGGCCAGCGCCTCCGGCGCAGCCAGCGACCGACTGCCCGCCGCCGCATCCAGAAACTCCGCCGCCAGCACCTCGAACGGCATCTCGAACGGCATACCCTGCCAGGCGCTGACTGCCCACCACGTGGCCAGGAAGAGGGTGCCACCACCCAGCGCAACCGCGAGGGGTTCCACCAGCGCAGCAACGAGCTTGCCCTGCTGGAGGCGGTACAGGGCAAGGACTGCGACGAGGCCCAATGGCGTCGTCAGCTTGGCCCACAGCGCCAGCCCCAGGGCCGGCATGAGCAGCCACAGCCAACGGATACGCCCGCTGGTAACCAGCCGCACAGCCAAAAACGCCAGCAGGGTGACCAGCAGCAGCAGCACCGTACCGTCAATATCTAAGAGCCGCGCACTCTGCACCGTCAGCGGATTGACCCAGAAAAGACAGGCCGCCAGCAGCGCCAGGGGCATCCGTGCCGGCGCGCGCGGGAGTACGGCAAGCGCCAGCAGGTAGACCAGAATACCGGTGAGGGCGCCGCAGACGATGCCCAGCCAGCGGGCACTGGCCTCCGAGAGGCCGCCGAGCTTGAGGAAGAGACCCAGCGTGTAGACGTACAGTGGCGGATGCCAGAGGGACCACTGATACTGCGGCCCTGGCTCGCCGTTGTGGGTGAGAAAGCCGGCGTTGGCCAGGGGACGGCCGGTCTCGGCTACGGCCTGTCCGGCGAAGAAGAAGTTGACCTCATCGTAGACCAGCGGCTTGTGTAGGCCGCGTGTGGCCAGCACCAAGAAGCCGGCGAGAGCGCCCAGGAGCAGCAGCAGCCACAGACGATGCCGGTACTCCGGCTGATCTGCAGTGCCGGCAGGCCATGGGGCACGCATCGGGATCAATCAACGTAATCTACAAAGTCCGCCGGCCGTTCTGGGCGAGGCAGACCGGCACCGAGAAGGGTCATGAACCGGTAGCGCAGGATCAAGCCGATCATGCGCAGGCCGACATTCACGGCGGTTGGGAGCGAGCCGGTGATCTTGGATTCCCCCACACGGCCCCGGTAGTTCACCGGCACCTCGATCACCCGCAGGCCGTGTAAGAGCGCCAGGATCACCATCTCCGGCAAAAAGTGCGAGCCCCCGACGGTAAAGTAGTCCTGAATGCGCGCCAGCGCTTCACGGCGGATCAAGCGCATGGTACAGCCACAGTCGGAGAGCGAGGGACCGTCGAAGAGCACCTGGAGCAGCTTGGCCACGAGCACGTTACCAAGACGCAGAAACCAACCCATGTTTGCTTCGTGCCAGATCAACTCACGCGTTGTGCGCGTGCCCATGACCATGTCGAAGTCATCAGCGAAGCTGAGCAGCTTGAGCACATCCTTGCCCATGAAGGTGCCATCTGGCTCGGCAAGGATGATGTAATCGCCGCCGGCCTCGCGCATACCGCGCTGGAGGGCATAGCCGAAGCCCTGGCGAGGCTCATGCACGACGCGCGCCCCGGCCGCTTGAGCAAGCTCCGCCGTGCCATCGGCCGAGTTGTTATCGACCACTACCACCTCGTCTACCGCCGGGCAGGCGCGGAAATCTGCCACCGCCCGGGCAATGCCGGCGGCCTCGTTATAAGCGGGGAATACCACGCTGACGCTCTTGCCCAGCCACATGCCTTCCCCCAGGTGCAGGCTGATCCGCAGTATAGCACCCGGCTTGTATATAGTACAACAAAGCCTGCACTCAAGCGCCGGGAGCTGTCAGCGGATTGAGGAATGGATTACACAGATTTTCCCAAGCATCTGCACGTAGAGCAACAAATCACAAATTAAACAGGTCAAAAACACGGGGTAAAGACACAGAATAGATGCCTCTACCACTTGCGCTCATTCATCGTGTGTGACCGCCTTACCAACGTGCGCTTGCCGGCAGAGCACAGGGGCTGTAACAGTTTAGCGTTGTGCACATCTATTCAATTCAATCTGTTCCCTCAACCCGCTGCCGGCCCATCCTTCCCCTTGCCGACAGCCCTCGACGCAGGCGGGCCGACGATCAAACAACCGGTAGCGGTGTCTTGCTACCCAGGCATAGAGACGGTCTGCCAGTGGTCGCAAGAGCGGCACGTTGTAGAGGCAGGCGAGAGGCGCCAGCAGCGGCACACGACACAGCGCAGCCGCCACGGCCGCTGCGCCGGCGTAGATGCGCCCATCCGGCTCGAGCAGATGCATCTGCGCGCGCAGGCGCTCGACGGTAAGCCCGGACGGGAGCGTGCCGGCTTGCTCAACCGACTGCAGCGGCATAAACGTCAGCGCCCCGCGCCGTACCAGTCGGCGAAGCAGTGCCACCTGGCGCGTACACAACGGGCATTCCGCGTCATAGAGCACAACCGGAACCTGTCCACTCGTCTGCAGTGACATCCGGGCCTACTCCGCCGGCGCGATCGTCACTCCGTCGCCTACATATACATTCTATGCCAGTTGGCTGGCGCCCCCCACCGGCTTCAGATAGGACCGAGGCAGGACGGCTCTACCGACCGGCTGTCAGCGCAACGCAGGCGGAACGAGCCCAGGACTAGGCATGACACAGCGTGTCGGGTCGGCTTCCTCAGGGGATCACCACGCTGATCTTCCCGTCCTCGACGATCACCGGATAGGTGACCACCCTCACCGCCGGATCGAACACCGACTGCCCGGTGGTGATGTCATACTCCCAGCCGTGCCAGGGACAGCGCAAGATGCGTCCCTGCAGGCCGTAGCGAAATTCATACACACCGGACGGCAGCGTTGTGCCGCTTACCTTGCCCAGGCACACTCGCGCACCCTGGTGGGGACAGACGTTTTTCAAGGCGTAGAACCGCCCGTCCAGGTTGAAGATGCCCACCTCGCGGCGCTCGACTTTAACGATCTTGCGCCCGCCAGGCGGAATCTCGTCGACGGTGGCGACCACATGGCGGCCCATGGCTCCCCCCGATCGAGCAGGCTGGGGGCGTATACGCCCCTCCGTCCTAGGCATTCGGTTTCAACAGGCGCTCTCCGTAAACCTCGAGCGCCGACTCGACGAAAACACGGCGATGGAGCCCCACGGGGAGCTCCTGCGCCATGTCGAACGGGCTGCCGAACTCCCAGTGGGGGAAGTTGCCGGAGAATAGCAGCGTGCGCGGCGCATCGATCATCTCCAGTACCTGGTGCAGGTACTTGGCCTGAGGGGCCCGCTCCAGCGGATAGGTGGTGTGGTAGAAGTGGCGCAGAATGTACTCGCTGGGCGGCCGCACCACCCATGGCGTCTCAGCGCGCTGCGCCTTCCAGTTCTTATCGAAGCGCCACATCACATGCGGCACCCAGAATATCCCGCCTTCGTACAGCACGACTTTAAGCCCCGGGAACTTCTGGAACACCCCCTCCGTGATCATGCTCATGATGTGCGCCATGTAGCTCTGGGGGAGGGACACGTAGTACTCATAGTACGTCGAGGGATAGCCCACCGCAGTGGGCGGCATGGAGGTACCGGCGCCCTCGCCGCCGATGTGCAGGGCGAGCGGCAGGCCGTGTCGCACGCACGCTTCGTAGATGGGATGAAAGTGCCGGCGGCCGAAGGGAACCTCCCCGGCACTGCCCATCAGCACCTGCACGAACCCCGGCTCGTCGCCCAAGCGATCGATCTCCGCGGCTGCCTTGAGCGGATCCTGGGGTGCAACCAGGATCGAGCCCTTGAAGCAGTCGTACGGCTTCAGCCAACGGTGTAACGTCCAGTCGTTGTAGGCGCTGGCGATGGCCGCGGCGAAATCCGGGTTCGGCTGCACGCCGATCGCCAGCATCTGGGGCTGCGCCGTCAGGATGGCGAGGTCCACGCCATAGCGCTCAAGATAGTGCTCCTTCACCCAGGCCGGGTCAGAGGCCGGATGCGCGCCGCTCGGCGGGCGCGGCGCTGTGCCGAAGGGCGCGCCCACCGGCTTGTAGCCGTGCCGGGCCATCGCCGGACCGCCGCGCTTGACGATGCGGTGTCGGAAGTTCGGGTCGGCGAACGGCGCGACCTCCTCCCAGTTCGTAAGCTGGTGGTGTAGGTCGGTATCGATGATCCGCAGCGCGGCCGGATCGCGGCCGACCGCGCGCTGCTCGGGCGCTGTGGCGATCATCACTTCCTCCGGTTCGGCGCCAAGAGGCGCGGGCCATACATCTCCAGCGCGTTCTCGACGAAGATCCGTCGCTTCAGGTCGGGCGGGAAGAACGAGAAGGCAGTCAGCGGGTTGTCGAAGTCCCAATGCGGGTAGTCGCTGCTGAAGATGACCGTCTTCTCAGCGTGCAGCATCTCAAACATCTGGAGGAGATGCTTGGGGTTCTTCGGCTCCTCGATCGGCTGCGTGCTGTAGTAGACGTGCCCGATGAAATACTCGCTCGGAAGCTGTTTCAGGTACGGCACCTCAGCCTTGAGCGCGTCGTAGCAGCGGTCGAGCCGCCACATCACGTACGGCGCCCAGCAGATGCCGCCTTCGATGAAGGCGAACTTCAGCGTAGGAAAGCGCTCGAACACTCCCTCGGTGATGAGGCTGACGCAGTGCGCCATCATGGTCTGGGAGTGGTCGGTGTGGAACTCCAGATAAGTGCTGGGATACCCAACCGAAGTCGGCGGGTTGCCGATGCCGGTGCCTTCGGCGCCGACGTGAATGGCCACCGGCAGGCCGTGCTCACAGGCGGCCTCGTAGATAGGCCAGTAGTAGTGCTGGCCGTACGGGATGCGGGCGGCGCTGGACATGAGCACCTGCACCATGCCGGGATCGTCGCCCAGGCGGTGGATCTCGCGCACGGCGGCCGACGCATCCTGCGGGGTGATCAGGATTGAGCCCTTAAAACAATTGTACGGACGCACCCATTTCTCCAGCACCCAGTCATTGTAGGCGCTGGTAAGAGCAGCCAGAAAGCGCGTGTCGTGCTGCACGCCCACGCCGATCAGCGTGCCGGTGAGCACGCCGATGTCGATGCGATACCTGGTCATGAGCTGTTGGATCACCCAGTCGGGATCGCCGGCACACAGGCCGTCCTGCTCGCGCACGACGTCGTCCATGCGACCGCTGCCCATATTGGCATAGGCCCGCGCCGCGAACCCGGGCCCGCCGTGCTCCAGCCAGGGATGCCAGCGCTTATCTAGGAAGGGGAGGAGCTCGCTATAGCTCGGCAGGTCCTGGTGAACGTCGGTATCGATGAGGAAGAGCGAGCGCGCCCGCTCCTGAACGTCGTGGGGCATTGCCGTTGTTGCGACCGCCATGAGGGCCTCCTGGTATGCTGCAATGGCCGGTCCCGGTGCTCATCCAAGAACATCGAGAGTGTGCACTGATTATACGCGATGGGTAGACCAGCTGTCTGCCGATCACCACCGTACGATGTACGGTCCAGACCCTCACTCAAGGCGCCCTACTCAGGGCCCAGTGCCCAGGCGGCCAGGAGACACAGCACCCTGGGATCGCGTGCAGAGTGATTGCTGTGCCTGGAACGCCGCCCTCCCTTAAGTACGTCAATGCTATTCGTCGATGCTATTCGTCGATGCTATTCGTCGATGCTATTCATGGTTTCATGGTAGAGTGCCCGCGTAGAGATTGCGCTAACTTGGCGCTTCCCTGTCCGTCACACGGATAACCACAGACCTGCGAAGGGGGCAATTGATGGTGGAGACGTTCTCCCTGCCACTACGTATTGTCCTGGCAGACCCGCCACCCGGCGTGCTGTACTGCCTGCAGGGCAGCAGCCGCGCCGACGCTGTGGCGCATCGGCGCTCTGAAGGCAGCGACCTGCACTTTGACCTCAGCGTGGAGGTACGTCTGGACGGCGACGTACCCGACTTCCGGGGCCCGCTCGTCCAGGGCCGTCGCGGAGAGCGCTACATTGCCATTCTCGCTGGCACCCTGGCCGGTGATGCCGCATCGTCCTGGACGCGCGGCGCCAAGATCCCCCTTGGCGGCATCACCCGACCGCTGCTCGAAGAGCTGCGCTCGCGCGTGGATGCCAGGCTCACTGCCACATTCCCCGGCCGGGCACGTGACGGCGGGCCGTCCTGCGCGACGCTTCGCCCGATAGGTGAGGGCTGGCAGGTAGCACCGCTCTCCGAGCCCTGACCGGGCGTGCCGGCCGTCCTGCCAGCTGCCTGCGCGAAGAAGAGCCGGCGCAGGCGGAGCAGAGCAGGCCTGGAGGCCTCGACCCAGCTCCTACCTGGGCGGCCTCCGTCCAGGCAGTTCGGATAGATACTCCTGCGCGCCATGCCGGCAAAACCATGCCTCCCCTGGGCAGCGCGACATCTCGAGACAGCGCTGGTGCGCCAACCCCGAAGCCCTAGCTCTCCCGCGTGGCCAGCCGCTCTCGCGCAACAGCCACGCAGATCGCACTGGTGGGCATGTCGCCGGCACGGTACGAGGCCACTAGACAACCGTCGATCCATACGGCAAAGTCGAGCTCGTCCACCGGGGCGAGGGTGAGCGTACCGATCTGCAGGTCGAGCTCGGCGAAGAGGCGGCGCGCCAGTTGCAAGGCCTGGTCCTCAAACTCGGCCGGATTATAGGTGATCACAATATCTACCACCGGCCCATCGTAGGCCGGCAGATGGGGAGCATCAGATGGCGTGCTCACGAGTGCCCCGGCGCTTGTGTGTTTCACGAGAGCAACGACGTTACCGAGTGTACCAAGGTCGGTCTGAGGCAGCAATCTGCTGCGCCGGCTACTCTACTTCCTGGGGCGTCGGTCCGGCTTCGCGTTAGAATACATGGAGATGTGCCCTTCGGCGTCGAGAAGTGCGCATCGGCCGGCAAGACGACACCTGCAACGATGTGAGAGCCCATGCAACGATACCTGATCCGGCGTCTTTTGTGGATGGTCCCGGTGTTATTCTTTGTGGCCCTAGTGACCTTTAGCCTGATGCATGCCGTGCCCGGCGGCCCTTTTGAACGAGAGAACCGCTCGCTGCCGCCGGCAACGATCGAGAACCTCAGGCGCCGCTATGGCCTGGATCAGCCCTTGCCGGAGCAGTTCCTGCGCTTCCTGGGCAATGCGCTGCGCGGCGATCTAGGCGTCAGCTATCAGTACCAGGACCGTCCGGTGACACAGGTGCTACTCCAGGGCCTGCCGCGCACGGCAACGCTCGGCCTGATCGCGCTGGCCATCGCCCTCTGTGTCGGGATCCCGCTCGGCACACTTGCGGCGCTGCGCCAGAATAGCTGGGTGGACTACCTGAGCCTCTTCTTGGCCACCCTGGGCGCGAGCGTGCCGAATTTTGTGGTTGCTATCGTGCTGGTGATTGTCTTCTCGGTATGGCTCCATCAGCTCCCCACAGGCGGGTGGGGTACGCCGAAGCATCTGATCATGCCAGCTCTCGCACTGGCCTTCGGCCCGACGGCCTACATCGCCCGTATGACGCGGGCGAGTATGCTGGATGCCATCCGGCAGGATTACGTGCGCACCGCGCGCGCGAAGGGGCTACACGAGCGCACGGTGATCAGCCGGCACACGCTGCCGAACGCCCTGATCCCAGTGCTGACGGTGGTGGGGCCGATCACAGCCAATCTGCTGCTTGGCTCCTTCATCATTGAGAGTATCTTCTCCATCCCGGGCATCGGCCGGGAGTACGTGCAGTCGATCGGGGCACGCGACTACGGCATGATCATGGGCACGACGCTCTTCTATGCTGTAGTGATCGCGGTGGCTAACCTGATCGTGGATCTGCTGTATGGCGTTGTGGATCCGCGAATTCGCTACGGCTGAAGCCGACAAAGCTTGAAGGGACGCACCCGATGAGCACGCAAGAGTCCCCGCTTTTCCCGCCCCAGGAGCGTACAGTACCGCAGCGCGGCGAGGCAACGAGCACTGCAGCACCGGCGACGTCTGGATCGCCGGCGCACGGTGCTGTGGCCCCGCCCGGCGCAACCGACATCGCCGCGCGCCGGCATGCCGGCCTGTGGGCCGACGCCTGGCGGCGGCTGCTGCGAAATCGCCTCGCTGTGCTCGGCGGCATCATTGTCCTGCTGTTGATCTTTGTTGCTATCTTCGCCGACCGGTTGGCGCCGTACGATCCGGCTAGGCAGAACTACGAAGCCATCCAACAGGGCCCATCAACCCGCCACCTGCTGGGCACCGACCTGCTTGGCCGCGACGTGCTGTCGCGGCTTATCTACGGTGCCCGTGTGTCAATCACGGTGGGCATCTTCAGCCAGCTCATCGTTTTGCTGATCGGTGTGCCGGTCGGCGCTGTGGCAGCGCTTGGCGGCGGACGCGTTGACAACCTGTTGATGCGCTTCACCGATATCGTATATGCCTTCCCCGACCTGCTGTTTATCATCTTGCTGAGCACGGTGCTGAGCCAGCACCCCATCAAGCAGGTGATGGGCGGCATGCTGGTGATCTTCTTTGCCATCGGCATCGTGGCGTGGGTGAGCATGGCCCGGCTGGTGCGCGGGCAGCTGCTCTCACTCCGAGAGAAGGAGTTTGTCGAGGCTGCACGCGCCCTGGGCGCCGGCGAGGTGCGCATCTTGTGGAAGCATCTCCTGCCAAACACGCTCGGCCCGATCATCGTCGCGCTCACCTTCGGTATTCCCGGGGCGATCTTTGCCGAGGCGGCGCTGTCGTACATCGGCATCGGGATCACGCCGCCTATGCCGAGCTGGGGGTCCATGGTGCAGGATGGCTACAAGGCCATCTTTGGCTCGACCCACCTGGTGGTGGCACCCGCCGCCGCTATCGCCCTGACGATGATGGCGTTCACGTTTCTGGGCGACGGCCTGCGCGATGCCCTCGACCCACGCATGAAGTGAGGCGCGTGTCCTATGAGACGGGCTCCGCTGGGACGGGTAGTGATGGTGCAGGGCACGGCTTCTTCGGTTGGGAAGAGCGTGCTCGTCACCGCCCTCTGTCGTATCTTCTACCAGGACGGCTATCGTGTGGCGCCCTTCAAGGCGCAGAATATGTCGAATAACTCCTTTGTCACCGCGGACGGCGGCGAGATCGGGCGCGCCCAGGCGGCTCAAGCGGAAGCCTGCGGCATCCCCCCCGAGGTTGTGATGAACCCGGTGCTGCTCAAGCCTTCTGCCGACCACACGTCTCAAGTGATTGTGCTGGGCAAGCCGGTCGCTACGCTCCACGCGCGCGAGTACTTCGGCGGTCGGCGCAGACAGGAGCTGCTGCTTCCAGTCATCGCAGAAGCGCTGGACGACCTGCGCCGTCGCTTCGACATCGTGGTGATCGAAGGTGCGGGCAGCCCGGTGGAGATGAACCTGAAGGACCGTGATATCGCCAACATGGCGGTGGCCAGGCTGGCACAGGCGCCGGTGCTGCTGGTAGGGGACATTGACCGCGGCGGCGTCATGGCTGCGCTGGTGGGCACGCTCGAATTGCTGGAGCCGGAGGAGCGCGACCTTGTCGCCGGTCTGGTGATCAATCGCTTCCGCGGCGATATCGCCCTCTTCCAGAGCGGCGTCGAGTTCCTCGAACGGCGCACCGGCAAGCCGGTGCTGGGCATCATCCCCTACTTCCACGACATCTACATCAGCGACGAGGACGCCGTGGCCCTGGAGCGGCCAGATGTGCGCGTGAGCACACGCATCGATACTCTCACACCAGACACGGCGCTGGACATCGCTATTATCCACTTACCGCGTATTTCCAATTTCGATGAGTTCGCGCCACTGGGCCGCGAGCCGGGCGTGCGCGTGCGGTATGTCGATCGCGCAGCGGCGTTCGGCCGCCCTGATCTGGTCATCATCCCCGGCACAAAAGCTACCATCGCCGACCTGGCCTGGCTGCGCGCGAGCGGTCTGGCCGGTCTGATCGTCGAGCACGCCCGCCGCGGCGGGCATGTGGCCGGCATCTGCGGAGGCTACCAGATGCTCGGCCGGCGTATCTCCGATCCTGAAGGCACCGAGTCGGCGCAGCCGGAGGCCGAGGGGCTAGGCCTGCTTGATGTGGAGACGACCTTTGCCAGCGAGAAGGTGCTGTACCAGGCCGAGGGGGAAATTGTCGCTGCTGCAGGTCCCTTCGCCGGGCTCACCGGGTGCGCAGTCGAAGGCTATGAGATTCACCATGGGCGCAGCCGGGCAGCCGGGCCGCCTGTCCTGCGTCTGCGCCGCCGCGGCGGCGCGCCGGCTGCCGCGCCTGATGGTACCTACAGCCCCGACGGACGCATTTGGGGCAGCTACCTGCATGGATTGTTCGAGAACGCCGTCTTCCGCCGCAGGTATCTGGCGGCCCTGCGCGGCGAGCTTCCGCCGGAGCCTGCGTTCCAGGATGAGCCGCCGGGCGAGTCGGAGCGACGTTTCCGCCAGCAGCAGTACGACCGGCTGGCCGCCCTGGTGCGTCGCAGCTTAGATATGCAGCGTCTCTATCGAATTGTTGGGCTCTGAGCCCGTACCGACACCTGTCTGGATCCGCACGACGGCCGGGGTGCACTTGTTCCTCTGAGCAGGGGCATCCCCTCGGAGAAGCGGGCACCCCACATAGGGAGTAGGAGCACCCGTGGAAGGACAGGTACCCCACCCACAGACAGGGGTACCCCGCCCCTACTGCTGCTGCAATGCGAGGTCGAACTCCAGCGCCGCGCCCATCTGGCGCTGGCCGGCCGGATCAACCAGCCGCACCCCGCCGCGGCCCTGGGAGCCAAGGAGACGCCCCCGCGGAATATGGAAACCGGAGTGGGTTTCGAGATACTGCTGGCCCCGCCACGTCTCCTGCTGGCCCCCGCTCCGCACCACACGCTCCACCGGGACAGTGATGTTAGAGATCACATGGATCACCTGGTCGTCGGAGCCTTCCTCGTAGTGCTCGAACGTATGATTGCTCAGCACAGGGATGGTGCCCTGGCCGGGGAGCTCCAGCAAGGCGCGCCCGCCCCATTTTGCCTGCGGGCGGGGACGCTGCGGCGGGAAGACAGGCATGGCCGCGTGGAAGATATGGGCTGCATCGAACCCCACCGGGAGACCGGCGGCAAGGACGTCGGCGATGCCATCCATGCGCAGCACCCGCCCATCAGGTCGAACCCGCAGCTCAAGCGACTTGCCCTGCACAGTATCCAGAGGGAACGGACGAGCGTCCTGAGCAGCCTGGATGCGCTCGTAGGTCAGGCGCAGTCGAGCAGTGCCGTCCGTGGCGACCTCCGGCACCTCGAGCCGCAGAATCTGGCGGATCTGCAACGTCGAAAGAGACTGCTGTCCCGGCGCGGGGGGCGCAGCGGCGCGGATCTCCAGGGCATACCGCAGGGTCTCACCGCGCCGGAAGCGGTAGCGGAACCCGCCTGGTCGCGCGCACGAGGCCAGGACCGGCACAGCAAGCACTAGGAAGAGGCGGCGAGAGAGTGGCGGGAACTCGGTGGGCACAGGCGGCCTCCCAACGCGGGGCATCACATGCACAGAGTAATTATAGTGTATAGTGCATGCCACACAGGGCGTACTGCGGAAGCCCTACCGCAATAAGAGCGGCCCTGTTGTAGGGGCGAAAGATTTTTTTCGCCCCTACAGGTCCCTGGGCCGGCGCGGCCCCTTGCCCCAGATGATTTTTGTATTTTGTACAGAGAGTCTCTTACGCCTTCCGCATGCGTTTCGCCGAGATGAGGCGGCGGAGCGCACTGAGGGTGCGCCGGTGCAGCATGCGCACCGCGCCGGTCGTCGTGCCGAAGCGCTGAGCGATGTCGCTGGTCTCTAAGCCTTCGACATACCAGTGCTGCAGCAGCAGCCGGCGATGCTCTGAGAGGGTGCTGAGCAGCGGCGCAAGACAGGCACGTGCCTCCGCTGCGGCAATGTCACCGGAACGTGCGTCCTGCAGAAGGCAGCTGGCGGCGTGCTCAACCGCCTCATCAAACAGCCGGTCAAGCATGACGCGCTCCTGGCCGGCCTTGCGTTGCCGCCGCACAAAGTTGGCGAGCCGCCATCGCAGCTTGACGGCAATGTAGGCGGTAAACGGCACGCCACGGGCGGGATTGTACGTGCGGATCAGCTCAAGGAAGCATGCCCAGGCTTCCTGCTGCACGTCCGCGACCTCGAGGGCAGGGTCCCAGGCCCTGGTACCACGGATGCGACGAACACAGCGGCGCGCCTCCAGGAGGACCAGCTTCTCGTACTGATTCACAAGGGCATCTACTGCCTCACGATCCCCTCCCTGAGCCCGGCGCACCAGATCCGGCTCAGGCGCCGCCTGTGCAGCAGCTCCGTTTTCCGTGGTGGCAAGGAGCTCACGTTGCTCCGGCACATCAGCTGCTTTCCCTCCCGCTATGCTCGAACGCCGACTCTGATGGACCACCCGTTCCCCTCCTCACCGGGTTTGTGGTTGCACAGGACACGTTCGTACCAGGGCGGCACGTGCGGCCAGGCTACTGCGCCGGCCGCACGGCTGCAGGGGGAGGGTGCCTGCAGACATGGCCGGCCAAGCGCCCGTGACAAGGCCGAGCGCGCCTGTGCCCAATTACCTGCTCAAATGAGCAGTATTTATGGGCCCAGTATACGCAAGGGGCGTCGTTGAGTCAAGCGGCAAAGCAGGCTGCACGCTATGGAGATTTCCGCGCACGCGCGCTCTCCATGCGCCAAAGTAGTAGGCATTCCCGGGGAGTAGCCTGCATGCCCCTAAAGGCGTCTTGAGACCGGCGTGCAAGCGCAACAACGCGCTACACAAGCTTGCCGGGTAGCGTACAATAGCATCATGACCTGTCTTCAAGTTCAATGTGCCCGAACCGCTAGTGTTCACAAAGCCTGGAGGCTCTATGCGTCTGGCAGGACCTGCCGGCCCGGCAACGCACGCCGGCCCCGAACATGATGCGGCCCGCCTGTCCCTGCTTCGGCAGGTCTGGAGGCGTACAGTCAGTCACGCCGGCCGCACGTTCAGTGCACTGCAGAACCGGCACTTCCGTCGGCTCTGGCTGGGGTATCTCCCCTCGACCATCGCCTTCCAGATGGGACAGGTTGCATCAGGCTACCTGGTCTATAGCCTGACCGGATCAGCGACCGTCCTGGGGCTGATGGGGCTGGCCTGGTCGATCCCGCTGCTGCTCTTCTCGCTGATCGGTGGCGTGGTGGCCGATCGTGTGCCACGGCGCAATCTCGTGCTGGCCTCACAGTGCATCATCGGCACCATGGCTGCGATTACTGCGGTGCTGGTCATCACCGGCTGGGTGCAGGTCTGGCACCTGTTCGCTCTGGGGCTTGTCCAAGGGACCGTCTTCTCGTTCAACATGCCGGCGCGGCAGGCCTTCATTGCTGAGCTCGTAGGCAAAGACGACCTGATGAACGCTATTGCCCTGCAGAATGCAGCCCTAAACCTAAGCAGCATCGCCGGTCCTGCGCTGGCCGGTTACCTGATCGCGCTGCCGGCTGTCGGTGTGGGCGGCGTCTACGTGCTCATGGCAATGGCGAATGCGCTCGTGTTCCTTACGCTCATTGGCCTGCCTGCCGGGGCATCGCGCGGAGCTACCCGGCGCCCCGGCCTCGAAGAGTTGACGGCAGGCTTGCGCTTTATCTATTACAGTCCTCCACTGCGCACGCTGCTGCTGATGGCAGTGATCCCCATGTTTCTTGGCATGCCGTACATGACCCTGCTCCCGGTGTTTGCCTTAAGCGTACTCCGGGCCGGGTCGGAAGGGCTGGGGCTCCTCAGCGGAGCGAACGGCATCGGCGCCCTGGCCGGCTCACTCCTAGTGGCAGCGTGGGGCAACGCACCGCGCAAGGCGTTACTTCAGCTTAGCGTGGGCATCATGTACGGCCTGGCGCTGATCGTGTTCGCCCTGGCCGGCACGCTGCCGCTGGCCATGCTCACGCTGGTCGTGGTAGGACTGGCTGCCTCGGCCTATCGGTCCGTCAATAGCACCTTGATCATGGGCTACACGCCCCCGGAGCTGCACGGCCGCGTCATGAGCGTCTATCTGATGACGTTTGCCCTGATGCCGCTATCGAGCGTGCCGGCCGGCGCGCTGGCCGACCGTATCGGGCCCCAGGTGACCGTCGGTGGCGCCGGGGTGTTGCTGGCAGTCAGCATTCTCGCCATTGCGCGGCTCCACCCGGCTCATCACGATGCCGCACCGCTCAGCTCGCTCTCCACCCGGGTGGAAGAGCACGCAGGTACAGTCGAAGCATAGGGCCGGCCCATTCACCTGTTTGTGTTGTCTACGGTACAATAGCGGGCATGAATGAAGCTCTAGCGGCTGTGCAGGCGCCGGACACGGCGGCGTGGCAGCGCGCTACGATTGAGACCTATGACCGCATCGCTCCGGTATATGCGGAGCACTGGTATGCCGCTGCGTCGCGCGACCACCCCGAGCGCTTCGTGGCGATGATGCGCCGCACCAAGCCCGGCCCGGGCTGGCTGGTGCTCGATGCCGGCTGCGGTTCCGGCCAGCACCTCCTGCGCCTGCGCGAGCTGGGCTGCAAGGTCGTCGGTGCAGACCTCTCCGCCGGCATGCTTGCCGAGGCTCGCCGGCGTACCGGCAGCGCATTGCTCGTGCGCATGGACCTGCGCCGCCCGGCCTTCGCGGCACACCGCTTTCACGGCATCTGGGCCTCAGCCTCCCTGCTGCACCTCGACCGCGCGGAGATCCTGCCGGTCCTGCGCGCATTCTACCAGTTGCTCGACCACGGTTACCTCTATGTCAGCATGAAGGAGGGCACCGGCAGTGAGCTGCGCTCTGATGCCGCTTACGACGGAGCGCCGCGCTTCTTCACCTACGTGACCGAGTACGAGATGCGGCTGTGGCTTGAGCAGGCCGGCTTTCAGGTGCTGGACTTCGTGCGCGGTGAACCGGGCGCCGATGGACATGCCTGGCTCTGCTTCTTTGCCTGGACCAAGATCATTACTCCGCTGATTGCCGTGTGCGCGGTGATCCGTGATAGAGACGGTCGTGTGCTGCTCGCCCGCCGCACAGACAACGGGCTGTGGTGCCTGCCTGGTGGCGCCATGGAGGTGGGCGAGACGGTCGAGGCAGCGGTGCGGCGCGAGGTGCGAGAGGAAACCGGCCTGGAAGTGGCCCTGGACGAGCCGCCGCTCTTCGGCGTGTACAGCGAGCCCCGGCCTGGGGCGCGGCGGCACGTGGTCGTCCTTGGCTTTCGCTGCCGCGTTGTAGGCGGCGCGCTGACGCCCAGCGACGAGACCACCGACTTCCAGTACGTGCGGCCGGAAGCGCTTCCGGACGACCTGGTCCCCACGCACCGACAACGCATCGTCGACGCGCTCTCCGGCAGGACCGCAGCCTTCGTGCGGTGAGCCAGGAAGGTCCTCGACACCCCCTCACGCATGTAGCACGAGCGACCGGGCCAGGCCAGATTCGTCATAACTAGCGCCATAGCTATAACATCCGTCACACAGCGGTCCAGGAAACACCGGGATACGCAGAGGGAGCATGGGACGAGCGCTTGTCCGGAGCTGGTACGTTCTTGCAGTCATCGCAGTGCTGTTGAGCACAGTGCCGGAGGCATATGCTGCGGGGGAGCTTTCCATCTCCCGCGGCCGCACCGGCGCCGAGGCTACACTGCAGGAACGGCAACGCAGCGATCCGCGCTTTTTTCCGGAGACGAACTTCTCCATCCGCGACGATCGCTTCTGGGACTACTTCAATAAGCGCGGTGGGGGGCGCACCTTCGGATACCCGGTCTCTCGCCCATTTATCTTCCATGGCACGCTCGTACAGTTCTTTCAGCGCCATGTGATGCAGCTCCAGCCCGATGGACGGGTCGGCCTGCTGAACTTGTTTGACGATGGGCTGCTGCCCTATACGCGCTTCAACGGCTCGACTGTGCCGGAGGCTGACCCGTCCATCCTTGCTGAGGCACCGCGTCCCGGCACCTCGGACTACCTGCATTTTTTGCCCGAGTTCTTACGCCGCTACGTGCCGAACACCTGGAACGGCATGCCGGTCAGGTTCTTCGATCGCTTCATGCAAACCGTCTCCTTCCAGGATGTCTTTCCCGACGGCAAGGGCGATGAGGGCCTGATGACCGGCTTCAATCTCGAAATGTGGGGCTTCCCTACCAGCGCGCCGGCAGCGGATCCCAATAATGGCAACTTCGTTTACCAGCGCTTCCAGCGCGGCATCATGCACTACGACGCGACGAAGGGGATCACCGAGGGCATGCTGCTGGCGGACTACTTGAAAGCGATCATCATCGGTGCCCCGCTGCCCCGCGATCTGGAAGAGCAGGCACGCACGTCACCGGTGTACCGTATGCTGCGCGGCCAGTACAACGCTCGGACCGGAATCGGCCCACTGCGCCCCTGGGAGCTCCCGGCGACCGACATGACCGATGCCTTCGAGCCGGAGGTACCGCGCATCGGCCCGCCGTCCCCGGCGGCACCACCGCCGACAATCACCGACCCGGTAACCATCATCGGCTTCAACACGCAGGCCGACGTGGCAGCCTTCGAGGCACAGGCGACCGGCAGCCGGGTGCGGCTCTCCTGGAACCGCGAACCGCGCTTCGTGCGCGAGGGGAGTGGATCGCTTAAAGTCGAGTTCGAGCGCGCAGCCGCCCGCGACGCGACGATCTGGATTGCACGCCTGCCGAAAGAGCTCCCCTGGGGCTCGTTCGCCGGCCTTGCCGCGGATGTCTACGTGCCGGTGGATTGGAGGGGCGGCAAGGTGCGCCTAGCCCTCCAGGTCGACTCGGCGGCGCCAACCTATCTCCCCTCGGAGTTTGTGACCGTGGAGGCCCGCGGCCAGTGGCAGCGTGTTGCCTGGGCGCTTCAGCCGCGCGAGGCCGCCACAGCCACCCGCATCGGCATCGTCGTGCGAGCCGAAGGGGATGCCCCGGGGGTGATCTACATTGACAACATCCGGGGCGTGCCCCCAGTGATTTGGGTGGATGCCGCGCAGGTCGTGCGACAGTTTGACCCGGTGGCATTGTACGGCAGCAACCTGGCGTATTACTACGACCCCCAGTTTTTCCAGAGCCCGCGGGTACGCGAGCTGGCAAAGGCTATCGGCGCGCTCTCGTATCGCATTCCCGGCGGGTTGAATGCAGATGTTTACCACTGGAACGGCAACGGCGTGCGCGACGCCCAGGGGCGCATTATTCCCTCGGCGCGCAACCCCGATGGTACCTGGAAATTCGATTTCAGCGACTGGAAGCCGGGCTTCGAGGTGCTTGGTGAGCAGGAAACCGGCCATCCGCTGCCATCCTGGACGCCGAACTTTCACCAGGTGAATGACTACCGTCTCACACCGAAGGTGGATGTCAACATGATGGCCGACTGGGTCAAGTCGCTGGACCCGCGGGCGCGGCTCATTGTGACGACGAACGTCGGCACGGGGAGTCGCCTGCGTGCTACCGGCCCGGGTGGTGCATTACGGGAAGAAGACGTTGCCGCGGGAGCTCGCGAGGCCGCGGCGTGGGTACGCTATTTCAATATCCGCCGCGGCCTCGGGGTGAAATACTGGGAGGTCGGCAACGAATATCTGCCGTGGGCCGCGGAGGTCGGCGCCCACGTGCAGGACAACAGTCCCCAGGGCTGGCGCTGGATGACTGCCACGGACTATGCCACCATCTTCCGCGCGTACGCCAAAGCGATGAAAGCCGTGGATCCGTCCATTCAGGTCGCGGGCCCGGTGAGCTACCTGAACGCGCCGGCCGATGCGACCGGCCAGGGCAACTGGATCGAAGCCTTCTTGGCCGGCGCCGGCGACTACGTGGACGTGCTGGACATTCACTTTTACGAGATGGGCGATAACTTGATGGAGTACATGGCTGCCAGCCAGCTCATCTCTCAACAGGTAAACCGGATCCGCACCATGCTGAAGCCGTACGAAGCTAGACGCGGCCGGCCTATCCCCATTGCTATTTCAGAATGGAGCGACTACCTAGATCAATTCCCTGTCGGCAGCGCCCTTTTCGTCGCCGATGCACTGGGTGAAATCATTGCCAGCGGGGTTGAGTGGGCGAACATGTGGGACCTGGGCGGGCAGGAGCACGGCATCATCCGTGACTTTGGCCGCGGCTATGAGCCAACCGGCCGGTACTGGGCCCAGTATCTGTGGGCGCAGCACATGGGCACGACGATGGTGGCAAGTTCGCTGGGAGAGCTGAGCCGCGCCCGGCTGGCCGTGCATGCGACCCGTCTGCCCGACGGCGGCCTTGCCCTCATGGTCATCAATAAGGACCCTGAGGTGGATATGGCTGTGCCGGTCCAGATTGCGAACTTCACCCCCCAGGGACAGGCAGAAGTCTACACCTGGGGGGAACAGCAATACCAGTGGGACCGCGCCGCCGGCCGCCCGGTCGTGAATACCGGCCCCGCCGGGGGGCGCGCTGAGGTTGGACAGAGCTTCACCTATACCTTCCCACGCTCCTCGATCACCCTCATCAAGATGCGCCCCGCTGCGCAGACCACCGGCGCTGCACTGGTCCTTATGGAACCGGAGAGGCGCTAACGCCCGAACGCGCGCTCGGACACCTGCTGCCGGCACCCTGGCTACGTCTAACGTCGAAAGGCGAAGCAGCAGGACCTGCACGCACGTGCTACACTGTGCATCTGCATGCGAGTCGCGATTGATTTCACCTGTGCGCTTACCCAGATTGCGGGCATCGGACGGTTCATCCGCGGGCTCGTCGGGGGACTGGTGCAGTGTTTCCCCGAAGAGGAGTTCGTTCTCTTCTACACAGCCCGGCGCGCAGTCCCATTGCCGGCGTTCTGCCACCGTCCGAACGTCCGCGTCGTGCACCTGCCGGTCTCCGAATGGCTGGCGACAGTGCTCTGGCACCGCGCGCGGCTACCGCTCTATCCCGACGCCCTCCTCGCCGCGCTGGGACAGCGCGCCGACGTGCTGCACTTTCCGAACTTCATGGTGCCGCCGCTGGCGCCGTGGCTGCGTCGGCGTGGCACAGCCGTGACGGTGCACGATCTGAGCTTCTTTCTGTTCCCGGAGCATACCGCCCCCGGGCTGCACCGCTTCCTTATGCGTGTGGTACCGCACGCCGTGAAAGAAGCCGACCTGGTGCTGGCGGACTCGGAGAACACGCGACAAGATCTGATCCGGCACTTCGGCGCCGACCCGGCACGCACGCATGCTATCCTGGGCGGCCTGGAGCCAGACTTCGGCCCGGTGACCGACCAGACCCTTCTCTCCACTACCTTGCAACGCTTCGGCATTGACCGCCCGTTCATCCTCTCAGTTGGGACGATCCAGCCGCGCAAGAACCTTACCCGCCTGGTACAGGCGCTGTATCTTCTGCGCCGCGAGCGCGGGCTTCCGCACCTTCTGGTGAACGCCGGGCGAAAGGGTTGGCTGTACGACACGATCTTCGCCACTATACGCGAGCTGGGTCTCGAGCACGACGTGTACTTTCTCGAGGAGGTAGATGACACAGCCCTCCGCGTCCTCTACACAGCGGCAAGCGTCCTAGCATACCCATCGCTGTACGAAGGATTCGGCATTCCCCCGCTGGAGGCGATGGCCTGCGGCACCCCGGTAGTGGCGTCAAATGTCTCCTCAATCCCAGAAGTTGTAGGCGACGCCGGCGTGCTGGTAGATCCACAAGATCACGTGGCCCTGGCCGACGCGCTGGCGCGGGTGCTTGAGGACAGCGCCCTTCGGCAGGAACTTCGCCGCCGCGGGCTCGCACGCGCCCGGCACTTTACCTGGGAACGCCAGGCCAGAAAGCTCATGGCACTGTACCGAGGTCTTGGCTGAGATGTTGTGCGCGCTACGGAGCAAGATGGCCTTCCCATAGAGGGAAGGGCATCCCGTCCGGCAGGCGATGGTATACTGACACTTGCTACTTGACGGCCCTTCCGTATTTAGGGTGCACTTCTATACACGACCCACCTGGTGTGAGGATAGAGCGATGGCTCAAGCGATGACAGGAACGCGCGAGGAGCGCGTTGCAGTGCTGCGCCGACAGTGGGAACACTTCCAGGATGTGTTCAAGAAGGCAATCGCCCGCGGCGATTGGGAACTCGCCACCAACGCGCGTGGCTCGCTCTCGCTGATCGCCCGCGAGCTGCACAATCTCGGCGAGCCTGTCCCTGAAGGGCCGGCGGGACCGCTGCTATAGCCTCCGGTTCCTCGACCGGCCGCCTGATTTCTTGTTTACAATTTACGACGACGCTCCCGCAGGTGCTCCCGGAGGCCTGCTTCTCCCGGGCATTTTGCCGCAGGAGGAGCCTCTAGATCACGTTCGGTGACCTGCTTTCTGTGCGAGGGATATGTGCAATGCAGAGCCTGCCGATCTACCAGTTCTATCCAAAGCTGGGGGGCCGTATGGATCTGGCGGAGAAACGCCGGCGTATGGCTCACTTTCACTTCGTTGAGATGGAACTGATGGAGATTCTGGCCTCTTGGTCCGAGACGATGGTGTACATTCCGGTGCGGGCCGGCGTGGGCCAGCATATCTGGGAGCAGGCCCTGCACTGCGAGCGTATCTCCTGGGCGCTCAAGAACTTGAAACACCTGGGGCGCGTACTGCGTACGCAGGCTCCCTCTGACGATTTTGTGCGGCTCTGCGAGCGCATCTGGGCGGTGCGCGATCCGGCATTGCGGCTAGTCGGCCTCTACAAAGTCATTAAGCCGGCCCTGATCCAGGCGTATCAGCAGTATATTGATGCCACCGACCACCTGGCCGATATGTTCAGTGTACAGGTGCTCTCGCAGTGCATCGCCGACCACACGGCACATATCGCCTGGGCCGAACGCATGCTGGCACACCTGCTGGATACGCCGCAGAAGCGGCGTACCGCCCTAGAGTGGCAGGTCGAGCTGGAGGAAGCCCTGCATACCTCCGGCGGAGTGCTCTCCGAAGGCGCTGAGGCGCTCTATCTGCCGTATGAAGGCTGGCCGGAGCATCCCGAGGCCGCGGCGGCGCGGCGGGAGCTCAAGCCTGCGACGGGGCAATGGCGCTCGGGTGGCTATACCTATGTCAAGAGCTTCGAGCGTGGGATCGTGGAGCTCCAGTGGGATAGCCGCTTCAGCTATGCGCGCAGCCCGGACGAGGTCGTGGAAGGCCGTGACCGCGGCACGGTCGATGGCTTGCTCGCCTGGCTGCATACGCTCTTTCATGGTGAGTGCCAGACAGTAGACCGCATGGGTTGGGTGATCGTGGACTTTCCGGACCTGCCGTTCGAGATGCGCAAGGACCTGGCGCAGCAGGCCTGGGAGGAAGCGCGGCACATTGGCATCGTGGCGCAGCTCATCGAGGGGCTGGGCGGCCATCTGGGCATGTATCCCTTCCCGCCCTACTGGGGCCGCCTGCGTCGCGACTACCACCATCCGGTGCAGCATATGGTGCTGGGCAACATCATGGGCGAGGGTGGCGCAGCGGCGGCCACGAACGATGCCCTTGAGAAGACCGCCAACTGGGGCAACAATTGGCTGCGCCGTGGCCTGGAGCACCTCTCGGCCGATGAAGTAGTGCACATCAACTTTGGCAAGAAGTGGGGCAAGGCGCTGTCTGCTGCCGATCCACACAAGTACTGGGAGGAAGGTCTGCGCTCCGCCATCGCCGCCCAGGAAGCGATGTGGGCGGCACAGGAGCGTTGGGGCGCACGCATCAGCGCCGATGCCCGGGAGCGTCAGCTCCAGCGGATCCGGCGCGAGTTCGAGGCCCTGCGGAATGACACTCTACTCCAGCTTGCTACAGAAAGGGAAGCGTATTAAGCAAAATCGCCGGACCGTTGGCCGGAGAGGATAAAGTCGGCCAGGGTGAGGCGCTTGTCCAGGTCGCTGCTGTTGGAGTCTTGCAGCACGCGTAGCAGCCACGCCTTGGCAGTACGCTTGTCGTCAGGGCTCAGCAGGGAGTCCTGCTCGATACTCAGCTTCGCCCGGCTTCCCAGCTCCTCCAAAGAGAGCATCTTGGCCAGTTCGGTGGTTTCCTCATAGCGTGCCTCCTTGGCGATACGGTTAATGCGCTTGTAAACGAACTGCTTGCCAGCCTCGTAGAACGCTTCGAGGCCGAATGGGACATCTCGCCCCTGGATGTTGAACGTAGTGAACTTGGCGCGGATAATCGCCAGGTAGGCAATGCCTATGATGATCGCTCGGAGGAGCGGCGGCATGCCGCGCAGCGCCTCGACCTCGCCCAGGATGCCGTAGAGCCCGGCAGCAAGGATCCCGTTCGCCACGATGAAGCCCCACCACCACGAGTAGAGCGCCAGCTTGCGCTGCGTCTTGGCCGGCACGTAAAACGTGCGGTCAAGATCGAGCAGGCTGAGGAGCGCGGCCGTGATGCCTGCAACTCCTGGCTCCACACGTATACTCCATGTCAAAAGTTATGTCAAAAGTTAAAAACGGATGCCTGCTGGCTACGGTGATCGATGCTTCCGTAGCTCTTCCTCGATCGCCCGGTCCAGGTCCTCGATGTCCCAGTCGCGCGGCTGCTCCGCCGCAGGGCCCGGCGAAGAGGCCTCGTCTGGAAGGATAACCACCTGCGGACCGGTGCGCGATTGTTGGACCGCCTGCTTCATCCGCTGCTGCCGCAGCAGCGCGCGCGCAGACTGACCATCCTGGGTTAGCCAGACACGCGGGCCACCATCGATTCTGCGCATGAAGCCCTTCTGCTCTAGCCGTTCCACTACCTGCCGTAGCTCGCTGGGCGTCAGTCGCGTGGCCACAGCCATTTCTGACAGCATCGTCTCGCTCCCAATGCCGGATGCAAGAAGGACGCGCGCCTCAGTTTCGGTAAGCACATACTGGGGGTCCATCGTATTCCTCGCTCGTATAGGGCAGGTTAGCTCTGGATACCTGGCTTCCCTGACATTGTAACAGGGGACGGAATGCACTGTGAGCTATGGTGTGATGCCTAGGCATTCATGCCCCGCGGCCACGCGCCTGGAGCTCAGCAAGCACCTGCAGGGCCTCCAGCGGCGTGAGCCGGCTGAGGTCCAGAGCGAGCAGGTCGGCCAGGACCCGCTCGGTGCGCGTTGGCGGTGGCTCGTCCTCGAACAACGGGAGCTGCGCGAGATACAGGGCTCCGTTCGCGCCGGAGCCTGACACAGAACGCTCCGATTGTTCGCGCATCTGCCGCTTGCACCGGCACGTGTCACACTCTTGCGCCCGCTCGAGCTCGCCCAGCACAGCTCTGGCCCGCTCAGTCACGCGCGCCGGCAGTCCGGCTAGCTCGGCCACGTGGATGCCATAGCTGCGGTCTGCGCTCCCCGGCACGATCCGATGGAGGAAGATCACACGGCCATCCTGCTCGGCCACCGCCACATTCAGGTTGTGCACCCGCGGCAGTTCGTCGGCAAGTGACGTGAGTTCTTGATAGTGGGTGGCGAAGAGGGTGCGCGCTCCCACTACGTCATGGAGGTACTCCACCACCGCGCGAGCAATGGCCACGCCGTCGTGGGTGCTGGTGCCACGGCCGACCTCGTCGAGCACCACCAGCGAGCGCGACGTGGCGTGGCGCAGGATGTTCGCCGTTTCGGCCATCTCCACCATGAACGTGCTCGCCCCGGCGGCCAGGTCATCCTGGGCGCCGATGCGGGTGAAGATCCGATCTACCAGGCCAATGCGCGCTCGCTCGGCCGGCACGAAGCTGCCGATCTGGGCCATCAGCACAATCAGCGCCACCTGCCGCAGGTAGGTCGATTTGCCGGCCATATTCGGCCCGGTGACGATGAGTATCTGGCGATCGTGGCAGTCGAGCATGCAGTCGTTCGGCACGAACGGCTCATCCGGCAACTCGGCCTCGATGACCGGGTGACGGCCGGCCACGATCTCGATCTCGTCGCCGTCATGGAGCTGCGGGCGGACGTACCGCTGCAGTGCAGCGGTCTCCGCTAAGGCAGCATAGACATCCAGCCGGGCGGCCGCCTCTGCCGCGCCGCGCAGGCGCGGGTAGGCGCAGCCGATCTGGCGAAGCACCCGCTCGAACAGCTCGCGCTCCAGTGCAGCAATGCGCTCGTCGGCAGCAGCGATCTGCGCCTCGCGCGCCTTAAGCTCAGGGGTGACGAAACGCTCGGCTCCGGCGACAGTTTGTTTCCGCTCGTACTCCGGCGGCACCAGGGGCAGGTTCGGTTTAGTGACCTCGATGTAGTAGCCAAAGACCTTGTTGTAGCCGACCTTAAGTGAACGGATGCCGATGCGCTCGCGCTCAGCGCGCTCCAGCCCGGCGATCCAGTGGCGCGCCTCCTTCACCGAGCTCTCCAGCTCGTCCAGCGCGGCGTCGTAGCCGGGCCGGATCATCCGCCCGCTCTCGGGCGGCGCCACCGCATGCTCGATGAGGGCGGCCACCTCACGGCAGGGATCCAGGGCCGCTGCGATCTCCCGGAGCTCGGCCGAGGCCACACCGCCGAGCGCCTCGCACAAGCGCTCGATCATGCCCAGTGCCGCGTGCAGGGTCCAGACCTCGCGCACACTGGCAGTGCCCTGCTGCACTCGGCCGGCCAGCCGCTCCAGATCGCCCAGCTTACCCAGTTCATGCAAGACCCGACCGCGCAGGGCGCTGTTCTGGTAAAGCTCGTCAACGGCATCCAGACGGCGCTCGATCGCAGCGCGGTCGAGGAGCGGCTGGCTGATCCAGCGCCGCAGCAGCCGGCCGCCCATGGGCGTGCGCGTGCGGTCCAGCGTGCCCAGCAGGCTGCCCTTCAGACCACGCCCGCGGGCATTCGCCAGCAGCTCCAGGTTGCGCCGCGTGCTGGCGTCGAGCGGCATATAGCCTGTAACCGAGTAGGTGCGCAGCGAGATAAGTTGCGCCAGCAGCGCCCGGTTGTTCTGCTCCACATAGGCTAGGATGGCTGCCGCGGCGGCCTGCGCCAGTGGGAGGTCGGCGCAGCCAAATCCCTCCAGCGACGCTACGCCGAACTGCCGGCGCAGCGCCTCCCCGGCCGCATCCGGATCGAAGCGCCAGGGCTCCAGCGTAGTGACGTGCCCGACGACCGGCAGGAGCTGCTCCTGGCCCTCGGGCACCAGGCACTCGGCGGGCTCCAGGCGCTGAAGTTCCGTGGCGATCTGCTGCGGTGCCGCCACGCCGGACGCCTGCGTGGCGGCGAACTCCCCTGTGGAGACATCGACGTACGCCAGACCAATCCCGCCGCGGCCGGCAACCACTGCGGCAAGGTAGGTGTTCTCGCGCTGGCGCAGCAGCCCGGGCTCGGCCACGGTGCCGGGCGTGACTACCCTCACCACGCCCCGCTCGATCAGGCCACGGCCCGGCTCGCTCAGTTGCTCGACAATGGCGACCTTGAAGCCCTTGGCCAGCAGGCGCGCCAGGTAGCTGTTCAGCGCGTGATATGGAATGCCGGCCATGGGCACGCGACAGTTCTTGCCGAACGAGCGTGAGGTGAGAGTGATATTCAGCGCCTGTGCGCCAATGCGGGCGTCCTCGTCGAACATCTCGTAGAAGTCGCCGAGGCGGTACAGCACGATGGCGTGCGGGTACTGGCGCTTGATATCGAGATATTGCTGTCGGGCCGGGGTCACCATGCTTCCAGTATAGCGAGAGGAGAAAGAGGGTGTGCAACTTTCTCGATGCGCTGCGGAACGTGCTCGCGCAGCACGACTTCCAGTATAGCGAGAGGAGAAAGAGGGTGTGCAACCGGCAGCCGGATCTCCGGGGCAGGCCGGCTGCCCGCCCCGCTGGCAGAACGGCTTCTTCCAGCAGTTCAATAAGTTTCAGTCGTTCTGTGCCGGGGGCTTAGAGCAGCTTACGCAGCTTCGCGCCTGGTATCTTGGGCTGGAAGACGTGCGATCGCAGTTTCTCCTTGAGGTCCTCGCGTAGCGTGTTGAACTCGTCGCCAGATAGAGAGCGCAGGAAGGCAACCATCTGGCTATCGGTCTTGGGAAATGGGTGCTTGGTCTTATCCTCCACGAAGACCTTTTTCACCTTGCCAACGGCCTTCTGCAACATGGATTGAGGGTTGTACTTCGCGTTCCAGAGCTCCTTCCCCACCTTCAGTTTACGCAGGAGCCTCACCGCCTCGGGTTGGCCCTTGTAGGCTGCGGTGATGAGCACCTCAGCGCTCTGCGCCCGGCGCACGCCCTTCGTGCCCTTGACGATCTTGTAGATGGCTTTGGCAGCGTGAAAGCCCTCGAAGAAAGCCGTCGCTGCAGTCGTGATCAGCTTCACAATCGAGGTGGCGAAGACCATGGTGCCGGCGGTCACCAAGTCAATGATAGCCGCCGCCGCTTTGGCCGACTTAATGGCCGCCTTGACGATCGCCTCGGCGAAGGCGCGGCCGACCTTCGCGACGCCGTACGTCGCCGCGTCTAGGACGCCCTGAGCCAAGGGATCGGTTGCCAGTCGCGCCCTTGCTGACTTCTTTGCCTGCTTGAGGGCTTCCCAGCGCTTGCGCAGCTTGTGCGCCTTCAGGATTGCCTTTATCGCCTTAACGACCTTAACCGGCACCTTGATGAAGTCCAGCAGTGCCGATTGCAGCGCCGAGAGGCCGGCCATGACCGCCAGGTAACCGCCGGATTGGAGGGCCGAGTGCAACTGCTCTGCTCCCTGTTTTACCGGCTCGACCAGCGCAAAGCGGGCTGGCTCGCCCGGTCCTTGCATAACCTTCTGGAACGTGCCGCGGAGCCTCTTGATGCGTCGGCGGCCGCGGTAGACGCTGCTCCAGACCTGCATCCTGTCCGGCCTATCGGGCCGGATAGGGCTGAAGCTCGGCGCAGCAGTCGCTGATGGCGTAGCCTTCTCCCAACGGTGCACGGTGGCTCCGTCCGCCGGCCCACGCGCTATCGCGAGCAGGCGCGCTGTCGCCTGGTTGCCGGCGGTGCGCTGTAACGCCTGGATCACCTCCGGGCCTAGCGCCGGCCTGCGCACCTCCTGGAGAGCTGCTGCCGCGCGTTGAAAAGCCACCGCATGACCGGTCGCCACGCGCCGTCCGCCGGCCGCGCCGGCGCGCCCCACTGCCAGGCCTTGCCGCGGTACTCGTTTACGAGAGGTGCTCATCGCTGCTTGCTCCCTGGCCGGCCAGGTGGTGGAGCGACCCCAGGCCAGCCCGATGGTGCACTGCTCCGTCGTGCCAGACTACACCTGCAAGGGCCAGGCAGTGGCGTCGGCACTGACGGAACGGAAAACGTCCACACCACCACACACCGGCCCGATGGTTCGCCGAGGCTGCCAGCGCTGCGCCCGTAGCGAGGCGGCGACCAGAGGCGAACTCTCCTGGATAAGCACACACCGGCCTTGCAGCCGCAGGCGACGGCAGCCACTTCAGAGGGGCACGCTCGCTCGCGATCAGCTTTCTAGCCCTGGTGCTAAACGACTCAGCCCCCGTGATGCGATCAAACGATCTTGCGCAGTGCGACGCAAGTCGTTCGATCCCGGCTACTTGTTTGCGACTTGTGTTGAATAGGGCAATACGACAAACGGTCCAGTGGCTGAGCAGGCATACCTTTATGCGCTTTCTGCGCCATTGTATAAATCTATTGGTATCTAGTCAAGTATGCAATCACAATTCCTGTTCTACCACCCAGGCGTGACCGTACGATGGCTTTCGTCCTGAGCGCACGGACGAACGCCATATCCAGGTAGGTGCTCAGCCCCAGCGGAACTGCCGCCCCAGGAACGGCACACTGAGATGCAGGACCAGCGGCGAGCCGTGCGGGCACACGGCCGGTAGCAAGGTACGCGTGAGTGCCCCGACGAGCTCATGCATCTGCGGCATGGAGAGCGGCTCGCCGCGGCGGAGTGCAGCACGACAGGACAGCGACACCAACAGACGGTCGAGCCAGCCCCCTTCCTCGGTGCCGGCCTCTTCAATCGCACCACCCAGCACGGTGGCCAGGCCCTCGACGCCCGGCACCGCCGGCGCCGAGCGCACCAGGAACTGGTGCGCGCCGAAGCGCTCGCAGCGAAAGCCCAGCGCCTCGAGCTCATCGAGGCGTGGTAGCAGGGTATGTGCCTGTGCCGGGCGCAGCTCGATCAGCACGGGATCGGGCAAGACAAGCACATCATATGCCGGGGCAGGTGCGGCGCCATAGCGCTGCCGGAGATGTTCGTAGATCACTCGCTCGTGGGCGCGGTGCTGATCGATCAGGTAGAGACCGGCCGGACCCTCCGCAAGGATAAGAGTGCGCTGCACCTGGCCGCGCAGCCGCAACTCCGGCAGGCTGCCCGCCGGCACCACCCATTCCTCACCGGGAGTATACGACGGTGGTTGCTCGTGGAGTTCGGCGGGGGGAAGTTCCAGGACGCCCAGCGAGAAATCGACGTCTGGTGGCGGCTCCACTGGACGGCGTCCCAGCGTCTCCTGGACGGCCCGCCGTACCAGCTCGACGGCATCCTGCTCCCAGAGCAGGCGCACCTCCTGCTTGGCCGGGTGGATATTGACGTCCACAGCGCCGGGCGGCACATCCAGGAAGAGCACCGCCAGCGGGTAGCGGCCGCGCGGCAGGAGTGGCCGGCAGGCATCCTCCAGCGCAGCCAGCAGGGCTGCGCTGGTTGCCACGCGGCCGTTGATCACCAGGGTAATGTGCTGCCGGCTGCGACGCGTGACCGATGCATCACCGATGGCGCCCCACAGCCGCTGCGGGCCTGCCGACACCGGCGCGATACACAGCAGCCGCGCGGCCACCAGCGGGCCGTACACTGCGGCAATGGCGTCTTCGAGCCGTCCGCTGCCCGTGGTGTGCAGCACATCACGCCCGTCGATGACCAGGCGGAACGCTACGTCCGGTCGGGCCAGGGCATAGCGCCGCACCACGAGCTCAGCCTGGGCAGTCTCGACCTGCGGGGCACGCAGGAACATGCGCCGCGCCGGCACCCGCTGGAACAGCTCCCGGACGAGGACCGTTGTGCCCGGCGCCCGCGCCGCCGGGCTCCGTTCGATGACTTGCCCATCCCGCACCGTTACTTTCATGCCGATGGCAGCATCGGCTGTGGCGGTGAGAAGCGTGACCGTGGCCATGGCGGCGATACTGGGCAGCGCCTCTCCCCGAAAGCCCAGGCTGCGTACTTCCAGCAGGTCGTCGGCGGTGCGCAGCTTGCTGGTGGCATGCCGCGCAAACGCCAGCTCCACCTCGTGCGCCGGAATGCCACAACCGTCATCGCTTACGCGAATGAGCTGCAGCCCGGCCGCGCGCAGCTCGATATCGACGTGCCGCGCTCCGGCGTCGAGTGCGTTCTCGACCAGCTCTTTGACTACGGCCGCCGGCCGCTCGATGACCTCGCCGGCCGCGATGCGCTCCACGACCTCGGGCGGCAGGATCGCGATGGCAGGGCGGCGGCCGGTTATCTCGGTTGCCTGCACAGCCTCATCCCTCGCCGGGCCGTCAGCGCTGACCCGTGCCGCCCGGCTGCAGGTACGTCTTGATCACGGCATAAGCCAGGTTGCCCACGCGGTCAAGCTCGTCCGGATCAACCCGCTCAACGACATCTGCGGGAGAGTGAATGCCGGTAAAGTCGCCGGAAGTCAAGAAGATCACCGGCACGCCCACACGGGCAAAACTGACGTGGTCGCTCCCGGCATTCGCCGGCATCCCCTCACGCTCCGCCGGGATGCCCAACTGCCTTGCCAGTTCCAGCGCGCGCTGCACCACCTCCGGCGAGCCGATCACATGCACCGATGCGCCGATACCGGTCACATCCAGATTGACCATCAGGCGCGGCAAAGCGCCCTCGCTCGCCAGGCGTGCTGCCAACGCCTGGCTGCCGTGCAACCCCGACTCTTCGGCGCCAAAAGTCACGAAGCACAGTCCTGGATCCAGGCCGTCGGCAGCGAAGGCCCGCGCGAGCTCCAGTACCGTCGCCGTGCCGCTGGCGTTGTCGTTTGCGCCGGGCGTGCCGGGGACCGTATCGTGGTGGCCCCCGGCGATCACATCGCAATGGCCACCCGGCGCCGCCCGGCCGATCACGTTCATTGCCTGGATCCGTCCCACATCCGGCACGTCAACGGTGAGGGCCTCGTGCTGCTGTACCGCTGCCAGAATACGTTCGCCATCTTCCTGGGCGATGCCCACGACCGGGATCTCGGCCTCTACACCGAGGGCACCGCGCAGCAGCCCGGGAACGTTATTCACGATCACAAGCGCGACCGCCCCTCTGTCGCGCACGTTTTGCAGCTTTTCCCCAAAGCGCAGCACGCCACGGCCGGCCACAGCAACCTTGCCACGCAGGTCCTGCTCACCGATGCCCGCGGCGTCTCCTAGTCCTACGTAGACCGCCTCGCCGGTCGCCCGGCCTGCGGCGCTACCGGCAAGGGCAAGGCCGGTGATGTCTACCCCGCCCCCGCCCAGGCTCACCGTGGCCGTGCGAAAGGGAGTCCCCGCGACCGCGACGTGCATCACCTCGACATCGTAGCCGAAGGCCTTGAGCTGCCCGGCGATATAGTCGACCGCCTGCGCCTCCCCAGGCGTGCCGGAGACGCGCGGGCCGATCGTCTGGGCCAGCGCTTGTACGTGCGCAAAAGCCCGCCGGCCATCGAATTCCACAGATCCTGGAGCAGGCTGCTCCTGCTGAAGCGCCCGCCCGGCTGCGGTCGGTCTAGATAGACACGCCACTGCCAGGAGGAGCATACAGAGCCAGCCGGCCAGGCCAGGCCACCGCAGCATCGTCCGCATCGTCGGTTCCTATCCTGCTTATTCCTATCTTGCTTATTCTATCCTAGCGAAGATCCCAGCGTTCTCTCCTGTACTGTATTGCAGATGGCCTGTTCTAGCCTGGAGTGAACAGCCGGCCGAGCAGGCGGCTGCAGGGTCGGTCCTTCGGGCCTCGTGGGCAAGACATGAGCAGGGATGCAGGCCCCGACAGCACTGGCTATACTGGTCTAGGATACAGTGCGAGCGGATCGATCAAGCAGTCCCATGTCCCTGCGATGACTGCGATGACGCCGCCGGCGGAGGCTGACGTGATTGCGCTCGATGCCATGGGAGGCGACCATGCTCCGGCAGCGACCGTTGAAGGGGCGGTCCTAGCGGCCCGTGAGCTTGGCCTGGAGATCGCGCTGGTCGGCCGTGAGGACGACATCCGGCGCGAGCTGGCCCGCCATCGCACTGCCGGGCTGAAGCTGCACATTGTGCACGCCTCCGAAGTCGTGGGGATGGCAGAGCATCCGGCCCAGGCGGTGCGCCAGAAGAAAGATTCTTCCATTCGCCGCGCTATGGAGCTGGTAAAGCGCGGCGAGGCAGCCGGCGTGTTCTCAGCCGGCAATAGCGGCGCCGTCATGGCGGCGGCGCTCTTCATTCTGGGGCGTATCGAGGGCGTGCATCGACCGGCCCTGGCGACCGTCTTCCCGGTACGCAATGGCCGCACGCTCGTAGCCGACATCGGAGCGAACACAGAATGTGACCCGCATAACCTGGTGCAGTTTGCCTTTATGGGCGCCGCGTACATGGAGCGTGTCCTGGGCGTGCCCCGGCCACGCGTCGGACTGCTGAGCAACGGTGAGGAAGAGACAAAGGGCAACGCGCTGGTGCAGGCCACCTATCCGCTGCTGCGGCAGACGGCGCTGAACTTCATTGGGAATGTTGAAGGCAAGGACCTGCCAATGGGGGTTGCCGACGTCGTCGTGTGTGACGGGTTCACCGGTAACGTGGTGCTGAAGTTGGCGGAGGGCATTGCCGAGTTCTTGCTGAGCACGCTGAAGAGCGAGCTGACACGCGATCCTATTTCACTCCTCGGGGCGGCACTTGCCACGCCGGCGTTTCGGCGGGTGCGACGCTTGCTCGACTATGCTGAGGTTGGTGGAGCTCCGCTCCTCGGCGTTGATGGTGTCGTTCTGATCGGCCACGGCCGCTCGACCGCGCGGGCCATCCGCAACGGCCTGCGGGTGACCCAGCAGGCAATCAACGGACGGCTGGTGGCAACGATCCGTGAGGGGCTGGCGGCGCTTATGGGGACGCCGGTCGGCCGGCAGGTACAGCAGGATGGGGCCCATGACTACGAGACAACTGGCGATCATCTCGACCGGCATTCCAGGCCTTGACAGCATGCTGGGCGGTGGGGTGCGCGCCGGCAGCGCCATTGTGGTCAAGGGCGCGCCGGGCACCGGCAAGACCAGCTTGGGCGTACAGTTTGTCTATACCGGCGCCCTGCGCCTCAACGAGCCGGGGCTTATTGTGACGTTTGAAGAGCTTCCTCAACGGCTGCTGGCCGACGTCTCGCTGTTCGGCTGGGACCTCCAGGCCCTAGAAGCGCAGAACCGGCTGCGTGTGCTGGGGATGTCTCCAGAGACGTTCTTGAGCCAGCTCGAAGAGAGCGGCGGCCTGTTTGATCAGCTCCACCTGGACATCAATCCACGTCGGGCCCTCATTGACAGCATTTCACTCCTGCAAGCGGTGACGCCTCAGCCGGTGGCCCTGCGCGAGACGGTGAACCGGGTGGTCTATGGTCTGAAGCGCTTGGGCGTCACCGCCATGCTGGTCAAAGAAGGCGATAGCCGCCCGGGCTTTGAGGAGTTTATCGCCGACGTCGTGATCCAGCTTGAGATCGACGAGACCGGTCAGCGCTGGATCAGCGTGCCGAAAGCACGCGGACACGAGCACACCCCCAGCCGGCGCGCCTTCGTCATCGGTCGAGAGGGGATCACGATCCTGGAAAGCCTGTCCCAGATCCGGCTGCCGCCGGCCGGACCACTGGGGAGCACCGGCATCCCTGGCCTTGATGAGATGCTGGGTGGAGGGCTGCCTTACGGGAGCACCTGGCTACTGGCCTGCGATGAGCGAGTGAACTTCATTCCGGTGGTCATCTCGATTCTGGCCGCCGGCTTACAACAAGGCGAAGGCATCTGCATCATGCCGCCGCCGCGCACATCGATCAGCGATCTCATCGACCTCTTTCGTCGCTATGGACAGGACCTGGTGCAGGTGCAAAAGCGTGTGGCGATCCTGGACCTCTACGGCCGTGCGGTGCCGCGCGAGCTGCACGGGGCAGTGACCGACCTGCACGCACTCAGCCGTGATGAGACAGAGCGAGTGATCAAGACCCTCCTGACCAGGGCTGCGGAGAGTGGCCGACGCTGGCGGTTCGCCTACGACTTCAGCGGCGCGCTGGACAAGCTCTGGCCGCAGACAATAAAGCCCCTGCACACCAGCGTGATCACGCAGATCCACAGCATGGGCGGGATCGGCATCATCTATGCCAATCTGCGCGAGCTCGACGAGCGCATGGCCTCGTTTGTCCAGTACTCCAGCGCCGGGATTATTGAGATGCGACAGGATGGCGACTACGCCTTCGCCAAGGTCACCAAGGGGCCAAGCGGCCACACCAGTGAGACGCGGGTGCTGCAGCTTCTGCCAGAGGCACCATTTGTGGCACTCGTCTAGTGGCATGGGTTCAGTGGCATGGGTTTAACCGAGGAGCGTGGTGGTATGCCATTCACGGTAGGGATCCTGACGGTGAGCGATAGCAGCGCGCGCGGCGAGCGAGAGGACACCAGCGGGCCGGCCATCCGCGCCGCGGTGACGCGCATCGGCGGCGAGGTGCAGATCTCCGCGATCGTCCCTGACGAGCGTGACCGCATCGCCGCAACACTGATGCAGTGGGCCGATGAACGACAGCTCGATGTCATTCTCACCACCGGAGGCACCGGCCTGTCGCCGCGGGACTGGACGCCGGAGGCCACCCTGGACGTGCTGGAGCGGCAGGCGCCTGCCATCCCTCAGGCATTGCTGATGATGAGCCTGCAGAAGAGCCCGCACGCCATGCTCTCGCGTGCAGTGGCTGGTATACGCGGCCGCACGCTGATCATTAACCTGCCGGGCAGCCCGAAGGCTGTGACCGAGTGTATGGAGCTGCTGGCACCGGTGCTTCCCCATGCTGTTGAGGTGCTGCGAGGCGAAGCTCGCCACTGAGAAGAGAGAAAAAAGAAAGGTGTAGCGCCGAGCACCGGCCACGGGAGAGGCCGGGGGAGGAGTCCTCGTACCTGCCTCCACTTCACCGCCACATGGGCTATCATATCACCAGGTATTTCTTGTGTCTTTACCCTGGCTCAACTCACCGCCGTTGCGATCCAGCGCCTCAGGCCTCTGCGTACTTGGATTTACGGCCTGGAGGCAGACACGTGGAGGTGCAGCGATGCTGGCAGCACGGGAGCTACGCGAAGGCCATACTCTGCGTATGAATGGCGACCTGTATCGCGTCCTCTCGGTAACCGTCCATTCAGGTGCGGCGCAGCTCGGCGGCGCGGTGCGCGCCACCCTGCGAAACCTGCGCACCGGCCAGGTCACCGAATTCCGCTGGCACCCCGATGACCGGCTGGACGACGTGCCGCTTGAGCGCGCTGAGCTCCAGTTCCTCTACGCGAGCCAGGACGAGGTGGTCCTGATGCACCCGGAGACCTATGAGCAATACTCGCTGCCGCGCGCCGCACTGGAGCGGTATATGCCTTTCTTGAAAGAAGGGGCAATGGTGTATGCCTGGCTCTATAACGGACAGCCGGTGGACCTGGATATGCCCAAGCAGGTCCCCCTGGTGGTAACCTCGTGCGGTGCCGGCATTCGCGGCAGGGCTGAACATACCATGAAAGAGGCCACGCTCGAGAACGGCATGGTTGTCCTGGTGCCACAGTTTATCCAGCCAGGCGATACGGTTTTGATCGATGTGGAGACGGGCGAGTACCGCGAGCGTGTGCGTCGGCGCTAGCCTCGCCTGGCATGGCAGCTGCACAGCTAGCAGGTAGACAGGGCCAAGCAAGAGGCAGACGACAGGAACAGCCGGATGAGTGTGCTGGTCACCGGCGGCGCTGGATACATTGGGAGCGTCATCGTCGAGCACCTGCTGGATCGTGGCGAGCAGGTGGTCGTCCTCGATAACCTGGTCAAGGGCCACCGTGCCGCAGTGCTGGCGGGCGCGACGCTGGTCGAGGCCGACGTGGCCGACGGCGCGGCTGTTGAGAGAGTCCTGCGCGAATACCAGGTCGATGCGGTTATTCACATGGCCGCTTTCAGCCTGGTCGGCGAGTCGGTCCAGCAGCCGGGGCTCTACTTCTGGAACAACGTGGCTGCCAGCATCGCGCTGGCCAATGCGATGGTGCGCAGCGGCGTGCGCCTGCTCGTGTTCTCCTCGACGGCCGCGGTGTACGGCGAGCCGGAGTCCATTCCCATCCCCGAGACGGCGCCGCTCAAGCCGGTGAACCCCTATGGGGAATCCAAGCTGGCCTTCGAGCGCATGCTGCCGGCCTATGAGGCAGCCCATGGCCTGCGCTGGATCTCGCTGCGCTACTTCAACGCCGCTGGCGCCACTGCACGCCTGGGTGAGGTCCACGAGCCGGAGACGCATTTAATTCCCATCGTGCTCCAGGTGGCACTGGGCCGGCGACCCCATGTCGAAGTCTTTGGCACCGACTACCCCACTCCCGACGGCACCTGCATCCGCGACTACATTCATGTATCTGATCTGGCCACGGCGCACATCCTAGCACTGGATGCATTACGAGCAGACAGCGTGCCCAGCGGGGCGTATAATCTGGGAAACGGCCAGGGACATTCCGTGCGCCAGGTGATCGAGTGCGCCCGGGCAGTGACGGGACACCTGATCCCTACGGTGGAAGCGCCACGGCGCCCGGGCGACCCGCCGGTGCTGGTGGCCAGCTCGGAGAAGATCATGCGCGAGCTGGGCTGGCGGCCACGCTTCGCCGAGCTGGAGAGCATCGTCCGCTCGGCCTGGGAATGGCACCGGCGGCATCCCTATGGATACGACGCTCGATGATACCGCTGCGGGACATCAATCGCAGCCGGAGCACGCCATACGTCACCTGGACGCTCATCGCCCTTAACGTCCTAGTGTTCCTCTATCAGTTGACACTCGGACCTCGGGCGACGATGCGCTTCTTTCTGCAGTATGGTGTGATCCCCTATGAGCTGACCCACGGCGTGGACCTGCCACCGCCCGCGGGCGTTCAGCCGCTGTATCTGACCGTGTTTACCGCTATGTTCATCCACGGCGGGCTGCTGCACCTGGCCGGCAACATGGTCTACCTGTGGGTCTTCGGCGATAACGTCGAAGACCGCATGGGGCATCTGCGGTTCCTGATTTTCTACTTCCTGTGCGGCACTGCGGCAACGGCGGCGCAGGTGCTGGTGGATCCGAACTCGCGCGTGCCGAATATCGGTGCAAGCGGCGCCATCGCTGGCGTGCTGGGCGCATACCTGGTACTGTTCCCTGCGGCCCAGATCGAGACGCTGGCTTTCTGGGGCTTCTTCATTGGCGTTGTGCGCGTCCCGGCGCTTATCCTGCTGGGGTACTGGATCCTGATCCAGTTCGTCAGCGGTATCGTGACCCTGGGAATGCCGCAGACCGGTGGTGGCGTGGCCTGGTTTGCACATATCGGCGGCTTCATCGCCGGAATGGCCCTGGTGAAGGTCTTTGCCCGACGGCGTCCACCACCCCAGTGGGAGCCCTACATCCCACGACCGTATGACTGGTGATAGACTAAGGCCGGCTCCACGGCCCCACGCGATGCAGCCGACGAGCATGCTGTGCCGGCGTCTGGCAGGCAGGAGAGCTATGTAGTGCGACACCTTCCTCGGCAGGCCGGCCTTTTGGTTCAGCAGCCACTCCGAGACCAGAGGAGAACGCCTGACATGCTTCACCTGGCGGGGCCCCGCAGCGCACGGCGGCCCTGGGTACTCTTCATGCTTACGCTGGCCGTGGTAGTTCTGGCGCTGGCTGTAGCAGCGCCGCGCCTGCAGCGCCACCAGCGCGCGGCAGGGGCCGGCGCGGATGGTGCTGTGGTAGAGATCACGACGGCGGGGGGAGAGCGCATCGTGATCCAGGTTGAGATCGCCGACACGCCGGAGCTGCGCGCCCGCGGGCTGATGCACCGCGAGGCACTAGCCGAGGATCATGGCATGCTCTTTATCTTCGAGCAGGATGTGCAGGTGCCCTTCTGGATGAAGGATACCCTTATCCCTCTCTCCATCGCCTTTATCGCTGCGGACGGCACGATCGTTGACATCAAGGACATGCAGCCACTTGATCTCACGCTGGTGTACGCGCAGGCACCGTACCGGTATGCGCTTGAGGTCAACCAGGGCTTCTTTGCCGCGCGTGGGATTGTCGTTGGAGATAAAGCCGCTGTGCGCCTAGCCGGCGATGCGGCCGCACCGGAATTGCCCGCCGCAGCTCGCTTATGATACGCTCAGGACAAAGAGGTGCTTCTGAGAGGGTCGGGGACACAGGTGAGGGGCATAGCGCCCCCTACGTTCCTCACTCTCTACCCCAATTCCACATTTCACCATTCCACATTTCACCGGATGGAGGTGAGACTGGATGGTCGCACCCCGGCTTGCCGCGTATCGCATGACGCGTCGTAGCGTGGCGGCAGCGCTTGCTGCCTGCACGGCATCGATGCTCGCCGCCTGCACTGCGCAAAGCCGGTCCGGCGGAGATGAGAGCCGCCGGGAGGCAGGCGTCCCGCGAGGCACAATTAGTTTCGGCACCTGGGCTGCCGGTGCCGACCGCGAGCTCTTCGAGAGCATGCTCCAGAAGTATATGCAGGCCACGCCCACAGTCACTGTGGAGTACATCCCGGCCGATGGCGGCACGAGCGTGTTCTTGGAGAAGCTCACGACCCTGATCGCCGCCGGAACGCCACCTGATACGATCAACACGTACTATCCCTGGGTGGCCCAGTTTGTTACCAACAACATCCTGCTTGAGCAGAGCAGCCTGATCGCGCGGGATAAGTACGACCTGAGCGACTTCTTCAGCGGCCCGCTCGATGCCTTCAAGTACGGCGGAAAAGTGTATGCCCTGCCGCACTATGCCGGGCCGTCGGTAGTCTACGTGAATAAGACGTTGCTCGACCGCGAGGGCATCAAGGTGCCGGCAGATTGGGATTGGGACGAATTCACCGAGATCAGCCGGCGTCTTACCAAGCGCGAGACCACACCCACCCAGTTTGCCCTGTCAAGCGTCAACCTCAATCTGAACTTCTTTAACGCCATTCTGTGGGAGTTCGGCGGCGATGTGTGGAACAAAGACCTCACCGAAACGCTGGTGACGCTGCCGGGCTCGCTCGACGCGCTGCAGTACACCGCCGACCTTTACCTGAAGCACCGCGTCATCCCGGCAGCGGAGGAGAGCCGCGGGCAGGGCGACATGTGGCTGGGCGGCCGCATCGCTTTCCGGCTGAATGCCTGCCGCTGCGATGTGCCGAATTGGGTAAATATCAAAGACTTCGAACTCTCCATGGCTCCCCTGCCGAAAGGACGGATGGGCCGCATCACCCGCGATGGGCCGAACGCCATCGGGATTATCCAGGGGACGAAAAACCTGGACGCGGCATGGCACTTCACCAAGTGGTTCGTGAGCATTGAGGGTCAGCGCGAGTTCCTGATGACCCGCCGCTCGGTCCCCACGCGCATTTCCATCGCGAACTCGTCCGCTTGGCGCGAGGCGCTGCTGCCGTGGGAAAAGATTGAGGTCTACGAGGAGTCCATGAAACGGGTACGCCCGATGGCCTATCCCATCCGGTGGAACGAGATCAACAAAGTCTTCACCGATGCCGCCAATGAGGTGATCCGCGGCCAGAAGAGCCCCAAGCAGGCCATGGAAGAGGCCAAGCCGGCGATGGATGCGCTGCTGCGAGCGCGGTAGCGCTCTGCCGTGCGGAGGGACAGGCCGGGTCACTGGCCCCCTCGCCGCGCCGTCTGCGGGGCATCGGTCTCACGCGGCGAGGGGGCCTCGCTTTGCGCCACGTCCGCGGCGACGCCGTTAAGCAGGTGGCCGAGCTTGAGCTCTTTGGTGGCGAGATAGCGAGCATTATATGGGTTAGGCGGGATCACAATAGGCACCTGCTCGACGACGTGGAGGCCGTAGCCTTCTAGGCCGATCACCTTCTTTGGGTTATTGGTCAGAAGGCGCATGTTTCGGACGCCGAGATCGGCAAGGATCTGCGCCCCGATGCCGTAGTGGCGCAGGTCGGCCGGGAAGCCCAGTCGCTCGTTGGCCTCGACGGTATCGAGCCCCTCGTCCTGCAGCGCGTAGGCGCGAATCTTATTGTGCAGGCCGATGCCACGGCCCTCATGGCCGCGCAGGTACACGATCACCCCGCGGCCCTCCTGGGCGATCATCTCCATCGCTTTCTGGAGCTGGCTGCCACAGTCGCAGCGCAGCGAGCCAAAGACATCGCCGGTGAGACACTCCGAGTGCATACGCACCAGCACCGGCTCGTCGGTAGCGACGTCTCCCAGTATAAGAGCCACATGCTGCTCGCCGTTCAGGCAGTTCTCATAACCGATGATCGTGAACTCGGCAAAGGGAGTCGGCAGCCGCGCCTCGGCCAGACGGCGCACCAGCTTCTCGCGCCGGCGGCGATATTCGATAAGCTGCGCCACGCTGATAATCTTCAGCCCGTGCTGCTGCGCGAACGCCTCGAGTTCCGGCAGACGGGCCATCGTGCCATCCTCGTTCATGATCTCGCAGATCACCGCCGCCGGATAGAGCCCGGCCAGCTTCGCCAGGTCCACCGACGCCTCGGTATGGCCGGCGCGCACCAGCACGCCGCCCTCGTGCGCGCGGATCGGAAACATGTGGCCAGGCCGTACCAGGTCTTCCGGACGAGTCCTGGGGTCGAGTACGGCTTTGACGGTGGCGGCGCGGTCATAGGCCGAGATACCGGTAGTGACGCCGTGGCGCGCCTCGATTGAGACCGTGAAGGCGGTGCGGTACTTCGCCGTGTTCTCCTGCACCATCATGGGGATCTGGAGCTCGTCCAGGCGCTTGCCAATGATGGGCAGGCAGATCAAGCCGCGCGCATAGCGCGCCATGAAGTTAATCGCTTCAGGCGTAACCTTCTCCGCAGCGATGGCCAGGTCGCCCTCGTTCTCGCGGCTTGCGTCGTCCACGATGATGACGAACTTGCCCTGCCGGAAGTCCTCAATCGCTTCTTCGACCGTCGCCAAAGCCATGGATAAACCTCTCCACGTACTTTCCCAGGATATCGACCTCGATGTTCGCCAGGTAGCCGGGCCGCTGGCGCGGCAGCGTGATATGCCGCTGGGTGTGCGTCACCAGCGAGACGCTAAACCATCCATCACGGCCGTCTGACGGTGGCTCAACCTGCACCACCGTCAGGCTCACCCCATCCACCGCCACGTAGCCCTTGGGCACGATGTAGCGCAGGAGCTCCGGCGGGGTGGCAAAGCGAACGACCAGCGCCGGACCATCCGGCGTCAGATCAAGCACCCGCGCCGTACCATCGACGTGTCCCTGCACGAAGTGGCCGCCGATGCTCCCACCGACGCGCAGGCTACCCTCCAGGTTGACGAGATCCCCCGGCTGCAGCAGGCCGAGATTGGTGCGCCGCAGCGTCTCCGGCATCGTCTCAACGAGAAACCAGTCGGGCCCCAGCTCTGCCACGGTCAGGCAGACGCCATTCACCGCGATGCTCTCGCCGACTTCGACCCCTTCCAGAACGCGCCGGGCTCCGATCACGAGCTGCGTGGCCGGCCCGCTACGCCTGACCTCCCGAACCGTTCCGATCTCCTGTACAATACCGGTGAACATAGTGCCACGCCAAATGCGTTGTGCGTCATGACTGGATCGTGCGTGCTCCGTGCGTACCGCTCCTCCACGAAACCACCCCGCCCCTGAGCCGACTTTCTTTTTCCCCTCCGGGGCAGGAGAAAAGCGGTCGTGCCGGCACGCCGGGCACGATTTCCTACGCAGAGAGAGACGCCTCGACGACGATATCGTTACCAATGCGCTCTACGCGGTCGATGCGCGCAGCAAACGCCTCGGCCATGCGCTCAACGCCGGCCCCGCCGACGGGCGAGGGCGCACAGGCACCACCGACGATCCTGGGCGCGATGAAGGCCAGCACCCGATCCACCAGACGGTGCTCGAGCAGGGCAGCCACCAGCGTGCCGCCGGCCTCGACCAGCACGTTCAGCACGCCGCGGCGGCCTAGCTCCCGCATCAGGGCGGCCAGATCGACCCGGCCGTTCTGCGCCGGCAGTGCGAGCACTTCAGCGCTGGTGCCGGCCAGCCTCTGCCTGAGGCAGGACGCTGCCGCCTCGGTGGTTGCCACGACCGTGCGGGTGGCATACTCATCCTGCAGCAGCCGCGCCGTAGCCGGGATACGCCCCCGGCTATCTACCACGACCCGCAGCGGTTGGTGGAGCGATCCAGGCCGGCGCGCCTCAGGTGGGAGCCGGACGGTGAGCTGTGGGTCGTCGGCGAGGACGGTGCCGATGCCCGTAAGGATAGCGTCGGCACGCTCGCGCAGGCGGTGGACCAGCGTACGGCTCGCCTCGCCGCTGATCCGGCGGGAGTCGCCGCGGCGCGTGGCGATCTTACCGTCCAGGGTCATCGCGTACTTCACCGTGACAAACGGCAGGCCAGTGCGGACGTACTTGAAGAAGCCCTGGTTCAGGCGCTGCGCCTCCTCCGTATGCTCACCTACGTGCACTATGATGCCGGCCTGCTGCAGCGCCTGGATACCGCGGCCATTCACCACCGGATTGGGGTCCACCGTAGCGGCATGCACCTCCCGTACGCCGGCCGCGATGAGCGCCTCGGTGCACGGCGGCGTGCTGCCATGGTGGCAGCACGGCTCCAGGCTAACGTAGAGCGTTGCGCCACGGGCCTGCTCGCCGGCCCGGCGCAGCGCCATGACCTCCGCGTGCGCGCCGCCGGGAGGCTGAGTGTAGCCTTCACCGACGATCACGCCATCGCGCACGAGCACAGCGCCCACGGCAGGGTTCGGGCTACACCGGCCCAGTGCCAGGTCCGCCAGCTCAAGAGCGCGCATCATATAGTCCACGCTGCCTGGTTCCTCGCCACAGCGTTCTCACGGGTTCGCTCTACACCGATGCTTCCACGCGCACCCGGCAGGTCCAGCAGCGGGGGCACGGGCCGGAGGAGGAAGGCACGAAGCGGGGGCACTGCGCGAGGGCCGTGCAGCAGCATCGACCGACAGGCCGGTGCCGTGGGGCACAGCACGACGCGACCGCCTCGGCATGGCCTTCTCCCATCCGGACTATACCGTCGGCTCTGGAAACGCTCCAGATCCACCGCCGGCGCTCAGGAGCAGCGCCGGCGGGTCGCGGGCTCTACCGCCGATCGGGAATTGGCGGCAAGCACCTCCGGCGTCAGGCCACCGCCCGGCGCCGTGCCACCGCCTCACCCTGCCCCGAAGGCTGCCTCAGGCTTTCCGTGGCAAGTGTACCACGGGGCCGAAAGCGGAGGCAACGGGCGCCCCCGGTGTAGAGAAGCAGGCAGGAAGTGGTGCTTAGGCGGGCTGTACCTCCCTGCCAAGCAACAGGTCACAGGGCCGGCCTGCTACATCACAGAACGTAGGTGGCGCCCTATGTGTGCCGCGCCTCCCCGCCGAGCAGCCGCACAAGTCCCAGCACCAGCACTGCCCCGATGGTGGCCACAACAAGCTGCCTCGGATCAAGCGCGCCGCCCGTGCGGACATGGAAGAGCGCCGCAGCGAGCAGGCCACCGACCAGCGATCCAGCGATACCTGCGGCAATAGTACCGCCTACCCCGAGCTGCATATTGGTCAGCTTCGCGGCAATCCATCCGGCGATGAGCCCCACCAGCACCCAGGACAGCACCCAGATGCCCAGGCGCAGCATCACCAGGCCCATGAAGAGGAGCACAAGAGCAAGAATGATCAATACCACGGCCATCGCCTATAGCTCCTGGTTGAATGGTCGAAGATGCTCGGGTCCGGCTGAAGCATACCTCCGCCGGCCATACTGTAGCATGGGGCCAGGTATCAAGGCGGACGATGACCCGACAGATAGGCGCCGGACGGCCGACCGAGAGCCTGCGGCTGAACGCCGGCACACCATGTCCCGCCTAGCATGTAGTGCACGTTTCTGCTATCTGCTAGTGTTCCTTTGTGGACGCCACACCGACAGGTCCAGCAGGGCGAGGCGATGGCTCAGCCTCCTGCCGTGGCAAGAGCACTGAGGCGAGCACTGATCCGAGCAGGACGGTGGCGATGATGCCGAGAGAGACAAGAATCGGGATCTTGTAGATATCTGACAGAATCATCTTGACGCCAACAAATACAAGCACTATAGCGAGGCCATAGTGCAAGTAATGGAAGAGTCGCACAAGCCCTGCTACAGCAAAGAAGAGGGCACGCAAGCCCAGGATAGCGAAGACATTCGATGTGTAGACAATGAATGGATCCTGAGTAATGGCGAAGATAGCCGGAATCGAATCCAGCGCAAACACCAGGTCGGTTGTCTCCACCATCACAAGTGTGACGAAGAGCGGAGTAGCAGCAAGCCGGCCATTCACGCGTGCAAAGAACTTGCCATTGTGGTATTCTGATAGTACCGGCATTATCCTGCGGAAGAAACGCAGCACCGGATTCCTTTCGGGATGAACCTCCTCATCATGTTTAATGGCCATGCGTATGCCCGTCACAATCAGGAAGGCACCGAAGACATAGATAATGGGATGGAATACCTTAATCAGGGCAGCCCCGGCAACAATCATAGCGGCACGCATGAGCAGCGCGCCGATGATGCCCCAGAAGAGCACTTTGTGCTGGTAGACCGCAGGAACCTGAAAATATGTAAAGATCAGCAAAAAGACAAAGATATTGTCTACGCTGAGCGACTTCTCGATCAGATAGCCGGTCAAGAATGCCAGCGCCGGCTCGCCGCCGAGCCAGAAATAAACCCCGGCATTAAAGATCAGCGCAAGCACGATCCACACCGCGCTCCACGTCAGCGCCTCACGCAGATGCACCTCATGGGCATGCCGATGAAACACCCCAAGGTCGAGCGCCAGCATGCCCAGAACAAAGATATTAAAGACCACCCATAGCCAGAGCTGATCAGTCATTCTCGTTTCTCCAGTTTCTCCACGTCTTCATCGATATGCTTATAATACAATTTGTATTGTTAGAGCTTGCATACCAAGGCTTGTTGAAGATCAAGCAAGACTCCTAGCGCTGTGGTTCCATATGTATACCTAAAGTATACCTATAATGCCGCAGTATACCTTACGAACTTCGTGCAATGCTGCCTGTAGCATGCTCTATGTACCCCCAAGCGCCTCCGCGCTGAGCCGTTCCAGACCTGCACGGCAATGCTTGGATCAGGGAAGTTCGACCACGCACAGAGGGTCGTGCCTAACCCAAGGCTGGATTGGGAGGAAGCAGCCATGGTCTGTTGTATACCATGCCATGAAGCGAGGATACCGCTTACTGCCTGACACCCTTCTGACAGCATTCCGGCGGCATGATGCCCCGGCAGCCGCGAACAGCGTCATGCCACCCGCTGCCCATCTGTGCCGGATTGACGGCCGATCCATGAGAGCACTACAATACGACCATAACTTCGATGGTCGCCACCAATCTGCGGAGCGTGTCGCCCTCCGCAGATCCATGATGGTCTCGGGGGCCTAGCGGCCGACCCCCTCCAGGCCGTCTCTGGCCGGCGTCACGGTCCTGGTCAGCTCCGGTCGGGCCCCTCGGTAGGGGTATGGCATGCCGTGCCCTACAACATGACACATGTTCGTTCCTTGTTAAGCCGGGCGAAGGCCTCGCGGAGATGCGGCGGCGCTGTGTTCCTCCGGCATGGCACATGGGATCTGCTCAGGCGTCAGAGGTGCAGCGTCGGCGGTCCCCTTGCTGTATCCGTTGTGACGTTGGCTTACGCGATCTTGTGTGAAAACTAGGACTTAAGACTCAGGTAAAAAAGAGGTAAAGAAAAAAGAAAGAAGGGAAGGAGGGATGCCGATGCCGACCTATGTCATCCTGGGCAGGCTGACCGACCAGGGGATCCGGAACATCAAGCAGGGCGTGGGGCAGTTCTCGCAGCTTCGGGCGCAGATCGAGCGGGCCGGCGGGCGGCTCATTGCCGGCTACTGGACGCTGGGCGCGTACGACGGAATACTGGTCGTCGAGTGTCCCGATGAGGACACTGCGATGGCCATGCTGCTGGCCTCAGGAATGCAGGGCGACTGGCGCACCGAGACGCTGCGGGCATTCGACGAGCAGGAGATGCAGCGCATCGTGCAGAAGCTGCCGTGAAGAAGACCGGGAGCATGCGCTACTTCTGGCTCGCTCCTCCGCCCGGGCGCGTGCTCTGGGCTCCAAACCGGATTGCGCGGCGCTCGCACTGTGCTATACTACTCGGTGAGCTAGAGCGCGTAGTGGTGTGGTTCACTACTGCGCTCCATCGTCAGGCCGGGGGCCGGTCTGGCACATGCTCATTGCTGAGCCGCGGGTGTCTGTGGCTGGTGGAGCTGCAGACCACGTGTCTACCGGACCCTGGGGAGCCACGGGGTGTAGCTCAGTGGGCTAGAGCGCGTGGTTTGGGACCACGAGGTCGCCCGTTCGAGTCGGGCCACCCCGACCAGGTCGACTCCTCGGCTATTTCCCCATCTATTTCCGCCTATTTCTCGAATTTCCCGAGTGGCCCGCACCCGCACCGAGGCAGCCCAAGCCCGGCGAGTGTTTCCCTCCGGCCTTCTTAATTTTTTTATTTTTTACTTTGTTTACTTTACCTCAGCCGAGCCTCAGCCGAGCAGGCGGGCGAGCGCCTCGGCCGCGGCAACGAGCTGCGCGGTCTTGGGCTGGAGCGCAAGGGGGATCTGCCGGGGATGGCAGGGATTGAACCGCCCCGGGTGGCCGTAGTCGCTCTGGTCTACCTCCGCGGTACCCTGCGGGAGCTCGAAGCGAAAGATACGCTGCACCACCGGATGCGGCGTGCCATGGATGGGATGGTGCGGCGGGTACACCTCCTGGCACACCTGGACCCGCAGAATCTCTGTGGCCACGCTCGCAGGCGAAGACATCACTCCTGAACTCCACCAGACGCTACCAGGCGTAAACCCAGGCGTAAGAAGAGCCCCACCGCGGAGGCGGCGGTGCACGCATGGGCTCAGGCCGCTGCCTCCGCGGTGTTCAGCCACTAGACCGTGGATGGATCACGCCTTCTGGGCGGCCGGGTTTTCGATGGGCACGCCCACCATGCTGCCCCATTCGGTCCAGGAACCGTCGTAGTTGCGCACCTTGGGGTAGCCGAGCAGCTCCTTCAGCACAAACCAGGTATGTGAGGAGCGCTCGCCAATGCGGCAGTAGGCGATCACTTCCTTGTCGGGTGTCACGCCCTTGCCTTCGTAGAGCTTGCGCAGTTCCTCAGGCGACTTGAAGGTACCATCCTCGTTGACGGCCTGGCCCCAGGGAATGTTCTGCGCCCCAGGGATATGCCCGGCACGCTGCGCGGTCTCCGGCAGGCCCGGCGGAGCCAGGATCTCGCCGTTGAACTCCGCCGGCGAGCGGACGTCCACCAGCACCTCGTCCGGCTTGCCCAATGCCTCCAGCACATCCCGCGCATAGGCGCGCAGGCTCAGGTCAGGCTCCTTGGCGCGATAGTTCGTGGGCGTGTACTTCGGCACCTCAGTGGTCATCGGCCGGCCTTCCAGCTCCCACTTCTTGCGCCCGCCGTTCATCAGGGCGACCTTCTCGTGACCGTACATCTTGGCCAGCCAGTAGGCATACGCGGCAAACCAGTTGTTGTTGTCCCCATAGAAGACGAGCAGGGTATCCGGCGTCACCCCGGCTTCGCTCAGCAGCCGCTCCCAAGCCTCCTTGGAAAGAATGTCGCGCCGAATGCGGTCGCAGAGCTGCGTCGTCCAGTTCCAGCCGATCGCGCCCGGGATATGCCCTTGCTCATAGGCGGTGGTGTCAACGTCTACCTCGATCAGACGCACATTCGGGTCGTTCAGGTGCTGGGCGACCCATTCCGTGGAAACAAGCGCTGCCGGGTTGGCGTACTGTTGCGTGGTAGCCATGAGATCCTCCTTCCTGTCCCCTCGGACACTCATAGTCTTGCGAGCTTCCCCCTCTGCTAGGGGTGGACCGACTCGAGCGCTCTATCCCAGCGCCACCCGAGCCCTCACGCCCTCCTGGGACGATCGCCGGTCATGGCACAGTGGTGGCTCCGGCGCGGCTGTGTCGGAGCGCATTAGAACACCCAATCGCGCACCTCACCGTCATCGAAGCAGCTCCCCGACCCGCCGCGCATGGCGAAGAAGTTCCGGCTAAATGGCGGCGTCACAAGATAGTTCAGCCAGTGCTGGCGCTCGGCCGGGGGAAGCCGCTGCGCCAGGTCGGCCACTGCGGCGTGGATCAGCCGGTCATTGTCGGCAATGCCAAAGTCCAGCGTCCACCCCGCCGGAGCGATCAGCCGGCCTGCGGTGTTGGTGCGGATGATGCGATAACCCCGCTGCTCGCGGTAGCGATCCAGCACGTGCCGATCGAACCAGACCTGGGCCAGGCCGTAGTCCCCGCCAAGCACGCGGCGATAGAGCATGGTCCGCTGCGGCTCGGCCGGCCGGGGCGCGGCGGCCGGCACCTCGCCGGAGCTGCGATCCCCCACGATACCTCACCTCCTCGTGCTCTCCGGCCGCTCGGCGCTGCCACACCGGCGGCACCGCTATTATCGAGTTTTTCTATCCAATTTGTCAACGACACTCGTACGCCGCAGCGGAACCGGTGGGCCAATATATAGTAATATCTATATTCTGTTGTGCCAAACGATCGGCGCAACAGAAGAGCCGGCCCGTACCCGCGATGCCGGCAGGACGTTGCGGTACAGACGATATAGGGCTAAGATACCTGGGGACAGGTGCTGGAAGGCAGGATGCCGCGGCCTATGCGTGAGCGCGTACACCCGCTGCTGGCGGCTGAGTATGACAATATGCTGCACTGCGTGCGGTGCGGCCTATGCCTCTCGGTCTGCCCGACCTATCAGGAGACCTTCGACGAGGAGGAGTCCCCGCGCGGCCGCATCGCTATGGCACGGGCGCTCACTGAGGGACACATCGGCGTTACGCCAGACCTCCTGCGGCATCTCGATAGCTGCCTGCTCTGCGATGCCTGTACGGCTATCTGTCCTGCCGGCGTTCAGATGGAGGAGCTCGGGGTTGCCCTGCGGACGGTGCTCGAGGAGAGCCGCCCCCACTCGCGTCGTGAGCGGGTGCTCCGTCATCTGGTGCTGCGCCGGCTCTTCCCGCACATGGGCCTCTTTCGCGTCCTGGTACGCGCTCTCTGGCTCTACCAGAAGTCGGGGCTCCAACGCGCCCTGCGGGCGAGCGGCCTGCTCCGCCTGCTCCGCCTCGCCGAGGTGGAAGCGCTCCTGCCGCCGGTGGACAGTCGCTTCCTGGTGCCGCGCGGCCAGGTCTGGGGACCGCGCGCGGCGACGCTCCCCTCGCAGAGAAGTGGCGATCAGGCTCCCCGGCAGGCTGCTCTCTTCGCCGGCTGTGTGATGAGCACAGCACTAGCGGAGATCGACCGCGCCACGGTGCGCGTGCTCCAGGCGAACGGTTTCACGGTGCACGTGCCGGCCGGACAGGGCTGCTGCGGCGCGCTCAACGCTCACCTGGGCGATCGCGAGGGCGCGCGCCTGCTGGCTCGCCGCACTATTGCGGCGTTCGAACAGACGCCTGAGATGCCGGTCGTGGTGAACTCGGCCGGCTGCGGGGCAATGCTGAAGCACTATCCCCACCTACTCGCCAATGATCCGGCGTATGCAGCGCGGGCCCAGCGCTTCGCCGCGCGGGTGCGGGACATCTCAGAGCTCCTGTACGATCTGCTCCGCGAGGGGCAGCTAAACACGGCGATGGGACCGGTCGGCCTGGTGGCGACGTATCAGGCACCCTGCCACCTGGCTCATGCGCAGCGGCTGCGCGCTGAGCCGCTCGCCCTGCTCCGCCGCGTGCCGGACCTGGAGCTGCGCCCGCTGCCCGAGGCTGACCTGTGCTGCGGCAGCGCCGGGGTGTACAACCTCACCCAGCCGGACATGGCCGCCCGACTGCTCAAACGCAAGCTCGACCAGATCGAGGCAACGGGGGCTGAGGCCGTCATCTCCGCCAATCCCGGCTGCATCATGCAGATCGCTGCCGGGCTCCGGCAGCGCGCCGCTGCACAGGGGCGTGCACCGCTGCGCGTGCTGCATCTGGTCGAGGTGTTGGATCAGGCCTACTGCAATGCTTCGCAGGAGAACGCCTCGCCATGCTGAGCCAGGCACTGCGCGATGAGCTCGCCGCCATCGTTGGCCGCGCCAACGTGCATGATGGTCCCGCCCAGCTCATCGCCTATTCCTACGACGGGACCTTCCAGCAACACCTGCCGGATGTGGCCGTCTCGCCTACCACAACCGATCAGGTCGCCGCGATCCTGCGCCTGGCGTACCGTGAGGGCCTGCCGGTCGTGCCGCGGGGCGGCGCCTCCAGCCTGGCCGGCGGCACGATTCCCGAGACCGGCGGCATCGTGCTGAACCTGGCGCGCATGAATCGCATCTTGGAGATCGACCGCGCCAACTCCTGCGCGGTAGTCGAGGCCGGCGTGGTCACGGCCCGCCTGCAGGCAGCCGCCGAGGCTGAGGGCCTCTTCTACCCGCCGGATCCATCCAGCTTGAACCAGTCCACCCTGGGCGGGAATGTGGCCTGCAACGCCGGCGGACCGCGCTGTCTCAAGTACGGCGTGACCAAGGACTACGTCCTGGGCATGACGGTGGTCCTGGCCGATGGGCGCATCCTGCGTCTGGGTGGTAAGCTGATCAAGAACGTCACCGGCTACCAGCTCGCCCAGCTCTTCGTCGGCTCCGAGGGCACGCTCGGCGTCATCACCGAGCCCATCCTGCGGCTGATCCCCCTGCCGCGCCATCGCGCCACCGCCGTTGCCGTCTTCCGCTCCCTGGATGATGCGGGCGTGGCCGTGACCGCGGTGATGCAGGCCGGGGTCTTGCCGGTGGCGCTCGAGCTGATGGACAATCTCTGTATCAACCTGGTGGAGGATTACCTCCATGCGGGCCTGCCACGGGAGGCCGAGGCGCTGCTCCTGCTTGAGCAGGACGGCAATGATCCGGCTGCGGTGCGCGGCGAGGTCGAGGTGATGGCCGGCATCTGCCGTGCTCATGGCGCCGTGGAGGTGCGGCTGGCGCAGGACGAGCAGCAGCGCGCCGAGCTCTGGGCTGTCCGGCGGGCCGTGTCCCCAGCGCTCGGCCGTGCGGCCAGGAACAAGCTGGGCGAGGACATCGCCGTGCCGCGCAGCCAGATCCCGGCCATGGTCCGGCGCATCCAGGAGATCGGCCGGCAGTTCGGCCTGACTATACCAGTGTTTGGGCACGCCGGCGATGGCAACGTGCATCCAAACATCCTGTTCGACCGTACCCGTCCCGGCGAGCTGGAGCGGGTCGAGCAGGCCGCCGCGGCGATCTTCCGCGCCGCCCTGGAACTCGGCGGCACGCTTTCAGGCGAGCACGGCATCGGCACGCTCAAGCGGGAGTTCCTGCTCGAGGCGCTGGGTCCCGAGGTGGTCGCAGTGATGCGGGCGATCAAGCAGGCCCTCGATCCGAAGGGTATCCTGAACCCGGGAAAGGTCTTCCCGTTGCGGGCCGGGGAGACCGGGCGGGCGCAGCCCGGCTTCCTGCTGGCGCTGCCGGCGCTGGCTGGCCTGGGACCGGAGTGACTTTCCCGCATGCCCTGCTGCCCGGTCCGGTTCCAACGCGGGCAGCAGATGATCGTATAGTGAAACGATGCGACGGGACAAGCTCTCGATAGGCATAGCCGGTGCAGCAACGGTCGGGCTGGCCGGTGCGGCAGCGTTCCTCTACGCGCACCTGATCGAGCCGCAGCGGCTAGTGGTGCGCCGCCTCTCGGTGGCGGTGCCGCACCTGCCGCCCGCCTTCACCGGCTATACCATCCTGCACTTGAGCGACCTGCACGTCTATGACCGCCACGGGACGGACCGCCGCGTGGAACGGCACCTGCGCCTCTGCACAGAGCTGGCTGCTCGCGAAGCGGTAGATCTGGTGGCAGTGACCGGGGACCTGGTCGAGCGAACGCCCTTCGCCGCACCGCTGGGCCACTGGCTGAGCGCCATCCCGGCGCGAGATGGTGTCTACGCGGTGCTGGGCAACCACGACCACGGCTGTGGTTACGACCCGGCAACGCAGGAATGGGAGCCCTCTTCCTTGGCCTTGCGGCTGGCTGAGCGGCTGTGTCCGTACTTCTTCCCGCCCGGCCGCCCCAACGATGTGCCGGCCATTGTAGCAGCTCTGGAGCAGGCCGGCGTGCACATGCTGCTTAACCGCGCCGTTGCCCTGGAGCGCAAGGGACAGCGGCTCTGGCTCGCCGGGGTAGATGACCCGTATCAGCGCCGGCACTCGCTCACCGACGCGCTCCGAGATGTGCCGCCCGACGAGCCCTGCGTGCTGCTGGCACATGCGCCGGACATCCTGCCCGACCTGGATACCTCCAGGCCGCTCCTCGTGCTGATGGGCCATACCCATGGCGGCCAGGTACGCCTGCCGTTTATCGGCGCCGTCACCACCCGCACGCGGGTGCCCTTGCCCGATGCCTGTGGCCTGCATCGTCTGGGCCAGACGTACATCTATATCACCTGCGGGATGGGCGGGGCGACCCCGTTGCGCTTCCTGTGCCCGCCCGAGGTAACGCTCATCCGTCTAGTGCCCGCCGGAACACAGGACCCTCCCCCCGCCCTGCACGGAGTACCGGAGCATGCCGGCAGGACGGACCGCTACCGGGCTGGAGGATAAGCGTCGATGCCCGACTTTCGCATTGCCGTTGTCCCCGGCGACAACATCGGGCCTGAGGTGACGGCCGAGGCGCTCAAGGTGATGCAGGCTGCTGCCGAGCAGGTCGGGCTTGTGCTCGCCTTCACCACCTTCCCCTGGGGCACACAGCATTACCTGGACACTGGTGCCGTCATGCCGGAGGATGGTCCAGACCTGCTGCGACGGTTCGATGCGATCTACCTGGGCGCGCTCGGCGACCCGGCGCGGGTGCCCGACCGCGTGCTCTCGTGGGGGTTCACCCAGCAGATCCGCAAACGCTTCCGGCAGTATGTCAACGTGCGCCCGGCGAGGCTCTGGCCGGGCGTGCGCTCGCCGCTGGCCGAGCCCGGCGAGATCGACCTGGTGGTGGTGCGCGAGAACGCCGAAGGCGAGTACACCCATATCGGCGGCACGCTCTATGCCGAGCAGGATGACGAGCTGGCCGTACAAACGAGTATCTATACCCGGCGCGGCATCACCCGCGTGATGCGCTATGCCTTCGCGCTCGCCCGCCGACGCCGTCGGCACGTCACCTCGGTCACCAAAGCCAATGCCCTCCCCTTCGGCATGGTGCTGTGGGACCGCATCTTTACCGAGGTGGCCGCGGAGTTCCCCGATGTGCAGACAAAGCGGATGAACGTGGATGCCATGAGCATGCTCCTGATCCAGCGGCCGCAGGAGCTCGACGTGATCGTGGCAAGCAACATGTTCGGGGATATTCTCTCCGATGAGGCCGCGGCCGTGACCGGCAGCATTGGCCTGGCGCCGAGCGGCAACATCAACCCCGAGCGGGAGTTCCCCAGCATGTTCGAGCCGATCCACGGCTCGGCGCCTGACATCGCCGGCAAGGGCATCGCCAACCCTCTCGGGGCCATCCTGGCCGGGGCGATGCTGCTGCGCTTCGTGGGCGGCGGCGAAGTGGCTGTTCTGGAACACTCAGGGGCGCCGGGCCCTCTTGAAAACCCACAGACGCGGGCCCGCCGCGCCGCCGATCTCATTGAAGCAGCCGTGGCCGCAGTGCTCCGCCGGGGCGAAGTGCGCACGCCGGACCTGGGCGGCCGGAGCAGCACGGTCCAGGTCGGCGACGCCGTGTGCGCCGCGCTCGGCTGGTGACCCTGGGGAACGCCTGCTCCCGACCCTCTCCTCTAGCTAGCTTGGAATCTTACCGGAGGGGTTGCCATACCCACGGTGGGAAGCCCCCTCCCCTGACCCCTCCCCGTGTCGGGGGAGGGGTCCCCAAGGAGCAGAACTGTGTATAAGCATATCCGCCCTCTTGAGGAGGTCGACACCCCAGACCTCGTTGCGCTGATGAACGCCGTCTATCCCGACCAGCCGGTAACGCAGGAGGAACTGCGGCACTCCGAACGCACCTGGGACTACAGCCGGTATACACGGCTTTGGTTTGTCGCTGAAGACGAGGCGGGGCGCCTGCTCGGCTGGGGTGAGCTCAGACACTCGCCGTGGGCATTTCACCCGCATCGCTACAGCATGCGGCTGGGAGTGGCCCCGCAGTTTCGCCGCAGGGGCATCGGCACGGCCCTGTATGAACGGCTGCTCGCCGAGCTGCGTCGGCGCGACGCCGAGCTGGTGCGCTGCACCGTACAAGAATCGAGGCAGGAGGGCGTCGCTTTCCTGCTCAAGCGGGGCTTCCGAGAGGTAGACCGCACCTGGGAGTCACGGCTGGACGTGCGCAGCTTCGACTTCGCCCCCTTCGCCGAGGCATATGCGCGCGTCGCAGCGCAAGGGATCACCATCACCACGCTTGCCGCCGAGCTTGTGCGCGATCCCGCTGCGCTGCGCCGGGTGTACGACCTCGACTGCGCCTGCGGCCTGGACGCACCGTCGCTCGACCCGCCCACCTTCCGCCCGTTCGAGCTGTGGGCGCAAGACGAGATCGAGAAGCCGGGGGCGCTTCCTGAGGCGTGGTTCCTGGCGAAGGACGGCAACCAGTTTGTGGGGATTAGCTCGCTGCAGCGCGCGCCTGCCTTGCCCGAGGTGCTATGGGTTAATTTCACCGGCGTGCGGCGCGAGTGCCGCGGCCGGGGCATCGCCATGGCGCTCAAGCTGGAGAGCATCCGGTACGCCAGAGCGCACGGGTACCGCGAGATTCGCACGGAGAACAACGCCCGGAACCGGTCGATGCTCCGCATCAACGAGGCGCTTGGCTTCAGGAAACAGCCGGCCTGGGTAACCTTCGAGAAGACGCTTGCACTGTAAGCCTGCTGTCGGAAGAGGGGTGTAAGGTCATCGATGGCTTCCATGCCGCACATCGTCCTGTCGTACATCCAGGCAGAGCAGCTCCTCCAGGCCCACCGGGAGGGCAAGCCCTCGGCCGTCATCTCGCTGGACCTGGGCCTGACCACCAGCGAGGTCACGCTCGAGCCCGAGGGCGTGCGTCTGCCCGATGGCCACCTGCTGCGCTGGGAGGATGTTGCGATTATCAGGGAGTCCGAGCGGAGCTGCTTCGCCGTCGAAGAGGGGAGGCCGCGCAAAATCCAGATGTTTTCCGAGCACACCAACCGGTTTTACAGCCTGATGCCGACCACCGGAGCACCAACGCTGCTCGTGTCCGGCTTTCCCATGCATCGTATCAAAGGGGTCGACCCGTACCAGGACACCCTCCTGAAGCTCAAGACGATCGCTCCGGTGGTGGGACAGGTGCTCGACACAGCGACCGGACTGGGGTACACCGCCATCGAGGCCGCGAAGACCGCCGAGCACGTCATTACCATCGAGCTTGACCCGGTCGTGCTGGAGATGGCGCGGCAGAACCCTTGGTCACGGGCACTGTTCAACAATCCCCGCATCACCCAGATCATCGGGGATAGCTTTGAAGAAGTGCAGCGCTTCGACGATGCCATGTTCGATCGCATCATCCATGATCCGCCGACGATCAGCCTGGCAGGGGAGCTCTATTCGCTGGAGTTTTACCGCCGGTTGTTTCGGGTGCTGAAGCCGGGTGGCCGTCTGTTCCACTACATCGGCGACTTAGAGAGTCCCTCCGGCCACACGGTGGCACGAGGAGTGGTCCGCCGGCTCGAGGAGGCGGGCTTCCAGCGGATTCTCCGGCGGCCGGAGGCGTTCGGACTGGTGGCGTACAAAGAGCGTCGCTGACGCCAGAAGAGGGAGGCTGTCAACGGATTGGGAGCGTGGGTGAGAGGGGGTGGCGTGAGGCGGTCGAACAGAAAAAAATAGTGGGCCCAGCAGGATTCGAACCCGCGACCCACTCCTTATGAGGGAGCTGCTCTGCCACTGAGCTATGGGCCCGAAGGCATACCACGCCTTCTGCACATGCGGCGGCCGACCACCGGCACCCGGTAGTATATCATACTGAACGGTTGGACCAGATTGCTAACCTGATCTGGCGACCACCAGACGTATCTAGCAGGGACCAGGAGATGCGTTCCCGCCGCCGGCGCATGCGCCGTCGCGAGTTTGAGGAGTTGGTGCTCCAGGCCCTCGCAGGGCTTCCGTCCGACATCCGGCGCCTGATCGACAACGTCGAGATCGTGGTCGAGCGTGAGCCGACCGTCGAGCAGCTTGAGGCTGCCGGCATCGATCCAGACTCGGACGAGACACTCTTCGGGCTCTATGAAGGTGTCCCGCTCACCGAGCGGGGCGTTGACTACGGACTTGTCCTGCCCGACCGCATCACGATCTTCCAGGGGCCGCTGGAAGAGTTTTGTGAATCGCGCGAGGAGATAATACGCGAGGTACGTACCACCGTCGTACACGAACTGGCGCACCACTTCGGCATCAGCGACGAGCGGCTGCGCGAGCTCGGCTACGAGTGAGACCGCACGGTCTCTCTGCGCCGCATGCCGGCGCGTGCAGTGTAAGGGCAGGCTCGGGTCCTGCCCAGATATCCGGCGCCTGCCTGTTCCCCCACTCTGGGCAAGCACTCATTCTGCCGGCCTGCCACATTGTAGAGCAGACACAAGGGGCTGTCCTTATGTGCCTCGGGCCTTGCGCCGCAGCTCGTAGAGCTTGGTGATCGCCTCGAGGGGGGTCATTGCGTCTACGTCGAGTGCAGCCAGCTCATCGACCAGGGGATGGGACGGTGCGAAGAGCGGGAGCATGGCGTAGCCGGGGGCCTCAGCGCGCGTGCGCCGTTCGCGCAGGCGACGCGCCGAGATCAGACCATCACCACGCTCAAGCTCGCTCAGTAGCTCCTGCGCCCGACGCACCACCGCCCTGGGCAGGCCGGCCAGGCGCGCCACATGGATGCCGTAGCTCCGGTCGGCGCCGCCCGGCACGACCTTGTGCAGGAACACCACTCGGTCCCCTTCCTCCAGCACGTCCACGCGAAAATTCTTCACCCGTGGCAGCAGCTTCTCCAGCTCGGTCAGCTCGTGGTAGTGCGTGGCGAAGAGCGTTTTGCAGCCCAGGTGTGGCGCATTGTGCAGGTGCTCGACTACGGCACGGGCAATGGCCATGCCGTCGTAGGTGCTGGTGCCGCGGCCGACTTCATCAAGCACCACCAGCGAGCGGGGCGTGGCGTTGGCCAGGATGTTCGCCGTCTCCTGCATCTCGACGAGGAACGTGCTCGCCCCGGCGGCCAGGTCATCCTGGGCGCCGATGCGGGTGAAGATGTGGTCGACCAGGCCAATGTGCGCCGCATCGGCCGGCACAAAGCTGCCGATCTGGGCCATCAGCACGATTACCGCTACCATGCGGCAGAAAGTTGACTTCCCCGACATGTTCGGCCCAGTGAGGATCAGCACCTGCGCATCGCGGTTAGAGAGATAGCAGTCGTTGGGCACGAAGCGCTCGCCCTCGAGGGTGAGCTCGACCACCGGATGACGCCCGGCAGTGACGCTGATGGTGTCGCCCTCGTCGAGTTCCGGCCGCACATAGCGATTGCGGGCGGCGACCTCAGCCAGGCTCGTATAGACATCCAGGTGGGCGACGGCCGCTGCAGTGGCAAGCATGGCCGGAGCGTGCTCGGCCACCTCCGCGCGCACGCGGTGGTAAATCTCCCGCTCTAAGGCTGCCTGGCGCTCCTGGGCAGAGAGCACGATCGCCTCGTACTCCTTCATCTCCTGCGTGATGAAGCGCTCGGCGCCCACCAGCGTCTGCTTCCGCACGTAGCCCCAGCGCCGCTCTAAGTATTCTTCGACGGTTTGTGGCATGGCGCCGCGGAAGCCGTCCAGCCGGGCCCGCTGCTCCTCGTTCAAGGGCGCGTTCAAAGCCGCCCGCGAGACCTCGAGGTAATAGCCGAAGACCTTGTTATAGCCGACCTTCAGCCCGCGCACGCCCGTACGCTCGCGCTCAGTGGCCTCCAGGCCGGCGATGTACTCCCGTGCCTGACGGGCAGATTCCACGAGGGCATCCAGCTCCGGGGCGAAGCCCGGCCGGATAATCCCCGTGGCGTACTCCACTGCGCGCGCCGTTTTCGCCGCGGCGGCGACCTCCTCAGTGCCATCAAGCAGAGTCCCCGCGCGAGGGCGCCGCGCAGAGCCTTTGGCGTGCGTCCTCGGCGCGAGCTGAGGATCATAGTAGCTGTTGGTGAGCCGTGCCGGGGCATCGTCGGCGATAGCGCGGCCGATCAGGTCACAGACGGCCTCGCAGGGGTCCAGCGCGCGCGCCAGCCGGACGAGTTCCTCACAGCGAGCATCTCGGAGCAGATCACGCAGGCCGGCCACAGCGAGGAGTGAAGCGCGGAGCTGGAGCAGCTCGCGGGGCAGAGCAATGCTTTGGCGCACGCGGCCGGCCAATCGCTCCAGGTCGGCCACCTGTCCGAGTGCCTGCATCAGGCGCTCGCGCCGCAGCGTATCCTGGAGCAGCTCGGCGACCGCGTCCTGGCGGCGGCGCAGCGCGGCGACATCCAGCAATGGCTGAGCCAGCCAGGCGCGCAGCAGCCGACCGCCCATAGGCGTGCGTGTGCGGTCCAGCACCCACAGCAGCGAGCCCTTCACCTGGCCGGTGCGGCTGGACTGGAAGATCTCTAGATTGCGCCGTGTGGCGGCGTCCAGGGTCATGAACCCGCTTGCCGAGTACGTGCGCAGTCCATCCAGCAGCCGCAGCGCCGCCAGGTTCGTCTCCTGGAGATAGGCCACCAGCGCCCCGGCCGCGCTGACGGCCAGCGGCAGCCCGGCGCAGCCGTAGCCCTCTAGCGAGGTCACCTGGAACTGCTCCTTCAGGCGTTCCTCAGCGCGGGCCAGACTGAAGTACTGGGCCGGACGCAGTGTCAGGTGTCGTGCCCCAGCCCCGGGCATCGCCAGCGCCGCACGGACCATTTCCTCCTGGGCTTCCACCGCGAGCACCTCAGCCGGGGCCAGGCGATCGAGCTCCTGGGCCAGCAGCGTGTCAGCACGTTCACCGGTAAGCTCGGTCACAGCGAACTCGCCGGTGGAGACATCAGCGCAGGCGAGCCCCCAGCCGTGCTGCCCGGCGTAGAGCGCGACGAGATAGTTATTCCGTGCTGCTTCCAGTAGCCCCGGCTCGACGACCGTGCCCGGCGTGACCACCCGCACCACATCGCGCTCAACCAACCCGCGGCCCGGCTCACTCAATTGCTCGCAAATGGCGACCTTGTAGCCCTTGGCGATCAGCTTGGCGATGTAGCCTTCGACCGCGTGGTAGGGCACGCCGCACATCGGCGTGCGCTGGCCGGGGCCGAACTCGCGCGAGGTGAGCACGATGTCCAGCTCCCGCGCGGCCAGCTCGGCATCGGCGTCGAACATCTCGTAGAAGTCGCCGAGCCGATAGAACAGGATGGCGTCGGGATAGCGTCGCTTCAGTTGGAGATACTGGCGGCGGGCAGGCGTCTCCATCCCTATCGTCTACCCAGCAAGGTCGCTAGCCTTCGTTCCTATGCCCCAATGCCACGATTACTCATACATCGTCGCTGCCATGAGCATATCACCGATGACCTTCTGGCGGACCATCTTCCCTATACATGACTGGCGCCGCGCTGGAGATTACGCCCGCTTCTTGCTCTCGTACTCATCGACGATACGCTGGAGAGCGGGACGCATCTCGCGCAGCGCCTCGACCACTCCTTTCTCACCCCTATTGACGGCATTCATGGTCGGTGTGATGACATCGTTGGCCATGGGCTGCCACATTGGATGATAGCGGATCGGATCCACCCGCTTGGCGATACGCGTCCCTTCGACAAAGACCTGCCAGCGGCTCTCCGGCAGGTTGCCCCAGTGTCGCCGGGCATACGGTTCAACATCGTCCATGATGGCCGGCTGGCGCTTCTCCGCCTCCGCCAGGCGGCTCTTCTCCAGCAGGAACTGCACGAACTTCCAGCCCTCCGCCGGGTTCTTGGCCTGGCTACCGATGCCGACGATCACCGCCTGAATGTCCGGCGAGGCCGTCTTGCCGCGCGGGAACGGCACGAAGACCCAGTCAATACTGGTGAGCTGTTCGGTATACGGCGGGATAGCGCAGCAGCGCACGGTCACCGCGGCCTTGCCATTCACAAAGGGGTCGCCGCTGCCGAGATTAGCGCCGGGACTACCGGCCATGGTGCGATCGCGCAGCAGCAGGTCGTAGTACTTGGTATAACAGTCGATCATCTCCGGCGAGTCGCAGACGATCTTCTTGAAATCGTCGGTCATCCACTGCGCGTTCCACTGCAGCGGCGGCGTGTTCACAATGTAACCGTAGCTCGCCAGGCCCACCTGTACGAGCTGGCCGCCTTCCTCGCGGGTCAAACGCTTGAGCGCAGCGCGGAAATCGTCCCAGCTCCAGGAGTTCCTCCAGTCGGGCGAGGGAATAGCTACTCCGGCCGCCTGAAACATCCCGCGGTTCAGCAGCATCGCCGGGCCGTCGCCCCCATAGGCAAACGGGAGCGCCGTAAGCTTGCCCTGGTACTTACCTACGAACTCCAGGTGATCCTGGTTGAAACGCTTTGTATCGTACTTATCGCGCCGGACGTACTCTTCGATGGGAGCCAGCGCATTGAGCGCCTCGTTCATCTGGTACGCCGACAGGAAGCCCGAGATCACATCGATGTTCACACCGGACACCAGCGCTGCAGTGAGCTTCTCCATGGCCGGTGCAATGCCGCCTGAAAGTTCGGTCCGCTCGATCTTCCAGTTGGGGTACTGCTGCTGCCACTCGGTGATGAGGGCATCGATGTCCTCCGGCCTGGCCCCGGTGCGGATGCCCCAGCCGATGGTCACGGCTCGCCGCGTATCCGGGCTGCCCGGCTGCTCGCCCTGACGCGCCCCGCCTGCCTGGCAGGCTGCCGCCAGCATTGCGGTAGCACCGGCAGCCAGGCCGGCAAGCATGGCACGCCGCGTGTGCTGGTGTGCTTCAGTGGTGCTGACGATCTGCCTGGTTTCTCTGCTGAGCATCGCCTCTCCTCCTTCTCTTGACGCACCGTTGCTTCCCCGGCCACACGTACCACATCAGTCATGTGTCTTTTGCATAGTCTCTTGTGTGTTCTCACCAGCACTATACGCGTGCGCCGCGAGAAAGACAATGGGCGTGTTCTGCCCAGCTATGGCACAGAAGCCACCAGATAGTGTGGCGAGGCCGAGCTCTCCGCGCGTCACTGGGTCGTGGCGAGGCCAAGGCGAACGGCCAGGAGGGCAGCCTGCGTGCGGTCGCGCAGGCAGGTCTTCGCCAGGATAGTGGATACGTAGTTCTTGACCCTGCCTTCGGTGAGGGAGAGCCGCGCGGCGATCTCGCGGTTCGAGGCACCGGTGCCGAGCAGGCGTAGGATCTCCAACTCGCGTGGAGTGAGCGGTTCGACCAGCGTGCCGGGCTGGGCCGGCGTGAGCGGGAGGCGCCCGCCAGCGCGCAACTGCTGCAGGATCTTGCGCGCGATGCTGGGCTGCAGTGGCGACTCGCCGCGGGCGGCAGCGCGCACCGCTTCGGCCAGGGCCTCTGAGCCGACGTCCTTGAGCAGGTAGCCAGCGGCGCTGGAGCTTAACGCCGCGAACACCAGATCATCATCGTCATAGGTAGTAAGCACGAGTACCTGCACATGCTGCCAGCGCGCGGTAACGCACCGCGTGGCGGTCACACCATCACAGCGCGACATACCTCGGAATAGTTTTGTGGGAAGCCGATCTACGAATAAGCCAAGCGACAGTTACGATCGCAAGGCTTCCCATACAGAGAGGCCGGCATAGCTGAGAGCGAGTTCCTTTACTCCCGTAGAGCACAAGCCGGCGTGCCGGCCAGCCCCAGCTCGGCGGCCAGGCCCTCCAGCCGCTCGACCGTCTCCTCGTCGAGGGGGATGCCTTCGACCAGGCGGCGAGCCTTCAGCTCGGCCTCCAGTTCGCCGGGCAGCAGGATGCGCTCAACCCCCGGGGCCGTGGGACAGGTCTTGAGCTGGGCGATGAGCTGCTCGATGCGTTCCAGGAACGCCTCGTATGGCGTGAAGCGTTCGATCTGGATGGCCTGGAAAAAATGTGCGGAGCCGCGCATGCCCAGGCCGGCGCCGAAGCGGCCGCCCGAAAGCACGCCGCAGAGGATGTCGAGCACCACGGCTAGGCCGTAGCCCTTCGGCCCGCCCACCGGCAGGAGCGAGCCGGCGCGCGCCGCCCGGGGATCGGTGGTGGGCCGGCCCTCTTTATCCAGCGCCCAGCCCAGCGGGATGGACTCCCCCCGCATAGCAGCCACGTCCAGCTTGCCGCCCGCCACCACCGATGTGGCCATGTCCAGCACAATGGGCCAGCCGCGCGGCGTGGGAATAGCATACGCCAGCGGATTATTGCCCACCATGCGCTGCGTGCCGCCCCACGGCGCCATGTTGATGCCGGCGTTGGTCACGGCGAAGCCGATACAGCGCGCCGAAACGGCCATCTCGGCATAGTAAGCCAGAGCGCCGCAGTGGTTGGAGTTGCGCACAGCCACGCTGCCCGTCCCATAGCGCCCGGCCAGCTCGATAGCGAGCTGCATGGCGCGGCATGCCGCCACCTGGCCCATTCCCCGGTCGGCGTCCAGCACGGCCGTCGCATCGCTCTGCGTCACGACCCGTATCTGCGGCCGGGGATTGATGCCGTCTTCTGCTTTGAGCCCGCGCACATAGTTCGGCATGCGCATGGTGCCATGCGAGTGCACGCCGCGCAGGTCGGCCTCGACCAGCGTGGTTGCTACGAGCGCCGCGTCCTCTTCGGGCATGCCACAGGCGGCCAGGATTGCGGTGCAGCAAGCCTGTAATCGCTCAGGACGAACCGTGCAAAAAGCGCCGGGCATAGCCATGAGCCGGTAGCTCCTTTCTCATCTCATCTTGTTGCCTGGTTCACTGCCTTGCTTCCTGAGTAGGGCGGGGAAGCGACCAACGCCGGCGTCGCTGCGCATTGTAACATGAGCCGAGAGGGCGGTCGCTCTTCCTCGGCTGCCGCTGTGGCCGGCGCGCTACAATTAACCCGTGCCACCTGATCGTCTCATCGTACGCGGCGCACGCGTCCACAACCTCAAGAACATCACCCTAGAGATCCCGCGGGACCGGCTTGTCGTCTTCACCGGCGTCTCCGGCTCGGGCAAGTCCAGCCTGGCGTTCGACACGATCTACGCCGAGGGCCGGCGGCGTTACGTCGAGTCGCTCTCAGCCTACGCGCGCCAGTTCCTTGGACCGCTTGCCCGGCCCGACGTGGATAGCATCGACGGCCTCTCGCCGGCCATCGCCGTGGATCAGAAAGGCGTGGGGCGTAACCCGCGCTCGACTGTCGGCACTATTACAGAAATCTACGACTACCTGCGCCTGCTCTATGCCCGTATAGGCAAGCCCTATTGCCCGGACTGCGGGCGCCCGATCGAGCGCTTCACGGTACAGCAGATCGCCGATGCGGTGCTGGCGCTGCCCGACGGGGCACGTCTCCTGGTCCTGGCACCGTTGGTACGCGGTCAAACGGGTGAGTTCCGCGCTCTGCTCGAGCGCATGCGCCGCGCCGGTTTTGTCCGCGTACGTATCGACGGCGTCCAGCATGAGCTCTCCGACGACATCCGGCTCGACGCAGACCGGCCACACACGATCGACCTTGTGGTCGATCGCCTGGTGGTACGCCCGGATCTGGGTAACCGCCTGCCGGACTCGATCGAGACAGCGCTAGCGATGGGCGGCGGCATCGTGCAGATTGAGATCGTGCCGCGTGAGGGTGAGCGGCTGCCGGACCTTCCCGGGTGGGAGCGGGAAGATGGCGCATTGGTGCGGCGGTTCACCGAGCGCTTCGTCTGCCTGTCGTGCGGGGCCAGCCTGGGCGAGATCGAGCCGGCCCTCTTCTCGTTCAACAACCCGCAGGGCGCCTGTCCGGCATGCGACGGCCTGGGGATAACGCTGGAGGCCGCTGAGGAGCTGGTGATCCCCGATCCAAACCGCTCGCTGGCCGAGGGCGCCATCGCACCGTGGGAGCTGCCGATGGGAGACGGCCGGGCTATGCAGCGCACGTCTGATGCCGAAGAAGACGCTGCAGGCGAGGGCGAGGCCACCGAAACGCCTGCGCCGGATGGCTCGTCGGAGCGCAGCGCTGCCGTTGCCCCGGCGCTGGGGTGGCGCTGGGAACTACTGGAGGCGGTGGCGCGCCGGTATGGTTTTTCCGTCACGACACCCATCGCTGCGCTGACCCACGAGCAGCGGGTGAAGCTGCTGTACGGCACCGGCGATGAGACAGTGCGCGTGCGCCACGTCACCCGTGGCGGACGGATCGATGAGTACGACGTGCGCTTTGAGGGGGTGCTGCGCGCCATCGAGCGGGAGTACCGCGAGACCGCCTCTGAGGAGGTGCGTGCTGAGCTCGAGCGCTACCTGGTCACCCGGCCGTGTCCGGCGTGCCGGGGGACGCGGCTCAGACGAGAGGCTCTGGTAGTCAAGCTTGGAGGACGCTCGATCGCTGAAGTGGCAGCGCTTCCCATTGCTGAGGTGCGCCGCTTCCTAACCGGCCTAGAATTGACTGAGCGAGAGCGGGCCATCGCCGCGCGAGCACTCCAGGAGATCGACGCGCGGCTGGGCTTCCTGCTTGACGTGGGCCTGCCGTATCTTACCCTCGACCGCCCGGCGGCGACCCTCTCCGGTGGCGAGGCGCAGCGCATCCGCCTGGCCACGCAGGTCGGTTCGGGGCTGGCCGGCGTGCTCTACGTCCTAGACGAGCCCTCGATCGGCCTGCACCAGCGCGATAACCGGCGGCTGATCAACACGTTGCTGCGCCTGCGCGACCTGGGCAATACGGTCATCGTGGTCGAGCACGACGAAGAGACCATCCGCGCCGCCGACCACATCGTGGATATTGGCCCGGGCCCCGGCGAGCACGGTGGGCGGATCGTGGTCCAGGGCGCACTGGATGACATCCTCCGACACGAGACCTCGCTTACTGGACAATATCTCTCCGGCATTCGGCGTATTCCGGTTCCAGCAAAACGTCGGCGCGGCACCGGCCATTTCCTGATTATCGAAGGCGCCCGCGCGCATAACCTGAAGAACATCACGGTGCGCATCCCGCTGGGCTGCTTCGTCGCCGTGACCGGCGTGTCGGGCTCAGGCAAGTCCACGCTGGTGCGAGACATCCTCTACGCGCGCCTGGCCCAGCACTTCTATGGAGCCAAGACCCAGCCGGGCGCGCACGATGCGCTCCGCGGGCTGGAGCACATCGACAAGGTCGTTGACGTGGACCAGAGCCCCATTGGTCGCACGCCGCGCTCCAACCCAGCCACGTACTGTGGCATCTTCGGGCCGATCCGCCAGCTCTTCGCCAGCGTGCCTGAGGCGCGCATCCGTGGCTACCAGCCCTCGCGTTTTTCTTTTAACGTAAAGGGTGGCCGCTGTGAGGCGTGCGGCGGCGCAGGCGTGCTCCAGATCGAGATGCAGTTCTTGCCCGACGTCTACGTCACCTGCGATGCGTGCAAGGGCAGGCGCTATAACCGCGAAGCGCTGGAGATTACGTACAAGGGCAAGAACATTGCGGAAGTGCTGGACATGACCGTCGAGGAGGCGCTGGTCTTCTTCGACGCAATTCCGGCGATCAAACACCGGCTGGAGACCCTGTACGACGTCGGCCTGGGCTACCTGCGCCTGGGCCAGCCGGCCACCACGCTCTCCGGCGGCGAGGCCCAACGGGTGAAGCTGGCCGCCGAGCTGGCTCGCCGCGCCACCGGGCGCACACTCTACCTGTTAGACGAGCCCACCACAGGTTTGCACTTCGCCGACGTGGAGAAGCTGCTCCAGGTGCTCCAGCGTCTGGTCGATACCGGGAATACCGTCGTCGTGATCGAGCATAACCTGGACGTGATCAAGTGCGCCGACTGGATCATTGACCTTGGGCCTGAAGGCGGCGAGGACGGCGGCTATGTCGTGGCTGAGGGCACGCCGGAAGAGGTCGCAGCGAACCCGCGCTCATATACTGGACAGTACCTGCGGGCCAAACTGGCTGCTTGAGGTCGCTTTACGAGCAGCTATGCGAAGATACGCGCTGCTGATGCCTTGGTGCTGGGTGAAAGGTAGCTAGGGTAGAGAGTATGGTAAGGCATGTGGGCTTTCACATGCGCCGGGTAATCCTTTACCCAAGCGAGGATGGCTGGTGGATCGCAGAGGTCCCAAGCCTGCCGGGTTGCATCAGCCAGGGCAGGACAAAGGAAGAAGCCTTGGCAGCCATATGATCCTCCGGCGTGATGACCCGTTTGCCCAGGTTACCGTCCCAGACCACGACGAACTTGATCGCGGTACATTACGGGCTATCTTGCGACAGGCCGGCCTCGTTGTAGACGAATTTCAACGACTTTTATGACTGGTTACCCAGCGCCCGGCGCAGGAGCTCCAGCCAGGCAGGGTCGCCGCTCAGGCGCACCGGGCAGCGCACCCGCGGCGCGAAGTACAGCGGCTCGAAGTAGGCGAGCGTCCTGAACACCTGCTCCCGCCGTTCCGGATACAGGCGCAGGTAATCATTGAACTCCTCCAAAGGATAGGCTGTAGCCCGGGGCAGCGCCTCCTCTAACCGGTAGAACAGCGCCGGCGCGGCCGACACGCCGGCCAGCCGGTCGCTGCGAAAGGCGGCAGCCATCAGAGCCAGGTCATTGCCGGTAAGTGTTATCTGAGAGACATCAATCTCGGGCCGTGAGCAGACAAAATCCACGGCGCGACAGCAGTCGGCCACCACACCCCGCCAGACGTACTCCTGCGGATCTTCGATGCCATCGGTGAGCATACCGGGGAAGGCGGCTGCGTATGGTTTATCGCTGTGACGCTGCCCGCGGTAGCATAAGGCCAGTCGCGCCGTGTTCCCGCCATCCCAATGGCCGGTGGGGCTGCCGGCCGGCACGGTCACTACCGACTGGTAGCCGCCGATCTGCACGCGCACCGGAAACGGCCCCTGACCGACCGGCACGGCATAGTAGGCGAACAGGCGATACGGCCCGATGCTGGTGAAGCGCACGTTATAGATCGTCACCTCAGGCGAGGAGCGCAGCTGATTGAGCTCGAGCTCAGCCGCTACCGGCAGGCGATCCAGCTCCTGCATCGTGCGCTCCCAGTAGGCGTCGAAGTCGGCAGGTTTCTGCATTGTGTCGCCTCCCCCGGCATAGTCTTGCTAGTCCTAGTAGTTTTGACAGGAGTACCTCACTTCTCTCAGCTTGACGGACTACCGATGTAGCGAGCGATCCACTCAATGATCAGGGGCTCGTGCTGGGCAGCACCAGCGCTGTGTCCTTCCTCGGGGTAGACTTTGAGCTCTTTGATCGAGGCGCCGATGGCTTTAAAGACCGCGTAGCCGGTCTCCGGTGGGCAGATCGTGTCCTTGCCGCCGATGTTCACCAGCGTAGGGCAGGTGATGCGCGGCGCCAGGTTGATGCCGTCGAAGTAGTCTACTGTGGCGAGCACCTGCTCGCGCCGTTCGGGGTAGAGCCGCAGGTAGTCGTTGATCTCTTCATATGGATAGGTATGCGTGAGCTGGATCGCATCGCGGATGCCACAGAGGTAGGGCGCGCCGGGGCAGGCGGCCTTAATCTCCCGGCGCATCGACGCCACCACAATCGAAAGCCCACCGCCCTGGCTCGACCCGGTCACCGCAATGCGCTCAGGATCCACCTCGGGCCGGCTGAGCAGGAAGTCCACGGCCCGGCACGCGTCGATGTACAGGCCGCGATACGAGTAGGTGTAGCGGTCAACGATGTTATACGTGAGCAGGCCGGGATAGCCGGGGTTGAACTGCGCGTTCGAGCGCAGCTTCCCGCGTACGGCTACGACGCAGCAAGCGTAGCCGCGCGCCGCCCACTCACGGCCTTTCTGCAGCGGCGGCTCGCTGATATATCCCGGCAGATAGATTACCGCCGGGTGCGGACCGGGCCGCCTGGGCACGCAGTACCACGTGGCGATGCGCACGCGGTTCAGGCTGGTATAGCTGCCCTCATAGGTTGCTACATGCTCATTTGAGCGCAGCGGCACCGGCTCGACCCTGGGCTCCAGCGGGATACGTGAGGCTTCGTCCCACACCTCCTGCCAGAAGGCGTCGAAGTCGGGCGGCCTGGTCACGCTGGTGCCGTACTGCTCAGGCGGCGTGCGCGGGCGCTCCATACCTGTGTCCCTCCATCGCTCGGTCATACGGCAGGGCTGTTATGCGGTATACCGCGCCAAACGTTCAGGCGCGCGGCAAAGGGCTTTCGCTCCTGGCCGGGCGCAAGCGTAGCATGGGAGCACGCCCGGTGCAAGCAGAGCACGCGTCGCGCTTGGGAGCGGCGCGGGGAAAGAATACATGAACGCGGAGCCGGGCGGATCACGCCTGTCCATGGAGGAGATACCGGATGGCAGAGCTAGAAGACTATGGCATTAACCGGGCGACGCTCCAGCGCATGTATGAAGAATGGCGCGCCGGTAAGAGCAAGAGTCACCTTGAGCAGAAATATCTGGGCAAATCAGAGAGCCACGGGAAGCTGTTCAGCAGCCTGGTGCGGCGCTTCCTCGGTTACGAGACCGAGCGGCGGCACCGCATGGCCGATGAACTCCAGCGCCTGCGCAACGAGAACACACGTCTGCGCGCCCTGCTGCGCTCCCATGGCATCGATCCGGATGCCCGGCCGGTGAGCACGCTACACCCCACCTAACACACATGCTATCCGAGCAGCGGTCCGTAGACCGTATGCTGGACGCTGTGCGGCAGTGCGGTAGTGTCGAAGACAATCGCATGGAGCGCCTCTCCCCGGCCGGGGTTGATGCACAGCGTCCGGCCGCGCCACTCAGCCCAGCGACCGCTCACCGCCGGTGATTCGTGGATATGGCCATGCAGGGCCAGGAGCGGCTGCTCTCGTGCGATCCAGGCCGCTAACGCGCGGCTCCCGGCGTGCCTGCCGTCTCGGGCAACGTCGAGAGCGCCGCCGTACGGTGGGGAGTGGATCACTGCGATGATTGCCTCAGGCAGGTGCGTCAGACCGGTGAGATCGTCCTCGATGCTCGGCAGATGGTTCAGGGCATCGGGCGCAAGCGGATACACCGTGCCGTCGAGCGTGCATCCGACACTGCCGTCGCGCAGCGTCACTCGGTCGGTGGCACGGTCGCGGCGCTCCCAGAACTTCCGGCGAAAGGGCGTCGTCGGCACGTAGGGGTAGCCGATGGCAAAGAGGCCGTGCTCGAGCTGCACCGGCTCGGCTCTCAGAAGCCGCAGCCGTCCGGCGCGCGCCAGCGCCTGCATCGCTGCATATGCCGGCGGCCAGTCAACGTTGCCGGGGATGGCGTAGACCGGCACATCCACGCGCCTCAGCCATTCGCTCAGGAACGTGGTGACGAACTGCACCTGCACGGCCGGCTCCCAGGTGTGGCCGCAGAGGTCGCCACCCAGGATGAGCGCGCCGACCTTTTCCCGCCACGCCAGCGCCGCTAATTGCTCGTACTGCGCCACATCGCTGTGAAGGTCTGCCGCATAGCCCACCCGCACGCCCGTCGCCGCCTCCGAAGTGTGCTTACCCCAAGACTGCTTATCCAAGGGGCATGGCCGGCCCAGGATGATCAGAGACCGGAGGCATACTCCCCCGGGCTCTGGATCGGTATGAGAAAGAGAGAAGCAAGGGTTCAAGAGATAGACGGCGTTAGCGCACGATCACAAACGGATTGGTAGGCGGGTGCTTGCCCTCAGCACCCAGGTAGGTGCTGTCAGTGCCGATCTGCTCGCCGTTCCGTTCGAGATCGAAGCGTAGCCACTTGTACGTATGCACACGGTAGACCAGCAGGTGGCCGTCGTCCAGCACAGCTACACTGTCTCTCGTCTCCAGGCGCACCACATCAACGTCCTCGAACACGCCGTCCGTGCGCAGGCGAGCGACGTACAGGCCGCCCTCCTCGGTATCATGGGTGCGCAGGTGCATCCCACTCTCATTATGCCAGATGAAATAGCCGGTCGGGCTCTCGCCAGACAGCATTGGCTCGCCGGCAGCGGTGAAACGCGCCTCAGTGTCTATGCCGCCCAGATCCTCCCGCGCGGCCGTGAGCTCGACCGTGCCGTGCGGGCCGGGGCACCGCGGCGCGTCATCGAGGTGCTGGCTCTGCGTCTAGCCTGGTCCACCGACCGTATCGTGGACCAGGCGCTAGAGCTGCACGACCGAGGCACTGCGCAGCCGGCCACGCGGACGCTGACCCTCGTGCGTGCGATGCAGCGTGAGCTGGATCGCCTGGAGGGGCAGGCGCAGCCGGAGGTCCGACCGGTGCTGCAGCGCCTGCGGAGCTTTCTCGAGGGGCAGGAGCGGCGGCTGGTAAACGCGCTGGCGGTGGAATAGCGCCGTCAACGGATGAGGAGCACGATATAGATAGGGCGGCCGGTTGACGGCTCACCTACGGTGGGGGCACAAGCTCGCCCATGTGGCTGACATCATAGCCACCCAGCGCCTCAACGGCCCGGCGATACTCTGCACTGCGCAGCGTCTCCAGCAGCGGACGCAGTAACTCACCCTCGTAGTCGCGACGCAGCATGACCAGATCGTAGCGCTCGGCAGCGACCGGCACGAAATCCAGGCCCAGCGCTCGCGCGGCAGCGAGGATGCCCAGCCCGACATCGGCGTTGCCGCTTGCTACCGCGGCAGCCACCGCGAGGTGCGTGTACTCTTCGTGCTCGTAGCCCTGTATCTGGGCCGGATCGATGCCCAGGCGGCGCAGGTGGTAGTCCAGCAGCACGCGAGTGCCCGACCCGCGCTGCCGGTTGACGAAACGCACATCCGGCCGGGCCAGATCTTCCAGTCGCTCGATGCGCTTGGGGTTCCCCTTCAATACGAGCAGGCCCTGCTGCCGCCACGCCAGATGGACCAGCACCACGTCCTCGCCGGGCAGGAGACGGCGCACATATGGCCAGGTGTACTCGCCGCTCTCTTCGTCCAGAAGGTGTGAGCCGGCCAGGTGCGCTTCGCCGCGCTTCAGGGCAGCCAGCCCGCCCAGACTGCCAACGTTCGCTGAGGAGAGCCGCATGCCGGGAGCGCGCCGCTTCAGGTGGCTCGCCAGCAGGTCCAAGGCGATGTCGTGGCTCCCGATCGCCACGATGGTACGCTCGATCTCTTCCGGCGGACGCAGCAGCTCGACCGTCACCTGTGCCCCGGCGTGCTCGCCCTCGGAGAAGCGAGGGATGCGCACGAGGCCATCGGCGCGCACCAGCGACATGATCACGCCGGCCCCGCGCGTGAGCGGCGTGGCGACCACGCGCTCGCCGACCCGTCCTACGCTCACGCGCAGGAACTCGTCCTCGCCCATCGGCGAGAGCACTTTGCGCGTCAGCGTCGCCGTCAGCTTCGGCCGCTCTGGCGGAACGAGGCCCAGCAAGCGATATACCAGTGGCCGTAGGAAGAGTTCGGCAGTAAGCACGGCCGAGACGGGATAGCCCGGCAGGCCCAGCACCGGCTTGCCCTGGACGATCCCGATGATCACCGGATGGCCGGGTCGGATGGCCACGCCGTGCACGTGTACCTTGCCCAGCTCAGCGATCACCGGCGCAGTATAGTCTTCCGTGCCGGCCGACGATCCGGCGTTGATCACGACGATGTCATGCTCATGCAGCGCCTGCTGTAAGGCATCGCGCAGGAGCTCCCGGCGATCGGGCACGATAGGCAGACGAGAGGCCTCGCCGCCCCACTCGCGCACCTGTGCGGCCAGCATCAGCGAATTAAACTCGATGATCTCACCGGGCTTGAGCCCGCGCGTTGCCACCGCCTCGACCGGCACCAGCTCCGTGCCGGTGGGGATGATCGCCACGCGCGGGCGGCGCCGCACGACCAGCCAGGCATGCCCGGCCGCGGCAACCGCGCCAAGGTCCACCGGCCGCAGCAGATGGTTTTCAGGCAGCACCAGCTCCGTCTGTACGATGTCCTCGCCCAACGGGCGCACGTGCTGCCAGGGTGCCACCGGAGCACGGATCTCGATCTCATCCTCGCCCACCGGCTGCACGTGCTCAGCCATGATCACGGCGTCAAACGGCGGCGGCAATGGATCGCCGGTATCTACCCAGATGCCCTGCGTGCCGAGCTTCAGCCGTTTCGGGTTCGTCTCTGTAGCACCATGGGTGTCGGCTGCACGCACAGCCACGCCGTCCATAGCGGCGGCGTGGTAGTGCGGGGATGAGATAGCCGCCCATACCGGTTCAGCGGTCACACGCCCCAGTGCTTCGGCCACCGGCACGCGCTCGCCCGGCAGCGGCGGCAGGCCGCCGTGCTCGGCCAGCGCCTGCTCAAGACGGCGATAGGCTTCGTCCAGGGCAATGTCTTCGAGGTAGTAGCGCCGCTTGTACATAGCTGCCCCCACCCCCGGCCCTTCTCCCGTGCTGCGGGAGAGGGGAGGCCGTAGGAGCCGGCTGGTGGAACCCCACCCCTATAGGTGTCGGCCCGCCCCTATCCAGGGCACGCGCCTTCACGGCTCATTATCGCAACTTCGGCGCAGGCCGGGGAAGAACCAGGTGATCGCCATACCCAGTAGCGCAAGGCAGAGCACGACCAGATAGACCCAGCGCAGGCCGGCTACCAGCGCAGCCTGAAGCGTCGCCACTGCCTCAGGGGAGAGCGATGCCCGCAGCGCCGGCTCGAGCAGGCTTCCGGCGACATCGAGCCTGCGGTTGTCTTCCATTAGTGCCGTGGAGCCGGCCAGGTAGCGACGGATGCCGGCGTTAAGCATAGCACCGAGCAGGGCCACGCCAATCGAGCTGCCAATCAGCCGCGCAAACATGAATGAGCCCGTGGCGACGCCCCGCCGCTCCCAGGTGACTGCATCCTGAATTGCTACAAGAAAGGCCGTCGAGCTCAGGCCCATGCCGCCGCCCATAACAAAGCTGGCGAGCGCGACCAGCACCGGCGGGACGCCCGGCCGCACCAGGACAAGGAACATCAGACTGGCCAGGACAGTGCAGAGCGAGCCCAGGAGTGCCGTCGGGCGAAAGCCGATGCGCAAGGCAAGCACGCCGGTGAACGCGCTCGCCAGCGGCCAGCCGATTGAGAGCGTCGTCAGCGTAAAGCCAGCCACAGCCGGGGAGGCGCCCAGCACCCCCTGGACGAACGCCGGCACGAACGATGTCACACCCAGTACCAGGCCGCCCGAGGCCAGCACCGCTGCATCGGCTATCAAGATCACCCGGTTGCGCAGCACAGCGAGCGGCACGATCGGCTCGGCCGCGCGAGCCTCCCAGCGCAGGAAGAAGGCCAGCGCCAGCCCGGCCAGCAGGAGCAGGCCGGCGCTGGGCAGCGAGAGCCACGGCCACGCCGAGCCACCCTCCAGCAGGGCCAGCAGCAGCGCCCCAATGGCAATTACCAGCGTGAGCGCCCCTGGAATGTCCAGGCGGTGACGCTGCGGACGGACCTCTTCATGCAGCGCCAGCACCAGGCCGACGATAGCCAGCAGTCCAATAGGAACATTCAGAAAGAAGATCCATGGCCAGCCAATAGTTTGCACGATCAGGCCGCCCAGGGCCGGACCGGTCACGGCGGAGATGCCCCACACGCTGTTCAGGTAGCCCTGGATCTTCACGCGCTCTTCCAGGGTGTACAGGTCGCCGATGATGGTGGTGGCGATTGGGAGGATTGCCCCGGCGCCCAGGCCCTGCATCGCCCGTGAGGCGACCAGGAACAGCATGGTGGGTGCCAGTCCAGCCAATACAGACCCAGCCAGGAAGACCAGCGTGCCGGCGATGAAGACAGGCCGGCGGCCGTAGGTGTCGGCGAGTTTGCCGTAGATAGGAATGGTAACGGCCTGAGCAAGCAGAAAAGCTGAGAACACCCAGGCGTAGTAGGCGAAGCCGCCCAGCGAGCCGACAATGGTGGGCATGGCGGTGGCGACAATAGTAACTTCGACCGCCGCCATGAAGGTGCCCACCATCACCGCACCGGTGACAATGAGGCGGTTCGTCGTGCGCCCTGCCGGTGCACAGGAGCCCTGGCCATCCGCGCGCCGCTTGTCCAGGCCGGAAAGCCTTGCATGCCGGGCCATCACGCCTCTCGCCGCATCCAATGCGTGTAGAGCGCTACCTCGACTTCGGTGCCCTCGTACAGCCCCCCGGAGTCGAGCGGCACGCGCAGCACCCCATCGGCGCGCACCATAGTCGTGATCAGGTTCGACTTCCCAAACACCGGCACGGCCCAGGTCTCACCAGCGCGCCCTTCCAGGCGCACTTGCACATAGTCCTCCTCGCCGGGATGCGACGGCACATTGGCAGCAAGCCGCGCCCGTACGACCGGCCTGCGTCGCTCAGCCGCTCCCATCAGCCAGGCCAGCGCCGGAGCCACGAACAGGTCAAAAGCAACCATGGCCGAGACCGGGTTGCCCGGCAGCCCGAACACCGGTGTACCATCGGCGACGGCGAGGATCGTCGGCTTGCCGGGATGCATGGAGACGCCATGGACCAGCAGGCCCGGCTTGCCCAGGGAGCCCAACACCGCCGCCGTCATATCGCGGGTCGAGACGGAGCTACCGGCCGACACTACCAGTACATCGGCCTCGGCCAGAGCGGCCCGCGCGGCCGCAGCGAGTGCCGCGGCATCATCCGGAACAATGCCACGTGGGAGAGGCAGGCCACCCCATTCGAGCGTGAGCGCAGCCAGGGTTGTACTGTTAATGTCGCGGATCTGGCCCGGCGCAGGCTCGACCTCCGGCGGCACGACCTCGTCGCCGGTAGAAATCAGCGCCACACGCGGGCGGCGCGCTACCATCACCTGCGTAATGCCAACGCCGACCAGCGCCCCCAACTCCTGCGGGCGCAGCCAGGTGCCTTTGCGTAGCAGCACCTGTCCGCGCGCCACATCCTCGCCCGGCGGGATAACGTTCTCACCGACGGCAACCGGGCGGGTGACCTCGATCGTGCGGGCGTCCAGCGGGTGCGTGTGCTCGAGCATCACGACGGCGTCGGCGCCGGGCGGCAACATGCCCCCGGTATGCACCAATGCCGCCTCGCCGGGACGCAGCCGCAGAGTTGGTGGCCGGCCCATCGGCACTTCACCGATAACTGTTAGATAAGCCGGCAGTGCTTCCGTTGCGCCATAGGTGTCCGTTGCCCGCACCGCGTAGCCGTCCATCGTCGAGCGGGCAAAGGCAGGCAAGTCCACCGGCGAGACAACGTCGGCAGCCAGCACCCGCCCGAGCGCCTGGTCAAGGGTGACCTGCTCGACAGCACCTAGCGGGCGCACATGCTCACGCAAGCGTGCTCGCGCCGCCTCAACAGGGAGCACACGGAAGAGTTCAGGCATAGTCAGGCGTTGCAGGAGACCCTCCCCCGGCCCCTCCCCTAAGATTAGGGGAACGGAAGGAGATGTTCCGAAGGATGGCGTCTACTTCTCCCCTGTCTACCCCTCCAAGGAGGGGAACATTTTGTATTTGTTTTGTATTATATTTTTTGTATTATATTTGTGGTAGTAGAGGAGATGGCCTGAGGAAGCCACGCGTCGGCTCAGGTAAAGGCACGAACAGTTTGCCACGTTCCCTGCCGTCCCTCCCCCTCTGTCAGTCGAGACAGGAGTTCAAGCGCCACCCCTTGCAGGTCGTGCGAGGAACCGGGCATTGACAGCCCGTTTGGCACATCTCCTGCTTTCAGTTCCCCCCTCGCCTAAGAGGGGGAGGGGCCGAGGGAGGGGTCTCCCCTCACATCACACATCATCTACATCTACCAGCGTCTTGACCACCTGCGTCACGACATCGTCCGGCACTTCGATGCCGTATTCCATGCGGCCGCTACCGCGGGGCAAGACCCAGCGGAGCCTGGCACCCACGGCCTTCTTATCGAAGGCCATCGCGCGAAGTATAGCATCAGGGGAGACACCGGGACAGGCGAGCGGGAGCTCGAACCTGCGCAGCAGAGCATCCTGGCGCTCGATCAGGTCGGGTTCCTCGAGAAAGCCGATCCTCTGTGCGATGCGTACTTCCCCAGTCATGCCTATGGCTACAGCTTCACCATGGAGCAGGCGGCCATAGCCGGTGGCGGCTTCCAGGGCATGGCCAATGGTGTGGCCATAGTTCAGCACAGCGCGGCGTCCTTGGTCGCGCTCGTCCTCGACGACCAGGCGTGCCTTGCAGGCGGCGCAGGCGCGCACGATCTCCAGGAGGTCGTGCGGTGAGGCATCGAGCCCGGGCAGCGCCTCCAGGCGGCGCACCAGGGCATCATCGAAAATGATTGCCGTTTTGATCACCTCTGCCCAGCCGCTGGCCTGCTCCCGGCGCGGCAGCGTGCCAGCCAGCGCGGTGTCAATGAAGGTTAAGCGCGGCTGGTAGAAGGCGCCGACCAGGTTCTTGCCCTGCGGCAGGTTCACCGCCACCTTCCCGCCGATAGCGCTGTCCACCATCGCCAGAAGGGTCGTGGGCACCTGCACGAGCGGCATGCCGCGCAGATACGTCGCTGCCACAAAGCCGGCAGTATCCCCAACCACTCCGCCGCCTAGGGCCACAATGCAGTCGCGGCGCTCGGCACGCTGCTCCGCCAGCCAGCCGTACAGCCGGGTCGCCGCATCCAGCGACTTGCTCTCCTCGCCGGCCGGCAGCACATAGAGCGCGGTGGTGAACCCCGCCTGCTCAAGCGCGCGGCAGGCCGGCCCGGCGTGATGCGGCGCCACATTTGAATCCGTCACCACGAACGCCCGCCCGCGCAGGCCCAGCCTGCACATGTGCTCGCCCAGCAATGCAAGGCAGTCCATGCCAACGACGAGCGGATGGATGCTCGGCTCGATTGGCTGTGGCGGGGAGTGAAGCGATGCTGCGAGATGGAACGTCTCTGCCATGCCTAACTCCTGGAGAATACGGTCGGCGACCTGTTCGGGGGTGAGGCCATCGGTTTGTATGCGCAGCGTCGCGGTGGTTCGATAGATGGGCAGGCGCAGCTCGTATAATTGGCGAATACGGCGCAAGGGGTCATCTGCTTGGAGCAGCGGGCGCTCCGGGCCGTCGCGGTCGGCCATGAGGCGGGCATGCAGCGTCTCGGGAGGTGCATCCAGCCACACAACGTAGTTGCCTTCGCGCAGCAACGTACGGTTACGCGGGTCCACCGGCGCACCGCCGCCCGTGGCAATAACCGTGCGTGTGGCCGCACAGCACTGGGCCACCGCGGCGCGCTCCAGCTCGCGAAAGCGGGCCTCGCCCTCCTCGCGAAAGATGCGCGGGATCGGCCGGCCGTCGGCCGCCACAATCACGTCGTCGGTGTCGACGAACGTCCATCCCAACCGTTGCGCGAGGGCCCGCCCGGTTGATGTCTTGCCCGAGCCGCTGAACCCGATCAGGACAATGTTCCCAGGCATAGGATAGCGTGAACCTGCCCTCGTATCTTTGTGATCCTCCCGATTTGCCGGCACCTATTGCGCCGCACGGGGGTTGTGACGGCACTCTCGCAGCAAGTCCAGCCTACGACGGGGGTGACGGAACGGAAGCGCCTGGGCGTCGCCCACTACGAAACGCATATGTGGATCAGTCGTGCGCGCGTGCGCATACCCGACGTATGCCGCCGAGGCGTCGATCCCAACGACTTCTACAGAGGGAATGGCCGCCGCGAGCGTCAGGGCAAGCGAGCCGGTGCCGAGATCGAGCACACGGCTGCCCTCAGCGACGCCGGCAAATTCGAGAAACCGCGGCGCCAGACGCTGGCTCCAGCGGCCCATGTACTGATCGTACGCCTCAGCGTTGAAGAACATCCGCAGGTGCTCCTACTGCTGCCGGCTCCGGCATGTAGGTGGCAACGTAGTTCCGGTAGTTTGCCAGCGTCTCCTCGACATGATCGCCGCCGAACTTTTCCAGGATAGCGTTCGCCAGCACAATGGCGACCATGGCCTCACCAATCACGCCTGCGGCCGGCACGACCGTCGTATCGGCGCGCTCGTAATGGGCTAGCGATTCTTCTTTCGTAGCGAAATCCACCGAGGGAAGCGGCTTGCGCAGGGTCGAGATCGGCTTCACCGCCGCGCGTACCAGCAGCGGCTGGCCGGTGGTCATGCCGCCTTCCAGGCCGCCCATGCGGTTGGTACGTCGGTCCCAGCCCTTGACCGGATCATAGGTGATCTGGTCTTGCACCTGGCTGCCGGGATACTTGGTGTTCTCAAACGCCGGGCCGATCTCCACGCCCTTGATCGACTGGATGCTCATGATCGCCGCAGCAAGCTGGGCGTCCAGCCGGCGGTCCCAGTGCACATGCGAGCCCAGGCCAATGGGCAAGCCCCAGGCCACGACCTCGAATGTGCCCCCGAGCGAGTCCCCCTCGTTGCGCGCCTGGTCGATGCGGGCGATCATACGCTGCTCGGCCTCGGGGTCGGCGCAGCGCAGCGGCGTGGCATCGATGTACTCCCAATCCCAGGTGCTGGGGTCGCCGCTCAAAAGATCCTCGCGTATAGCGATGCCGCCGATCGAGGTGGTGTGGCTGCGGATGACGATGCCGAAGAGGGAGAGGAACTGCCGGGCGATGGCGCCGACGGCGACACGTGCCGCGGTCTCACGGGCGCTGGCGCGTTCCAGGATGGGCCGCACGTCGCCGGTGCGGTACTTGATAATGCCCGGCAAGTCGGCATGGCCGGGGCGCAGCCGAGTCACCCGCTTGGGGTCGCCCTCGCGCGGCTCGATCGCCAGCACGTCTTTCCAGTTCTCCCAGTCCTTGTTGCGGATCAGCAGGGCGATGGGCGCGCCGAACGTATAGCCGAAGCGCACGCCGGAGAGGATCTCGGCGTAGTCGGTCTCGATCTGCATGCGGCCGCCTCGGCCGTAGCCATGCTGCCGCCGCGCCAGGTCTCGCCGGATGATTTCTTCGGTCAGGTAGAGCCCGGCAGGCACTCCCTCGACAATTGTCGTTAACGCCTTGCCGTGAGACTCACCGGCGGTCAGGAAGCGAATAGTTGCCATGGATGCCTCGGTAGCGTGTGATGCAGTTGATGGACCCCCTCTCCTTTCCCCTCCCCTCTCAGGGGAGGGGCTTCCCGCTCCCCTTCATTCCGGTAGCGCCACCTCGGCTGCCTGCCGCATCACCTCCAGCGGAGCCGGGCGGCCGGTCCAGATTTCGAACGAGATGGCGCCCTGATACACCAGCATGGAGAGCCCGCCCTGCGCCGGCGCGCCGGCAGCGCGAGCCGTGGCAACCAGCGGCGTCACGCGGGGATTATATACCAGATCGTATACCGCCAGTGTCGGCCGCAGTGCCTGCGGCGGCACCGGCATGCTGCCCTCAGCCGGACCGTGGCGCATGCCCACAGTGGTGCAGTTCACCAGCAGATCGGCCTGCGCCAAGGCGGTGGTGATCGCCTCTGGGGTAGCCGGACCGCCTTCTACCGGTACGGCTGCACTCAGGCCTGCACGCAGATCTGCCGCCAGCGCTACGGCTCGCTCCGAGTGCCGGTTCAGGATGATAAGCGAGCGTACCCCGGCATCCAGCAACGCCACTGCAACGGCGCGGGCCGAGCCACCGGCTCCCAGCAGCACGGCCCGAGCGCCACGCGGCTCGAAGGCCAGGTCCTGACGCAGCGCCCGGATCACGCCGGGCGCATCGGTGTTATAGCCCAGCAACCGGCCGCCCACACAATGAATAGTGTTCACTGCTCCGATGCGCCTGGCCTCGGGCGAGAGCTCATCCAGATATGGCAACACTGCCTGCTTGTGCGGCACCGTCACGTTCAGGCCCAGCCACGGCGGCTGCCGGAGCTCAGCCATAAGCCTCGACAGCTCTTCCGGCGGCGTCTCGCGGGCAGTGTAGCGCACGTCGAGACCGAGCGCATCGAAGGCCGGCTGCTGGAAGCGCGGCGAAATCGAGTGCCTCAGCGGATAGCCGATGACGGCGACCTGCTGCGTCATGTTCTACCGCAGCGCCAGCGCATGCGGCGTGGCGACCTCCCGACCGACTGCCGCGGCCACGCGGCGCACTGCCTCCATCATGTCCTGGAACTCGGGGATGGTCAGGCTTTGCGCACCATCCGAGAGTGCCTTCTCTGGATTAGGATGCACCTCGACGATTAGACCGTCCGCTCCGGCAGCGACCGCGGCCAGGGCCAGCGCCTTCACGTACGCGCGCTTGCCGGCGGCGTGGCTGGGGTCGACGATCACCGGCAGGTGCGTGAGCTGCTTCAACACCGGCACCGCAGAGACGTCCAGCGTAAAGCGGGTTTCGGTCTCGAAGGTGCGGATACCGCGCTCACACAGAAGTACCTCGTGGTTCCCGCCGGCGCAGATATACTCTGCCGAGTTCAGCAGCTCTTCGATGGTGCAGGCCGGGCCGCGCTTGAGCATGACCGGCTTGCGTACCTGACCGACGGCACGCAGCAGGGCGAAGTTCTGCATGTTGCGCGCGCCGATCTGCAGGATATCCACGTAATCCATCATCAGGTCGAGATCAGCGGTATCCATGATCTCGCTGATGATCGGCAGACCGGTCTCACGCTTGGCCTCGAGCAGGAGCTCGAGGGCCTCACGCCCCAATCCCTGGAAGGAGTACGGAGAGGTGCGGGGCTTAAAAGCGCCGCCGCGCAGGATCACCGCGCCGGCCTGGTACACGCCGCGCGCCGTGGTCATGAGCTGCTCGCGGTTCTCGACCGAGCAGGGGCCGGCCATGACGACCACGGCGGAGCCGCCAATAGTGGTGCCATTCACCCGCACCTGGGTCGTCTCATCGGGGGCGCGGCGGGCAGTAAACTTATACGGCTTGTTTACCCGCACCACACGCTCCACACCCGCCATCGCTTCGAGGCGGCTGCGCACCTCGTCGCCGATGGCGGCGCCGATGACGCCGATGATCGTCCGCTCGACGCCGCGGCTGACATGGGGGACCAGACCTTCCTCACGTATGTGGGCGGCCACACGATCGATCTGCTCATCGGTGGCCTCGCGGGACATGATGACGATCATTGCCTCTCCACTCCTTCCAGCGAGAATCGAGATATATTTATGTCTTCTTCGGCCTCTTCGTTGCCTCCGAGACAGCGCCGGATGCGCAAGGCAAATAAAAAAGCAGAGGTTTAAGAGTTCCTCTGCTTCTCCGGCATGACACGCGGCAGCGCTCCTGGCGCCACCCGGCGTCAGGCCGGATTCATAAACCAAAAGTAATAGGAAACGGCCAGCCCGAACGGGCGTGACACGTTCATCTACTGTACACCCCAGTCTTCAGTGTAGCCCCAGTATAAAAAGTTCGCGCGGGTTTGTCAAACCCCTTTTGCGCCCGCGCCACTCCTCACAATGGGACAGCACAGCGCGGCACTGTCTGCCGCGCTCTAGGAACGCCGGGCGGTCTCTCACGCGCACGGCGCTTCCAGCAGTTCTTCAGGGCTATTTCGCCTTTCTCAGACCTCGTCGCGGCGTGTTCCCCTCCCTGGCTAAGGTGCTATGCTTGACCCGTGGCCTCTGAAATCCGCCGGAAGACCTGAGACCAGCCGTGGAGGTGAACCATGGCTATGGCAAAGGATCTCAAGCGCTGGATCGCCCAGTGGCAGGATGAGGGCGATGCGCACTTTCTCTACCAGGTGCTCGCTGCGCTTGAGCCAAACCCATCCCGACAGGAGATTTTGCACCGCCTGGCTGCGGTAGAGCACCGGCACCAGGAAGAGTATGCTCGCCTCCTCCGCAGCCATGGCCAGGATCCGGGTCAGTACCGGCCGAGCCTGCAAGCCAGGATCCTGGCCTGGCTTGCCAAACACGGCGCTGCCCGGGCAGTTATGCGCGTACGTCTCACCGAGGAAGCAAACGAGGTCAAGCAGTTCCTCCAGGCGACGAAGAGAGGCGAGCAGCTTGGCCTTGGTGAGCAGACCGTGCGAGATGAGGCCCAGCATGCCCAGGTGCTGCGGGAGCTGCTGGGACGCGGGCCTGAGCCCTGGCACCACATCGAGTCGGGTGGCTTCCTGCGCAACGCGGTCTACGGCTTCAACGACGGGCTTACCGCCAATTTCGGCCTCGTCATGGGCGTGGTCGGTGCGCAGGTCGCCAGCCAGGTGGTGCTGCTGGCCGGTCTGGCCGGCCTCGTGGCCGACGCCCTCTCTATGGGCTCAAGCAGCTATCTGGCCGCCAAGAGCGAACAGGAGGTGTACCAGCACGAGATCGAGCTCGAGCGCGAGGAACTCAAGCTGATGCCCGCGCTTGAGCTGGAGGAGCTTGCTTTACTCTATGAGGCGAAGGGCTTGGCCCCGGCGCTGGCTCGCCAGCTCGCTGAGCAGATGCTTGCTAACCCGGAGATGGCCCTCCAGGAGAAGGTCCATGAAGAGCTGGGGATCGGGATGGAGTTCGTCCCACCGCTCCAGCAGGGTGTGCTCACCGGTGTCGCCACCGCCTTCGGCGCGCTGATCCCGATTATTCCCTACTTGGTTCTCAGCGATGGCCTGGCCACCGGCACTTCTTTTGCCATCAGCATGCTCTCTCACTTCCTGGTCGGGGCAGCCCGCAGTATCTTCACCGGACGGAGCGCGTTCCGTAGCGGCCTGGATATGTTCCTGGTCGGCCTGGGCGTAGCAGTGGTAGGGTACGTTATCGGCTATCTCCTCACCGGTCACATCGTCGGGTAATGGCAGGCGATCCCTTGTGCTTTCTGTGCAGGGAAGACTACCGTCTAGCCCAGTGCCGGCGCAAGGGTCTGTGCTGGGCCGCGGTTCCCCAAGCCGGCGGCGAGATCAAAGGCGAGCGTGGACCAGCTGTAATGCTCCGCGCCTTGTCCTTCCCCGGTGAAGGGATGGTAGTGCTCCCAGAAGCCGGCGCGCTCGACCATCTCGACCGTCCGCCGGGCCAGCCGATCGGCCACATCATGGAAGCCATGCTGGCGCAGGCCGCGCACGACCAGCCAGTTCAGGTTAACCCAGGTCGGGCCGCGCCAGATCAGGCGGAAGCGCCACCATTGCTGCTTCAGCCGCTCGCGTAGCCCGGCGCGCACGGCCAGCGACCATGAGGCAGGATTGAACGTGCGGTGCGCCATACTCACCGAAGGTACCGGATAGGGACACCAGAAGCGCTCTGGGTCGAGGAGCTGCTGCTCAACCAGGCGCTCGGCCAGTTCTGCCGGCAGGCGCTCTAGGAGCAGCGGCAGCAGAGTCGCTACCGTTGGCACGCGCGCCGGCTGCTCAGCGCGGGAGTAGAGCCCGTAAAAGGCAGCATCCTCCCGGTGATAGCACCTGGTGATAATCGCATCCTCAGTGCGGTCGGCACGACGGTGCGTCTCCTCGGCACTCACTGTGTCGCCGACCAGAGCATGCAGCCGCGCCAGCGAACGCAGGCCGGCCGCATAGATGCAGTTGAACGCCAGGTCCTCGATGGAGAAGTGATCGGCGGCGAAGATATCGGGCAGGCGCCAGCGCAAGAGCATATAGCGCAGGCCGAGAAGCACGTTATGCAGATGATAGCTCAGCGGGCTGGGCCGTCCTAGGCCCAAGGCCATGTCATACGCCGGCGTGTTGTCCATGCCTGACTCAATCGGGCAGACGATCGAAACCAGCCCATCGCCATCCGGATCGCGATGGGTAGCAAAATAGGCATAGTGCTTCGCCGTCGCCGGCAGCACCTCACGCACGAAGTCCAGGTCACCGGTATGCTGGTGCACGGCTTCGACGGCCAGCGCCAGCACCGGCGGCTGCGTCAGGTGGTGGAGCACCAGCCTGGCGATAGCGTTCGGCACCCAGTTCAGCGGGTGCCGGTGCCCGTGCGCCGGCCAGAGCAAGAGATGCGGGATAAAGCCGTCGGGACGCGCCCGCCGGACCAGCGAGCGCAGCTCAGCTTTGGCCAGCTCAGGCTCCAGCCGTGCCATCACAATGGCATGAAAGCAGCTATCCCACAACCACTGGTGCGGATAAATACGACGGGCCGGGGCGATGTAGAAAAACGGCTCGGCACCGCGTGCTGTTTCATAGATGCCCCAGCGGGCGTTTTCCAGCAGAACGGCGCGGGCACGCCGCTCCAGATCACCGGCTTCACGTGGCAGCACAGCGCGGGACACACTCCCTCCAGCACTTTGATATGTACGTATCTAGGCGCAACGCGCGGCCTCATCATTGTAGCTGGATACGCAGCTGGATACGATTGTAGCCGGATAGCTCCCTGTGCTTGGGCAGCAGTAGGACATCCGGGTACGGCACGCCAGTAGGCTCAAGGTCCATGGCTTGCTTAGTCGGGGACGCCGGCAGAGCCACTTCACCGAGCGCGCAGGACCGGTTCCACAGCTTCCCGTACGCGCCGGTGTACCTCCTCGGGCGTGCCCGTTGCATCGATATAGACCAGCCGCTGGCCGCGCGCACACAGAAGTTCGGCCGCGTCAAGAAAGCGTTGCCTGATCTGCGCCAGCATCGCCGGACGGTCGTAGCGCTCAGCAGCGCCGCCGCGCGCGGCAATACGCGCCGCGCACACCTCCGGCGGCGCATCCAGCAGCACAGTCAGGTCGGGCGCCGGCGCTCGGGCATTGATTGCGAGCAGCCAGTCAAGCCCGACCGCCGTACCCTGATACGCCAGCGAGGAGAGTAGGTAGCGGTCGCTCACCACCAGATCACCGGCCTCGAGGTGAGGCAGGACCTCCATCCGCACATGGTCGAGCCGGTCGGCGGCGAAGAGCAGCGCCAGGATCGCCTCATCAACCTGCGCCTCGCTGCCGCCATCGGCATCGGGATGCAGACGGTTCAAAAGGATACGGCGTAGTAACCGCCCAATGGCGCCTCGGCTGGGTTCAGTGGTGAGGTACGCGCGCCACCCCTGCGCCTCAGCCCACTGCACGAGCAGACGCGCCTGCGTTGTCTTGCCGGCACCGTCAAGCCCCTCAATCACGACAAAACAGCCTGTAAGCTGCTGCACTAGAAGCGGTCCCTTGAGCGGTACTCCTGGCCCCCCGGGCATCGCGCACACGGCGCTGCTTCACTCGCATCTGTTCAGTCTGAAAGCCTTACGCAGCGATAGCCACCGGGGCTTCAACTGAAGCGACGGGGGTCTACCATATACGCGGTGCGATTGTAGCACAGGGCGCGGGACTGTTGGCGCCACGCCACAGTGCAGGTATACTGAGGGATATGAACGCTCTGTTCACGCGCCGGGCGCTGTTTGCTGGAGCAGCCTGCCATGCTTTGCTCGCCCCGCCGGCCTGCAGGCTGCCGGCGCCTGCGCTGCAGCCTGCGGCCGTGGCTGGCTCGGCTGCTGCCCCTGAACCGACCCCCACGCCGACCTGGACCCAGCAGATGCGTGCGACGATGACGCTGGAGCAGAAGGTCGGCCAGATGATCATGATCGCCTTTGAGGGCACGCAGGCGAGCGAGATGGTGCGGCACATGATTGCCGAGCGACACGTGGGTGGCGTGATCCTCTTCCGTGGCAACATGGTCTCGCCGGCGCAGGTTGCCGCACTGACCAGGGAGTTACAGGAAATCGCGTTGCTCTCGCCGCCAGGCCTGCCCCTGTTCATTGCCACCGACCACGAAGGCGGCATCGTTCAGCGCATCGTCGAGGGCGTCACGCCATTGCCGGGCAACATGGCGCTGGGCGCTACCTGGTCAGAGGAGGATGTGCGCGCTTCGGCAGCCATCGCTGCTGGGGAGCTGCTGGCCATGGGCATTAATGTCAATCTCGCGCCTGTGGTTGATGTGAACAATAATGCGCGCAACCCAGTCATCGGCGTGCGCTCGTTCGGCTCGCAACCAGAGCAGGTAGCGCGCTGGGGGGCCATTACTATTCAGACACTCCAGGAGCGGGGAGTGGTTGCCACAGCCAAGCACTTCCCAGGCCATGGCGATACAACGGTGGACTCGCATATCGCCCTGCCCGCGATCGAGCATAGTCTTGCCCGGCTCGAGGCGGTTGAGCTCCTCCCCTTCCGCGCAGCTATCCAGGCCGGCGTGGACGCGATCATGACAGCGCATGTCACGTTCCCGGCGCTAGACCCCCAGCCCGGACTGCCGGCCACGCTCTCCCCGCGCGTGGTCACCGAGCTCCTCCGTCAGAAGCTGGGGTTCCAGGGGCTGATCATCACCGACGATCTGGAGATGGGCGCCATCGTGGAGCGGTACTCGGTGCCTGCGGCCGCCGTGATGGCGCTGAAGGCCGGCGCAGACATTCTGCTCTTCCGGTACAACCACGACTACCAGGCTCAGGCGATCGATGCCATACTCGAAGCTGTGCGCTCTGGGGAGATCCCGGCTGAGCGCATCGAGCAATCGGTTGAGCGTATCCTGCAGGTAAAGGCCATGCGCGGCATCGTTGATCGGGCTGCCGCGCCGCCACAGGATGCAGCGCGGCTGGTCGGGCAGCCGGAGAGCCTCGAGCGTGTGCGCCAGATTGGTAGCCGCGCCGTTACGCTGGTGCGTGATGAGGGCGGCCTGGTGCCGCTCCCCCAGGATGGCCGGCTGCGCGTGCTTAACCCGGCGCTGGCTGAGATCGCCCGTGCTGAGCCGCTGGTCAATGACCAGGTCACCCTCGCAGCTGAACTGCGCCGCCGCGGCGTTGCCCTCGACGAGTCGGCATACACCCTATGGGCTACCGATGACGAGATCCGACGGCACGTCCAGGCGGCACGCGCGGCAGACCGCCTCGTCCTGGCAACCTATGACCTGGCGCGCTATCCCCGTCAGCGCATTCTGGTAGAGCAAGTGCTGGCGCTGGGCAAGCCAACGATTGCTGTTGCGCTGCGTTCCCCCTATGATCTTCTCTCCTACCGCACCGTGCCGGCGTACCTGGTGACTTATGGCTATCGTCCGGCCCTTGTGGCCGCTGCAGCAGACATCTTAGCGGGCCGCGCTCAGCCGAAAGGCCGCCTGCCAGTAGAGCTGCCGGAGCTCTATCCGGCCGGTCATGGGATCGTACGGTAGGCCGGCTCTCTCACCCATCTAGGGCCTGCACGACGCCGTCATGCACGCGCCGGCGCCAGGAGAGGATATCCGTCTGATCACCGAACCACACCCGGTTGGTGAGGAAGACGACGAGCAACCGGCGCGCTGGATCGACCCAGATCGACGTGCCGGTGAAGCCGGTGTGGCCGTAGCTGGACGGGCTCATCAGCCGGCCGGCGCTCCCCCCGGCCGGGGGCTTGAGCGCCCAGCCCAGGCCGCGGCGCTCGCCTCCGAAGCGGATGTGCTCGCGCGTCGCCTCACGGACGAGCTCCTCCGACAGAAAGACCCGGTCGCCTGCGACACCACCGTCCAGGTAGACCTGGCCCAGCCGGGCCACACTATCGGCTGTGCCAAACAGACCGGCATTGCCGCTCACGCCGGCCATAGCCGAGGCGAGGGGATCGTGCACCTCGCCGCGCAAGCGGCGCTTGCGGTAGTCCCCGGTGCCGGTCGGCACAACCGGGGTGATCCCGGCAGCAGCCGGGTTGTACCCGGCTTCGCTGATCCCCAGCGGGTCAAGCACAGCCGTCTGCATCCAGCGATCAAGCGGCAGGCCGGTGATACGTGTCATGGCATGCCCTAAGAGGATATAGCCCAGGCAGCTATACACCACCCGCGTGCCGGGCGAATACTGCAAGTTCGTTCGGCAGATCGCCGCGATAACATCGTCAGGGCCCTCGCCGTGTCCGTAGAAGGGGCCATAGGCAGGCAAGCCGGAGGAGTGGGTCAGGAGGTGGCGGAAGGTAACCTGCTCCTTGCCCCGGCCGGCAAACTCCGGCACCACTTGCTGCACCAGACGGTCGATCTGGATCTCGCCCAGATCGACCAGCCGCAGGAAAGCCGTGGCGGTGAACAGCTTGGTGAGCGATGCCAGGTCGAAGCGCGCTCGCAGCGGAAGCGGCTCCCCGGGGCTCGCCTCGGGGTCGAGCAGGCCATAGGCGCGCCGGTGCACGACCGCTCCATTGCGCATGACAAGCAGCACAGCAGCGGGGAACGCTTCGCGCGTCCCGGCCTCGATGATGGTCTCCACCTCGGCAAGGCTCGGCGCCCGGACTTCATCTGGTGCAGGCTGGACCACAGCCACCTCCGGCATCGTCTCCTCCACGTATCGCTCTACAGCAGGGCCATCCGTACCGGATATCTCTACCGGCTTACTATACGTCTCCCCACCGGGCACCTGGCAAGAGAGCGCGGCCAGCGCGCCCAGGGCGAGTACCCCAAACGTTCGCCGGGACTGCCTCCAGCCTATGCCGGCGTTCACAAGGATGGTACGCCGGAGTGGCACGCCGTGTGTTGGTCTTAATGCTCGGTTCTGCATTCGGACACCTCCAACCGTGAGGCGTGCGCCCGATCACAAGTCGCGGCTTAACGCCGGGAAGGAAGCCGGTGCAGCGCCATGCGCCTGCTGAGCAGGCCCGCATGCCCACACACAGACGCACGACCGGGGATAGGCAGCTGGGCGGTAGCATAGCATAATCATAATTTGGATAGATTGGGGCAGGATACTCGTGAAGCACCTATCATCTCCCACCGCCAAAATAGCGGAGGACGCGCGATGATCCAGTGCTCGGACCTCTCAGCAACAATGGAGCCGGTCTGCAGCGCGCTGAGCCGGCGCCGACTGCTTCGATGGGGCCGCAATGCGGTTTATGTCGCGCTCCTGCCCCTTACCAGCACCGGCTGCCGCTTGCCGGGCAAGGGTGAGCAGCCGTCGACCCAGCAAGCGCCGGCAACCATCACCTTCCTCGGACGTGGGTCCCAGGTGTACATGCAGACGTTTGAGGAGCTCGTGCAGCGGTTCCAGCAGCAGTTTCCACATGTAACGGTGCAGTATACGCACGAGACCGGAAACTTCGACGAGAAGTACCAGGTGCTGGCTGCCGCTGGCCAGACCCCGGACGTGGCCTTCAGTACGGTAGCGTTCTATAAGGCACACGTCGCCCGCGGGGTAGCGGCATACCTCGATGACCTCGCAAAGCGTGACCGTGAGTTTAACGAGGCAAATTATGAGAGCTACTGGCTTGAAGCCCTGCGCTATCGCGGCCGGCTCGCCGGCCTGCCCTGGGACCCCGGCATGGTTGTCCTCTTCTACAGCCGGAGCGCCTTTGACAAGGCTGGTGTGCCGGTGCCTGATCCACGGACGCCGCTGACGTGGGAAGACACCATCGAGCGAGCGAAGGCGCTGGTGGTGCAAAGCGGTGGTCAAGTGCAGCAGTGGGGCCTGGAACTCTGGTGGGCGCGCTTCTGGTGGCAAATTCCCCGGCAACTTGGATTACTTGATGTGTATCTAGGCGATGAAAACATCTTAAAGCTGGATCACCCCCTTGCGCTTGAGGCATTGCAGTGGCTGGCCGACCTCCGCTTGAAGCATCAGGTGGCCCGTCCCATCGAATATGTCGGTCCGGCAGCGAACTTTGGGAGCGGGACCGTAGCAATGCAGACAAGCGGTGTCTGGGCCGCAGGTCAGGTGCGCACCGATCTCCAAGCCGACTGGGACTGGGCGCCGCTCCCGCAGTTCCGCGGCAAGCAGCGCGTGACCATGGGCCAGGCCTCCCCGCTGATCCTGGGGGCATCGTCGAAAGCCCGCGAGGCTGCCTGGGCGTTGATGAAGTACCTTGCCGGTCCGGTTGGACAGGAGGTGGCCATCGAGCGTGGCATTAGCCAGCCCATGTTGAAGGTGCATTACAATAGCCCGGCGTTTACCCGGGCACGGCCGCCGCACAATCCACAGGTTGCTATGGAAGAAGTACGCTATGCTGTGCCACCGCCCTATGGCCCCTCCTACCTGGAGATCCAGGCTCTTGTAGACAGGGTTATGGCACCGGTGTATCGGGGCGAGCAATCAGCACGGCAGGCGATCCAGAGCGCCTGGCCAGAATTTCAGCGTGTGCTGGATGAGGCGAAACAGCGCTTCGGCTGATTGCCCTCAGAGTGGTGCAGGCTCATGACGTGCAGCGTCCAAGATGGCCGGCAGGCGCTGGACCTGGGCAGAGTACACCAGATTGCCGACAACAATCGTCGCTGCTCCGGCCGCGCGCATCGCCAATGCCTGTTCCGGTGAGATAATGCCTCCTCCATAAAAGAGGCGTGCTTGTCTGAGCCGGGCAGCGACGGCACGCACGAGCGCAGCATCGCCGTAGCGCCCGCTCCATTCGAGGTAGACGATCGGAAATGACCATAACCGCTCGGCCACGACGGCGAGAGCGGCAGCTTCGGCCGGGCCGAGTGGTGTCGCACCGGTGCGCCGCGCAACAGCCGAGGCAGGGTTCTGCACGATATAAGCTTCAGGTACAACTCGCGACCAATTGAGCAGGTCGACGAGAGGCGCAAACGCCTGCGCAGCGCGAGCGTGCCGGCGCACCAGCCACTCGACGTCGCCGGCATTCAGCACAACCGGCACGAGCAGCCAGTCGAACAGGAGGGGATCTACTGCGAAGAGTTCCGATGGCTCATAGGCAAGTGGAACACCACTCCCACGGAGAGGCTGCAGCGTTTTGAGCAGTGCTGCGACAGCGCCGGCCTCGATATCCTGGGTCCCCCCAACAATGACGCCATCCGGTCGTGCCTCCGCGACGATTGCCAGTCGCGCCGGATCAAGGCGCCGTGCCGGGTCGATCTTGACCACCGCACGCCAGGTCGCCGGATGTGCCGGGTTGCGCAGAGAGGAAGGGGCACCAGAACGCCCCAAGAATTCTGCCGGCATAGCACGAAGCCCGACCGCCTCCCAACCACCATGGCTCTTGTCATATCCGCCAGAGTATATGTTCGGGGTTGGTACTGCGGCAAGTGTCCTGCGCCCCGGGAAACCAGGCCGCGAGCAACACCGTGACCCTATGGCTCCGTTTACATGAGATGCCGGGTATTTCCTCCATGAGGCATGCCGGGGAGACGGGAGCATACCGGAAGACCGGAGCAGACTGGAGATCGCATCCAAGAGCCGGCATCCAGGAGGCATGCCCTGTTCAGCAGCTTCTCAGCGGCGGCATAAAGCCACCATGGTACAATACTGCCTGGGAGAAGGGCAGTGAGCATTGTGGATACGCTGGGGCATGGCTTTGCCCTGCTGAACCGGCGGCTGTGGCTGATCCTTATTCCAGTTGCACTTGATCTGCTCTTCTGGCTGGGGCCGAAGCTGTCTGCGGCAGCGGTCCTGCTGCGACTGGCCGACCAGGCGACCTCGTACGAGCAGCTTAAGGCAATCGAGCAATTCGCGGTAAATTTCAACCTGCTCTTTTTGCTGGCCCTCTATGTGCCAACAATCAAGCTGGGCGTGGCACATAGCCAGCGCAGCGGGCTCAGCGTTCCAGCCGGTGGCTCACCAGAGGTGGTCAGTTTTGGTCCGATCATTTCGCTGAGTTCCGCAAGCTCAGTGCTCGTGCTTGGTCTGGCCCTGATCGGCCTGGGAATACTGATCGGGGCGTTGTACCTCAGCCTGATCGCCTCCGTCGTCCGGGATGGAGTGGTGTCGTTGTACGACGTGAGCAGGCGGTTGTGGCGTTACTGGGGACGCATGGCACTGCTCGCACTTGGCATGGCTGCGGCGGTCTTTAGCCTGATGGTGCCGCCGCAGTTTATCGCCCTGGTAAGTCCCGGCCTGGGCAGCCTGCTGCTCCTGGCCGGATCGATTGCGTTGGTGTGGCTCCTGTTTTATCTCTACTTTGCTCCGTATGCACTCTTTCTGAATGATTGCAGCATGCCGGCGGCGGTCTTGTCCAGCATTCACGTCGTGCGCCACCACTTCTGGTCGGCGCTCCTCTTCATCGGCGTGTTCTGGGTCATCACAGTTGGGTGGGCGATTATCTGGCAGTCGCTGGCGACGGTGCCGCTTCTGGTGGTACTCTGTATTGTCGCCAATGCGTACATCGGCACCGGATTGACCGCTGCCGGCATGTACTTCTTCCTCGAGCGCGTGCGTCGACTAGCGTCCAGCGAGGCCACCGCACGCCCCGGTCCCCGAGCGCAATAAGGCGCCGTTCTCTCAGGAATACGGAATAACGTACCAGACATCTTAACCGGATCTTAACCAGACTCTCTTAACAAGAGTGACACAACGGCTATGGCAGAAGCACGAAAGCAGGGAACTCGGGCCACGCCTACCAACGGCGGTGGTCCGGTACAGGGGTATGATGCCAGCGATATTCAGGTGCTGGAAGGGCTGGAGCCCGTGCGTATACGGCCGGGCATGTACATCGGTTCCACCGACATTCGTGGCCTGCACCACCTGATCTATGAGCTGGTCGACAACTCCATCGATGAGGCGCTGCAGGGGCGCTGCGACCACATCATCGTGACCCTGCACAAGGACGGCAAGGCCATGGTTGAAGATAACGGCGCGGGCATCCCGGTTGAGCCTCATCCGCAAGTCGGCACGTCGGCGTTGGAGGTCGTCATGACTCGCCTGCACGCCGGCGGCAAGTTCGGTGGTCGCGGCTACAAGATCTCCGGGGGCCTGCACGGCGTGGGCATGTCGGCGGTGAACGCTCTCTCCTCATGGCTGCGCGTCGAGGTGCGCCGCGGCGACGGCAAAGTGTACGCCCAGGAATACGCGTGCGGCCGCCCACTTATGCCGGTCACAGTGGTCGGGGAGGCGCCGGGACACGGCACGAAGATCACCTTTCAGCCGGATGCCACGATCTTCGAGACGCTGGACTTCAACTTCGATATGCTGGCGCAGCGCTTTCGCGAGCAGGCGTATCTTACCGGCCGTGTCAAGATCACGCTGCGCGATGAGCGGGACGACCGCGAGTATTCTTTTTATTTCGAAGGCGGTATCTTGTCGTTCCTGCGCCACCTGAACAAGAACAAGCAGGTGATCCACCAGAAGCCGGTGCATATTTTTAAAGAGATGCCCACGGCGACCATTGAGGTGGCGCTGCAGTATAACGATGGCTACCAGGAGACGGTGCATTCCTTCGCCAACACGATCAATACCTCCGATGGAGGCACGCACCTCACCGGCTTTCGCTCGGCGCTCACGCGCACGCTGAACGACTATGCGCGCAAGCTGGGTCTCTTAAAAGAAGGTGAGGCTTCGCTCACCGGCGACGATGTGCGTGAGGGGCTAACCGCCATTGTCAGCGTGATGCTGGCAGCGCCGCAGTTCGAAGGACAGAACAAGCATAAGCTCGGCAACGCCGAGGTGCGGACTCAGGTTGAGACGGCAGTTACCGAGGGGCTGAGCCGCTTCCTGGAAGAAAATCCCCAGGATGCCAGGCGCATCATTGAGAAGTGCCTCACTGCAGCGCGAGCACGCGAGGCGGCACGCAAGGCGCGTGACCTGGTCGTGCGCAAGGGCGCGCTCGACGGCCTGACCCTGCCGGGCAAGCTGGCCGACTGTTCAGAGCGCAACCCCCGGCTCTCGGAGATTTTCATTGTCGAGGGCGACTCGGCCGGTGGCACGGCGAAGCAGGGCCGCGACCGGCGCTTCCAGGCCATCCTGCCGCTGAAAGGCAAGATCCTGAACGTGGAGAAGGCACGCCTGGATCGCATGCTCTCCAGCGAAGAGATTAAGGCGCTCATCACGGCACTCGGCACCGGCATCGGCGACCGCTTTAACCTTGACAAGCTGCGCTATGACCGCGTGATTATCATGACAGACGCGGACATCGATGGGGCACATATTCGCACCTTGCTCCTGACCTTCTTCTACCGGCACTTCCCATCCCTTATTGAAGAAGGTCATCTGTTCATTGCACAGGCGCCACTCTACCGCATTATGAATGGGAAGCAGCCGATTTACGCGTATAGCGACCGCGAGCGTGATGAGATTGTTAAATCGCTGGGCAAGCAGAACGTCCCTATCCAGCGCTATAAGGGGCTCGGTGAGATGAACGCCGAGCAGCTCTGGGAGACGACCATGGACCCCAAGCGGCGTAAGCTGCTCCAAGTGACGGTTGAAGATGCGGTCGTCGCCGACGAGACGTTCAGCATGCTTATGGGGAACGATGTAGCCCCACGCAAGCGCTTTATCCAGACACACGCGAAAGACGTGAAGAACCTGGATGTCTAGGCACCGAAGCCTGCCGCACCATGTCCTTCCCCGGAGCAATTCCGGACACCGGCGAGGGTGAGCAGCGTTGCTCCCGCCGGCTGAATGGAGGCTTTCGATGGAAACCTCGATGCGCTGGACATCGAAAGACCTCGAAGCACTGCCCCTTGAGGATGGCACGCGCTACGAGATCATCGATGGGGAACTTTATGCGTCGAAGCAGCCGGATTGGGAGCACCAGTACGTCTGCGTCCGCCTTGCGGTGGCGCTCGAGGCATGGAGCCAGCAGACGCAACGCGGTCTGACACTCTTCGCGCCCGGCCTGGTCTTCGCTGAGGATGATAGTGTTGCTCCCGATCTCGTATGGATAAGCTGGGAACGGCTGGCTCTCGTGCGTGGAGTGGACGGCAAGCTGCATGCCGCCCCGGAGCTCGTAGTCGAAGTGCTCTCACCGGGGGAAAAGAACGTACAGCGTGACCGGGACCTCAAGCGCAGGCTGTACGCCCGCCGCGGCGTGCCTGAGTACTGGATCATCGACTGGCGCGAGCGGCGGGTCGAGATCTACCAGCAGAAGCAGGCGGGGCTGCAGCTCGTGGCTACACTGGATCAAGACGGCACCCTGCAATCCCCGCTTCTACCGGGCTTCTCCTGTCCGGTGCGGCAGCTGTTCATCGGGCTTGTACCGAGGAGAGAATCAGGAGAATAGGGACGTCTATGGGTACCGGCAGCGGATGGGCGGAGCATCCATCCGTTCCACTCGCTTCTCCCAAACCCGCCGGCAGCCTTTCTCTCTGCTGGATGAAGGTACTGAGAGCAAGGTACAGGCGGGCGCGCTCGATCTGGCATACCTACGTACCCAGGCGCAGCACCTGACTGTGGTAGAGTTCTTGGAACGTGCCCTGGCGGAAGCATCGCTGGAAGGTTGACCATGCCGACGTGCTGACCGTCTTCCTGCCGCCCTTACGCCGGTGCCGACGGGGTTCGCCGTCCCGGCCGTTGCTCGAGCTCGCGCACGCGAGTGAGCGCCTGTGCAAGTTGGGCATCGCGCTCCTCGGCTTCAACCTGCAGGTCTTCCAGCGCCTGCTCGAGCTCTGCCTTCTCAGCCCGCATCTGCGCGTTTTCTTCCTCAAGCTCAGCGATGCGCTCCTGAAGCGCAGTCACAAGCTTCTTAAGGTCTTCAACCTGCGCGGTGAGCTGATCCCGTTCATGACGCAGGCGTAGCGTCTCGGCACGTAGATGCTCGAGTTCCGACGTAACCTCATCAGATGAGCGTACCGGCGGCCGTGACGGCGCCACAGGTGAGAAAGCCGGCGAAGCGGGCCGTGGGGCCGGCGCAGGAGAGATCGGGCGTCCCGCCGCCGGAGGCGCACTGCCGGCACGCACGCGCGCGAGAATGGCCTGCGCATGGGCCTGCACATCACGAAGCGGCAGGAGCGGTTGCGGCGTGCCGATCTCCAGGGCGCGCAGACCAAGCTGGCCGCTGCTCGTAATCGCCCGTTCGAGGGTATATGGCCGGTCTGCCTGGTACACACTCAGCGCAAAGACATACAGGTCACGCGCAGAAGCCTCCGCCTGGGCCAGGAGCCATTCTGGTGTCCAGATCAGATCGTCTCCCAACGCCGCAGCGATAAGGGCATTGCGGGGCCCGCCGCGCGGGAGCTGCGCCACCACAGCCACGACCTGGCCGAGAAAGCGGACCACTGTCGGTCCACCGACTTCTTCTTGCCGGTAGAGATCCCGATAGGGCGGTTTGAGGAAATCTGGATGTTCGCGGGCAGCGCGGGAGGGTATTAACCAGAACATGGCGTCGGGCTGGAACTGGAACGGCACAAAGGGCGCAACGCCCAGGATAGTCCGTCCCTCAGCCAGCGCGCGCACGGCCGATGGAAATGTCGACCAGCCCATCTTGATCAACATAGAGAGTGGCGCCTCCCGCGGTCACGCATGCAGCCCAGAGAATGCACCGAGCACTCTCAAGCTCGGGTAGCTCCGCCTCCAGCGCCGGCCGCCCGCTGCCTCCTAAGTCTATCGATCCTTATGAAGACCTGCAAGAAGACCTGCAAGAAGACCTGCAAGAAGACCTGCAAGAAGACCTGCAAGAAGACCTGCAAGAAGATCTGCCCGAGGACCTGCGAGAAGACCCACAAGGAGACCTGCCGGGGGAGTCGCCTGAGGACCTGCACATTGTCGTTGGGCACAGCCACCGCCTGGTTGCGCCGCACCACCATGCCCAGTACACTGCGAGGCCGTAAGATGCCAGGATACCTGCGCATGATAGGCGCGTAGTACCGTTAAATAACCCAGAACGCGTCAGATAGTCCAGAACTCGAGGAGGAGCACCCTATGACCGATACTGCTGGCAAGCCATCCCGCTTCATCGGCATCCAGGTCGGGGCTGTCTCGTTCATCGACGAAGGGGTACCGCAGGTGCTGGATACCTTCCAGCGGCTGGCCCGCGTCAATGCCCTTTCGCTTGCCACGCCCACCTGGACGCGTGGCACCGGCGGCCGCCAGATCCCCGGGCATCCATTACCGGACCACGGCGCACAGGAGTACGACCTGGACTGGAAAGGAGGAAGCTATGCACGTATTCACCCCCAGTACTACGCGAAGACCTGCATCGGCCTGAACTTTCGCGCTCCTGAGCACAGCGATTGGGATATCTTTGAGGCAGTCATTCCTGAAGCCCAAAAGCGTGGCATGCAGTCGTACGCCTGGATTGAAGAGAGCAGCTACGCCCAGGCGCTGCGAGACATCGACAACTTCCCCAAAGTGCTCGAAATCGATCTCTGGGGCCGGCCGTCGTTTACGCCGTGCTTCAACAACCCTGATTACATCTACTGGCATCTGGGCATCATCGAGGATTACTGTAAATCCTACCCCATCGATGGCGTGATCTGGTGCTCGGAGCGCCCCGGACCGCTGGATCGCCTGATCCACGGGCCGGTACAAGCTGCAAGCGTCGTGTGCTTTTGCGAGTACTGCCGGGCCAGAGGACGCGAGCGTGGTATCAACGCCGAGCGGGCGGTCGCCGGCTACCAGCGGCTGTATGAGTGGAACCGGCTGGCCGCGCAGGGCATCCGGCCGAACGACGGCTACTTCGTCGAGTTCTGGCGCATCCTGCTCGAATATCCTGAGATCCTGGCTTGGGAGAAGCTATGGAGCGACAGCCAGCACGACCTGTTCAAGCGCATCTATGGCACTGTCAAAGCCATCGACCAGAAAAAGCGGGTCGGGCTACATATCTTCCATACGATTTCATTTAGTCCCTGGTTCCGTGCTGAAGAGAACTATGCCGAAATGAAGCGCTATTTTGATTTCTTAAAAGTCGTCATGTACAATAACTGTGCCGGCCCGCGCTTCCATCGCTTCCTGTTGAACCTCCATAAAACGCTGTTCGCCGATGCGACGCCGGCAGAGACGTATCCGTTCATGCTGAAGATCTTGGGCTACGACGAGGCACCGTTCGAGCAGTTGCCGCAGGCAGGCTTCTCGGCAGAATACGTGCGCCGCGAGACTGAGCGAGCTGTGCGCGGGGTCAACGGCGAGATCGACATCTACCCAGGCATCGACATCGATATTCCAACCGGCCCAGGTGAGAAGAAAACTGAGCCACAAGACGTGCGCGAGGCGGTTAAGGCAGCCTTCCGCGGCGGGGCAACGGGCGTGATCTTATCGCGCAAGTACTCCGAGATGCAGCTCAAGAACCTGGCCGCAGTGGGCGAGGCGCTGGACGAGCTGGATCGGGGAGCGTAACGGAGGAATGACCATGGAATACCGTATGCTTGGAGCGACGGGACTGCGTATCTCGGCGCTCTGCTTCGGCACCTGGGAGATCGGCGGCCTGTTCTGGGGCCAGGTCGATCAGTATGACGGCGTCAACCTTCTGCGCCGGGCACTGGAGCTGGGCGTCACCACGTTCGACACGGCCGATGTCTACGGCAATGGCCGCAGCGAGGTGCTACTGAGCGTGGCTTTCCACGGACGGCGCCAGGATGTAGTGTACATCAGCAAAGCCGGCTACCTGGTCGGCCTAGACGGTGCGCAGGCGGTACGCATGCGGCCGGAGATCGGCGGTCGTGATCGCGACCACTCGCCGGCCTATCTGCGCTGGGCGCTGGAGCTCAGCCTGCGGCGCCTGAACACCGACTACATCGACGTGTGGCTGCTGCACGACCCGCCGCAGGAGGTGCTGGCGAGCCAGGAGGTCTGGGAGTGTCTGCGGGAGCTCCAGCGTCACGGCAAGATTCGATACTACGGCGCCTCGACCAGCGCGCGCGGCGGCATCGTCGCCATCGAGCAGGGTGGCGCACAGGTGATCGAGGTGCCCTTCAACCTGCTGCAACAGGAAGCAGCCGCAGAGCTCTTCCCGCTGGCCAAGGCGCGCGGCATTGGTATCCTGGCGCGTACGCCCTTCGCCGGCGGCCGGCTCTTCCGCGGCGGCCCGCAGGTCGAGCCGTTTGCGTTCCTGTTCCGGCAGGCAGGTGGCCCGGCGCAGGCGGCGCTCAAGTATGTGCTGTCGCATGACACGGTTGCGGCTGTGGTCACCGGCATCATGCGCGAGCAGGAGCTCGAGGAGAATATCGCCGCCTGCGCACCGCCCTACTTCGATGCCGCCACGCTCCAGCGCGCCGCAGCCGTGTAGGGGCACGGCATACCGTGCCCCTACAAGCACCATGCACTGTGCTGCGTCAAGTCTGGAACGGCCCAGGTGCCTTATACAGGGATACGCATGTCTACCTAATGCCCCGCGTCCTAGCCCGCGCCGGCTGCCTGGGCTGGCTCCTGTGCGGGGAAGGGGACGGCGTTGCCGGCGAGCTGCGCTGCGATCTCTGCCGCGGCCTCACGCAGGGATTGCCCGCGCGCATGGGCCTGCGCAAGCTGCTCGACGATACCGGGGAGTTCCTCGGCCGGCACGTTTTCCAGGACCTTCTCGCCCGACTGCGGATTGGGGCCGGTACGTCCCTCAACGAAGATATCGAATCTATAACCGAACCGTTCACGCGGGTGCGGCCGCCCAGGAAGCCGATATCAGCCGCCTGATGGTTCCCGCAGCCAGCCGGACAGCCAGACCAGTACATGGTCAGCGGCCGCATGCTGCGGCGTACGCCGGGCCGCCCGGCGAGCGCGTCTGAGAAAGGCACAGTGCGCTCGAGATGGTGTATCACCTCGAGCGCCCGCGCCTTGGTCTCGGCCAGCGCCAGGTTGCAATAGTCGATCCCCACACAGCTCACCGTGCCGCGCATGGCTGGTGAGGGATCGGGACGTAATTCCTGGAGCAGCGGCTCGTCCAGGAGTGCCGGCAGCAGCCGGTCGGGCACGTTCACCAGCAGCACGTTTTGTCCCACTGTGAAGCGTACCTCGCCGCTACCATACTGATCGGCCAGGCGTGCCAGCTCCTCGAACTGGGCTGCCGAGGTGCGCCCTACCGGCACGCAGAGCCCGACAGCGTACAACCCGGCGTCTTTCTGTGGGACGATGCCCAGGTGGTCGGTATGATGCCGGCCACGCATGTCCTGGCCGGCCGGGAGGAGCGGTCGGCCCAGCCGGCGCTCAAGCTCTGCGCGGAGACGCTCGATGCCCCAGTCCTCGACCAGGAAGGCCAGCCGCGCTCGCCCGCGCGTGTCCCTGGGCCCATGCTCGGCAAACAGCAGGGTAATCTGCGTGCATACCTCTACCGCCTCATCGGGGGTCACAAACGCATCCAGCGGCGTGGCTACCGTCATGCCGCCCGACCCCATCTTTCCGCCAATACGCACGTTGAAGCCGACCTGCGTCGTACCATCGATGAGCTTTGTGGCCGGCGTCAGGGCAATATCCTGGGTCTCGGCATGGGTGCAGTTCTCCAGGCAGCCGGTGATCGTGACATTGAATTTACGCGGCAGATCAGAAAGCACGCGATCGCCCAGGATGCGCTCGGTGAAGGCGCGCACCACCGGCGAGGCATCGAAGAGCTCATAGAGCGTCAGGCCTGCCAGCGGACAGCCCACCACGTTCCGGACATTGTCCATACCAGTCTGCATGGAGGTAAGCCCAACTGCGGCCAGGCGCTGCAGAATGTCGGGGATATCCTCGATGCGCATCCAGCGCAACTGCACTTGCTGGCGGGTGGTGATATCAATCACCTCGCGACCGTAGTCTCGCGTGATGTGCGCCAGTTCGCGCACCTGGGCACTGGTAGCGATGCCGTTGGGGATACGGATGCGCATCATGAAGTGGCCCGGCGTGCGCTTGCGGAAGAACACGCCGTACCATTTCAAGCGCTCTTTGTCGTCGTCCGTGATCGCCTCCCACCCTTCCTGTGCATAGCGGTAGAGATCGGGTAAGACATCTAAGGGGTGTTTGGCTTTCTTTAGCTCCTCGAACTTGTTGGGCATCTCGTACTTCCTCACATGAAATACTGGATTTTGGGCGACAGGGCTGCCAGACCGGGAGTAGGGCTGGAGGGGCGAAGAATTCTTCGCCCCTCCCATTTCCGCTCTGGGGGCGGGGAAAGCATGGGCCGGACTGCTAGGCCGGCTCTGTTCCGGCTACCGGCAGCGTTGCCTGAAGTGCGCGCGCCGGCTCCACCGGTGCAGGCGATCCGGCCTGGGCGAGCCGCTTCAGTGGGCTGGCCAGCCAGTAGAGCCCGGCCACACAGCCGGCGCCGCCAACAATGTTCCCCAGGGTGACCGGCACCAGGTTGGCGACGTACCCCGACCACGATACTGCCGCATCATGCGGCAGGAACAGGGCGATGCCGAGCAGCGACATGTTCGCTACACTGTGTTCGAAGCCGGCGCCGATAAAGGCAAAGAGGCACCAGAAAATCAGTACCAGCCTGGCAGCCTCACTCTGGGTGCGCTGGGCCATCCATACGGCGAGACAGACCAGCCAGTTGCACAAGATGCCGCGCACGAAAAGCGTCCAGAAGGGCAGGGTCATCTTCGTCGCCGCGATCTGCAGCACGAAGCTGCGCTGCGGATCAGCCCCGAAGACGCCGGCCTGCACCACCAGCCACGCCAGCAGGAGCGAGCCCACCAGGTTGCCCAGGAAGCACCAACCCCAGACTAGAGCCAGATCCAGAAGACGTGAGCGCCCGACGAGTGTTCCCAGCGTCAGGAAGAGGTGGTTACCGGTGAACAGCTCCGAGCCGGCGAAGATCACCAGGCTGAGTGCGACACCGAAAGCGGCGCCCATCAGGGCCTTGGTCAGTGGCGAGCCGGCTGCAGCCAGCGGCGCTCCAATGGCAAAGATCAGGACGATGCCAAAGCCAACGTAGACGCCGGCCAGCATGCTCAGCACCAAGAACCCCAGCGGATCACGTCGCAGCCCGGCTGCCTTGGCCTGCGCGGCCAGAGCGATCTTCTCGATGGTCTGGTCCATGGGTGCAGTTCCTCCCTCTCTGTGTCTTGAGCTACAGTGTCTGGTCATAGATTTGGGTAAGGACTATTGGGTAAAGACTGTAAGGAACATGACCGGCGCGGTACCGCCCTTCTGGGCGGGAGTATAGGAAGGCGGCATGGCGCGGCTCCACGGCTCCGGCGCACAGAGTTTGCCGGGTGCGCAGTTGTGCGGAGCGTCCGGGGGCACTTTCCCGGCTCGCGGGTGTCCGACATCTCTGCCCGCGCTAAAGGAGCACAGCAACAGGGCACGGCCTCGGCAGACGGCCCGGCGGGCCCACTCCCTGACTTGACAGGGACGCAGGAGTGGTGTTTAATGCACGTGGCTAGAACTAATTTTCTAAATCGGTGGGTAGGAGCTCCGCGAGGAGGACGGGCATGGTGAAGCAGGGGGTGCTTGCTGAGGTGGCGGCGCGACTGCGACGCGAGGCAGAACGCCGGCCGGTCTACCCGACGCTGTGGCGGTTACCGGACCCGCGCCACACCTGTGAGCTCCCAGACGGCACGCGTATCATCTTCACTGTCAGCTATCAGCACGGCCGACGGTACTATCACCTGTGCATCTCCCACCCTGAGCGTCGGCTCTCGCAGCGGGAATGCCGCATGATGCTCAGAAGCTTCTTCACCCATCCGGAGCGGGTGCGCTGGATCAAGCCGCGTCTGAACCCGCGTGCCCGCCACTTCGAATACGTCGAGCCGGTGCGCACTGCGCACGAGCCCGCGACGCAGAGCGCGCCGCTGCGCCCGGCCGTGTAGGTTTACTGCGGCATTCTGCGCGCGGCCACTAATAGATTTGAAGGCGGCAGCAGGCGCGCCGTGCGGTCGGCCGAGGCAAGTGCAGCGAATAGGCGATCAAAGAGTGGCATCACCAGACGGCGATGTAGGGGGGTAGCATAGTACGATGGCACGCTCCGCCCCTGGAGGCGCGCCTGCGCATGGCCGGTGCAAAGCAGCCAGGCCGCATAGAGGGCGTACTTGGGATAGCCCCAGAGCAGGCCGGCCACGCGGCCGAAACAGGCCATAGCTTCGACCTGCCATGCCCCGGTCTCGTGCAAGCGCCTGCAGAGCGACTCCAGTGTGTAGCAGCGCAGGTGACCCCAGCGCGGGTTCGGCCGGCGCTCAGACGGCACCGTCAGCACAAGCAGGCCGCCTGGACGGAGCACGCGCCGGAACTCGCCTAACGCCGCTTGATCATCAGGCAGGTGCTCAAGAACCTCGCGACAGAACAGTACTGCCGCTGCACCACCCCGCAGCGGTAGATGCATGGCGTCGCCCTGGATATGCCGCACGCCGGATAGGGCCGTGTTGGCATCCGTCAGCCAGCGCCGCCCGAGCTGAAGCGTCCGCCAGGCGTACTCTACCAGCATGATGCGCTCCGGGGTCACGCCCCGCGCCACCAACGGCTCGACCAGGTCGGCCACGCCTGAGCCAACGTCGACAATCACGCCCGGCAGTGCCAGGTCCGCCGTACGCACACAGGAGAGTACATGCCGTCGCGCCAGGCGGTTGCCCGGATCATAATGGCAGCCATAAGGCAGTCGGAAGAGATGGTTATAGTAGCGATGCAGCTCCGATGAAGAGAGCGCCTGTGCTCCCCTCACCTGCGCCAGGGCGGTTGGCGATGTGTGCATAGACAATCCTTTAGGCGAACCTTTAGACGAACCTTTAGACGAATAGGTTCATCCTTCACAAGGCTTCATTAACAAGCCGGCCCAGTGGAGCCGGCTGGTTCTGCGCTTTGCCCGCAGCCGGGCCATTGTACATCCGCCCGCAGGCCTGACGCAGTAGCCAGCACCGGCCAGGATATGCCTGTTCTCGCGCCGGGCAAATAAGGCATGAGAGTAGACCCCAGCCGAGACACCGCCTATCTGGCCGGATGACTGCGCGACATGGTAGACCACACCTGGTAGCCGTGGGGGCCGGTGGATCGTGCAGGGTCACACACTCGTTACGCTGAGGCGGTCAGCGGGGAGAGCGCGCGCAGGCGCCCGACGACCTCCACTAGGGTCTCGAGGGTATAGTCCAGGTCATCGGCGGTAGTGTCGCGACCGAGGGTGAAACGCAGCGAGCAGCGGATGACTTCGTAAGGCACCCCCAGCGCCTGCAGCACGTGCGAGGGCTCCGTGGTGCCGGACGAACAGGCCGAGCCGGTAGAGCAGGCGATGCCGGCCAGATCGAGGTTCAAGAGCAGCGACTCACCCTCGACGCCGGCGAAGCTGAGATTAATGTTGTTGGGGAGCCGCTTCACTGGATGCCCGTTCAGACGCACATCGGAGATCCGCTCAAACACCTGGGCGATGAAGCGGTCGCGCAGGGCGCGCTGCCGTTCTGCTTCGGCAGCCATCTCCGCGGCAGCAAGCTCGGCTGCCTTGCCCAGCCCAACAATACCGGCGACGTTCTCGGTGCCGGGCCGGCGCCCGAACTCGTGCCCACCGCCATACTGCAGCGGGCGTAGCCGCACGCCCCGGCGCACATACAGCGCACCCGTGCCCTTTGGTCCGTACATCTTGTGCGCTGTGAGCGAGAGGAGGTCACAATGCAGCTCATCCACACGGCAGGGGATATGGCCGGCGGCCTGGACGGCATCGGTGTGGAAAAGGACACCGGCCTCGCGGCACAGCCGCCCGATCTCGGCCACCGGCTCGATCGTGCCGACCTCGTTGTTGGCATACATGATCGTCACCAGCGCCGTGCGCGGCGTGATCGCCCGGCGCACATCGTCGGGATCGACCAGACCATACCGGTCCACCGGCAACACCGTTACCGTGAACCCCTCGTGCTGCAGGGCTTCGCAGGCATGCAGCACCGCGTGGTGCTCGATGGCGCTGGTGATGACGTGATCCCGGCCACGCGCCTCTCGCTGCTCGCGCGCCACGCCCAGAATGGCCAGATTGTCGCTCTCGGTAGCGCCGCTAGTGAAGGTGATCTCATCCGGCTGCGCGCCGATCAGTCGCGCCACCTGCTCGCGCGCGGCTTCGACCGCCTCGCGTGCCTCACGGCCCCAGGCGTGCACGCTTGAGGCATTCCCGAAACGTTCTCGAAGGTATGGCAACATCGCCTCAACCACTGCCGGATGCAGCGGGGTCGTGGCAGCGTGATCAAGATAGACACGGCGCATGGCTCGAGACCAATACCTGGGATTTTGAATTATTAATTAAATTATTAATTAAAAGCCCAGACCGAGCTCTGCCTTGGCATCCTCTGACATCATCGCCGGGGTCCAGGGCGGGCTCCACACCAGATTGACCTCGGTCTCCTTCACGCCCGGCACACGGCGGGTCAACACCTCGCGGACCTGGCTGCGAATGATCGGCCCAATCGGGCACGCCGGGGTCGTTAGCGTCATGGTGATCTTCACCTTGCCCTCAGGCGAGATATCCACGCCATAGATCAGGCCGAGGTCCACGATGTTGATGCCGATCTCCGGGTCGTAAATTTCCTTCAGCGCCTCCAGGATCGCCTCTTCGGTGGGCGCTCCGGTGCCGGGGCCGGCCGCGCGGGCCTCACCCTGCGCCGGCGCAGACGTCTCTTCGACGCTTGCCTCCTGCTCGCGATCTCCGAAGGCTCGCCTGAACAGGTCCATCTGTGTCTTCTCCTTGTGCCGTGTAGTGCTTCTGGGATTTCTGTTTCTTTTGTTTCTCATTCCACCAGATGACTACCAACGAGCTACCAACGAGCTACCAATAAGCAACCAACGACGTGAGAACAGCTCCTGTGCCTATTCCGGCGTGTCCACTTTGACGTAGATGTCGCCGTCTTCCACTTTGAGCTCATAGGTCTTAATGGGATAGACCGCCGGCAGTGACAGCACCTCGCCGGTCTTAACGTTGAACCGGGAACCGTGCAACGGGCACTCGATGGTTTCGTCTTCTTCGTCAACCCAGCCTTCCGAGAGCGAGGCGTACTCGTGCGAGCAGACATCGCTGATAGCGTAGAACTCGCCGCGCAGGTTCACAATCGCGATCTCCTCGCCATCCACCTCGACTCGCTTGGCCGTGCCCGGTTCGACCTCCTCCGTCCGGGCCACGCGCACCCATCCAGCCACTTATTGCTCCTCCCCCGGCCACCCCTTAATGCCGTAGATCCCTGCTTTAAGCACCTTCAGCGCCAGCAGGGCGCACTTGAGACGTGCCGGGCTGATGGGGATGCCCAGGTTCTCTAGCACATCCTCTTTGTCGATCTGCTTAACCTCATCGAGCGTTTTACCCTCGACCATCTCCGTCAGCATGGACGCCGATGCCTGGCTGATGGCGCAGCCCTGGCCGGAGAACCGTACCTGTTCGATGCGCCCATCGCGAATCTTGAAGTCCATGCGCACGCGGTCCCCACACAACGGATTGTCGTCCTCATACGACAGATCCGGGTTCTCCAGCGTCCCGTAGTTGCGCGGGTTCCGGTAATGGTCGAGGATATAGTCTCGGTAAAGCGAGTCCATAATCTACAACGCGCCAGGGAATACGTACAGCGTACGCCGCACTGCGTAACCCCCGTGATCCAGCCCTACCACAACAGAGCACAGCACATCGACCAGTAAGAGAGGGCAGCGGGCTCACGCAGCACCCAGCGCGCCGCACGTATTACGCATGACCAAACACCTGCTTTGCAATGTGCAGCCCTTCAACCAGGGCGTCTACATCTTCTCGGCTATTGTAGACATAGAAGCTCGCTCGCGCTGTGGCAGGCACTCCCAGGAAGTCCATAAGCGGCTGGCAACAGTGGTGGCCTGCCCGCACGGCGATACCCTGCTGGTCCAAGATGCTTGCCACATCGTGCGGGTGGATATCTGCCAGGTAAAAGGATAGCACGCCACCGCGCTGCGCCGCATCAAGCGGTCCAAAGATACGTAGCCCCTCGACCGTGGCAAGCCGCTCCAGCGCATAGGCGGTGAGCTCCTGCTCGTGCTGCCGCACCGCTTCCATCCCAAGGCTAGACAGATAGTCCACCGCGACGCCAAGGCCAATCGCCTGGGCGATGGCAGGTGTGCCCCCCTCGAAGCGCTCCGGGACATCGGCGAAGGTTGTCTTGGCCAGCGTAACGCGGCGGATCATCCCGCCCCCGGCAATGAACGGTGGCATGCTCTCCAGGAGCTCCAGCCGCCCCCACAGGACACCGATGCCGGTGGGGCCGAGCATTTTATGACCGGAGAAGGCCAGAAAATCGCAGCCGATCGCCTGCACGTCTACCGGCATGTGCGGTACGCTCTGCGCACCGTCCACCAGGCAGAGGGCGCCGACTGCGTGCGCCCGCCGAGCGATCTCCCGCACCGGGTTGATCGTGCCCAAGGCATTGGCCGTGTGCACGACCGCCACCAGCTTCACCGGGTGCTCGAGCGCACGATCAAGCTGGTCCAGATCCAGGAGGCCCTCAGGCGTGATGCCCACAAACTCCAGCCGTGCCCCGGTCTCTTCGGCCAGGAGCTGCCAGGGCACCAGGTTTGAATGATGCTCCATGATGGTGAGCACGATGCGGTCACCCGGCTTAAGCGTATGGCGGCCCCACGAGTACGCTACCAGATTGATCGCCTCGGTCGTGTTGCGGGTAAACACGACCTCACGAGGGCTGCGCGCATTGATGAAGCGCGCCACCTTCCGGCGCGCTTCTTCGTATGCCGCGGTAGCCTCCTCGCTGAGCAGATAGACCCCGCGGTGGATGTTGGCGTTGTACGTACGGTAGAACTCCCGCAGCGCCTCGATCACTACCGCCGGCTTCTGGGAGGTGGCCGCGCTATCCAGGTACACCAACCGCTTGCCGTGCACCAGGCGCTTCAGGATCGGGAAGTCCTCCCGCACCGCCGCCCAGTCTATCGCGTGTGTTGGTCGAGCCGTCGTAACCGTCGCCATCGTGCTCACCTATGCTCTACCCCGTTCCCTGCATGCAAAGCAGGGAACGGGCAAGAGATGACTATCTTTTAGCCTTCGCCGCGCATCTTCAGATCGATCGCCGCCTGCAGGCGTTCCAGAATGCTCTGCAGCGGGATGCGCGCCAGGATCGGCTCGAAGAAGCCGTCCACGATCATTCGCGTGGCCTCGACCCGCGAGAGCCCACGGCTCATCAGGTAGAACAGCTGCTCCGGGTCCACCGGACCGACCGTGGCGCCGTGCGTACACCGGACATCGTTCGCGCCGATCTCCAGGTTCGGAATCGAGTCCGCCCGCGCGTGGTCCGACAGGAGCAGGTTCCGATTCGCCTGATAGGCGTCGGTGCGCTGGGCCCCCGGGTGCACACGGATCATACCGCTGTAGACTGAGCGGGCATAATCTTTCAGCGCACCCTTGTAGAGCAAATCGCTCGTGGCATGCGGGGCGATATGCTCCTGCAGCGTATGGTGGTCAATGAGCTGATGATCGCTGCCAAAGAAGACGCCCAGCATTTCTGCCTTGCTGCCCGGGCCCTCCAGGTAGCTCTCCACGTTCGCCTTCGAGGCGCGGCTCCCGAACGCCAGCACCAGCGAGTTCAAGAGCGTATCTCGCTGAAGCTTGGTACGAATGGTAACGACGTTAAAGACGTTCGGGCCCCACTCCTGGAGATTCACATAGCGGAGCTGCGCCCCGTCGTGCAGCACCACCTCGACGATCCCGCTATTGAGCGCTTGTTCCGCCGCGCCTTCCGGCGGCGACAGGTATTCGTCGATGAAGGTAACGCGGCTGTTGCGCTCGCAGATAATCAACGTGTGGGTGAAGATCGCCAGGCCGGGCTGGGAGAGCCAGGTGCGTGCCTGCAGCGGCAGCTCGATCTCCACGTCCTTCGGCACGTACAGCAGCACGCCACCGGTCCAGAACGCGCCGTGCATGGCGGCGAACTTGCCGGTGCTCGCCGGCACCACGGACATGAAATGCTCCCGCAGGAGCTCTGGATACTCCTGCAAGGCCGTGTCCAGGTCGGTGAACAGCACGCCCTTGCGTTCAAGCTCCTCGCGCAGGGTGCGGAAGACCGGGCTGTTCTCCTGCTGCACCAAGGCGCCGGCGAGCTCCTCAATCGCCAGCCCCTCCCGCACCGGCGCATCGAGTGCCTGGAAGTCCACGACCCGCTTGAGCGGCTCACGCACCGGGGTAAGGCGGCCCAGGTCCAGGGCGCTGAAGTCCGTGCGCCGCCACTCCTCGGCCGTGGCGGGATCAAGCAGAAAACGGTTCTCCGGCCGGCCCGGCATAGGCAGCCGGTTGAAAATCTCCCACGCCTCCAAACGGCGCTGCCGCAGCCACTCCGGCTCGGAGCGGCGATGCGAGAGCGCCTCAACGGTCTCGCGAGCAAAGGCCTGCTCGCCTACAAGAGTCTGCTTCACGGCACTCATAGCTTCTACTGCGGTGGTTCCAGGCGGCCATGTTTAAGGCTCGGCGGCATTCCCGCGCCCGGCGTTACGGGCGCGGGAGCCGAAGCCCAGGGCCGGCCTGTTAGCCAACCGACCCCTCCATCTCAAGCTGGATTAAGCGGTTCAGCTCGAGGGCGTACTCGAGCGGGAGCTCCTTGGCGATGGGCTCGATGAAGCCGTTGACGATCATTGCCATCGCCTCTTGCTCGGTGAGGCCGCGGCTCATCAGGTAGAAGAGCTGCTCCTCGCCCACCTTAGACACCGTGGCCTCATGGCCGATCTCGACCTTGTCCTCTTCGATCTCGATCAGCGGATAGGTATCGGTACGCGAGGTCTCATGCAGCAAGAGCGCGTCGCAGCGCACGTTCGACTTGGCATACTCCGCGCCCTTGTAGACCTTCAGGAGGCCGCGGTAGCTGGCGCGGCCGGTGCCCTTGCTGATCGACTTCGAGACAATGGTCGAGGTCGTATGCGGCGCCACGTGAATGACCTTGCCGCCGGCGTCCTGGTGCTGGCCATCCGAGGCGAACGCCACCGAGAGGATATCGCCGCGGGCGCCCGGCTCCATAAGGAACACCGACGGATACTTCATGGTGAGCTTGGAGCCGAGGTTGCCATCCACCCACTCCATGGTGGCGTCGGCGTAGGCCACAGCCCGCTTGGTCACCAGGTTGTACACGTTCTTCGACCAGTTCTGGATCGTGGTATAGCGGCAGCGCGCGCCCCGCTTCACGATGATCTCCACCACCGCCGCGTGGAGGGAGTCGGTGGAGTAAATCGGCGCGGTACACCCCTCGACATAGTGCACGTAGCCGCCCTCATCCACGATAATCAGCGTGCGCTCGAACTGGCCCATCTGCTCGGCGTTGATACGGAAGTACGCCTGCAGCGGGATCTCCACCCTCACCCCGGGCGGCACGTAGATGAAGCTCCCGCCGGACCACACGGCTGAGTTGAGCGCCGCCAGCTTGTTATCGCCGGGCGGGACAACCGTGCCGAAGTACTGCTTTACCAGGTCGGGGTACTCGCGCACCGCCGTATCGGTGTCGACGAAGATCACCCCCTGCTTGGCTAGGTCCTCACGCAGGGAGTGATACACCACCTCGGACTCGTACTGCGCGCCCACGCCGGCCAGGAACTTACGCTCCGCTTCCGGGATACCCAGCCGGTCAAAGGTACGCTTGATCTCCTCCGGCAGCTCGTCCCAGGAGCGCCCCTTCTTCTCGGTCGGCTTAATGTAGTAGTAGATGTCCTGGAAATCGATCGGGTAGTTGTGGAGCTCGCCGCCCCAGAAGCCGGTCGGCATCGGCATGCGCTCGAAGCGCTCAAGAGCGCGCAGCCGGAACTTGCGCATCCACTCCGGCTCGTTCTTTATCCACGAGATCTGCTCAACGACCTCCCGATCGAGGCCCTTGCGCGCCTTGAAGGCGTAGCGCTCGGGCTCGCGGAAGCCGTACTTCGTCTCGTACTTCTCGCCAATCTGTTCGATATCGATCGCCATCGCTGCCTTCCTTTCCGTCCGGTATAATCCCAGAGAGGGTGTAGGGACACACGATCACTCGCCCCTACCGGTCTATGCCGTGGCACCGGCTGCGGCCTGCTGGAGCACCCAGTCGTAGCCGCGCTGCTCGAGCTCGTGGGCCAGCTCCGGCCCGCCCTCCAGCACAATCCGGCCGCCCACCATCACATGGACAAAGTGGGGCTTAATGTAATTCAGGATGCGCGGGTAGTGCGTGATCACCAGCAGGCCAAGATTCGGACCCAGCAGCGAATTCACCGTATCACCCACAATGCGGATGCCGTCGATATCCAGGCCGGAGTCCGTCTCATCCATGATGGCGATCTCCGGTTGCAGGAGCGCCATCTGCAGGATCTCGGCCCGCTTCTTCTCGCCGCCAGAGAAGCCCTCGTTCAGGTACCGCTGCATGAAGGTCTCGTCCATCTTGAGCAGGGCCAGCTTCTCCCGCAGGAGCCGTCGGAACTCCGCCGGAGGGATCGGCTTGATGGTGCCGTCCTTATCCACCTGGCCCTCGCCGCGACCCTTGCGGATCGCATTCAAGCTCATGCGCAGGAAGTTGGCGAAGTTCACGCCGGGCACTGCGACCGGATACTGGAAGGCCAGGAAGAGCCCCTTGCGGGCACGCTCGTCCGGCTCCATCTCCAGCACGTTCTCGCCCTTGAACAGGATCTCGCCCTCGGTCACCTCGTACTTGGGGTGGCCCATCAGGACACTGGCGAGCGTGCTCTTGCCGGAGCCATTCGGCCCCATCAGCGCGTGGACTTCGCCCTTATTAATCAACAGGTTAACCCCGCGCAAAATCTCCTTGTTATCGACTTTCACATGTAGGTTACGGATCTCAAGGTCCGCCATGCTGTGTTCTGTCTCCTCGCCTCTCTAATGTCTCAACTTAATGTCTCAACAAGGTCTCTCTAGCGAGCCTCTCTGGCGCTTCAAGCGCCGGGCCGGATCAGGGAACGAGCCCCGTGATCGCTGCTTCAGAGGAGCCCTCAGGGCTGTGCGCGTGGGGCAGCACAGCGATCCGACAGCAGGGCATGGAGCTGTCGTGCGTCCTCGACAAAGCGCACCGGCTGCGGGCCGGCTGCGAGCATCGGGCCCACCAGGTCGGCCAGAGTAATCGTATCGAGAGTGCGCACGATCGAGTCGCGCACCCGCAGCCACAGATACTTCGTCGCGCAGGTCTCCTCCCGCACGCAGTACACCCCGCTGGGCACCTCGGAGGCGCACACCATGGGGGCCACCGGCCCCTCGAGCACGCGCATGATCTCGCCGGCCGTAATCTGATCCGGCGCGCGGCCAAGCTCATACCCGCCGCGCGCGCCACGGTGGCTGATGATCAGACCGGCACGGCGCAGGTCCGCCGCCAGGTGCTCTACAAACGCCGCCGGCAGGTCCTCCGCCTGCGCTAGCTCCGCCAGCGACTGCGGCCCCTTGCCAAACGAGCGCGCCAGGGCCACCATCAGCCGGACCCCGTACTCGCCGCGCGCGGTGACGCCGTAATACGTACGGCTGCTCAGCCGCACCGCCTCGCGCGGATCAACTGCGTGTGCTTCCCGCTCTATACCGGTCGCCTGCTGCCCTCGATCCACGGAGCCGTCCTCGTTGCTCCAGCCGGCATTACGCCGGAATTCCGACCTCCATAGTCGGAATTATAGCAACGCCGCGCAGCCCTGTCTATAGCTGGCGGAAGGAAATTGTGAACAATCTCACGTTCATCGCCGGTGTCTGCCGGCAGAGCTGTGTTACAATTTGCCGCGAGGTACGTCGGCCGCACCGGAGCGCCCATGGCCGGACGTGCCCGCGAGCAAGAAGGCGTTCAGTTTGCGGAGGGGAGCAGCCGGATCGATGCCGCCGCTCAAGCTTTACAACACCCTGACGCGTAAGGTCGAAGAGTTTCAGCCGCTGTACGACAACGAGGTGCGCATGTACACCTGCGGACCGACGGTGTACGACTATGCCCATATCGGTAACCTGCGCACCTACATCTTTGAAGATGTCCTGCGCCGCACCCTGGAATACAACGGCTACCGCGTCATCCACGTGATGAACATCACCGACGTGGGGCATCTCACCAGCGATGCCGATTTCGGCGAGGACAAGATGCTGGTCGGCGCCAGGCGGGCGCGCATGACCGTCTGGGAAATCGCCCAGATGTATACCGAGGCGTTCTTCCGGGATATTCACAAGCTTAATATCAAAGATCCTACCATCGTCTGCAAAGCAACCGACCATATCCCGGAGATGATTGCGCTGATCCAGCGGCTGATCGAGCGCGGCCATGCCTACCAGATCTCCGACGGCGTCTACTACGACGTCACCACGTTCCCGGAGTACGGCAAGCTGTCGCGGCTGGACCTACAGGAGCAGCAGGTGGGCGCGCGCGAAGAGGTGAAGGTCAATCCGGAGAAGCGGCATCCGGCCGACTTCGCCCTGTGGAAAATCGCTGAGCCCGAGCACATCATGCAGTGGGACAGCCCGTGGGGTCGCGGCTACCCTGGCTGGCACATCGAGTGCTCGGCCATGTCCATGAAGTACCTGGGCGAGACGTTTGATATCCACTGCGGCGGCGTGGACCATATTCCTATCCACCACGAAAACGAGATCGCTCAGTCGGAGGGCGCCACAGGCAAGCCATTCGTGCGCTACTGGCTCCATGGCGAGTTCCTCCTGGTCGATGGCGGCAAGATGTCTAAGAGCCTGGGGAACGTCTACACACTGAGCGACCTGGAGGCGCGCGGCTTTACTCCGCTCGGGTATCGCTACTTCTGCTACTCAGCGCACTACCGCTCCAAACTGAACTTCACCTGGGACGCCATGAAGGCAGCGCAGGCCGGCCTGGATCACCTGCACTCGCTGATCGTGCAGATGGAGGGCGACGGCACAGGTGAACTCTCCGAGGAGTACCGCGCCCGGTTCCACGAGGCGATCAACGACGACCTGAACGTGCCGGCGGCCATGGCCATCGTCTGGGAGCTGGTCAAGAGCGAGCTACCCGATCCGGTTAAGAAGGCCACGCTCTTCAACATGGACCAGGTGCTGGCACTGCGTTTTGACCGCGCGCGCGAGGAACTGGACCTGCCGCCCGATCTGGAAGAGAAGCTGCGCGAGCGTCAGGCCGCGCGCGCCGCGCGCAACTGGGCCGTCGCCGATCGCATCCGCGAGGAGCTGGCCGCCCAGGGCATCGAGCTGGAAGACACCAAGCAGGGCACGCGCTGGCGCCGCAAGCGGTTCTACCGCGAGCCCGCGCCGGCTGCGCCTGCCGGCGCCCCGGCGTGAAAACTCTCGCATTACTGGAGTGCGTGCCGGCACAAACGTTACCCCGGCATCCATCACTCTGCAGGCGACGTGGCCCTCGCGCCGGAGGAGGGTGCCTGCAGAGTGGCGCCGGCAGTAATAGGCAGGAACAGAAGCACCGCGGCCACGTTGAGCAGGCCGCCCCACTGCCTGCCGGGCATCCAGCCTGCTACATCGGCGGCGATGCGCAGGAGCAATGATGCGTGCAGCAGCACCAGGTGCATGTAGAAGCGCGGACGGAACACCACCGGCCGGCCCAGCACCGCAGGGAAGATCACCGGCGCATGGCCGAAGATCATCGAAAACACAAACCCGACGAACACGGCATGGAGCATCGCATCGCGCTGTGGCCCGGCCGGCACGCCGCCGCCGACGAGCGCAAGTATCCCGCCTACAGCAAGCCAGCCGTAGCCAGCGAGCAGGCTCACCGCAATGAAGCGGGTCAGTCCGCCCTGCCGGAGCCGGCGGCGAGCAATGTCGTAGCGCCCCAGCCAGAGCGCCAGTGCCGTGAACGCCAGACCGGCGATGCGAGTGCCTGTATCGAAGTCCAGCAAGACAGCGGCAAGTCCGGCGAGCAGCGCGCCCACAGCAGCGATGTAGGCAGTATAGCCTCCTCTGGAGAGGCGGAGCAGCCGCGCCAGTTCCAGCCGCTCGCCCATGATGGTCAGGACCAGGAATGCCATCCACCAGGGCACGACGCGAAGCAGCGGCTGCCCGGCCAGCCAGAGGATATTTCCGCCAAACCAGCTCAGCGCACCAAGCCAGAGGGTGATCGTATGGAGCGCAGGGTGCCGGAAGACGACCAGCCCGAAGATGGCCACCAGCCCGGCGCTACCGAGGGTCATACCCAGCACGCCGACCGGGTCGGGTAGGCCGATGAGAAGCGCCAGACTGCCAAGCCCGGCCAGAGCCGGCGCCCCATATGTCCAGCGGCTGCCCAGCGCCACAGCCCGCTCCAGTGTGATGAGTGTGCCCAGGAAGCCGGAGATCATCAGGGGACCGTGGGCGGCGGCCAGGCCGGGCCGTAGCGCCGGAACGTCCCAGCCGAGGCGCTGCAACCCGGCCCATAGTGCAGCAAGGAGGGCCAGGAGCGCCGGGATTAGCAGGACGAAGCGCAGCCAGCCCGGAGCACCGGTGCCGCTCAGGTGGTCTTGCCGATGCGCACGCGCCATACCTCCGGCCCTTGCTCCAGATAGTCCCATGTGAACTGCCCGCTCCGCTCGAAACTGAACTGATAGTACAGCGGTTTGGGATCGTGGTCGTTCACCAGCACGAACGCCTCGCCAGGACGCAGGCGGTCAAAGGTGGCGAAGATCAGCGGGTGACGCTCGCGCGGCGTAATCTGACGCACATCCAGTACAGTCTCCGGGGGCGCGCCGGTTTCCCCGGCTCCCTTTTCCGGCGCGTGCATAGCTACCAGGACCCGTTCCTGCTCAGCCGGCGGCAGATATTGCTCGAAGAGTGGCAGGTAGACCCGCTCCTCCTTGGAAAGGTGAAGCTTGAAGATCGCCTGCAATTGCAGGAGCAATTGCACCAGTTCAGCATCGCGTGCGGCACGCTCGTCATCCGCCGCTTGCATGCGCGCTCGAGCTGCGTCCTCAATGCGGTGGACGTATCCTTCGATGGCTTCGTGGTCTATTGACATGGTCGCCGTCGCTCTGCCATGTGCTTTAAGCAAGGGCTCAACCGCCGGGTACAAAGCTTGCTCTTCTCCGCGCGCGTGGGGCAGGAGTTCATGAGTAAGGAACTGCACCAGAGCCGCGATGTTGTTTTCCGAAGGCGCATCCATCAGCGCAGCTACGTGCTGCGTCATCTCCGCGGCCAATTCGCGATGATGCTTACGGATCATTTCTCCTGGAGCATCCATCTCTTCCTCTTTTTCTTTAGTAGTTATTTCTTTAGTTGTTTCTTTACTTACTTAATCTGCTTCCTGGAGCGGAACTCGCCGTGCCTTCTTTGGGGCAAGCATCGCTCGGTTGAAACACTGCCTCCAGGGACTACAGGAGCACGCGGTGCCATACCGCGGCTAGATCATTGCCGTTGCAAGTTTGCCCTCGAGCACAGTCGCAACCCATCGTGCAGCAGACAACACTAGTACCCCCGTGCTCCTCGAGGTGGCCCTGATTGTCGTAGAGAGGCCTTCGAAGGCTACTCTACAGGACCTCGCAGCTGCCGTCGTTGCTCCAGCGCAAAGAAGGGGGTCGATCTGAGCTACACTAGTGATCCAGGGACTGGTCTTCTGCAATGGCGGTGAGGCCATGAAGGGAACGGAGAAGGATGCGCGCGCGGCCGCTGGCGATCAGGCCCTGCTGCTCCCAGCGAGAAAGGATTCTGCTGGCAGTGTAGAGGGTTGTGCCGGTTAGGCTGGCCAGGCTCTGGCGGGAGAGCGGGAGATCAATCAGCACGCCGTCTTCGGCCTCCCGTCCGGCCTGGCAGGCCAGGCGTAGGAGCGCCCGCGCAATACGGCGCTCAACGCGCTCGGTGGAGAGCTCACGAAGGCGCGCCTGGAGCTCAAGCACGCGCCCGGTCAAGAGCCGGAGGACATTCTGGCTGAGATGCGGACAGCTTTCCAGCAACGCAGCGATTACCTTGCTTTCCCAGCGCAGCACCATGCCTGGCTCCACTGCGACAGCCGTACCAGGATACACGCGCTCGCCCAGCGCTGCCACACAGCCGAAGAGCTCGCCCGGCCCGACGAAGCGCAACAAGATCTCGACCCCATCGACGGTGAGCTGGGTTACCTTTACCCGCCCCTGCGTGAGCACGTACAGGGCATCCGCCGGATCGCCCTCCCGAAAAAGGACGGCACCGCGTGCAAGCGTGCGGTACCCGGCCGCACGTACGGCGGCGCAAAGTTCAGCGGGAGGGAGGCCGCGAAAAAGGTCCAGCCGCTCAAGGAGAGCAAGCAGGCCGGGATCGGCTGTCGGCGATTGCATGGCTACACTCGTCATCTCACTGAGCGTCCTCGTTCTCTTGATGCATCACATCCTGGATCATTATTGATCATTATTCATTATGCGACGAGGATATCCAGATCCCAAGGGATTTCTCAGCGCACCCCGATGATTATTTACATGCCTGAGGTCGCCGCTTCTCTCACCGCCTGCCGATATTAAGACTACCAGTTCAGCTACACCGACACTGTGCGTTTCGCAGTCATGTCAGCTCGCTGGCTTGCGACTGCGTTCGCCTTCGATCGGCATTCCCTGGTAGCGGGCTTTCGCCTTCTGCTGCTTGCTCCGTGAAGAGTTTCGGGCACAGCGACGCCCGCGGATAATACAACCGCCCATCCCGCACCACGGCCCAGGGCGTCAACACATGCTTCTGGCGGCGCGTCTCGCTCAGGATGTGCTCGACAGACACGCCTCGCACCACCAGCGCATCGGCGATGAGCGAGCGGTGGCATCGCCAGGGCACGGCTTCGGCGCACATGATCGCCGCCTGTGACTGCCGCGCGAGATCCAGCAGCTCCTGCAGCCCGGCCTCGAACTGCGGCGTCTGCATGTAGTCGGCGTAGCCGCGGAAGCCCTCGTTCTCCCAGCCGGTATTCGGCGAATCAGGCCGCGGGCGGCGCAGCCCGCCGAGCGCCGGCAGATGCACGTAGCTAATCCCGACCTGGTGCAAGGCCGCGGGCAGAGTGTCGCGGTTGAACTGAGGATTGCGCCGCGAGCGCGGCACCGTGCGCACGTCCGCCAGCAGGTCGACCCGATATGCCTGGAGCAGCCGGATCAGCTCATCGAGCGAGCGTGTAGAATGCCCGATCGTCAAGATCGTAACCTCCGGCTGCATTTCGGTACAGGGTTGCCTCCCCCGGCTGTCCATGCCCAGCACGCAGGCGTGGCCGGTTAGCCTTTGTAGGTCAGCACCCGCCCCCACAGGCTCGCCGTGCCCCAGATGCCGGAGCGCAGGCACTCGAGCTGCACGATCTGGCTGTGGTCCACGAAGAGGTTCACTTCCGGGCCGTAGTTCTTAATGTACCAGGCGAAGACCGCCGGATCAGCCGCCTCGAACATCACCCGCTCCAAGCCCAGAGCGTTGATCATGCGCGCCGGCACATCGGTCCGCCAGGTCTTCACGCTTTCGGTGATCCCTTCGGACTCGATCATGATCATGTAGGCCCCGGCCTCCAGGAATCGCCGCGCTTGGGCGATGGCCCACTCGGGGTCACGGGTTCCCTCGGCCTCAAGCTCTGCTGCGGCTGAGGCGCCACCGGCCCCGAACTGGATGCCGACCTCTGGCTTTGCCTTCAAGCCGGCCCGCTGCACTTGCTCGACCAGCCGCAGCCAGTCATCAGTCGGGATGGTGATGAAGCCGCTGGAGAGCTCGATGATATCGAAACCCGCTCGCTTGCACTCTTCAATGTACTGGGTGACCGCCTCCGGCCCCTGGGTGAGCACATACTCGATGAAACCGCGGTTGAGACCAGCACGTCATGGGCGTGGCAGAGATCGATGAGCTCTCGAAGGGCGCCCCAGGGCATCAGACTGAACGACCCGCCAGCGAACTTCAGTGAGTCGATGTAGGAGCCCATGGTCTCCAGCACGTCCTGGAGGTAACGCTTGCCCATCGGTGTGTAATAGGGGCCACGGATCTCCGTCACGCCGCGCACGCGCGGCTTGGGCGGGCGCTGGTTCATGCGCAGAAACGCAAATGCGCGACCCATCTCAGGACTATGCTGCATCATGGCCGTTCCCCTTCTCAAGCCGCCCTGACGCGGTTCCAGCGCTGCCGCAGGCTATCGCGGAACCTCCTCGTACTTCCGGCCATCCTCGATCGCCTGGACGATCGCCGGCGAGAACTCCTGTGCGTCGAACTCCGCGCCCAGACGGACGATGATCTCCCGATCGAACAGCTCGTCTGTCTAGCGCTTACTCCGGCAGGCGGCCCTTCAGGTCCTCCGGGCGGAAGGGCCCCGGCTCAGCAATCAGCCGCCGCGCGGCGTCTACCTGGCCCCACACGTTCCACAGCAGCACGCCGCGCACACGGCCGTCCTGCAGGTAGTAGACCACGCCCTCGTGGTACGGATCCTTCCAGTATTCGACCGTCTGCAGCCGCGAGTCGGTGTCGCCGACCGCCTCGTAGCCCAGCTCAAACAGGTCTGAGTAAAAGAACGGCAGGTGGTCGTAGCGCACGCTGCGCCCGGCCATGTTCTGGCCTGCGACATTCCCCATCGTGTTGGCATTGTCCTCATGTTCGACGCGCAGGCGCTTGCCCAGCGCAGGGTTATAGAAGCTGGCGACATCCCCGGCAGCGTGGATGTCCGGGTGGTCGGTGCGCGTGAATGCATCGACGCGAATCCCGTCTTCGATCCCGAGCCCGGCATCGCGCGCCAGCTCGACGTTCGGCAGGATGCCCAGGCCGGCAACAACACCGGTGCCGGCCAGCTCCCGCCCGCTCTGCGTGCGCACGACGAGTTCTTCACCGCGGGCCTCGATCGCCGTGACCGACTCGCCCGGCAGCACCTCGACGCCTTTCTGGCGGTAGTAGTCGTTCAGAAAGCGCGCCAGCCCGGCGGGGAAGAGCCGCCCGCCGATACCCTCTTCGAGAAAGAGCATGGTGACACCGGCGCCGTTCATGGTCAGCGCCGCAGCGATCTCCGAACCGATAAAGCCGCCGCCGATGACGACGAAGCGAGCGCCCTGTGCAGCAAGGGCACGCAGGCGGCGATAGTCGTCATACGTACGGAAGTAGATCACCTGCTCCGGGCTGCCGGGGATGCGCCGCGGCGTCCCGCCGGTCGCCAGCAGCAGCTTGTCGAACGTATAGACCGTTCCCTGGTCGTCGGTGACGCGCTTGGCGCCCGGCTCAAGCGCCACCGCCCGCCGCCCCAGATGTAGCGTGACGCCCGGCTGCTGGGGCGTGCCGCGCCAGATGCTCTCCTCCGGCTCGCCTTTCCACAGACCCTTGGACAGCGGAGGCCGGTTGTACGGCGGATGTGCCTCCGCGCTGATAATACCGATAGCGCCGTTCGGATCGACCTCACGGATCCCATGCACGGCCGCGTCGGCGGTCATCCCTCCGCCAATGATCAGATACTGGTAGTGTGGCATTGCTCCCTCCGTCGCAGGTCCCCCCAGCATAGCACTGGGCCACAGAAAATCAATGATGTTTTTGATTTATTTTTGATTTATTTACAATCGGCCTGCTGGGCCGCAGTCCTACCCGATTACGGGCTCTCGAATACCACAGCGGTATGAATGCCAAGCTGTGACAGCTCGACCTCGGCTGCGCCGTCCGCCCAGTCCCAGCGCAGCCGGGCGCCCGCATCCGGGATCACTCGCACGGCAGCAGGACGCTGCGGCAGGCGCAGGCGCAGCGTGAGCGGCCCGACCGGCGGCACGCGCTCGACCATTACGTTACGCGGCGAGGTGGCCGGATCAGCGCCGCGGTTGAGCAGGTGCACGATAGTGCGGCCGAGCTGACGGCGCAGGGTGAGCACGACATGGGCAGGGGCAGCCAGCTCCACCATGGGATCGGGCCAAACGGCGCGGAACAATTGCCGTAGCAAGCTACGCAGGCGAGGATAGCGCGTGCGATAGTAGGCGGCGAAGAGCGGGCCGTGGATCGCTGCCACCAGGCCGCGGCCGCTCTCCCGAAGCGTGATGGCTGGGATGCCCGTGTCGTGCTTGCCCGGCTCCGGACCGTAGAGGAGCGCGGCCCAGGCTGTGGCATCGCGCAGGCGCACCGGCTGCCATGGCCCGGCTACGGTGACTGCCGCATCATCCACAGGCAGGTAGTGAAAGCCTTGGCGCGGCTCGCCGGCCGCCTCAACCCCGGCCAGCGCGGCCAGGCCGGGCTGCCACGCCAGATGCGCCCCGCTTAGCACCAGCCGTCCGCCCTGCTGGACGTAGCGCGCGAGCTCTGCAACAACGCCGTCCGGTAGGGGGTCCTGCTCCGCGACCACAACCAGTTCATACGCCGTGAGCCGCTCCAGCAGCCCTTCTTCGGTCTGGATATCGACATGGTAGCCGGTGTCCAGCAGGGCATGGAGAGCGCCTTCCAGAGGCTGTGTGGCCTGGCCGCGGCCATAGAGCGGGTCGTTGTGCGCGTAGTAGTGCGTCTTGCTGTGCAGCACCACCGCCTGGGGCACCGAGACGCTGCCCTGGGCGATCTCCTGCCGGGCGCGGCAGAACTGCGCCACCTCGGCGACGACCTCGTGCTCCCAGCGCACCAGGTGGCCGCTGCGCGGCGGGTGGATATAGATGCATACGGCGCCGCCGCAGGCAATCACCTCCGCCACTTCCTGGCAGAGGTGTGCCACAGTCTTAAAGTGCCAGCCGGCGTGGCCGCCTTCGCCGGTGGTGAAACCCCAGGCCATCAGGTCCCACGGCAGCCCGCGGCCGGTCAGCATGCGCGCCTCCACGGCAGCGCGCTCAACGCCCCAGGCATGGCTAAAGTCGCCGCTCAAGAAATCCACCGGCAACGCAACCGGGTCGGGCTGAAGCACCGAGTACGCCCAGTTGATGCACACCAGGCACTCCGGCTTGCGCCGGTGCACGGCCTCGATATAGGCACGGGCGTACGCTTCATAGGAACGGCGGTGGAAGGCCAGCCAGGCCTCCCAGCCCGGCTCGCCGGCCGCGCGCGGGGGCTCGGCGATGCTGGTTTCAGCCGTGAAGGCATTGCGACAGCGCGCACAGTAGCATGGCCGCGCTACCCAGAGGTCGCCATCCACCCAGAAGCCATCGACGTCGTACGTGTCGATAATCTCCAGCATCTGGGGGATCAGCAGCTCGGTCAGGTAGCCGCTGCGCGGGCAGGCACGACCGCGCTCGGGGGTACCGTCGGCGGTGACGCGCGCCCAGTCGGGGTGATGCTGTATTGCGGCCTCATCCCACAGGCCCGAGTAGTGCATGACCAGGGGCAGGCCCAGCTCGCGCGTCACCTCGCGATGGATGCGCAGCGCGTCGCGGACAATGCCGGGGGAGGCATACCCGACCTTCGTTGGCCAGCTCGTGTAGCCGGGGTGCCCCTTGCAATCGCACTGCACCCAGTCCGGCCGGATCTTCTCCCAGGCCGCCCGCAGCATCTCGGGCGTCACGTCTTTACCAAGTTCGGTGTCGTTGGCATGCGCGTGCAGGTCATAGTGCAGCCCAAAGAAGACGCGGGCATGCCAGTTCGGGGCCCGCCGTTGCTCGCTCATCATGACGCCTCACCAGCACAAACGCGCAGGATCAGACCAATCCGCACGTCCCACTTCCCTGTTCCCTGCGAAATGGAGCCGGGCTTTGCTCTAGCCTGCTCCTTAAATCGCGTCGGACCTTAAATCGTGTCAGAAAAATCGTGTTAGACTTTAACGTGTCAGACTTCAAATCGTGTTAGATCGTGACAGCAGCGATGAACTGATTGCGCAGGCCAACGTTGGGAACCTCGCGGCGCAGCAGGAAAATGCCGGCGCGGCCCAGCTTGTCAGACGACCGTCCCAACCGCCTGGGTGCCACCCCGTGGAAGTCTCCATCCTCGTCGGTAGTGATCCGATCAAGGTCGATTACACCGCCGCTTCCCAGATCGTTCAGCCTGAGGAACACTACCTGGTAGGTAGCCTGCCGCGCCGCGCCGCGGAGCCGTAGGTGGACGATACTTTCCGGGCGATCGATTATGTCCACTACATGAAGCAGCCCGCTGGTGAGCGGATCGTTCCCGTCGTTGCTGACCCCGCCCAGGTTCGCCGGGACATCCTCGATCCGGCCGATGGGCGCCAGCTCTGCGCGGAAGGCCACCCGCAGGCGGTGCCGCTTGAGATCTGCCGTTGCCGCAAGGAGATCGCGCAGGAACGGGCCGGAAATCACCGCGCGATGGCCCGGCAGGGACACCGCAATATCACCAACCCGCACGTCAATGGAGCCATCGCCACCCACGTTCACGCGAATGCCATCTGCCGCGGCGGCGCTCGGGTGCAGCGCCGCAACGACGGCCGGGGCAGCGTACGCCAGCCGCTTTCCGACTGTGAGGAGGCTCCGGCGCGTTGCCGCAGACGCCTCGTTCGGTGATACTCCCGCCACCTCCAGCGAACGCATAGCCGCATCATGCTCGGTAGACATAGCCCCGCTCCTTTTCTCGCCTCCCTCAAGTCTTATACCAGCCCTGCACTTGTTGTTGTTCTATGCCGACCAGAGCTCCGGCGGTTCACCGCTCATGTTCCGGCCGGTGTGCAGGTGTGCATTGCGCTCTGCCCATGCCTCGGTGAGGCCATAGCGGTGCAACACAGCCTCAGCGGGCTCCAGCCGGTCATCAAGGCGTGCCATCCAGGCTTCCATCTCGCGCTCAAGCTCCTCCAAGAGCTCGCGAGCTCCTGGAGCATCGACCAGGTTGTGAAGCTGGTAAGGGTCCTCCCAGTTATCGTACAGTACCCAGGGACCGGCGAGATTTCGTGCATAGGTGTAGCGCGCCGTGCGCACGCCCCGCCACGGGATGATGCCCTCGCGGATGGCCTGGTCGCAGCAGATCATCTCTTGCAGATAGATCGACGTCGGTCGGCCGTCGGTTACGCTGGGCTCCCGAATAAAGGCCGAGAGATCGCGTCCCTGCATTGCCGCCGGCACCGGGAAGCCCAGTATTCCCAAGAGCGTTGGGGGAAGGTCCACCAGGCCAATCAGCAGATCCAGCTCGACGCCCCGCGGGAGGCCAGGCCCGCCGCGCACGATGAGCGGCACTGCGATCGACTCCTCCCATGGCTGCTGCTTGTAGTGGTGGCCCTGCGAGCCCAGCATCGAGCCGTGGTCGGAGGTGAACACCAGCAGCGTGCGATCCAACTCGCCGGTTTCGGCGAGGTAGGCAACCAGCCGTCCGAGTTGCTGGTCGAGCGCCGTCGTGTGGGCATAGTAATCTGCGAGGTCCTGCTGCTCCTGCGGGGTATCGGGGCAGTTGGGACGAAGGGTGATGCGCGCCGGATTATACCGACCTTCCAGACCCGGCGGAAGCGGCCGGTACGGACTGTGGGGCGGGCCATAGGACACGAAGAGACAGAACGGCCGGTCGGGATGCCGCGTACGGTGCTCCGTCAGCCAGCCCAGAGCGAGATCGGTCTGCACCTCGGGCTCGTAGCGGCCTTCCAGGATCACCGGCTCGGCAGCGTCATTGAGATAGTACTTGGGCCGCATGTACCGGTGGTGGCAGTTCCATACTGCCCAGAAGTCATCGAAGCCCAGTCGCTCGGGTCCGGGCGGGATACGCCGGTAGCGCGGGATGCCGCCCAAGTGCCACTTGCCGATGTACCCGCAGGCGTAGCCGGCAGCCCGCAGCGCACGGGCAATCGAAGGCGCCGCCGGGTTCACCGGTAGATCGTTGGTGATAGCACCGTGGCGCTGCGGCCAGCAGCCGGTCAGGAGGCAGCCGCGGCTGGGCGTGCATACCGGGGCGTTGGCATAGGCGTGCGTGAAGCGGACACCCTCAGCGGCCAGGCGATCGAGGACCGGCGTGGCCACATCGGGATTACCGTAGCAACCGACCGCCTGGGCCCGGAGCTCGTCAGCGAAAACGACCAGCAGATTTGCCGGAGCCACCAACGCACCCCCTAGATAAACGGCTCGCCCTGGGGCAGCAGCGCCTCAACGCGCTGCTTCATGGCCTGGGCCGTCTCCATGGCCGAGCGCCGGTTCGCCAGGAGCTGGTTGAACTCCTCCGCGACGGCGTTCTGCACATCGATCCAGTTCGTGATATTGGGCTCCCAGCCGGCGTGCGCGTGCGCCTCGAAATAGAGCGGCGCATGCTGCGGTGGTTTGTCGGGCTGGACAAAGAACTCCCGTGCGGTCGAAATGCGCGGGCCAAGCGCCCCTGTCTTAACCTTGTTCACCGCATATTCCCGATCGCCAATATACTTCAATAGCTCCCAGGCTGCATCCGGGTATTTCGTCGTTGCCGACATGACATAGCCGCCGCCTCCACCATACGCGACGTACCCGGCCCGACCGCGCGGGAACAACGTCACGTCGAACTCAAGTTGGGGGTTCTGGCCGCGCACGACGTTCAGCAGCGCGGCCGGAGCGCGCAGCATGGCCACGCGCTCGGCGGCAAAGGGATTGCCGCCACCCAGGGCGGTTCCAGGCGGCGGTGCCACCTGATAGGCATGGATGAGCTTCTGGAGAAAATCCAGCGCCTCCACAGCCGTCGGCTCGGTCACGACGACCCGCCGCCACTCCTTGTCGAGCAGGTCGCCGCCGTTGGTCCACAGCCACAGCAACATCTCCGTGACATCACCGACTTGGTAGCCCCATACCGCAGTCTCGCCGGCCTGGGTACGTTGCGTCAAGCGCTGCGCTGCATCCACGAAGCGCGGCCAGGTCCAGCGGGCATCCTGCCAATCTGTCGGCGGAGCGTCTAACCCGGCACGGCGCCAGAAAGCGAGATTGTATGCAAAGAGATGGGCGTTAAAGTCCTGCGGAATCACCCACAGCTTTCCCTTTGCCGTCATCAAGGCGATAACGCCCGGCCAGAAATCCGAGAGGTCGAATTTATCTCGTTTCACAAAGGAATCGAGCGGCTGGATTACTCCCTGCGAGGCGAACACTGCGTAGAGGAGAAAGCCGCGGCCGGTGCGGAAAAACACATCGGGAGCCTGTTGTGCGGCCACCAGCACCACCTGCTCCTGGTGCGGGTCGGTACCGGCCTTGCGCTGGATGATCTCCAGCGGGATGCCTGTCCGGCTCGGGAATGCTTCGAAGTACGAGAGCAGCCATTCTCCAAATGGCGTCGTCGGCGGGTCCCATTGCATGACCGTGATCTTGCCGAGGCGGCGCTGTGGCTGCTCTGGAGCACCAGATAGACCACCTCGGCAGGCGAGCACGGTGCTCCCCAGCACCGTGGCCAGGCCTTCCATCAGGGAGCGCCGAGAGAGCGGGCGCGGCATCGCTTCTCCTCTCCTCCCCAACGTTTGGTTTGTCTTAAGCTTGAACACAGTCTACCAGGGCGCAGCTCAATCGGTTGCAGCAAGCGCCAGAATGCCCGAGATTGCCACCGCAGCCTCCTGGCAGGCCAGCTTCGGCGGGCGATCGTTCAATACGAGCGGGCGCTCCAGGTAGGTGCGCAGGGCATTGCGAATATAGTAGATCACCCGGCGCGAGAGGCGCGGCAAGGCGGTGCGAGCGTACTCCAGCGAATTTCGGCGGGTTGCCGGCAGTATCGAGGTCGAGCGTAAGCCGCTGGGCCGCCTCCAGAAGCTCTCGCCAGCCCCACTCGCGCTGCGGTGGCAACACACCGTAGCGGAAGAAGAGCTTGGGGTTGTAATACAGCACGGCCGGGGTGACGCTCAGCGGCAAAGCAACGAGCCGCCCGTACGTGCGCAGGCCCTCCAGCGCAGCCGGCACGAACTCGGCCGGACGCACATCGAGCGCCGGGGCACCGTGTCCATCAAAGGGCAGGAGCACGCCTTCGGTAGCTAACAGTGAAATAAAGTTCTCCCCACCAATGACGAGATCAGGGCCGTAGCCGTGCTGCATCGCGCCCACACGCAGCTCCCAGGCGCGGGCGTTCAGCACATTCTCAGCAAACGTCTCGGCGATGAAGCGCTCGAGTTCGAGGCGGTAGCCGGCGGCTGCAGGGCCATGCGGATGAGCGGTATCCTCAGCCACAGCCTCTAGGAGTTGGCGCACAGCCGGCTCGCCGCCAGGTACGTCGCCGACGTTCCAGGCTACCGTCAGCACGCCCGGCCGGCTACTCGTGCGCCGCTCGCTCGGCTGAAGGATGCACCCCAACCCTGCAGCCGGCAGCACACCGGCTAGAGCGGCGTTCTTCAGCAGCGCCCGGCGGGTCCGGCACGCAGGGGTCTGCATCTGTTGCACAGAGCGCACGCGCATGGCGGCCTCCTCCGCCACTCATGGTACGCCTGCGGCGGCCGTGCTTCAAGAGGAGGGAGAACCCCTCCCCCGTTTCGCCTCATAACGATGCCGCGCATTGCGCCCTGGACCTGCATGACGGACAATTAGGAGCGACAGCCAGGCCGGCACGGGTAACCTATTTTTTTCTGTCGTATGCCGTCGCAGTCGTAGGGCAAGAAGCGGGCTTGCATGAGCCCGGGCGATAGCTGATGGGTGCACCACACGCTGTGGAGAGACCGGCCGGAAGCGAGCCGGAGTCCGTTCGGACACGCTGGATCGAGGAAATCGCCCAGCCGATGCTGGCGTGGCTGCTCTTCACCTCGTGGTGCTTCGGACTGGCCGCCTTCCTGGGTGCCTTCGGGATACCGCTCATCGAGCGCCTGAGCGTGTGGGTCCCGCCGTCGCTAGTGTTCGGCGGCTCCTTGATGTACCACGAGCGCACCGGCCGGCGCGATCTGCTGCGCTACTCCGGCCGCGACTGGCTGGTTCTGATCCTGGGGCTCGTGCTGGCGGCATCTCTGTTGCCGTATGCCATGCTGCTGCCCCGAGTGCTCCAAGACGCAGCGAGCCGCGCAGCCGGCCTGGTCTCCGATCCGCAGCCCCTGGCGCCCTTGATGAATCCGCTGTTCATCCTGCGCCTTATGCTGGCCGCGACAGCATGGCTGCTGGGACAGAGCACATCCGGCGACCTGGAGTTGATCGCGCAGCAGCGGCGGCTCCCGCCGGCCGGCCTGGAAAGCGCGGCCTACTATGCCTGGCTGGCCAGCCCTGAGCGCTGGATCGACCACGAGGCAGGCCGCCAGGCGCTGCTGCGGAAGTTTCTGGCCGGCGGCCTGTTGCTGACCCTGCTGGCCGGGCTGGGCATGCAGCGGATCGAACGTTTCGAGGTTGCCGGCTACCTTCAGGTGCCACTGGAGCGCGTGGCCCTGCCGCAGGAGAGCGCCCTAGTAACGGGCGCGAACCTGCTGCTTTACTTTGTGCTGGGCCTGCTCTTCCTCAGCTTAATCACGCTGACCCGCCGTCGCGCCGAGTGGGAGCTGTACCAGATCCCCTTCGACCGGGGCGTGGTCGAACGCACCTGGCTCCAAGCGACCGTCGCATTACTGGCGCTGCTGGTGATTGGTGCGGTGCTACTGCCCTCTAGCCTGGGCGAGCCGCTCTTCACGGCAGCGATGCTTGTAATAGCCATAATTTGGCAAGTCTACTTCTTCCTAGCGTCGCTCCTGATGGTGCTGGTGGCGCTCCTGCTCTATCCTCTGTCGCGCCTGTTCACGCTGACGGAGCCCTCTGCCGGGTCGGCGCCGGATCTGAGCCGTGTGCCGGCGGCCACACAACGTGCCCCTGTCGAACTCATCCTGGGGATGCTCCTGTGGGTCGGCATTCTGGTCGTGCTGGTCTGGAGCACGATGCTCCTGGCCAGGCAGCCCGGGCTCGCGCGCGCAGTGCTGCGCGTGCCGCTTCTGTCGGTGCTTGTGCGCGGGCTGCTGGCAATCTCACGCTGGATAGCAGGGCTCTGGGCAATCCTGGCGCGCGGCATGCGCCGCGTGGCCGGCGAGGTGGCGCAGCGGCTGGCAGTGCTGGCCGCGCGCGCGGCGACGCAGCCGGCCGTGCTTGCTCCGGTGCTGCGCTTTGGCCCGCGCTTCGCCGTGCAGGCCGTATACCTGCTCCTGCTGCGCCAGGCAGCCGGCGTCGGCATCGTGCGCCGGCCGTCGGAGTCGGCAGCGGAGTTTAGCGCCCGCCTAGAGCGGACGCTGGAAGCCAGGGCAGAGATCGACCGCGCCCTTGCCGGCCTCACCGCCCTCTTCAACGAGGCGCGCTACAGCGCCCACCCGATTACCGCCGAGCATGCTAGGCAGGCGCGCGCCTATCTGCGCCGAATCCGCGAGGGCCTCGCCGCGCTGCGGCGGTCCGGTGCCACCTGAGTACCGCATCAGCCAAGGCCGTCGCCCCCGGGCGCATCCCGGGCGTCCCATAGGGATGCCCGGCGCCCGGGCCGAGGGGACAGGCCGGCCCTTGGTGGGTACAAGGACCGGGGCGAACATAGAGACCGGGGCAGGCCCCTGTGCCTGCCCCTCCCAAACAATCCTGGGAAGCGGCCCAACACCATCCTTCCTTCAATAAACAAAATAAACAAAACCCTTACCAAACAAACAAAACCCCTACACACAAAACAAAAAGTGGAGAGGGTCGGCGTTCGCCGGCCACCCACTCCGGCACGCTCTCGCGCTGCTTCACCACATCACCTGGCAGTGAGCCCGCCGTCGATGACCAGCTCCGTGCCGGTGACAAACGCCGCCTCGTCCGAGGCAAGATAGAGCGCCGCGGCGGCGATCTCCTCCGGTTTGCCCATACGTCCCATTGGCTGGCGCTCGATCATGCGTTGCCGTTCCGCCACCGGGTCCGGCTGCTGCGCCAGGATCTTGTCGATCCAGGGGGTTTCCACGGTGCCGGGGCAGACACAATTGGCGCGGATGCCCTTGGTCACGAAGTCTACGGCGATGCTCTTGGTGAGGCCGATGACCCCGGCCTTTGCCGCGCAGTAGGCAGCACGGTTCAGGACGCCCACCATACCGGCCACCGACGCCGTGTTCACGATGACACCGCCGCCTTGGCGCAGCATGTGCGGGATGACATACTTGCAGCCGAGGAAGACACCCTTCAGATCCACGTTGATGACGCGGTCCCAGTCCTCCTCAGTCGTGTCGACCACCGTAGCCGCCACTCCGATGCCGGCGTTGTTGCAAAGGATATCGATGCGGCCAAAGCGGGCGATCACCGCATCGACCATGCGACGCACCTGCTCGGCGGATGAGACATCGACCTGAAAGAACTCGGCCTCGCCCCCTTCGTCACGGATGCGGCGCACCGTCTCCTGGCCGCCCTCGGCCGAGATATCGGCCACCGCGACCTTCGACCCCTCGCGGGCGAACAGCACAGCCATGGCCTGGCCAATCCCCGAGCCCGCCCCGGTGATCAGACTGACTTTACCCTCTAACCGGCCCATCGCTCTTCCACGCTCTCCTGATCCCACATAGTCTCCCTGGGTCGTACACCAGGGACAGTGACAGTATAGCCGGCGCTGCTCGCACCGTGCATGACGCACTGGCTCACCAGGGCGCAGGATGGTAGTATCATGGCCGCCTACGTTGCCATGCATACAGGCAAGGTTGCCTGGCAGGGCTATCGCAGGTATCTAGGTTAGGTATAGTAGATGTGTGCCGGCAGAGAAGTATGAATGAACATCAAGAAAGCATTGAGGAGCGATACGATGCTGTTTGTACGGACACTTTCGCAGGCTTCGGTGACCCGGCGTGGGTTCGCTTCTCGGCTGGCCGCTGCTCTGGCCCCAGTGGGTCTTCTTTCAGCGTGCCGACCTGCTCCAAGCACTAAGCAGACCGGCGAACGAGGAGAGAATGCGCTCAACAAGCCGGCCCATGTGGTCTGGCTGAACTGGGAAGCTGGCCCGGCTCAGCTCACTGGCAACGACCAGTCGGTGCAAGCGTTTCAAGCACGCTATCCCCACATAACGGTCGAGAATAGCGCACAAAGCAGCGCGTACTGGGAGCGGCTCTCTGCGCTTCAGGCAGCCGGTACTCCTCCGGATATCTGGGAGTGGGAACCCAAGCATGTGGTTGACTACGTCCTACGCCGCCGTGCGCTCGACTTGAACCCCTTGGTACGACGCGATAAACATGATCTCTCAGACTTCTTCCCGAAAGCGATTGAGCAGTACCGCTGGCGTGAAGGGCTTTGGGGATTGCCGCGTGACTTCCCGAACCGCGAATTGCTCTACAACGTCACCGCGTTCGAGCGCGCCGGCGTGCCCCGTCCAGCCTCTGATTGGAAAAAGCTCGATTGGACCTGGGATGCGTTTCTAGAGGCAGCGCGGCGTGTCACTAATCCTGCCGCCGGACAGTTCGGCTTTAACACTGGACGAGCGTTCCGGAGCTGGGCAGTATGGGTGTGGAGCAACGGCGGTGAAATCATCGATGAGACAAAGCTTGAAGTAATGCTTGATCGCTGGGAGGCGGTTGAGGCCCTCCAGTTCTTACAAGACTTAATCCACAAGTATCGTGTATGGCCTGAACAGCTCCCCGCCGGAGCGAGCTTCCAGAACGGCCAGGTGGTGATCCAAGAAGGCATACCTGCCGGACTGGGTAATCTCCGTCGCGATATCGGTAGCCAGTTTGTCTGGGACGTGGTAATGCATCCGCGCGGGAGAAATGCGACCTATGTCGCCGCCGGTGGTGGCGCAGGGTGGGTGATCGATGCCGAAACAAAGGTGCGCGATGCCGCCTGGGCTTTCCTCAAACATATTACGAGTAGCGAGGAGCAGATCCGGCTCTGCCAGCTTGGGGCGACCATTGGCTCGCGGCGCTCTGTAATGACGAACCCATGCTTTGTTCAGACGCCTCCCGAGCATGTCACCCTCTTCATCGAGGGCACGGATTACCTGCATCTCGATATCCGGGTAGCCGGCTGGAGTGACGTCGAACAAGTCTTCAACGAAGAGCTGCGTGCGCTCTGGAGCGGACAGCAGCCCGCACGGCAGGTAGCAGCGAACATTAAGGCCAGGGTTGATCCAATCCTCAAACAGGCAGCACAGCAATGACCCAGCGTTTGCCGAATTTCATCATCTTCATCACCGATGATCAGGGCTACGGCGACCTTTCCTGTATGGGAGCAACCGACTTTCGCACGCCTCACCTCGATCGGCTGGCCGCATCAGGGGTGCGCTTCACGAGCTGGTACGCCAACTCACCGGTCTGCTCTCCCTCGCGGGCCAGCCTGCTGACCGGGCGCTACCCGGGCAACGCCGGCGTGCGGTCCATCCTACGCGGGCATCGCACCGCCACCGGCCTGCCGCCGCGTGTGCCCACACTGGCCACCGCCCTCAAGCCACTGGGCTACCAGACAGCTATGATCGGGAAGTGGCACCTGGGTGTAGCCGAAGAGTCACGCCCGCATCGCCACGGCTTCGATGAGTGGTTTGGCTTTCTTGCTGGATGTATCGACTATTACTCACACATTTTCTACTGGTCGATGAACCAGGAGCTGACCATTGACGGCAAGACCGTGCGCATGGCCCAGCTCCACGACCTCTGGGAGAACAATCAGGAAGTCTACTACGACGGGCACTATTTCACCGAGCTCATCGCCGAGCGGGCGGTGGACTACGTCCGCCGCGCGGCCCGCGCCGGCCGGCCGTTCTTCCTGTACGTGGCCTTCAATGCCCCACACTATCCGATGCACGCGCCACAGAAGTACAAAGCTCGCTTTCCCGATCTGCCGTGGGACCGCCAGATCATGGCTGCCATGCTCAGCGCGGTAGACGACGCAGTGGGCCAGATCATGGACGAGCTGGAGCGGCAGGGCATACGCGAGCATACGTGCATTTTCTTCATAAGCGACAACGGCCCCTCGCGCGAGGCACGCAACTGGCTGGACGGGACGCCCGATCCCTACTACGGCGGCTCGGCCGGCATCCTTAAGGGCCACAAGTTCAGCCTGTTCGAGGGCGGCATTCGTGTGCCCGGATTGCTTTCCTGGCCTGCCCGCATCCCGGCAGGGCAGGTCGTGGACGGCGTGGGCGTGGCCATGGATATCTTCCCCACCTTCCTGAAGGCTGCCGGCGGCGATCCGGGGCGCTATGAGCTCGACGGCATAGACCTGCTGCCGATGCTGGTCGGGGACGTGCCGTGGCCCGAGCGCGAGGTCTTCTGGGAGATGGGCCGTCAAACGGCCGTCCGTCGCGGCCGGTGGAAGCTAGTCCTGCACGGCCAGCTCGTTGAGGGGGTGCCTCCGGAGGACGACATCTTCCTGGCTGATCTGGAGACCGACATGGGCGAGCGCGTCAACCTGCGAGAGCAGTATCCGGAGCTTGTAGCCGAGTTGCGCGCCGCTGCAGAGGCCTGGCGCGCCGCTATCGAGGCACGCTGGGAACGCGAGTGGCTGCCGCTCACCACGGGCACGACGACCCATGGATGACTGGTTGTCTGGCCTATCTTGAGGGCGTGGATGAACTACCTGCCCTCGATTGTGCGCAGGCGCTCGGTAATGCTTGTCACCGGGCGTTGTACAGCGCTATCGCTGGAGATGAGCCAGATCTCAGCAAGCCGGTCTGGCGCAAGCATCCACCATGCCGGCCAGCTCCCATCGGGCGAGACAGCTACATGGCGGGCGCCACCCAGACCATCCGTCAGCCGGCGCAGGTGTCTGCCGGCTAATGGCACGGCGAAGAGACGATCCACGATGCTCGCCCGGCTCGCCATAACCTACATCCCGGGCGACCAGGATCCCGCGTCAGGAAGCGCGCCACTCTCCTGATCCGTCTGAGATTCCTAGGCAGAGTTCGTATACGACAGAGTTCGTATAACGGGCGCTCACTGAGCCGCGCACAGTACGCCGGCCGGAAAGTGTGCAGCATAGCATGGGAGTGCGATGGGTCTTCTTGCTGGTGACCGCTCTTCCCATCACGTTCTGATCTGTCCGGGGAAAACATCCGTGGCACTCCCGGAATTACAGGGCTTTTGGCAAATCGGGTGGAATACTGAAAATAATGCTAACCTTGCTGTGTCCCTTCCTTTTTCTCTTTCTATGACAACGAGCGGTTCTCTCTCAGCAGGCGCGCTCGTTTCTTGAGGAGCTCCCAGGCCTGTTGTCCGCCTTCTCCTTGCACGGTCACCCGCTTGAGCGTCCGCGAGCGACGGCCGATCCGCGGCGCGAGTTTGGACAGGATCCTGGCGCGCCCCTCTCTCATACCCAGAACAAAGTTGACCGTGAAGGCCTCCCTCTGCTCGTCCGTAAGCTGAATGGTGGGGCTTTCGAAACGAAGCACTCGAATAAGCATGCCGAGCACTTCGTTGGCCGTCGTTTCCATTTTATCTGTAAGGAGATATCTGTCAAATATATCGTTTTCCCAATCTCTCTGTTTTTCTTCAGTGAGCTTTTGCGGGCCGTACCTGTCGTAGTTGTCAATCAGTGTGATCATTTCTTCTATGTTAGAGACGGCGGTCATCCAGTTGCCCAGATTGGCCGAAAGCAGACGATCACGGTTGCCAAGGAACAGGTCGATGGCTGTGGCCATGCCTAAGCGTTTGACGTACTCAGGGCTCGTGAGCAGACCATGCGCGACCGCGGGAGACTCTTTCGTGAGCTGCCCGAACTCTTGGCCAGTGGCCTTCCCCATGATGAAGACTGTGCTCGCTTCCTCGAACTGTTTTGCAACCTCGGCTCTAAAAGAGTCGGGGTCCCTTTCCTCCTGAGCGAGTGTTGGCACCAACACGCTCCAGATCACCCACCGAATGCCGTCGCGGTCGGCCGTGGTAGCAGCACGGATGGCCGGCACCTTGACTTTCCCCCGACCAAGCTTCTCGTGCATAGTATGCGCGAGCTCAGTTTCTCGAACCGGCTCGGAGCCCCGCTTGACGACGAGCGCGTTCGGTGTGTCGTCCTCGACGAACAGTACGCCGGTCTGTCCCGAGCCCGAGCGTCTGGCCCTAGTCGCCCTTGTCCAGTCGGTATTGAAAAACGAGAGGCGTTGTACGACCATCGCCGCCCCGGACTGGCGCAGCAGACCGACTACGGCGTGATTCCCAACCTGTCGCTGCAGGCGCAAGATCAGGTGCTCGGACGAACCGCGATCCACCGATCGGTTTGCCTCGGTGATTGCGCTGCGCCGGATCGTTTCCTTGTTCGTATGAGTATTTGCGCGCATAATCAACTGCTCCGTAACATGTAGTTGCAGGTTTTAATCCTGGTCGGCCCTGCACGACATTGTCGGGGAAGAGAAGTTCTGGTGACCCAGTAACCACGGCTAAGCATATCATGCAGCTCAGCTTCATCTCAATCTCAAGGCAGCAGAGCTACCCGTCCCTGCATCAGCGCTCTCCTTCATGTGATCGATGTCGCATGAGTCCCGTCAGATCGTGTAAAAGCGACGCACTCTTCACTGTCACAACCATCGTCGAGCCTGTGAAACTGAGGACAGACCGGCGCGCAGCGGAGAGCCATTTAGAGCCCTACACTCAGTCCGCTTCTGATGCCGCACAAATGGGCACCCGGGATGCCACCGCATATGGTACAAATCAGCGGTTACGGCGTGGTTAATTGGGAGTTAATGCAAGACCAGAATAGTATTAGAACATGACGCTGGTTGGACCTTCTGGAAAAGCCGTACATGCTCTCCGTCGAGTCAGAGCACCGATGTGGAAAGGAGGGGACGCAACCCCATGCAGACACAGGATGTTGGACCAGGAGGGCACGAGGCCATGGCCGTGCAGGTGGCGCGCCGGCGCTTCACTGTGGACGAATACCATCAGATGGCCCGAGCCGGTATCCTCTCCGAGGACGACCGCGTGGAGCTCCTCGACGGCGAGATCGTCACTATGAGCCCGATCGGGAGCCTCCACCAGGCCTATGTGGATCGATTAAACAGGCTGTTTAGTATGCTCGTCGGCACTAGCGCCATTGTCTGCGTGCAGGGCCCTGTCCAGCTCGACGGGTATTCCGAACCACAGCCTGACATTCTACTGCTGCGCCCGCGCGATGATTTCTATGCGCACGCGCACCCCGGCCCAGAGGATGTTCTCCTGGTAGTAGAAGTGGCGGACACCGCTGTCGAGTACGATCGCCGGATCAAATTCTCGTACTATGCGCGGGCCGGCATCTCGGAGGCCTGGCTGGTGGACCTGTCTGGCGGCGCCGTCGAGGTCTACCGCGGACTATCCCCGCAGGGCTACACCGACACACCGACACGCAGCGCTTCACGCGCGGGCAGCGGATAGCGCCCCTGGCGTTTCCACAGAAAGAGCTTGCGGTGGATGCGATCCTGGGTGCCTGAGCGAACCGACGGACGGAGTACATCCCCAGCCGGGTCGCTTTCCGCCGCTCGGTTGCGGACGGCGGTCCCCTGCTACCGCACTCTAGCCCTTGCCTTCCTCAGGGATTTGCCCCTCAGTCTCTGAGGCGGCAGAGGAATAATGTGCGATGATGCGACCATATACGTGCGTATAATATAGCGTATAATTTATAGAGAATAAATAAACGCGGTAGAAGCGGAGATGTGCCACACCGGTGCTCTCCAGCGCATGTGACTGCCTGAGCAACGGGTGCTAGGACAGGAGGAGTACCGCGCGCAGAAGGGTATGCTTCACGTAGCCCTGCTTAAGGCGGACCGGCCGGTTGCCCCGCCGGCTGGAACCGTACGAGGGGAACCCACTCTGCCACCACGGCCCACAAGGAGGTGGAGCCATGCTGTGCCGAGCTGCGTATACCCGACGTATGGCCCTTGGCCTTGGTGCTGGCACACTTCTGGCAGCGTGCCAGCCACTGCGCCGTGAAAGCGCTCTACCCGCCGAGGCCAAGCCGGTGAAGCTGGTCTTCTGGACGCATAACTACCAGCCGCTGATGAACTTCGTTGAGGCGAAGATTCAGGCCTACAAGTCTGTACGCCCGAACGTCGAGATCGAGTATTCGACGGCACCGGTGGTGGACCACGACCGCAAGATCATTACCACTTCAGCGGCAGGCAGCGGGCCGGACGGGTTCAACAACGGCGACTGGAACTACCCCCTGCTTCAGAGCCGTGGCTTCCTGGCGCCGGTGGAGCCAACCGCCTTCGGCAAGCGCACGCACGACGAGGTGGCGAATCTCTACTTTGACTTCAGCCTGGTCGGCCTGCGAGAAGGCGGCAAGATCTACGGTATCCCCTTCGAGTGGAACGCCCTGTCGCTGTACTGGAACCGCAAGCATTTCCAGGAAGCTGGCCTGAACCCGGATAACCCGCCGAAGGACTGGCTGACGCTGACCGATATGGCCGTGAAGCTGACCCAGCGGGATGCTCAGGGCAATATTACTCGCCCCGGCTTCCAGCAGTCCTATGGTCCCGGTACGGAGTGGCCGCTAAAGCGCCTGCATCCCATGATCGTGCAGCTTGGCGGTGACATCCTCTCCCGGGACCTGAAGACGGCGACGATTAACAGCCCGGAGGCTTTGGAGGCGCTGGACCTCTACACGGCGTGGACCACGCGGTACAAGGTCTCTCAGGAGGGCTTCCAGGTACCTGGGGTACAGAACCTCTTTGCTGCCGGCTATCTCCCCTTGACGGTCAACGGCCCGTACTTCCCGGCGGCTATCCGCGTGGCAAACCCCAACTTCCGGTATAAGGAAGACTGGGACGTGACGACGTTCCCACAGTGGCCGGCCGATAAGAACAAGAAGACGGCGTCGGCCCTGTGGCGCTGGGCGCTCTTCGTCGGCTCTGGCTCCAAAGCCAAGGAGGAGATGTGGCGCTTCATCGACTATATCACCAGCGACTGGCAGGCCGTGCTCACTCAGGTCGGCTACCTGCCTTCCCGCAAGGGCTGGCAGGGCCAGCCGATCACGCGAGAGATGCCGTGGCTGGATATCTTCCTGAAAGACCTCGAGGTGGGCGTGCCGGTGCCTCAGACGCCGAAGTACCAGGAGCTGGCCAAGGAAATCCTTGAGATGCTGGAGCGCATCTACAGCGGCGCCCAGACGGTCCGGCAGTCTGCCGACGAGGCTAAGCGCAAGATCGACGACATCCTCAAGCAGCCGTAGACTTCTTCTATCATACATACATAATAAGGCGTACTGCAGGGCATACTGCGTAGTGCGCGCTGGGTACTGGGTGGTCCGGTTCTTTCCCAGAACCGGCATCTAGCCGCACGGCTAAGCCCAGCGACACGCTACGCAGTACGCCCTACCGGAGTGCAAGAGAGGAGCGGTCATGGCCCTTGTGCTGGGGCGCCGGCGGAGTCCGGTGTTCTACTTTAACCTCTGGGGATTCGTATTCGCGCTGCCGGCCCTCATTTTGCTTCTCGTCTTTAACATCTACCCCCTGATCAATGCGTTCTATATCAGCCTGACCTCGTGGGACCTCGGCCCGCGCATGCGCTTCGTTGGGCTGGCGAACTTCATCTACATGTTCACCAGCGATCAGAACTTTCTTCGTTCCATCGGCACAACGCTCTACTATGTGGTCGGGCTGAACCCACTGATGTGGACGGTCTCCCTGGGGTTGGCGTTGCTGTTCAACCGGCAATTTGTTGGACGCAGTGCGTTTCGCACCATTTACTTCACGCCCGTAGTCATCTCCTGGGTTGTAGCAGCGCTCGTCTGGTTCATCATTCTGGGCCACCCTACGTATAGCCTCAGCGCGCGCATCCTGGGGCTCTTTGGCCGGCCCGGCTTTTCGTTCATTCACAGCGCCGCCTGGGTCATGCCGGCGATGATCTTCCTGAGCCTGTGGAAAGGGGTGGGCTACTACATGGTCCTCTTCCTGGCCGGGCTGCAGAACATCCCGCAGGAGCTGTACGAGGCGGCCGCTGTGGATGGCGCAAACGCGTGGCAGCGGTTCTGGTACATCACGATCCCGCTGCTCCGCCCGGCCCTGCTGTTCGTTATGGTGATCTCGATTATTGGGTCATTCCAGGTCTTCACGCCGATCTGGATCCTGACCCAAGGGGGGCCGGCCGGAGCCAGCCGTGTGCTGACGGTCTATATGTATGAGAACGCCTTCATGTACCTTAAGATGGGCTACGCTGCAGCAATGTCCGTGGTCCTGTTCCTGATCCTGGGATTCCTGACGCTGGTGCAGTTTCGGCTTGTACGGAGTGATATCGCAGAGTAGGCTCCCCAGGAGCCGTGACGCTACCCAGTCGCTCGATGGGGTGGAGCATGAGCCAGCTTCTCAGTACAGAAGCAGTCGCCAGAGCTTACGTTGCACCGCGGGCCATCGTGCGGGCGCGCCGCGGGCTTGTGCGCGGCATTGGCTGGATCGCATTCTATGCTGTCTTGCTCGCGGGATCAGTAGTCATGGTGATGCCCTTAGTGTGGATGCTCTCCACCGCCTCGAAGCCCATCTGGGAAACGGAGGCACCGGAGCTTCGGCTGATCCCCAGCCAGTTCTTGCTGTTTGAGAACCTGCAGGCGGCCTTCCGGCGGATCGATCTGGGGCGGTACTTCCTGAACAGCACCATCGTTGCCGTGGCGCGCACCGCCGGACACTTGCTCCTCTGTTCCCTGGCCGGCTACAGCTTCGCGAAGTATACGTACCGCGGTCGAGACATGCTGTTCATGGCAGTGCTCTCGACGCTGATGATTCCCTTCTTCGTCGTGCTCATCCCATTGTTCGTTGTGGTGCGCAACCTCGGGTGGCTGAACACGTACTATGCCCTGATCGTGCCGGGCCTGGTAAGCCCGTTTGGTATCTTCCTGATGCGCCAGTTCATCATGGGGATCCCGTCTGAGCTCATCGACGCCGCGCGCATCGACGGCGCTAGCGAGCCTGGGATCTTTGTTCGGATTATCCTGCCGCTGACGACACCGGCGCTCTCGGCGTTGGCCATCCTGACGTTTCTAGCAAGCTGGGACGACTACGTCTATCCGCTGACGGTCATCAGTCGCAAGGATCTCTATACCGTGCCGCTTGGCCTGGCCTGGTTCTCCAGCCAATACCTTACGATCTGGAACGAGCTTATGGCCGCCGCGCTGGTGGCGATGCTGCCGGTGTTCATCGTCTTCCTGCTGTTCCAGCGCTACTTTGTGCAGGGCGTGGTGCTGAGCGGCCTCAAGGGCTAGTCATGCACACCCTGTGAGCGCACACATACTAGGTAGAATGATACCGCTTCAAGATTTCGTTAAGTCTTTCATTGAGCTGCTGAAGCCCAGGCCGTATTGCTATATTTCCGGTAATAATCGCCTGTAAGGTTTCTTCGATTAGGGGATTCATTTCGGCCACGCCCAGGAGCTTGCGTGTCGGCACCATTTGAGCGATTTTCGGGGTCTCAATGCCAAAGACACGACGAAGCTCGTCTGTCCAGCCGGGAATTTGCATGGGGTTCGGATAGTCCGTAGGGGCAGGCATAGAACCAACGAATTCTACCAAAAAGCGGGAAAAGCGCATCTCCGGTTTATACATCATCCAGCGCATCAGTTTCCAGCGTTCCTCGGGCTGCTTCGCTCCCTTCGGAGCTGCAAGCATCCAGCCACCGGCATAGACAACCGGCTTGAGCCCACGCTTCGGTGGCAAGACGACGCCGCCATAATCTTCGTAGAGATCGTTGAGGCCAAGATCACGGGTGTTGCCGGTGATGTACCAGATCCAGCATTCAGTAGCGGCGGCTATCCCGCGCCGCATTCCCTCTGTATGATCCATGACCCCTACTTGCGTCACTCCTCGTTCGACAAGCTGCCTCCACCATCCTACGGCCTCCATGGCCTGGTCAGAAACCACGTCGATCTTCACCGGTGTGTCGCCGTTAAAATGGTACATCTGGCCGCCGAATCGCCCAATAAGATCAATTATCTGCGATGTAAGCCACCTGCCATCAAGGAGCAGAAATCCAAAGCGCTCATGTGTGCCCCCGCTCCTGCGGGTGAGCTTGACCGCATGCTCTAGCACATCCTCGAGACTAGCCGGTGGCTGTGCAATCCCGGCATCGCGATAATGGCTCTTACGGTATAGATGTGCTCGCGCTTGAAACTCAGTGGGATACCCCCAAATCTTCCCCTCAAGCGTGACCAGATCGATCGCCCCTGGGACGTAGTTTCTCCTAACGTACTGCTGTTCTTCCCGCGGCAGCTCGACAATCAACCCACCTGCAGTGGCCACCTTTGGCGACGCGTTCGCATGCCAGACGTCGGGTGGATCACCGGCTGCCACTGCCACCGTCATCTTCTCCAACATCTGCACGTCCGGCACCGTTTCAATCTTCACGACGTTTTTGTCCTGCCTGCCTTGGGTGGCGTTGTACTCCTCCATAAGCTCCTGAATCTTCTGGAAGCGCAGCCCACCCCAGTGGAACCAGATACGCAACTCTGTAACTGCTTTCTTTTCGCCCGGACCAGCCGCCGGACGCTGGCCCGCCGGACCGCAAGCGCTCGCGAGTAATGCAACAGTCGCCGCGTGAAGCGGTGCATACCTCAAATAGGCACGGCGCGAGAGCGAGATCTCGCCGGGTGCCTGCACTCGTCCCATGGCTTGCCTCCTTTCGCTTATTTCCTTGGCAAAGACCGCAGAAACTTTATAGTTGATATTAGTGATTAAGATAGAGCCTCTATAGAGGGCTGATTACTTTTGAAGACTTGCTAAGCAAACTACACAAACAGCGCGCTCACTGATTCGCCCTCGTGGATGCGCCGGATTGCCTTGGCCAGCAGGCCGGCCACGGAGAGCACGCGGAACTTTGTGCCCGGTCCAAGCTTGTGGCACACCGGGATGGTATCGGTGACCACGATCTGGCGAAAGATCGACTGCTCCAGCCGCTCCACGGCATCGCCGGCCAGCACGCCGTGCACCGCCCCGGCGTAGACGTCCTTCACGCCGTGCTCTTTGAGGATGCGCGCGGCTTCGATCATAGAGCCGCCGGTGCCGATCAGGTCGTCGAAGACGATGGCGTTCTTGCCTTCGACCTCGCCGATCACGTGCAGGGCCTTGACCTTCACCTCGTTGAGACGCTGCTTGTCGATGATGGCCAGCGGCGCGTTCAGCCGGCGGGCGTACTGCCGCACCAGGTGGGCGCGGCCGACGTCGGTTGCCACGACCACCAGATCGGGGATACGCTGCTCGGCGAAGTATTCGCAGAGGATCGGCACGGCAGTGAGATGATCCACCGGGCAGTTAAAGTTAAAGAAGCCTTGGATCTGGGCGGCGTGGAGATCTATCGTCAGCACACGGTCGGCGCCGGCCGTGGTAAGCATGTCGGCCACCAGCTTGGCTGTGATGCAGATGCGCGGCTGGTCTTTCTTGTCCGACTGCTGATAGGGGAAGTGGGGGAGCACCGCCGTGACACGCCGGGCCGAGGCGCCCTTCAGCGTATTCACGATCATCAACAGCTCCATCAGATGATCGTTCACCGGCGGGCAGGAGGTTTGCACGACGAAGACGTCAGACTCACGCACGTTCTCGCCGATGCGTACAAAGGTATTATCGTTATAAAATTTGCGCGTCTCGATCGCGCCAAGATCGACACTGAGGTGCCGACAGATCGCCTCGGCCAGATCCCGGCTGGCGCTGCCGGCGAAAACCTTGAGATCGTGCTTCACGCGGGGCCTCTTCTTTCTCAGCGAACCCAGGTACTCGGCAAACCCAGGGGCTCAGCAAACCCAAGTGAAAGGTCTCGCCCCCCACACCACGCTGCCCTGGGTGGCACACGTGCCATACCCCAGAAATCTGGCCAGGGCCGTGGTGCGTAGGAGGAATGTTGAACGCCATCTATGATACCAGGCCAGCCTGTGGAGCGCCGAACGAGCCTTGCCTTTTTTGTCACTATTGTTTCTCCTCATCCCAGGCAGCCGTTCTCGTCCCAGCGACGTTGCCTACCCGGCCCGTCTCGTCCCACTAGCCCGTCTCGTCCCACCGGCCCTGCACGGAGCAGAAGCAGCCTGGTACCAGAAGCAGGGCGTCCTGCCGTCGCCGCGCCAAGGCGGTAGAGCCGCTCTGGTTCTCTATACGCCGCGAGCATCTAGCGCGCGCCCCCTCCAGCGAAGCAGCAAATCTGTTACACTGGAAACAATCGGTGTCCAATGTCCTGCGTGCTTGCATCGCGAGCATGCGGCAACGCGTTCCCGCTGCGAGCTCGCAGGGACCGCGATGACCGTGAGGCTTGGCCTGCGTGCGGACCCGCACGTTCCGTCTGTACTCGTACTATCTGTGCTCGTACTGTGCTCGTACTGTGTTCGTACTGTGCTCGTAAAGGAGCATACCGGCGAGTTCACGCACTAAGGAGGATCGCATGCGCTCTTTCACCAGTTCCCGCCCGGCGCTTACCCGCGCCGCCATGATCCGAAGTGCGGCCTGTGCGGCTGCGGCAGCGCTGGCACAGGCATGCGCCGGCCGCGGCGGCTCCGGCGCCTCGACAGGGGCTGAGCAGCCTCGACAGCTTACCAAGGAGCGCATCACGCTGACCTGGGCCATGCCGGGCGGCGGCGGCTCTGCCGAGGAGGATACCTATAAAGCCGCCGCCGCGAAGTTCTCCGAGCGATACCCGAACATCACCGTCGAGCAGGCGCCGTCCGGGCGCTCCGAACAGCTCGCCCGGGTGGCCGGCGGACGCCCCGACGATCTGATGTTCAGCACGATCAATGACGCGGCAAGCTGGATCGAGCAAGGGGTCTTTCTGGGGCTGGATGCACTGATCCGCCGCGATAAGTTCGACATCGACGACTTCTTCCCTGAAATCCTCAAGCCCTATCGCTACGACGGCAAGGGCTACGGCCAGGGCGATCTCTACGGCCTGCCCAAAGAGATCGCCGTGCGCGCCATGTACTACAACAAGACGATCTTTGACAAAGAGGGCATCAAGCCGCCGCCACCCGACCGCCCCTGGGACTGGAACGAGTTCCTACAGATGACGCGCCAGGTGACCAAGCGCGAGGGTGATACGGTCACCCAGTGGGGCTACGTACAGGAAGACTGGTGGGGCATGTGGATGATCTGGGCGTGGTCGAACGGCGGTGAGGCAGTAGACGACCCGTACAGACCGACGCGCTCGACCATGACCCAGCCGCAGGTGGTCGAGGCACTCCAGTTCTGGGCGGACTTCCAGGCCAGGCTGCGCGTGGCGCCCAACGCCGACGACCTCAAGGGCATGAATGCCAACAGCAAGGTGGCCGCGTTCGCTATGGGCAGGGTCGCTACATACAACAACGGCCGCTGGAACGTGCCGCTGCTGCGCCAGGTGCGCGACTTCGAGTGGGACGTCATGCCCATGCCGGTGAGCCCTACCACGAAGCAGCGCGCTCAGCTCCTTACCGGGTCGATCTTCGCCGTGGCCGCCGGCAGCAAGTACCGCGAGGAGACGTGGGAACTGCTCAAGTTCGCTATGGGCAAGGAAGGTATGACCTTCCTCACCGACCTGGGCGTGCTGCAACCCTCACGGAAGTCGGTGGCCCAGTCCGATGTCTTCATGAAGAAGACCCCGCCGGTCAATAACCGCATCTTCTTCGACGAGGTGCCGTTCGCCCGCGTGTTGCCGATCCATCCCTTCTATGGAGACATGGCCAACGAGATCGACACGCGGGTACGCAACGAAGTGCTGCGCGGGACCAAGTCGGCCAAGCAGGCCATCGAAGAGTTCACGCCGCTGGTGGATCAGATCCTCAAGAAGACGATTAAGTAGTAGTATAAAGTAGTAGTATAAAGTAGTATAAAAAAGGGAAGATAGTTAAGCAACCGTGGAGCCCACGGTGGAGCGCCGGCTCTCCTTCCGGCGCTCCACCGTGGGCTCCGGCTTTCCTCCCGTACCACAGCCCGTTTTTGGGCCGCTCTCTCACTCACACACGAGGTCGGCACGAAAGACTTGGTGAAGGGTCGAGCCGCTGCTCCCGCCGCGGGCCGTGCCGCCGCCGGGCAGATGGATCCAGCCGTCAATGAACGCTGCCCCGGTCACCCCATGCACGGCTACCGGCATGGGGTCCAGGCGTTGCCAGCTATTGGTCGCCGGATTGTAGACCTCTACGTTGTCGAACATGCCGAGCGGATGGGTGTCGTTGCCTTCCCCGCCGAACACGTACAGGCACCCATTGGCGGCGATGCCGTTAACACCCCCGCGCGGCGTCGGCATGGGGGCAAGGGCCGACCAAGTGTTTGTGGCCGGATCGTACACCTCCAAGGCGGCGGTCATCTCACTGCCCACGCCGCCCCCAAAGCGGCCTCCGGCCACATACACCTTGCCATTGATCGCCGCCGCGGCGAGGTGGTTGCGCTGGGTAGGCAGGTCTGGCAGGACCGTCCACGTGTCGGTGGCCGGATCATATACCGCGAAGTCATGCCCGCGCGGTGGACGTCCGCCGGCTACATAGATCTTCCCGTCGATGACCGCGGTTGCGCCTGCACTGCGCGCCGTGGGCATCGGTGCCCGCTGGGTCCACGTGGCAGTTGCGGGATCATACTCATACACGGTGTCCACATAGATGGTCGGCCCAACGGCGACCCTCGAGGGACTGGTCTCACCGCCGATCACGTAGAGCTTTCCGTTGGCGGCGGCTGCCATCGTATGGTGCAGCGGCACCGGGAGCGGCGTGGTCAACGCCCAGCTATCGATCGCAGGATCGTAGACCTGCACTGTCGCAACGATCGCACGGGTAGAGGGATAGCCTCCAATGACGTAGATCTTCCCGTCGAGCTCCGCCACCGCAATCTCGGAGTTAGGCTCCGGCAGAGGGGCGCGCTGGGCCCACCGGCTCGGCACCGGCGGTGATCCCGCAGCAGGGTCCACCGACTGTTGCGTTACGCTTACACGTTCAGGCGCGCTCTGTGCGTGGGCCACGACACCGCACACCACGAGCCAGAGCAACTGGACTACGGCCCCGAGGCTAGGCGCAAGCGAGGTTAATACGCGAAGCATACGTCCTCCTTGTGCTTGCTCTGCCCAGCTTGTTACGCTCATGCCGGCACCAGCACCACCATACTTCTAGCCCCCTTGCAAGCAATATCTGGTGAATGACCTGTATTTTCCCGTAGTATCTTGTACACTCCGAGGAGAGGTGAGCGGTATGGAGACGGCGGTCACGAAGCGTGGTCAGACGGTTATTCCCGCAGCAATACGGCGGCGGTACCATATCCGGCAAGGCGACCGTCTCGTGTGGCTGGACAATGGGGAGACCATCAGGGTTGTTCCGGTCCCGGCCGATGCGGTAACTGCTTTACGCGGCCGCGGGCAGGGGGAGCGATTAGTCGAACGGCTGCTGGCAGCTCGACGCGAGGACCGCCAGCGTGAGTGATGAGCGATATCTGCTCGACACCTCTGCGCTGCTCACTCTCATCGAGAACGAGGAGGGAGCAGCGCGCGTTGAGTACGTGCTCCGTCACTGCGAAGTTCTGCTTCCCTGGCTAGGATTGCTGGAGGTGTATTACATCACCCAGCAGAAACAAGGTCAGGCCGAGGCCGACCGACGGTACGCCCTGACCCAACGTCTGCCGGTAACGATCCTGTGGAATGTGGACGAACCGACGCTGCTCACAGCAGCCCGCCTCAAGGCTGTTCACCGCATTTCGCTGGCCGATGCTACCATTGCTACATTTGCTATCCGGCAGAACGCGCTTCTCCTCCACAAAGACCCGGAGTTTGAGTCATTGAGTGGCCAAGTCTTGCTGGAGGCGCTGCCGTACAAGCGTGCCTGAGCTGGATGCTGCACAATTACGCTGTCGTCTCGGTCTCTTTGAGCTGCAGGAACTCCCGCATCATGGCGAAGATCTGCTGGCGGTGCTCGGGCACCATGGGCATCAGGCCGTAATGGTTAATCAGGTTCACCGAGAATTGCTTCCACTCGCGCCAGCAGTCGGGACAGGTTTGCTGCTGCACCAGCTGCCCAAGCCTGCCGGTGAGCGGCGGGCGCTCCATCATCTCAGCTGTTGCCCCGCAACGAGCACATACAATGGTCGCCATGCTTCCTCCCTCCTGGGCTGCGCCAGAACAGTCGCCCCCCTGCAACGTCTGTCCTACAGGAGCCGGGTAAAGTCTACCAGGTTGGTCGCGTCATCGCCTGATGTCTGCCTGTCGGCCGCGTGATGGCACCAGGCTACGAGCAGACTGGCATGGTATGCACTATACTTAACTAGTGCCTACGCACAGCTCCTGTGGCTCTGGGGTTCCGGGAGCGCAGCCCCTGGTTGCCGGGACGAGGCATTCTATGTCGCTGAAGACGCCACTCTGCGTGGTCTTTACAATGGACTGCTTGCCGGCAGGGAATCGTGTGGAGCCACCCGGGCCAACCACATGGGAACAGAGTGCCCGCGCGATCGAGGGGTTCTGCACCCGCCTGCAGCTTGCCGGTTATCACGCCACCCTCTTCCTTACGCCCCAGTGCGCCGAGGAGCACGGGCCCTTTGCCGAGGAGCTCCTCGATCGTGGCGTTGAGCTTGGACTGTACATCCATCCGCAGAGCCTGGATGCCGGCCGCTTCAAGCAATACCTGGGCCAGTATAGCCGCGAGCAGCAGCGCGCCATCGTGGCACTGGCGTTGGAGCGGCTGCAGGCCGCGCTCGGCATCCGCCCGCAGTCGGTGCGCTCCGCCATGTTCTCGGCCAGCGACGAGACTTTTTCTGTCCTTTACGAGCTTGGGTTTCGGCAGGGTTCAGTGTCCAACCCGGGGCGCCGGGTGAGCAAGCACGCCGCTGTATGGACCGGCGCGGAGCGGGAGCCTCACTACACCGACCCGCACAATCGGCTTCGCGCCGGCGCCTTGCCATTTTTGGAGATCCCGGTGACGACCGATGCGCAGCAGGAGCGCGGTGGTCTCGCCCCTGATCTGGCAATTGAAAACGGCACGGTCGAGCTCTGGCACCGCCCGCTCATTGAGGTGCAGTTGCAGCGCATGGAAGAGGCCGGAGTGCCGTTCCGCACGCTCTGCTTCTATACCCGCAACTGCTTCGACTACTACGGGGACCGCGAGCCGCAGAGCGTCACCCTGGATGCCCTGCTCGACTACTTGGCTGAGCTGAGCGATCGGTATGAGGTGCTCCCCGCCACGCTGGCCGGTGTCCACCAGTATTACAGGCGGAAGACAGGGATGTGAAAAATACCCGGGGCGCACGGAGCGTATCTAGACAGGCCCGGCAGGAAGGAGAAAAGCAGGCATGGGTGAGCGACCGCCGGCCCAGTTCGTTGGTGTAACAACCTATCGCGATCCCCTGGGCCGCTTTAGCATCCGGTATCCTACGAACTGGCACCAGGTCAAGCTGGAGGATAGAGACGGGATCCTCTTCGCGCCGACCCCGGAGGACCCGCACACATGGTTTGCCGCCTGGATCACACCGTTAGAGCACCCCGTCAGGGCCGACGATCTGTACGACCTAGTGCTGGGTGCGCGCGAGGGACTGACCCAGTTTACCGACTGTACAATCCACGCCTCATCTGAGCTGGTACTGGGGAATCTGATCAGGCTGGAGCGCATCTTCACCTTCCGCGAGGGCGCTGCGGTCCGCAAGCGCAAGATCTGGCTTATCTACGCCGACACCTGGATGATCGTGCTGACGTGGCAGGGCTCCAGCGAGGAAGCGTACGAGCACTGGCTGCCGATGGCAAACTACTCGTTCGCCACCTTCCATCTGCCTGAGGCGCTGCTCTTCCTAACCGATCCGGAGGTCCACCAGCCCGCCGCACCACCCGAGTCGCCTGCGAGCGAGCAGTCCCAGGACGCGGCAACGACCTCGGCCTCTGAGACCGCTTCGCCCGCCCCAGAGCCTCCGGCAAGTTCTTAAACTCCGGCGGAACGCGCCAGGCGCGACAGCGCACGGTCGTCGCGCGCCACATCGGCGCGGATACCAAGCGCCCGCGCCATGGCAAGCACCTCAGCACTCGCAGCGCCCTGGGTGGCGATCAGCCAGGTGCGGAAGCCGCGCCGCCGCTCGGCGTACAGGGCATCCACCAGCGCTCGCGTCGGCTCCCCGGTGATGACGATCAGCAGCGCTCCCCAGGGCAACCGCGCCGCCTGCGCCGGCAGCGCCGCAGCAATAGGCAGCGCCTGCCGGCCCTGCACCCGCGCCAGGAGCTCAAGCACCCGCATTAATCGGTCGCGGCCCTTGCCGGGCGGCAGGACGAGGAGCCCTTCCGGTTCAGGCGCCGACGGTGCGGCCGGGCGACCGTTCGGCTCGGGTTGCGCCGGCAGGTACACGCCGGCAGGATGAGGCCGTGGGAGTTCCAGCGCCGCATCACGGCCGTTCGTCACCAGCCCGACGGCCTGCCGCAACGCAGCCATGTGGTACGCCAGCGAGGCAGCGATCACCACCGCGAACTCCATCGCATCGTCACGATAGGCTACGGCATAGCCGTCGACGTTCATGTCCAGGAAGATCACACTTTCGACACTAATAGCCGGCTCGAAGAGCCGCACCTGCAGCCTGCCCGATGCAGCCGAGGCCTTCCAGTTAATGCGCCGGACGCTATCGCCGCGTATGTATTCCCGCATGCCGGCCACCCGCGCCGGGTCCTCGTAGATCGGTTGCCGGGTACGCACATCTCCCAGCGGCGTCGTCGACGGAAGGCCCAGACGCTGCAGCGGCACAATGCGTGGGTACACGGTTACATAGGTAGCTGGACCACGGAGCTGCCGGCGTGCTATGCCGAGCACATCCCCCAGGTCCACATAGAGCGGACCAATGCGGTAGTACCCGCGGCGCGCCCCTATGAGGGTGTACTGCAGGTCGCGCCGGCTGCGCGGGCCCAGGCTCGTCACCCGCCGGAAGATAGGGGCCGTGGCCAGCTCGGGTGGGAGGTCCTCGTCCACCCGCACCCAGGGCACCGGCAGCAGGCTGTGGTTCACGAGCTCCAGGTGTACTGGAATCTGCTCGCCCCAGAAGACCCGCTGCTCGTGCACACGGCGGTACCGAAAGCCGCGCGCCGTCAGCCGGCTCCATGCCTGCGCGAGCACCCAGGCACCGGCCAGAATGGCGAGCACCTGGTAAAACTGCGTCACGCGGAACAGGACGATGAAGACCAGCAGCACGAGGCAAAGCTGGATGAAGAGCGGGTTGCCCATCTCCTGTCTTCCCCGCTATGAGTATACGGCCGCTCCGGTGTGGCCGCGTCCTGCCTGCAGGCCAGCCGTTCTTCAGGCACAGGAAAGTACTGGGGCACAGCAAAAATGCCTCGCTGTCTGATCGGCTGCGTAAGGCGAGATGGACGCAACCTCCGTGTGGGAGGCAGCGCTGGAACGGCTGAGTGCCACCACCAGCGCTGCCCAGTATGCCTGGCTTCGTGCTGCCCACGCCGTCTCACTTGAGGACGGCGTTTTCGTCCTTGGTGCGGAGAGTCCGTTTGCCCAGGAGATGCTGGAGCAGCGCTTCAGCACGCTTATTCAGCAGGCCCTTACGGCGACGCTGGGGCGCGCCGTGCGTGTGCACGTGGTAGTTACGCCTGGAGAGACGGCCCCAGGCCCGACAGCGAGCTTGCTCCCGGGCGCAGACACACCGGCGTCCCATGCTCCACCGGCCGGTGCGCCGGCGCGGCGTCGGCGCACCGGTCCAGCGCCGGCACGCCAGGTCTCGCTCGGCCTGGGACCGTCGGGCGTGCCGGGCCTGAACCCGCGCTATACGTTCGAGCACTTCATCGTGGGCAGCTCCAACCGGCTCGCGCACGCCGCGGCGCTGGCTGTGGCCGAGCATCCGGCCGGCGCCTACAATCCCCTCTTTGTGTATGGCGACGTCGGCCTGGGAAAGACCCATCTGCTGCATGCCATTGGCCACCGCGCCGCCCAGCTTCATCCCACTGTGCAGGTGCTCTACGTCTCGTGCGAGACGTTCACGAACGACTTCATCAACTCGATCCGCACGAACCGTATGGAGCACTTCCGCAACAAGTATCGCACTGCAGACATACTTCTCATCGACGATATTCAGTTTCTCGCCGGCAAGGCGGAGACTCAGGAAGAATTCTTCCACACGTTCAACACCCTGCACGGCGAGAACCGACAGATCGTGCTCTCCAGCGACCGGCCGCCGCGCGAGATCGCTACACTGGAGGAGCGGCTGCGCTCGCGTTTCGAATGGGGCCTGATCGCCGACATCGGCCGGCCCGACTTTGAGACGCGCGTGGCCATCCTGCGACAGAAGGCTGAACTCCAGCGCCAGCACGTGCCGGCAGCCGTGCTAGAGTTCATTGCTCAGCGGGTGCAGAGTAATATCCGTGAGTTGGAAGGCAGCCTGACGCGCGTGCTGGCCTATGCCTCCCTGAACCGCCTCCCACTCACACCCGACACCGCCGCGAAGGCACTCGGCGATGCGCTCTTCGGGGTGCGCCGCGTTGCTGTGTCGCCCAAGCAGGTGCTGGACGCAGTAGCGCGATACTACAGTGTGACGCCGGAGGCGTTGCGCGGCAAGGCCCGCGACCGCAGCATTGTCGTGCCGCGGCACGTGGCCATGTACCTGATGCGAGAGGATGCCCGCGCCAGCCTGCCGGAGATCGGCGCCGAGATGGGTGGGCGCGATCACACCACTGCCATGCATGGCATCGAGAAGATCGCCGCCGCGCTGGAGCACGATCGCACCCTGCGCGAGCAGGTCAATGCCATCCGTGCGATGCTGGCGGCCTCGAGCATCGACTCCCAGGCATAGGGGCGGGCCTGTGGATAACCGCGCGCGTTTTTGTGGATAACCTGCTCTACCTGTGGATAAGTGCCGGCCGCGCGGTGGCGGGAATGTGTAGAGGCTGCATATGCCGCACGCAATCGACCTGCTCCACCCGCCGGCGCTGGGGACTGCTGGGGAAAAGTCCCTGCAACTTTCCACAGTGCTGGGCCCGATTATCCACATCCAGAGGCATCCGCTCGAGCCGGCAGGCGCGGCATATGGAGACGCGCGAAGGAACTGGATACTATATGTTGGGGAAGCGCAGGACGATGTGCACACCATCCACGGCCCGTCTCCGGGTACGGCGATATTTAAGAACTTTGGTGTTTTGAGCGCCTCTCTGAGGATCTGAAGAGAGGTCTGAGGATAAACAGAGAGATTAGGGGATGTGTCCCGATCGGTGAGGGAACTACAAGGGGAGGACTTCCGTGAAAGCCTCGTGTCACCAGGAAAACCTAGCCCGTGGTCTGGCCACCGTTGGCCGCGTGATTAGCGCACGTACCACGCTGCCGGTACTCAGCAATGTCCTCATTGCTACCGACGCCGGACGGCTGAAGCTGTCGGCCACGAACCTGGAGATCGGCATCACCTGCTGGATCGGCGCAAAAGTGGAAGAAGACGGCGCCATCACTGTGCCGGCGCGCCTTTTAAGCGATTTTGTCAATCAGCTTCCGGCAGATCGCGTGGACCTCGTGGTCGACCGCAGTACGCTTACGCTCACGGTACGCTGCCAGCGCATTCAGGCAAACCTTAAGGGCATTGATCCGGAGGAGTTCCCGCCTATCCCTGAGCCGGAAGAGCGGCCGACCGCTGTGCTGGAGGCCGGCCTGTTGCGCCAGATGATCGAGCAGGTCGCTTTTGCTGCTGCCGCAGACGAAAGCCGGCCGGTATGGGCTGGGGTGAATGTCACGTTCAAAGAGCGTGAGATAACAATGGCCGCTGCGGATGGCTATCGCTTGGCCGTGCGCACTGCAGAGCTGGCTCAGCCGCTGCCGCCGGAGGTCGAGGGGCTGAACATCATCGTGCCGGCGAAGGCGCTGCAGGAGCTGGCGCGCATCATCGGCGACGATGCAACCGAGCCGGTGGAGATGACGGTAACGCCGAACAAGAGCCAGGTGCTCTTCCGCAGCGGCAGTGTGACGCTGGTCTCGCGGCTGATCGAGGGACAGTTCCCCAACTACATGCAGGTGGTGCCGAAGAGTTATGCCACTCGGGTGGTGGCAAAGACGGGACAGCTTGCTCAGACGGTGCGGATCGCCTCGCTCTTTGCGCGGGAAAGCGCGAATGTGGTGAAGCTGCAGGTGTTCCCCAGCGGTCAGGAGCTGGTGCCCGGCCGCGTGGCGGTGAGCGCCAATGCAGCTGAAGTGGGCGACAATGTCTCGGAGCTCGATGCGCTGGTGGAAGGTGAAGAGATCCAGGTGGCGTATAGCGCCCGCTTCCTGAGCGATGTGCTGGGCGTGCTGAAGACGGAGGAAGTGGCGCTGGAGATCACCGGCCCGACCAGCCCCAGCGTTATCCGGCCGGTCGATGGTATCGATTACTTTTATGTGCTTATGCCTATGCACTCCGTGGCGTGAGGATTCTCCGGTGGGCATCATGGGCGTGTTCCATTCCGGAGCAAGGTCACGGTAAGGCCAGCACGATCCGTGACTCAAGGTACGTCGTGTAGCTGATCACGACCGGCGGTTTTGCATCGAGCCAATCCACCGGTTCGAGTAATACGCGTTCCTCCCCAAGCAACGCAGAGGTCGCAGGATCAAAGATCAACACGAGGCGCTGCTTGCTGCCAAAGTGGCTGGTGGTCTTTGCGACAGCCACCCCGGTACGGCCGGCGCGGTCGGTCACGGTGCCCACGAGCTCTACTCCGGGGATCTGGGCAGCTACCTGGTAGAGCGCAGCGCGCAGCGCCGGCGGCGCGGCGGTCTCTCGAAGCAGGTCTCCAACGAGGATAAACATCTCGACATCTACCGGAGGGCCGGAGGGAATAGTGGCGCGCTGACGGATGACTGCCGCCAGCGCTTTGGGATCGGTAGGCAGAGTAGCTAGGTCTTCGTAGTGCAGCTCGCCCGGCGTAAAGTCCCGGCTGTGGGTGAAGACGACTTGGGGTCGGCCTGCAGCCTGCCAACGGGCGCGATCGCGCTCGCCCAGAAAGATCGGCTCTCCGGGGGTCTCACGCAAACGTCCTGAGCCGTCCGGGGCGATCCAGAGCTCGCGCGTCTTGGGGACCAGGACCGAGAACGGCGGGGTGTTTGGGCCGGCCATAGTCGAGAGGTATGCCCCCTCTGACTTGGTATAGCGATAGCCAGACTGCGCCGCAGTCTGCTCGACAGGCTGCGCCGCGGCGACTTCGCTGAGCGCCAGCAGCACGCGCGCCGCGGCATGCCGTCGCTGAACGTCGGGCCAGAACTCTGTGATAAGCAAGGGCACCACCAGCAGCCCGGCGGCCAGCAGCATGGGAGCAACTCGGCGAAGCACCGGTCTGAAACGAATGCCGGCTCGCCCCAGACGCTGTTCCATCTGCCCGCGCTGTATCTGGAGCCGGGCCTGGATCTGCGGCCACAGATCCAGGTCATCAGGCACATGCCGGCGGGCATAGGCATCCAGCACCACGGTCATCCGGTGCGCGCGTTCATTCATGGCATGCCTCCGTACATGAGGTGGCGAGATCTGCTGAGACTCGCACTTCCACGGCGGTCCGGGTATCCGTCCCTTCAGCAGCAGCGCGGGATGGAAACATTGGGCTAAGCAGGGCGCGCAGATGCTCGCGTGCGGCGTGTAGGCGCCATTTGACGGTGCCCGTCGGACAGTCCATCCTTCCGGCTATCTCGGCTTCGCTCAAGCCGAGGTAGTAGCGCAGCACGATGGCAGCCCGCTGCTCCGGTGGGAGCTTGCCTATAGCGGCCCAGAGAGCCTCGCGCGTCTGGGCCTGCTCCGCCAGCATGTCCGGGCCGGGGGCGGGGTCTGTTACCTGTTCGTCCAAGGTAACCGGGTCAGTCTCGCGTCCCAGCGAGACCCGGCGCTTTGCACGCATGACTGCCTTGACAGCGTCATTGACCACGCTACGCAAAAACCACGGACCGAAGGGGCGCCGGGCGTCGAAGTGCTTGATGCGCTCGTACGCCCGCACAAACGCTGCCTGCACGATGTCTTCGGCCAGTGCACGATCATGAGTGACCAGAAAGGCTGCGCGCACGGCCGGCACCTGGTACCGCCGCACCAGCGTCTCCAGCCCGCCGATGTCGCCGTGCTTCAGCCGGGCAATGGCGTCCTGTTCCTCTTCGTCCATTTCGTCCATACCGGTTCCCTGTTCGATGCGGGATGCAACCCCTCCGCACATACTATCCTTGGACAGGCAAAAAGGTTTGGCGGCAGGGTACAATCTCTCGGTAGACCTGTACCGCCGGTCGGTCCATCGGCTGGTCAGTAGGCAAGGGCGATTTTCTTGTCCTGCGTGCGGTGGGCGGCAGCCTGGTCAGACACGGCGCAGGCAGGCACGGCGTGATCAAGTACAGAGCAGCACACAGAGAACCATGACGATCTATTACGATGAGGCGCGTATCTACGTGCGCGGCGGCAAAGGCGGCGACGGCATGGTACACTTCCGCCGCGAGAAGTACGTGCCTCGTGGAGGTCCCGACGGTGGTGACGGCGGCCGCGGTGGGAGCGTCTACCTTGAAGCCGATCCGGGACAGAACACCCTCTCCGCATTCCGGCATCGCCAGCGCTTCATTGCCGAGGATGGCGCCCCCGGCGGGCCGGCGCACCGGCATGGCCGGAAGGGGCGGGATTTAATCATTAAAGTGCCGCTCGGCACGATCGTGCGGGATGCCACGACCGGGGAGGTGATCGCCGATCTAAGCGAGCCCGGCCAGCGTGTGCTGGTGGCGCGCGGCGGACGCGGCGGTCTGGGCAACGTGCACTTCGCTACGGCGACGAACCAGGCGCCGACCATGGCCCAGCGCGGGGAACCCGGCGAAGAGCGCTGGCTCGACCTGGAGCTGAAGCTGCTGGCAGATGCGGGCCTGATTGGCTTCCCCAATGCGGGCAAGTCAACGTTCTTAGCCGCGGTCACGGCAGCGAAGCCAAAGATCGCGCCGTATCCCTTCACAACGCTTGTGCCGAACCTGGGAGTGGTAGACGTCGGGGACTTTAGCTTTGTGCTGGCCGACATCCCCGGCCTGATCGAAGGCGCACACACCGGCGCGGGGCTGGGGCACGAGTTTCTCCGGCATATTGAGCGCACGCGGGTGCTCATCCATATACTCGACGCATCCGGGCAGGAAGGGCGCGATCCACTCCATGACTTCGAGGTAGTGAACCAGGAGCTCGCGGCCTTCAGCCCGGAACTGGCTGCAAAGCCCCAGATCGTCGCCGCAAACAAGATGGATCTGCCCGAAGCGCGGGCAAACTGGCCGCGTATCAAGGCCGAGCTTGAGCGGCGCGGGTACAAGGTATTCCCTATCTCGGCAGCAACCGGCGAGGGCGTCCAGGAGGTAATCAATGAGGTGGCGCGCATGCTCAAAGAGCTCCCACCGCCGCCACCGCTGGTGGAGGGAGCGCGTGTCGAGCCGGTCGTGCATCCGGATCACTTCGTTATCGAGCGTGACGGGGAGATCTGGCGTGTGCACGGCCGGAGCGCCGAGCGGGCGGCGGCGATGACGGACCCCGACAATCCCGAAGCGTTGCTGTGGCTGGAGCAACGCCTGCGCCGCCTCGGCGTCACGCAGGCCCTGGAGGAGGCAGGCATCCAGCCCGGCGACACCGTGGTCATCGGCCCGTTGGAGTTCACCTGGGGATGGGTCGAGGAGAAGCGCCCTGCGCCGGGCAAGAAGGCAAAGACAGAGTAAGGGCACGGCATGCAAGGGCCGCTTGGTGCCTCTCGGTGCCTCTCGGAGAGGTGCAGTGCTGCCGTGCCCCGACTGTCTGTACGCCTAAATCTGTAAGAAGCGCTGCGTGCCGAGGACAAAAATCGTGGCGCGCGCCGCCTGGTCCGGTGAAGCACTGGACGGCTGGCTCACATGCGTGCGGCTCACTACCTTGCTGAGCGTCTCGATGACCGTGTCCACCAGTGCGGCATCGACGCCGACGAGCAGCGTGACGTTACCCCGCTTGAGAAAGCCACCGACGGTATTGATGCGCGTCACACGGATCTGCTGCTCAAGCAACGCCCGAATCGCGCGGTCCGCATCATCGGCGTGCACAATCGCGATGATAAGCTTCGTCCCGTCCTCCATAGTTCCTCCACGAGCCAGGCTTGCCGCAGCACTGGGTGAGCAGGCTGCGCCCGGCCGGCAGCCGGCGAGCCGCTCATACCGTTCGATCGGCAGGATAAAGACCGTCGCCCCACCCACCGTGACTGTGATCGGCGTGCCTGTCCAGGATGTCCCGAACTCTTCAACCGTATCCGGTACCAGCACTTCCGTGCGCGTCCGGCAGTGCAGGCGAATGCTCTCCAGCACGCCCGGCAGTGCCCCGGCAGGAACGCCGAGGAGCAGCGTCTCATTTCCCTGGCGCAGGAACCCTCCAGCCGTGCGCAGCCGGGTCACCGGGTAGCCTTGACTGGTCAGCGCATCTGCAACAAACTCGCCATCCTCACGCTGGACAACGGCCACAACCAGGAGCATCACCGGTGCCGGTAGCCCGGCAAGCTGTGGGAGGCGTTGCCACCAGGGAGGCTCGTGCGGGATGTCGCTGTCGCGCTCCAGATCGTCAGCCGGCGGAAGTACCATACAGGTCCTGACTCCGATACGCGCCGGACATCCGCTGATGGGCGGCGGAGGGCATGAGGCATCACGCGCGTAACGGCCCGAGGTACTGAGCCCCGGGCCGTTGCCGGCACGTGCGCCCGACCTCTCTTTCGTGCTGCCTGCGAGGTTAGCTGACGGGTTCGGGCCGAAAGAGCGCTACCCTACCGGTGCGCCCACCGTGCCGGCGGGCACGGGATTAGTATGCCCACGCAACCATGCCGGGAGCACCGGATTCACCCCAAAGAGCGGTTCCCCCGCTCCGCCGCACGTGACGGCGGATTCGGCGCCTGCAAGGACACCATGCTGCTGTGTCCTTGCACTTCGTTAATTAATTTTTGTACCCACGCACTATAGCACGCGTCTTCTCCAGGCGTCAAGGGTACGGCTGGCCGTGTTTCGTCTTGGAGGAGGCGGTGCAGCGCCCCCATATTGTCGGGCGCCCGCCTATCGAAGGCAGAGGTGCACCGCACCCAGTGTCTCTGCCTTGTCAGGCGCCGGAGCACCCCCTACTATACTGCCTGGTGCCCGGGCGTACGTGCTCTTGCCGTGGCGACGTGAAGATCGCGTACGTGGCCTGTTTTTATGTTGCGCTAATTCCGCGTCTTTCAACGGTTTCGGAAGCTTAACGGTTTCGGAAGCTTAGAAGAGAATAATCGATGAGCATGTTCGAGCATGGAGGCGTGCCATGGCATCGAGTGCATGCTGCCAGATCTTCCAGTTCACTCGACGTGCCCTGCTCCATGGGTGCAGCGCCGCGACCGCGCTGGGGTTGATCAGCGCCTGCGGCCGACCCCGCCCCGCGCGGGAAACACCGGCAGGAACCGTCGCACTGCGCACGGATGTCACAGTAACGTTCATGAGCACGAGCGGCCAGGTGGAGCGCGGCCTGATCGATCAGCTGATCCAGCGCTGGGAGGCCATGCACCCGTCGGGCCCCAAGGCGCAGTTCCTGCTGGCGACCGGGAATGTGGTGGAGAAGTTCTTGCCGATGCTGACCTCCGGCACGCCGCCGGAGCTCGTCAGCATGAGCGCCAGCGAGGGGGTGGTCTTCGCCGACCAGGGGCACTTCGCCCCCCTTGACGACCGCATCAAGCGCGACCGGTACGACCTCAGTGACTATATTCCCGAGTCGCTCGACCAATACCGCTGGAAGGGGAAGCTCTACGCCCTGCTGCGTGATTTCTCTCACCAGAGCTTCTATGTCAACCTGTCGGCGTTCCAGCGGGAAGGCCTGGCCCCGCCGGCCGGCGACTTCTCCACCGCGACCGGCTGGGAGTGGAACCAGTTCCTCGATTACGCGCGGCGTTTTACCACCCGCGATAGCGCAGGACGCGTTACCCAATACGGCTTCGTGTTGAACACTGGCCTGCGCGGCGGCTACTGGCAGTGGATTGCCACGAACGGCGCGGAGCTCTTCGACCACGACTACACGCGCTGCACGCTCGACGACCCGCGGGCTATCGAAGCCCTGCAGTTCATGCAGGACCTGGTGTACCGCCATGGTGTGGCGCCCGACCCTGAGACACAGCGCCAGACTCCGGCGCTGGCCGGCAGCCAGCAGGCGTTCTTTGAAGGCCTGACCGCTATGGCAATCTTTCCTATCGCCCGTATCGGCGAGGCCAGGCAGCTGGCCAAGATGCCATGGGACCTGGCGGTGACGCCCAAGGGCCAGGGCAGGCGGGTAACCACCGGCGGCGGCGTCGGCTGGTTCCTGGTGCAGTCTGCCCCAGCACTGGAAGAGGGGTGGGCTGTGTTGCAGTTCCTGAGCAGCCCTGAGGCGCACCAGCTTATGGCGCCGGTGCGCTTCCCCGGCCGCAAGTCCGTGCTGGACTGGCTGCTGGCCCAGGAACCTGATCAGCCGCCGAAGAACCGCGCCGTTGCTCGCACCGGCCAGCTCGTCGTGCGGCTGGACCCCATTTTCCCGCTCTGGAACGACATCGAGCGGGAGATCTTCACGCCCCAGCTGCAGGCGCTCTGGCAGAACCGCGCTCCGGCACGGGAGGTGGTGCGGGAGATCGTAGCGCAGACCAACCGCTACCTGGCCGAGCGCGGGCGCGCTGGCCGCTGACCCCAATCTATGAATAAAAGCAGCAAAGGAACTAACAATACCTGCTAGGAGTGCCTGAGAAGCAATGCCCGAGCGTCCGGCACGTGTGCTGCTGATTACCTCCGACCAGCAGCGCTGGGATACCCTACCTTGCTACGGCCTCGATTTCATGCAGACGCCCAACTTGGACCGCGTGGCGCGGGAAGACATGGTCTTCCGGTATGCCTTCACGCCCTCGCCGGTCTGCCAGCCGGCGCGCGCATCGCTGATGACCGGCCTGGACCCGCTGACCCATCGCGTGCTGAACAATGGCTGCTGGTACCCGCCTGAGACGCCCGTCTGGGTGCGTGAAGTCGGCGCCGCCGGATATCGCACGGCGGCGATCGGCAAGATGCACTTCTACTCCTGGAACGACTGGGGCGGCTTCCAGGACCGTATCATTGCCGAGGACAAGCGGCACTACTACCGCCGTGATGACTACACGCTGTGGCTGGAGGCGCAGGGCTATCGTCGGCTGCATCCGCTGAACTACCCGGGCTACGCAGAAGGGCTGGGCGCTTACACCAGTCCGCTGCCGCCGGAGCTGCACATCGACAGCTATATCGGGGACCGCGGCGCGGAGTGGCTGCGCGCCCACGCGCACGAGCCCTTCTTCGCCTGGGTCAGCTTTAATAGCCCGCACGATCCCTACGATCCGCCCGCGGACCTGGTCGGCCTGTATGCCCACGCACCTATTCCGCCGGCCGTGGGGTACCCGGGCGAGTTAGAAACCAAGCCGGCGGCCCAGCGCCTGGCGCACGAGCGGGCGGGGACCAACCCCGTCTACCTGCTTGATTTCAGCCGGATGGACGACCTGCTGATCCGTCACATCCGCGCCCATTACCTGGCCACGGTGACGCTCATTGACCGCCAGGTGGGCAAGCTGCTCGGCGCGCTTGAGAACGCCAGCGTATTGGACGAAACGCTGGTGATCTTCACCAGCGACCACGGGGATGCCCTGGGCGACCACGGCCTGATTTACAAGAGCTTTTTCTATGAAAGCATGGTGCGCGTGCCGCTGCTCATGCGCGGCCCCGGCGTGCCGGCCGGCACGCAGACGGATGCCCTGGCAGACCTGCTTGACCTCGTGCCGACGATCCTGCGGCATCTCGGGGTGCGCTTCAATGTCCCGGTGCAGGGGCAAGACCTTACGCCTCTGTTTGCCCATCCGGCAGCGCCGCATCGTGACGCCGTCTTCAGCGTCGTCGGCGATCGGGCCATGGTGCGCACGCGTCGCTGGAAGCTTGCTCGCTATGGCAACGGCGACGGCGAGCTCTACGACCTCGAGGCCGATCCCGGCGAGGTGCAGAACCTGTATAGCCTGCCCGAGTACCCCGCGGTGCAGGCGGAACTGGAGGCGCGGCTGCTCCAGCACGCGCTGGCACGCAGCGGTGCCTCAGCTCGCTTTACGGTGACGCCGCCGGATCCGGAGCGCCTTGCCGCTGAAGAGCGGATCCGAGCGCGCGACCGACGGCCGCCGGGCACACCGATCGGCTGAGCGATGCCGCGGAAGCCTCTCTATCTCCCTGGCAAGATCGGACGTGCGGAAGCGCGACGCTGACGACCTCCGCTGTCCGAGTAGAGCGCCAGGCATCCCATACGGCCTGCTGATAAGCGCGGTAGATAGGCTCGCGAAGGATTGCAGGACCGCCTATGGAGAGGCGAGCGCCGGCATCACGCGCTGAGCGGTCTTACTCTCGATGAGGGGCAAGAGCAATGCTGTACCGGTCAACCAGCTCACCGCGGCGGGTAATGAACTCGAAGGTGGCCTGCTCTGCAGTGACGGTGACGAGCATAGCGCCAAAGTCACTGTTGAAGCGCACCACACTTCCCTCGACCGGCACAGCGCGGAAGGGATACGCGCTCACGCCGCCCAGCCCGTTGACGAAGTATACTATGCCATCGCGCATAATCCGCTCGTAGGTATGGTCGTGTCCGGCCAGAACCACCTGTGCTCCCCATTCGCCATACGGCCACTGCATCCAGGCACTTGAGCCGTGCCGTCCGGACGAATAGGGAGGATGGTGCATATAGACGATCCGCAGGCGAGCGGTTGACGCAGCCAGCCGGGCACGCAGCCACTGCGCCTGGACCGAGCCGGCGGTGACACCATCCGGCTCACGAGGGTCGCTGTTCAAGGCAAACAGATGCACCGGCCCCCAGGTGAAATCGTAATACCGCCCGTTGCCGGGCAAGGTGAAATATTCCAGGTATGGTCCAGCGCCGGCGGTTGCCAGGTCGTGGTTGCCCAGGGCGGGGAAGAAGCGGTTCGTGGTCGCGCCCGGCCCGTAGCTGCCTCTATACGGCGCGATGAAGCGCGCGTAGTACTGCCCCACGTTGCGGTCGATCGTGCCGGCGGCGCCGGAGGGATAGTTGTTGTCCCCGGTAGTAACAATGAAGTCTGGGTCCCAGCTGATGACCAGGTTTGCCACGTCCTGGGCGGCCTGCCCGGCGAGCCCGTAATCTCCGATCACAGCGAAGCGCACGCTACCATCAGGCCGGGAGCCCGCCGGAGGCGCTGCGGCCGGCACATATGGTGAAACTGTGCCGGCCGGCGCGGTCTCCCAGCCGGGCCACCGTCCGGCCGGCACGAGCGCAAGCCCTGCCACCAGCAGCGTAAGCAGGAGCGTCCCGAACAGCCGGGGCGTCCCTAGTACCCTCATAGCATGATTGCTCATTCTCTCTACACGTGCCCTGCTCTGAACCGAGGTGCTCCCCGCCGGTGAATCTTCGCTGCCCAGGCCGGCACGCCAAACAGTATAGCTAACAGCCGTTTAACACTCTCTGCACGCCGGCTTTACATCCGCCTGCTAGCCTTTAGGCACACCGACAACAGCGCGGGCAAGAGCAAGGCCCGGCGCAGAGGAACCTCAGGCGCCTGCGGTAAGGGCCGTGAGGTAGCAAGGCGGGCAGACCGCCTCACCGTCTAAGGCTCGTGGTCTGTTGCTCGGTGGAGGAGAGGAAGAACGATGTTTCCCTATCAGTTCGATCCGATACAGCCGGAACAGCAGCCAGCAGCGCCGCCCGTGCCGGCATCAGGGGGCCGGGCGCGCCGGCTCGGCATAGCCGGTGTGCTCGTGCTGGCGCTTTCCCTGAGCGCCCTCGGCGGAGGCGCCGCCGGTACGGTGGCGGCGACGCACTGGCTGCTCCCACAGCGCCCGACGGTCACGGCGCCGCTCATGACGGCGCAGCCTGTCGTCGCCCAAGGGGCCCCGGCATCCAGCGTTGCCGGCGCAGTGTTTAGCGCCGCCGGCCCGGCGGTCGTGCGCGTCACGGTGGCCGGGCAGGCCCGCAGCGGAGTGACGCCCTCCGGCAATGGATCGGGGTTCGTGGTCGATCCTCGCGGGCTGATCCTGACCAACTACCATGTGGTGGCCAACGCACAGGCGGTGAGCGTGCGCTTCAGCACCGGCGAGGTGCGCAAGGCCCAGGTGCTCGGCACCGATCGCGGCAATGACCTGGCCCTCCTCACAGTCGATCTCCCCGCAGGCGTCCCGGTAGTGCGCCTGGGCGACTCCGACCAGGTGGAGGTGGGTGAGACGGTGGTCGCCATCGGCAGCCCCTTTGGGCTGGATCAGACGGTGACCCAGGGCATCGTCAGCGCCGTGGGGCGCACCTGGCAGCCCCGCAACGGACAGGCCCGTCGCGGCCTGATCCAGACCGATGCGCCGATCAACCCCGGCAACTCCGGGGGTCCGCTGTTGAATGCCCGCGGGGAAGTGATCGGGATTACCTCCATGATCGAGAGCCCTGTCGCCGGCTCGGTGGGCGTCGGCTTCGCCATCCCGATCAACACGGCCAAGCGGCTGCTGTCCCAGCTTGAGGCCGGGGCGCGCCTGGAGCCGGTGTGGCTGGGCATTACCGCCCAGGAGCTTGATCCGGCCCTGGCGCGGGATCGAGGTCTGACGGTCCAGACGGGCATCCTGGTGGGCAGTATGGTGTCGAACGGCCCTGCGGCGCAGGCCGGCCTGCGTGCCGGCGATGTGATTACCGCCATCGATGGCCGGCCGGTGCGCACCATGGCCGACCTCTCTGCGCGCCTGGCCGACCACGCGCCGGGAGACAGCATCACTGTGACGATCAACCGCGCCTGGCAGGAGCAGCAGGTCCGCGTCACGTTGCAGGCCTGGCCGGCTGACGTCCCGTAGCTGATCAGAAAAACACCAACTATATCATGTGTCTGCATCCCGCGCGGTCACGCGGGCACAACTGAGGGACCCTATCTCGTGGATGAGCGGCTCGACCGGTCCGACATCTGCCCTGACCCCCTCGGACAGCACGATCAAGCCGGGCGTGCCCCTATGTCTGGTGCTGCAAGTCCCCCAGATGACGGCGAGCGGCTGCACCCCGCTCGCCGGCGCTCAAGTGGACCCCTCGCACTGCGACGCCCTGGGCGTGTACTCAGATGTCCAGGATCCCGAGTTCAACACCAGGGGCAAGAAGTTCCTGCGCGGCTACCAGGTGACTGATGCGAACGGACAGATGCAGTTTCTGACCATCTATCCCTGCTGGTGCCAGGGCCGCACCGTCCATATTCACTTCAAGGTCCGCACTAACCCTGCCTCGCAGCGAGGATACAAGCTCACGTCCCAACTCTATTTCGATGATGCAGTCACGGACCAGGTGCATGCCCGGCAGCTGTATGCTCAGAAGGGCCAGCGTACGCTGCGGAACGCCCAGGACGGCATCTTCCGAGATGGCGGCAGCCAGCTTCTCCTGCCCCTCACGCAGGAGGGACAAGGGTATGCAACCACGTTCCACATCGGGCTGTGGATCGAGTGAGAGCAGCCGGCACGGCGTGGCCCTGCAGGGTTTTCAGGAAACATTCAGCCGGTGTTTACAGCCGCTTAACATCCATTGCACAGAAGTTTCACAGGCGTGCTGTAGAGTCCATGCAGTAATGCATGAGTCGCACATCGCTCAGGTCGTTCCATAAGCACTCCACAGCGATACCCCGGCTCAGCATTGCAGTCGGTGTAGTGCATCGAAGTTGAAGAGGTTGACGTGGAGGAAGGTTCGATGATGAATCCGTTGTCCAAGCTCTCCCCGGCGGTGCGGCGAGGCGTGCTTGCCGGGGGTGCAGCACTGGTGGTGAGTGCGGCTGCCCTCGGCATAGCAGCCGCACAGCAGGCCCCCACTCCTACGCCGAGCCCGAGAGCCACGCCGTCGGCACAGGTCACGCCCCGACCAAGCACGCAGGCGTTCCTGGAGGCGCTGGCGCGGCGGCTGGGCATCACCATCGAGCGCTTGCAAGAGGCCATCGCCCAGGCGCGCAGTGATGTCGGGCTGCCGCCTCAGGGAACCAAGCCCGGCTTTGGCTTCGGCTTTGGTGGCAGGAAGCATGGCAGGTTCGCCCTGGGCAGGATCGACTTTGCCACAGCGGCGCAGGCGATCGGCATTTCAGTGGACCAGCTGCGCCAGGAGCTGCCGGGGAAGTCCCTAGCACAGGTAGCTCAGGCCCATGGCAAGAACCCGGCCGACGTGGCGACGGCGCTGAAGAACGCTGTCAACCAGCGCATTGATCAGGCTGTGGCTGCAGGGCGGATCACAGCCGATCAGGCGAACCAGGCGAAGCAGCAGGCTGCCCAGCGGATCGATCAGCTCATGACCCAGATCGTGCCACAGGGTGGCCCCGGCTTTCGCGGCCCGGGTCCCCGGGCTACGCCCACCCCGGGCTCACGGGCGTAAGGGTATCGCCGCCCTGCGGCATAGGTACACGGCCGCAGGGCGGCGATACCCTCCAGGCGGCAGGCCGGGCAGAGTGTAGTCGGGTCCCGGTTCACGCCTAAGACAGCGATAGGGGGTTAGCGTATGTCTCGTTCACGCACTAACGATCCGGCACGCTGGATGGTTGCTGTAAGTGGTGTGCTGGCTACCGCAGGGTTCTGGGCAGCGATCGTGGGGAGCCCCGCTGCCGGCTCCGGCGAGCCTGCTCAGGTAGCAGTGGCTCAGGCAACACCGCCACCCCGTACGCAGCGCCAGGAAAGCGGGCTCAATGAGCTGAGTACCGTCCGTCGATCCGCACGCCGCCAGGGAGCACTTGCCGCCCGTGATCCTGCGGCATCTCCATCGACCCAGCCGCAGGAGAGCGCTCTTGTTCCCCGCCTGCGCACGCGTGGTTCCTGAGGCGTGCAGCGGGGCCTGGTAGACGTCATACCCGGCGAGGAGAGGATTGGCAGTAGAGGCGAGGAGTGCTTGATGGCCGGCGCACGTATCGAAGTAACGCGCTCCTTCCGTGCCATGAACACCGACGTCCAGATCATCCTGCTCGTGGAGCCGTCTCTTGCTCGGCGGACCGCGCAGCGCGTTCTGGACGCCGTCGCCAGGCTCTTCGCGCTTGTCGAGGCGGTGGTAAGCCGCTTCCGGCCAGATAGTGAGCTGTCGGCGCTGAACCGGAGCGCCGGAAAGCCCTTTGCGGCATCCCCGCTCTTGTTCGCTGCCGTTTCAGCCGCCGTCGAGGCCGCCCGAGCGACCGGCGGGCTCTTCGACCCAACGGTGCTCCCGGCACTCGTCGCCTCCGGCTATGACCGGAGCTTCGAGCTGCTGGGGGATGTCGTGATGCCGGACGTGCCGCTGCCCCACGGGGTAACTCCCGGGCAGTGGCATCACATCCACCTTGATCCGCGCCGGCGGACGATTACCTTGCCGGCCGACTCCGGACTTGACCTGGGCGGTATCGCGAAGGGGTGGACGGTGGATTATGCCGTGCGGCTGCTGGCTGCCTGCGGCTTCCGCCACTATGCGATCGATGCCGGTGGCGACCTCTATGTCGCCGGCCGGCAAGCAGACGGCACGCCCTGGCCGGTTGGCGTGGAGGACCCGCGTGCTCCTGGGCGGGACCTGGTCGTGCTCCGGCTAGAGGACTGTGCCGTCGCTACCTCGAGCACCTGCCGGCGACGCTGGCAGCAAGACGGTTCCACACGCCACCATCTCATTGACCCACGCACCGGCCGGCCGGCAGAAAGCGGCGTCCTGGCGGCGACCGTGCTCGCCTCATCGGTGGCGCGGGCAGAGGTGCTGGCCAAGGTCGCCCTGCTCCTGGGACCTGAGGAGGGCCTGCGTTTTCTGGAAACCCAGCCAGATGCCGCAGGCCTCCTTGTGCTTGAGCGGAGCGCCGGCATGGTGCGCTGGCCTCGGACGGCGTCCCTCGTGATGGAGGCGCACGATGCATAGGAGTATAGCGCTGGCTTTGGCCGGCCTGGTCGTGCCGACTGCGCTGGTGCTCTTAGTGCTGGGCGGGATACTTCCCGGCGCCGGTACGCACACCTTCTGGTATCTTACCCGCGCCGCAGGCCTCGGCGCATTCGTTCTGCTGACCCTCGACGTGTGCCTGGGACTGGCTATCCGGACCAGAGTAACTGATCCGGTGATAGACCGCTGGCGCGTGACCGACCTCCATGAGTTCACTGCCCTCCTCGGGCTCGGCCTCCTGGCCGTGCACGTCCTGGCACTGCTCGGCGATCGCTCTATTCGCTTCACTCCGGCTCAACTGCTTATCCCGTTTGCCTTGTCCTACCGGCCGATCTGGACCGGTCTCGGTATCATTGCCCTGTACGCGCTTGTTGGTATTACAGCGAGCTTCTATGTGCGCCGCGTCATTGGCTACCGGGCATGGCGGCTGCTGCATTACCTCACCTTTGGTGCCTATGTGCTGGCTCTGGGGCATGGCATATTCGCTGGAACCGACACGAGGTACGCGTGGGCCAGGCTGCTCTATTGGGCGAGCGCCGCGGCAGTGAGTGTGCTGACGCTTCAGCGCATCGGCAGCTCGAGCGACCGCGCCCAGGACGAAGGGGAAGGCGGCACGCCCCCGGGTGGTATGCGGTATCCGCGCATGGCCGTTGCGCCGGTGCCGGTGCGTCGTGACGGCAGGCAGCCGCGGTAGCGCGTACGCAGGGGCTGAAGGAGCGTGGGGACCCTGCTACCGGCACCATGGCCTGAGGCCGGGTCCAGTTATGCCCGGCGCGCCGGGGCATCGCCGGCATAGGCCATGGCGCTGCACGCAGCGGCCACGTCAAACACCCCGACCGTCGGGTCGGGCGAGGTACGCGCCTCACCCGGTGCAACTATGCGCGCGATCAGGTCGAACAGAGGTAGGACGCGCTCCCAGCCGAGGGCTTTGCACAGGAGCCGGCGTGCCGGCAGCGCCACCGGAAGCAGCGCCTGGAGGGGCCTCGGCGAGAGCGCCTTGTGAGGTCCCTGAGGACCCTTTTCCGCGTAGCTCAGGGCGATACGGCCGCAGAGAGGTCACACAGCGCGGCTTGCCGGAGAAAGAAAAACCCGCTCATCAAGCGAGCGGGAACCCTAAACAGTGCCGAGGGGCGGAGTCGAACCGCCGACACATGGATTTTCAGTCCACTGCTCTACCACCTGAGCTACCTCGGCATGAGCAGCCTGCACCGCATCAAAAGCATAGCAGGAGTGCCGTCGCAGCGTCAAATCACCCCTGGAGTGCGATCCCAGGCAGTGCCTGCCCTCGTTCTCCTTGACATCCGGCAAGCGGCGAGGTTGAGACCGCAGCGGTGGCTAATATGTGAACATATGCACGAAATAGTTTCTCATGTGTCGCATAGCCACACCGGCTCAGTGAGCCGTCCGCCGGCAGTCATGCAGGCGTCGGATTTGCAGCACCCATGGTGCGGGTGAACGTGATACGTTACGTTATGGGTGTGCCCGCAGTGCAGGGCTTGCCTACCCCGATGCACTGGTGGCACGCGCTGGACCGGCCACTCGGGGTGGTATGGAGCGAAGCCCGCTCACGTGATGAGCCGGCATTCCCGTGATGCCGAGGGGCAAAGTCGAACCGCCGACACAGAGATTTTTTCAGTCTGCAGCTTCGCAGCGGCGAGCACGAGAGTACGTTCTGGAACATGCTTTATTGAGCCTGACTATGCCTGGACTGTCCGTACTCCACGCGATCCGAACACGGCCTTCGCTCGTCGTGCGTGCGACTAGCCTGCTGCTAGCCGTGGTAATGCTGGCCCTCGTGGCCTGCAACCGCGGCCTGCCGGCACAGCCGGGCTCCTACGAGGTCCAGGCCGGCTCGATCGCCTGGGATGGTGAGAAGTACTTCTTCCTGTGGCGCGACGCCCAGGGGAACCTGTATCGTGCCTCGGGCGACGATATCAAGCTGGTGCAGGACGAGCGCACCTATCTCGAGATTCGCGAGAAGCCGGGCTTCCTGGGCCTTGGACGCGCCACCGAGGCGATCCTGCATCTGCGAGAGGACCAGCCCATCACGCTCTACGGCCGCGACCGCGATGGCGATTTCACCAGTTTCTGGTTCCCCTTCCTGCTCGGACACGTGACGGCAGGCGGCGGGCCGCCTCCACCACTGTACCACTATCCACCGCGTAGCAGCTTCGACCGAGGCGAGCGGCTGGAAGGGAGCATTACGTCCGATCGGCCGCAGCCGCCGGACTACCGGAGGCTTGCTCCGGCACCCAACACGGTCTCAGGCCAGGCCGGCGGCACGGGCGGCGGGGTGGCAGCAACGAGCAAGAGCAGTCGTGAAGGAGACGCTCCCCCGGAATTGCCCGCTGCCGCGGTGAGCGGCCAGGCCGGGGGTACAGGCAGCGGCACGGCGGCAACGGCCAAGGGCGGCTTCCGCACCGGCAAGGATAGCTTTGACGCCCAGCAGCGCGCCGCTACAACCGTGAGGTCCCTGGAAGCGGACGGGAGCGGCGGCGCAACGGGCGGGAGCAAGGTCACGCCGCCGGGACAGACGCCTGCGGTCAAGGCTCTGACCCCGCGCAGTGGCTCAGCCGGCCCTGCTACTCTGAAGGGTGGAGGAGGTCGGTCGTTCGGCAGCGGTGGGGTGCGGGTACGGCGATGAGACGCGGAAGGCGCTGCGCCGTGATCCTGTGTGCACTCACCGATAAGGGTATGCACTCGGAGCAATGGTTGCTATGGATGGGCAATCTGTTGGAGGAGGGCTCCTCGGCCGTCTGGGCCGCATCATACGGGCAACGCTGAGCGCCGGCGCGCGCAAAGAGCTCAGGAAGGTTACCATCGAGACGCTTCAGCCGGGCGATGTCATCGAGTTCTGGGACGGGCAGCATGCCATGGTGGAGAGCGTGCTTGACTGTACGGAGGAGCTTGCCGGCCGGATCACCCGCTGGCAATGGGTGCTGCTCGATACCGGCACCGTGCTGGAGATCAGCCGGGAGGGACGGCGCATCTTCGACCGCAGCGTGATCTGTTACCAGGGGAGCCCGGAGTTCGATGCGCTCGTTGCTGAGCCCGAACGCGGGGGCATCCTGAAGACGTTCGAAGCGCGCGTGCGCGAGGGCCGCAGCGCTGCCGAGCCGGTCATCTATGAGCGCGAGGGCGTGCGCTGGGTTGTGCGCAGCACAGGCACGTTTGCTGCCGTGGTGCGCGGCAGGCCGCTGGAACGGGAAGTGTGGGCCGATATCAGCAGTGACCCTGCCCAGAATGTCTACTTTGAAATGGACGAGATCGGCGGCCCTGGTGAGCTGCTGGGCATCTGGACAACGCATATTCTGCTCCTCTACGGGCGCCGCTTACAGGAGAGCGATATCACAGGTCTGTTCGGGGCTTAACCCTACGGCACGGGCTGGACGCTTCTGGCCAGAGGGCCGGCTGCCCCGGGAGTAGGGGTTCGCACGAGCAAGGAGGCACGGTGTGGTGGAGTGGCTGCAGCGGTTCGCCGTTGGGCTGTTGAACACGGTGGTCTGGAGTGCAGTGTCGCTCGTCTTCGTGTTCGTCGTGTTTGAGGCGCTGAACCGGCGCTACCGGCTTATGCAGGAGATCTTCGAGGAGAACAACGCCGGGGCAGGCGCGCTGGCCGGCGCTATCATCCTGGCGATCGCCTTCGTGGTGGGAATGGTCGTCACCCATTAACCGGCACAGGCCGGCAGAACGAACTAAAATAGTGTGCGCAAGGGAGGATGCAACCATGGGTATTCTTGACCGCATTGGAACGTTGATCCGCGCCAATATCAACGACTTGCTGGATCGCGCTGAAGACCCGGAAAAAATGCTGGACCAGATTATCCGCGATATGGCCGAGGCGATTCGGGAGGCCAAGGCGCAGGTGCTGAGCACGATCGCCGAGGAGAAGATGATCGAGGGGAATCTGCAGCGGGCGCGGGAGCTGGCCGAAGAGTGGCGGCAGAAGGCCGAACTCGCGGTGGAAAAGGGACGCGATGACCTGGCGCGTGAGGCACTGCGGCGCAAGAACGATTACCTAAGCAACGCCCAGGTATATGAGCGGCAGCTCGCAGCGCAGCGCGAGGTCGTGGCCAAGCTAAAAGCCGATCTGCAGACCCTGGAAGCCAAGTACGAGGCCACGGTGCGCCAGCGTGATCTCCTGGTGGCGCGCCACAAGGCGGCGCGCGCCCAGGTCAAGGTCGGCGAGGTCGCTCGTGCGATGACGGCGATCGATCCTTCGAGCGAGCTGGCGCGCATGGAGGAAAAGATCCGGTACGAGGAGGCGCGCGCGGCGGCGCAGGCCGAGTTGGCGAAGGCCTCGCTGGAGCAGCAGTTTGCCGAGCTCGAGCGGGACGATCAGGTGGAGGATGAGCTGCAGCAGTTGAAGCAGAAGATGGGCAAGGCCTAGTTCCGCCTCTGGGGCGGCCCACGCAAGGCAGGCCGCCCATTGTGCCGAAGAGGCGGGAGCGACTATTCGGCTCGGAGAGGAAGCGAATGGCGGCGGAAGAGCGGATCACGCTGGCGGGGGCGCAGGGGGCCAGGGTCGAGGCTCTGGTCGAGCGGCTGGCGGCGGAGGATGCGCTGGGGCAGTTACTGCGCCGTGAGGGGCGCATGGCTGAGCTGGCCACTGAGGCCGGCGATGTCAAGCTTGACTGGGTCGACGGCGTGGAGAAGGCGCTGGTGCATCCTGAGTGGCTGCGTGCGGCCGAGGAGGAAGCCGCAGCCATCGTGCGGCAGGGAATCCGGCGGGTGATCTGGTCCGGTATGGGCGGCTCCGTGCAGACGGTGTATACCCTTAAACGTATGGGCTATCTCGACGCCCCCGAGATGAGCATTCATCCCCTCGACAGCACGGATCCCGCCTCGCTTAACCGCGTGCTCCACGAGATTGCAGCGGCCGAGGGGATCCCTGCTGCGGAGCTCCCCTCGCCTGACGCCATGCGCCGCCTGCTGAACGTAACCATGATGATTGGTGTCAGCATGGGCATGACCAGCGAGGAGCCGATCACTCACCTGGAATGGTTCGACGGTCTGCTGCAGGAATACGGTGTGCCTGAGCCGGGCCGCCATATCCAGGTGATGACGCTGCCGGGGTCGTACCTGGACCAGTTCGCGCGGCCGCGTGGGGCCCCGATGGTGCCTATCCAGCTCGATGGGGAGAACCATACACCGGGTCGCATGAGCGCTCCGGCCACGCGCGTGTTCCTGCGGCCGGTTGCCCTGATGCTCTTGGCACGCGCGCTTGCGCGTAATCCCGCATACGTGCCGGACGGGGCGCTGCTGCGCGCGGTGCTTGAGCGCGGGCAGGCGCTCTACCGCCTCTCTCACCGTCTCTCGGACCAGGCACGTCGTGCGTTGACGCTCGAGGATCCATTCGTGCGCCTGGGCGCGTACGTGGCCGCTTCTACGCCGGAGCGCGGGGCGAACAAGGTCGTGCTTCTGTTGCCGCAGAGCTGGCGTGGCCTGGCCCCCTGGCTGGAGCAGCTTGTTGAGGAGAGCCTGGGCAAGGGCGGGAAAGGCTTCCTAATTTTCTACGACCAGGATCCAGCTGCGCTGGGCCGGTTTGGCGACGATGTGCTGTTCTTGAAGCTGCGCGTGGGGGCAGCTGCCAGCCCGGAGGCGCCGCCCGGCCGCGCCGCGCTGGAGCTTCGCATACCTGAGCCCGCTGCGCTTACTGCGAACGGCATGGCGCTGCCGGCAGGCCTGGGTGAGCTGGCCGGGCTCTTCCTGGGATTTAAGCTAACCGTCGCAGCCTATGGCTATCTCGAGGAGATCGTCTTCGCGGGGCAGCCTGCGGTCGAGGCCTACAAGAAGTACGCCCGCGGGCTGCGTGAGGCTCCCGGCGACGTGCCGTTTCCGGAGCAGACGCCGCACCAGGCGCGCTTTGAGCACGTTGTGCTGTATTACTCTTCGCTGCCTGAACGTGGCTTGCTCTCCGCCGAGGAGATCAGGCAGGTTGCTCGGCAGCTCGGTGGCGAGGCCGATGATGCCGCGGCGATCTATGCCGCGATCCTGTGGACGGCGCAGCGGCAGGGCTGGCTGGGCTACCTGGACTTCACTTATAACGGAGAGCTTTCGCCAGACGCCTATGCCGTGCTTGACGAGGCGCGACGCCGGCTGGCGAACACGGTCCTGGCCCTGCCGGCGAAGGTGCGCACCGGACCGAGCGACTATCACTCCACCGAGCAAAGCGAGACCGATGGCCCGCCGGAGCTCATCAGCCTGCGCATGGTAGCGCGGCAGCACGAGCCGGTGCTGGTCGGCCGGTACAGCGACAAGTTCCTGCTCGCCCAGGCACGCGGGACCTGGCAGGCGATGGAAGACGCCGGGCGCTGGATACTGATGCTCACCTTGCCGGATGCTTCTGCAGCGTCACTGGCAGCGCTGCGCCGGTTTTTTGTGCAGACGGTGCGGCTGCTCAGCGGCCAGGCTGCCTGAAGGCCAGGCTTGATGTACCTGCAACGCACTCACGCCTTTTCCCTTTCCGGGCTACGCCCCGGGTGGATACTGTGCCTGGCAGAGACGCACCATACACAGCACACGCAACACCTCTCCAGATAGAGGACACCGCTATGCCTCTACGTGGTGTGCGATGTGCACGAAGGAAGCGAAGGCAGCAGCCAGTGCGGGGCGAGCCCGAGGTCTTGGAGTAACGCAAGCTCAGGCGGCGCGGGTTGGCGCAGGTGGAGGGTGAACACAGTCGCACAGGCCGCCGCTAGGGCGGCACGTACAGCCTCCAACGGCACGGCGCGGCCAAGTTCGCGCTGCATGGAGGTGACGCCGCGCCCCTGGATGCCACAGGGAACGATATGCTGAAAGTACGAGAGGTCGGTGTTCACGTTCAGGGCGAAGCCATGGTAAGAGACGCCGCGGCTAACCCGAATGCCGATCGCCGCAATCTTATGCCGCCCAACCCAGATGCCCGGCAGCCCGGCGATGCGCTCACCAGTGATCCCCCAGCCTGCCAGCGCCTGTAAAATAATTTCCTCCACCCCGCGCACGAAGCGGTGGGCATCGATGCCGCGCCGGCGCAAAGAGAGAATCAGGTAGCCGACGATCTGGCCGGGGCCATGGTAGGTGGCATCGCCGCCGCGGTCGGAGAGGACGACGTCGGCACCCAGGGAACCGAGCGCTTCCGGAGAGGCCAGGAGATGGGCTAGGTTCCCGCCTCGTCCGAACGTGTAGACATGCTCGTGCTCTAAAAGCAGGAACGCTTCGGGAGCAAGGCCGCCCGCTACTGCGGCAGCAAGCGCCTGCTGGAAAGCCCACACCGGCCGGTACGGCACGCGGCCGAAATCGAGGCGGAGCACCTCGCCCTGGAGCATCTCAGACGCTCTACCGTTCAAGCGCGCGGAAGCGCACGATCTCCGGTCCGCAGCCGGAGAACACTCGCCGGACAAGCCGGAGAGTAAAGACGCGGCCGTCGTCGAGTTCGAGGCGTACCGGCAGGTCCTGGTCTCCTTCCGGAGGCGGCTCGTGCCACACGAAGTTCGTGGCCGTGCCGCCCTGCACGGTGGTCTCGCCCGGAGGGCGGTGCAGGTAGCAGATAGCCTCCCCGAGCACCACCCCATCCTCTGCACGCACAATGCGGCATGGGCCCTTGATCACCGCCATCGCTCGCACCTGCCTCCTCTCGCCTGCCTCGTACCGTCCCGCGATGCTGTTCTGCTTTCTCGCTGGAGAGAAGTCCGGCCGGCGGGTAAGCCAGAGGCGCGCCCGCACGCGTTCCCGACTGGAGTGATTGTAGCCCCGGCGCCGGGCTGCCCGCAAAGCCATCGGGCTGCCAGAACAGGCTAGTGCAGGCCATTGCCGTCAATTGACTGCCTCCGGCACCAGCCGTACAGTTGCCATGAGGCGCCATCGCAAGCCAGGCGTGGCCTGGCGCCGGACCTTCCCCGTACATCGTCCAGGAGGCGGACAGTGTACCCGATCTCCGCTGTAGCTGCGGCGTTCCCGCTGAGTGGGCGGCTGGTCGTCGTGGCGGTGCTGGCGCTCCTCGCCCTGCTGCTGCAGCCGGACCGTGCGGCGAGCACAGACGCTTCTGTCTGCAGTAGCGGCGGGAGTATGCCTACACCGACGGTGGTGACCTCAGTCACCAGTGTGGTATTCCGGCTGGAGCCTGCACGAGGTGATCTTCGCGTCGGGCAGACCTGTACCATCGACCTGCGTGTTGACGTGGCGTCCTCGTCGCTGTACATCGACGAGCTCCGCGTATACCTGAGTTTCCCGGCGAATACGCTCGAGATCACCGACGCGCAGGGACGCCCGGCAGTCGAGGTGCTGACCACTGCCTTCGGTACAGTAACGCGCAACCAGGTGGATAATCAGACAGGGCGCGTCGACCTGGTCATCGGGCCGGGAAGCGTTGGGCGGCGTGGCTCGTTCGTCGTGGCACGCCTGTACGTGCGGGGGCGTGGCGAGACGGGCAGCGCATACCAGCCCTTGGCCTTCGATCGCGATGGCGCGGGCGGCAGGGCTACCACCGCCTTGCGCCTGGGGACCCCGGTTCCCAGCATCATGCAGGACGGAAGCTATCGCCTGGTCGGTCCACCGCGCCTGGCCGGACGGGTGCAGTTTCAGGCCGGTCCGGCCGCGGCCGGACCGGTAGTAGTCGAGTTTGCCCAGCCGGGCGCATCCCCGGTTGCCACGGTCATCGCCCAGCCGAGTCCTGATGGGAGCTTCACTATAGCAGCGCCGGGAGCCGGCGTGTATGACGTACGAGTGCGCGCGGTACGCACCGGCGTGTCGGCAGCCTTGCCCGTGCGGGCGCCCAGCGTAACGATCCCGGCTGAGGGTGCAGCGCAGGTCGAGTTCGGCTGCCTGCGCGAGGGCGATGCCGATGGCGATGGAGACGTGGATGGTTCGGGAGCTACCGGCGGCGATGCCGGTGTCCTTGTGCAGTCCTTCGATCAGCGCGTTGGTGTGCCCGGTGCACGAGCAGACTTCGATCGCTCCGGAGCAGTCACGATCGTTGATTTCTCGCTGCTGGCGGCAAGCTATGGGATGGCTGAGCAGACGGCTCCGGCGTCATGTGGCTGAGCGGGGGGGCGCGGCGACAGCGTTATCGGTGCTCTCGCGCAATCTGAACACTTCTGTACCGCCTGTGCGCCATACGAGGGCGAGTTGTTCGGCTGCGCGTGCAGCATCAGGGTAGCGCCCCGCAGGATGTGTGAGAACGAGGTAGCGCGCGCCGTACCGGCGCATAGTCTCCACCACGCGCTCCGGTGGCTCTCGCGCCGGCAGAACCACCGCGGGACGGCCGGTCAGGTAGTGCAGCGTGGAGGGCTCGGTGGTCATGATCGTGCCGCCGGGCGCATCTGGCTGGGCTGCCAACCACGCGCGGATGGTTGCGAACTGCTCGGCCTCCCGACGGTGATGTGCTTCGACCGCAGTCCAGGCCAGCCCGCTCTGGACCAGCGCCAGCGCCAGCACGCCGGCCCACAGCGGCCAGAACGGCGGGCGCGGCCAGCGTAGCAGCCTCCCCATATGTTTGGCTATCCAGAGCACTGCATGGGCGTAGCCCAACGCCAGCACCGGCACGCTGCTCGCTGCCGAATGATAGTAGCTGCCGGTGAGCGATGGGGCCGGAGCCAGGAGCACTGCCGCTGCATAGAGTGCAGCGGCGTACCCGACGCCAAGACGCAGTGCCGGAGAGCGCCGGGCCAGCGCGAAGGCTCCCAGCCAGCCCGGCAGTGCGCTTGGAAAGAGCAGCGTGTCGAGCACGCTGTGCAGCCCGATCCATGCAGCCTCCAGACGGACGTGCAGAGCTTCCTCTAGGTGCTGGAGGACATACGCCGGTCCCGGCGCGGGAGGCAGCGCCAGGTACCCGTCCACGTACACCAGGAACGGGGCGATCGTGGCAAGCGGCGGGCTCCAGCTCCCAAAGACCAGCAGGTTCCGCACACCCCAGGGCAACACGATCAGGGCAAACATTCCTAAAAAGACGGCAGCCTCTACGAGCACTGTTCGATCGCGCCGGCAGCGCCGGAGCCGGCCGGCCGTCCAGCAGCCTACCAGCACCAGCGCGTGCATGCGCGTGAGATAGGCCAGCCCGGCGCATGCTCCTGCCAGCGCGGTGGGGAGGAGTGCCGGAAGAAACGAGCCGGCTGCCGCGCTCGCAGGAGCTAGACCGGCAGGCCGGCACGCCGGTGATGTCGGACGCCATATCAGTAGGAGAAGAGCGCCGGTGATAAGCAGGGCGAAGAGCGCCATGCTATCGCCTGCGGCGGACTGATACGCAAGTACACCGCTGACGGCCAGGAAGAGCGTGGCGGCAAGTGCACGGAGACGGCAGCCGAGAGTATACACCCCCAGCATGTAGGTGAGCGGTGGCAGTGCGGCGCCGGCGAGCACGCCGGGAAGCTGGGCAGCGCGCCAGCTCTCGCCCAGCAGGCGCCAGCTCCCGCACATCACTACGCTGGCAAGCGGCATCCAGAGCTCTCCGCTGGGATGATCGACGCTGGTGAACGGATATAGGTGGCTCCAGATCACAGCGATGTGGAAGCCCTCGCCGCGGCAGAGGTTACGCGCGACCTGCAGGTAGTACGCCGGGTCGTCCAGGGGAGGGAACGCGACTGCCAGTGCAAACAGGGAGCGCACGGCCAGCGCGAGCACAAACAGCCCGGCCACAACCAGGCCGTCGGCGCGGTTCCAGCGCGCTGGCCCGCCTGCGACGGTGGGTCCAGGGGCGGATGTGGCCGGCGTGCTCGGAGCAGTGGCGATCACGGAGTGCCTGCCTCAGCGCGCTGAATACGGTAGATCCGTGCCTCGCCTGCGGTGGCGATCTCCTGGAACTCGCGGCCGGTGTACTCGCCGCGCAAGAGGCTGGTCAGGTAAGCCGGGCGGGCAGGCTCCAGGATCAGGTAGTCTACGCCGTACCGCGCCGCCGCGGCCACCAGGGCCGGATAGCCATCGTTGGGAATGGCCAGGCTCTGCCGGCCGCTCGCGTAGTAGAAGCCGGGGGGATCGGCCACCATCACCCGCGCGCGCTCGCTTCCCGCCGGGAGCACTGCCGCTATGGCGCGGTACTGTTCCAGGTGGCGGTTCCAGTCACGAATGTTCCGCAGGCCGAAGCCGATGGCCAGGGCCGCGGCGAAGCCCAGCAGCATATAGCCGAAGTTGCGCGTGGCGAGCGGGACGTTCCAGTGCCGCAGCCGCCGTGCTGCGAGGTGCACCGCCGCCGCCAGCCCGGCAGCCGCCGTGGTGTAGTAGTACGGCAGCAAGGCCGATGACGAATGGAACGTCGCGCCCCGCGGCCCCGGAAAGGTGAACACGAGCGTCATCGCTCCGAGCAGCACCACGAAGTAAATGGCAAAGGGCCACGTCCGAGCCTCGCGGCGCAGCTGCCACGCGCCCAGCAAGCAGAGCGGCAGCAAGTAGTAGTGCGTGCCCTGAAGCTGGGCGATGAGGTTTAGCCAGAGCGCTTCCAGTTTCGAGTGCACGATGTTGGGCAGGCCCCAGCTCAGGTAGGAGCTGAGCTGGGGCGTGAACGCGTAGGAGAAAAGCTCGTTGTACTCGCGCATGAAGGGCGTGTTGCCGCCGGCAGGAAGCAGACGTCCGAAAACGAGCAGGTTCCGCACAAGCCACGGCAGCATACCCAGAAGGTATAGTGCCACTGCGGCGATAACGGCCTTCCATACGTACGGCCGCACTGCCTCTGGGGCCAGCCCTGCACGGTACAGCCGGCGCTCGTGCAGCCAGGCCATCATCGGCACGCCCAGCAGCAAGAGGATACCGTCGGCGCGGGCCAGGTGCGCCGGCGCGATGAGGGCGCCGGCGAGCGCCAACAGCCACCACCGTCCGCGACGCGGCTCACCGATGCCCATGAGCATGAGCGCTCCCGCACCGGCCAGGGCGAAAGGGGTGAAGTTGTCGGTGTTGACCCAGTACACGAAGTAGGTGCCGCTGAAGATGGTGAGCAGGGCAGCCAGCCGCGCCGGCTGCCTCGCTCCAAGCAGCGCCCGGGCGTACAGATAGGTGAGCCCCGGCACAAGCGCCGAGAGCAGGACGTGGCCGAGCTGGGCTGCACGGAAGCCGGGGCCGAGTAACCACATCGTCGGCACGCTCACTAGCGAGGCCAGCGGCATCCAGTACGCGTTGCTCGGCTGCGGCAGGTCGGCCGGGTGGTTCTGGTAGTGCCAGGCAATGAACTCGACGAGGCCGTTGCCGCGGACGATGTTCTCGGCAACATGGTAGTAGTAGTACGCGTCCATGTAGCCGGGGTGGCTCACGAACAGCATGGTAACCAGTCGCACCGCCAGTGCCAGTACGCTGATGACCGCGAGCTCAGGCCACAGCCGCGGCGTTAGACCGACCGGCGGTGTGCCGGTCTCAGGCGGCGACGCAGGCTCCTGTTGCGCCGGACGCAAGTGTTGCCGCGTTCCGGCGATACTCATGTTCGCCTCCACGGCCGGCGCCAGAAGCGCGCCGAGCAGGAAAACAGACGGGTTATAACCGGCGTGACCATCAGGGCGACAGCTCCACCCGGTACAGGGTCACATCTTCGCTCCGGTAGACCGGCGTAAAGTACGGCACACGCGCCGGATCAAGGCGCCCCAGCCGTTGTTCCTCACGACCGTGCCAGATGTAGGCAATGCGATAGCGGCGCAGCAAGTCGCGCCGCTCCTCGTCGGACATGCGGTCCTCGAAGAAGCGCACAACCAGTTCGGCTTTAGCGCCGGCATAGATGCTCTCCGACCAGTGTCCGAAGAATACCCGGTTGCCGGCCTGCGCCGGGATGCGGTTGCCCAGGTCAAGGCCGGAGAGGACGACCTCGTCGGGACGGGAGTTCGCGCGCAGCCATTCCAGCGCCCCGTTCTCGCCGGGTGACAGGTAAATGTGCGGGGCGTGTGCGGCTGCCAGTGCCACGCTGCCGGCCAGGATGATCAGGTTCGAGGGAATAAGTAAGGCCAGCACCAGGGTCAGCACGAAGCGCTTCCACCGTCGTGGATCGTACGCCATGCGCTCGCGCACGAGGAGCGCCTGGAGCGCTGGTGCATGGCGCAGGCGCGGGAACAGCCAGGTCACCAAGCCAAAGGCAACCAGCAGGCTCATCGGCACATTCCAGCCTTCGAGGAAGCGGCGCTGCACACTCACCGGTGTATAGAGCAGGACCGGTACGAGGAATGTCCAGAGCACCGGCAGGGCCGGCTCGTTGTGTGACCGCCTCCACAGCGGCGGCGCACCTTTCCAGGCCAGCCAGAGCAGCACGCCGAAGCTCACCAGCAGGGTAAGTACGCCAGGCGAGTGGTTAAAGTTCTGGTCGGTGAACGCCTTGAACGCCCAGTTCGCATGCAGTACCCAGGTCTCATATACGACGGCAGGCGCGGAAAGTAGGCCGAACGGAAGCGCAAGCCGGAGCTCGCGCCGTGGAAACTGCCCGCGTCGCCACCAGAGTAGCGCCAGGTAGAGCGTGAGCGTAGCGTAGACGACCAGGATGCTGGGGTGCGTCACCGCCAGCGCGGCACCGGCCAGCCCGGCCCAGACCGATGGCAGCATGCTGTTCCGGCGAAAGGCCAGCAACACCAGCAGCGTGCAGGCCAGCATGAGTGCTGCAGAGAACGAGTAGTTCGGGAACGCGTAGATCGACCAGAACAGCGTGGCATCCGGGAAATGGATGTCGACCGGAAATTCCCCGAGCACGTGCTTCGCACCCAGGAGCGTAAAGAACCAGCCCGTTCCAGAGGTGCAGGCGACGAGCAGAAATGCCAGCCGGCGCATAGCCACAGAGCCGGTGAAGAACGCATAAAAGGCATAGGCCATCAACAACGCGGCCAGCCCGGCGCCAAGACGTGCTGCATGCAAGACGATGATGTTGGGGAGATGCAGCAGTCCGGCGAGCTTCCCCAGCAGCAAGAACAGCCCCCATACGAAGGCACCGTCGTGTGGCTCAGGCGAGTAGGCCAGGGTATAGAGCCAGGCGCCGCGGCGGCCCTGTTCCATCTTCGCCAGGTACGTGTTGCCATCAGCCAGGTAGGGCAGGAGGCCGGTGAAGTGATGGCCGGGTGGAGTGAGCATCCACGCCAGCAGGTATGGCAGGGTCGTGAGTCCCAGCACCATGAGCGAGACTGTCAGTGCCCAGCGCCATTCAGCGTCGCTGATCGCGAGGGCAGGTGCCCTGGTGCAGGGCCGCTCCTGCTGTACCTGCGTGCTTGCAAGCCACAGGATGCGCAGCCGGCTAGCGAAGAGCATAGATCACCATGTCGTCCTGGGTGATGTACGGATAGTGGAAGCGCGCAACTTCACGCGCAGCCAGCCGCTCGGAGATCACAGGGAACCAGCGTGTGAACTTTACTACGACAGTTGCGTTCTCCCGACGCAGGTAGTCCAGGAGCCCCTCGTGGTTGTGAAGATATGGCACGGTCTCCGGTGTTACCAGCCCGGCCATGTCCAGCACCCGACGCTGCCCGAAGTAGCCGATTGCACCGATGTCATGCGTTGCCACCAGGTCGTGTGGCTGCGTGTTGGCGGCCACCCAGAGCGCAGCTTTCACCTGCATGTCGGTGATGAAGCGTACATCCCAGGCGTAGATCACGGCGCCGTTCAGCCAGGTCACCAGTGCGGTGAGAGCTGCCAGTCCGGCCATTGCCTTTGGGAGCACGACGAAGGAGCCGCGCGCGATGAACAGCCGCAGGCCATCTAAGCCGAGGATGGCCAGTACCGGCACGAGCGGCATGAGGTAGCGTCCGTGGTGGTATGCCGCGGGCAGGCGCGCGGCGTAGACGGCGACGAGTACGGTCGGCCATACGTATACCGGCCACGCCGGCAGGGCACGCCGCCGCAGCCGCACGACTGCACCGTAAAGGGCCAGGGGCATCAGCAACAGGAGCGGGCCGGGCAGCAGCGCATATGCCGCCTGCACTAGGTACATGGTTATGCTCTGCACGGTCACGACCGGTCCGTAGGCGTACCCCTTTGCCGCGACGGTCTGGGGGAAGATCGAGCCTCCCAGCGTCCAGTTCAGCCAGGCGAGAGGTGCAACTATGGCCAGCCAGGATAGCCCCCCGAGTAAGGCGGAGCAGAGCGTCTGCGCCCGTGTGCTGTTCTGCTCCTCCACCGCCGAAACTCTGAGGGAGGAAGCTCGCAGGTGCGGGAAAAGGCTGCCTGTAACACGCTCGCCGAGCAGCAGTCCGGCCAGGAGGACCCCTTCCGGGCGTGCCCAGGTAGCTGCGCCCAGGGCGATGCCGAGAGAGATAGCTGGGGCGCGGCGCGCCGATAGCCAGAGGGAAAGCATGCTCAGCACTGTAAAGAGGAGCGTTTCCATGCCGGAGAACGCGGCCCAGGCCAGATGCCACTCAAGCAAGGCGAGTAACAGCGCTGCCAGGTGGAGCCGCCGCGACGCCATGCCGGGGAAAAGCTCGCCGGCCAGCAGGTAACTCAGCGCGGCGGTGGCGAGGTAGCACAGCCAGCCCAGCAGGTAGCTCCATGCTAGGTGCGGCACGCGTAGGAGGTAGCCTGCTGTCAGGAGGCCGGTCCAGAGCACAGAGGTCGAGCCAGCCGATGGCTCGCCGGGATTGAAGGCGAGCTCGCCCCGTGTGGCCAGGTTGCGGGCGAAGACCTGGTGGATCCAGCTATCATCCAGCGGGTAGGCCAGGGGCAACGGCTGCTGTGTGCTGAGGTTCAGGGCCAGCGAGTAGCCCAGATAGAGCGCCGGGGTAAGCAACGCCATGACCGCCGCGCCCAGAAAAGGCCGCTCGTCAAGGCGCTTCCAGGCATTTTCCCAGAGCTGCTCGCCGGCCCGCAGCCAGGCCGGCGCAGCCGCAGCGTCGCGTGTCGTTGGCGGCGCCAGGACCAGGTGGTGCATCTGTCGTATCCTCGCGGGCAGAGCCTGTACCGGAATGTATCCGGAACGCCCTGCACGTCACCGTCCCACCTGCGCAGAGCGGGCAGGTAGTCGCACCTGTATGCTACGGCGGCTGCATTGCGTGGCAGAAGTAGGGCGCCGTGCAGCCTACCGGCTTCTAGGAAAGAAGTACGGCTGTTGCGCCGCTGCAGAGAGTATGCTAGCCTGCAGCCGGCAAGAACGCCCGCGGTTGCTATGCCGATGTAGATTTATCGCTTCCCGCTACGCATTCTTTCTCGGGGTATAGGGGTATAGAGGAGTATAGAAAGGCATATTTGTTTCTATTACTCACCGAGATAGGGGAGGGGAACGCCTGTGGATACCGTACTCACATCGGTCCATGTTGGTGTGGGAGGGCGCGGCAGGGCCCACTTGCGAGTGTTCACCGAGTCGCCGCTCTTCCGGCCGGTGGCCCTCGTCGATATCTCAGACGAGTTCTTGGCACAGGCGCGTGAGCTGACCGGCCTGCCGGAATCCGCCTGCTTCCAACGCTTGGAAGACCCCATCGAGCACACGCGACCAGACGTGGTGGTCGTGGTTACTCCGGCGCGGCTGCATACGCAGTTTGTGCGCACCGCGCTGGAGGCCGGCGCGCACGTCCATGTAGAGAAGCCATTCACCTGCGATCTGGCTGAGGCGCAGGAGCTGGTCAGGCTCGCCGAGCAGCGGGGTCTGAGCATCATGGTGACGCAGAACGACCGGTACGCCAACGTCTACCGCACTATGCGCCGGCTGCTGGCGGAGGAGACGTACGGTGCGCCCGGCTTCTGCACCATGGTGCATCACAAGGCCCGCGGCGCACCGTATCCCTATAGCCGGCATATGCACCTATGGCAACAGGGCGTGCATCAGATCGACACGCTGCTGGCGGTGCTGCAGCGGCGGCCGCGGCGCGTGCTGGGGTGGAGCGTGCAGGCCGTCTGGGAGGACTGGCCCTCGCCCTCGACCGTGTCGGCGCTCATTGAGTGCGAGGGGCCGGTGTACGCCACCTACATGGGCACGTCGAACGCGCGGGCGAATGACTTCCAGTTCCGCGTGGAGTGCGAGCGCGGCGCGCTGATCAGCCGCGGCTACGGCCAGCAGGGACGCCTCTTCTTGGCCACGCGCGAAGGAGAGCAACCTCTGGAGCTCGATCCGCCGCTGCCGCACAGCCCCGAGCAGGAGCTGGCGCAGCAGCTCTACCGCTACATTACTGAAGGGGTGGAGCCGCCCACCAGCGGCCGCAACAACCTGACGGTCCTGGCGGTGCTTGACGCCATCCAGCGCTGCACTGAGACCGGACAGGCAGTGGCGCTGTAGCGCAGCGCGCGGGGATGTGGCATGCCATACCTCTTTATTGAATACCCAGGGATACGAACGCGTGGGTGAGCGCAAGCACCCCGGCAGCGGGGCAAAGCCATCGCGCAGTAGCCGTCGGTCGCATCGGGCGCGGCAACTCCGTCCATGGCCTGGAATGCTGTCGCTTGAGCAGCGGGATGACCTGTATACGTTTCTCTGCGCCCGGCGCCGGCTTGGCACGGGCCGGCGTCGGTTGCCTTTTCCTCTAGTGGTTCAGGTACCATGTGTTGTTTCTCTGGGAAGGGCGCGCGATGCCGGCTTTTCACCTCACCGAACACGTGTGGTTGATTGGCAGTGGTCAGAACGGCTTCGACCTGACCGATCGCTATGACTGCCATGTTTACCTCATCGACGGCGGCAGTGAGCTGGCGCTGGTGGACGCAGGCGCCGGGCTCGGCCATGAGCTGATCCGGCGGAATATCGAGCAGGCAGGGTTCTCGCTCGAACGGGTGCGCCATATCTTGCTCACCCACGCCCATGGCGACCATGCCGGTGGCGCCGCGCGATGGCGGCGTGAGACCGGCGCCCGCGTCTATCTCTCCCGCATACGGGCAGATGCGCTACGCACCGGTGATGAGGACGCGGTCAGCCTTACAGAGGCTCGCCGCCGTGGCTTTTACCCGCCGGATTACCGCCTGGAGCCCTGTCCGGTGGACGTTGAGCTGGGCGATGGGGATCGCATCCGCGTGGGCGGCCTAGAGCTGCAGGCCATCGACACGCCGGGGCACTGCGACGGCCTTGTTTCGTTCCTGCTCCACGCGGCGGGCCGCACCCACCTCTTCTGTGGCGACACCGTCTTCTGGGGTGGGCGCATCCTGCTCCTGAACGTACCCGACTGCTCGATCCCAAACTACGCCCGCTCGTTGGAGCGCCTTGCGCACCTGCAGGTTGACTGCCTTCTCCCCGGCCATGGCATGCTCTCGCTGCGCGACGGACAGCGCCACATTCAGCAGGCGCACCAGCACTTCATGAACCTGCTTGTTCCGCAAAGCATCCTGTAGATATCTTGTTTTGTTAAATATCTTGGAAACAGGGCTGGTGCGCCCAGTCTGCCGGTCCATGGGGCTGGGGGCTAGGAGGGCCTGCTCCCTCAGAGGTCACGCGCAGCAAGTTCAAGCGCCTGCTGGTAATCCTCCGGCCGGTTCAGATTCAGCAGCACAAAGGGAGAGCCGGTCTCGACCAGGCGTACGGAGTCGGCGTGCCGCCGGCGCACCTCGCGCAGGCCCTCGGTGGCGTCGTCCACAGCGCGGAGCTCAGACAACAGGGTGCCGTCGAAGATCGGCGGATGGCCACGCTGGCCCTGATAAGCCGGAATAGTAATCAGCGCATCGCCGTGCAGGTGCTCCTCAAACAGGAAGTCAAGCAGGGAGGCCGGGCATGGCTGGTCCACAGCGATGACCGCCACAGCGCGCACTCCCTCTGGGAGCGCCAGAGCTCCGGTACGAATGGATGAGGCGCGGCCTTCGGAGTAGCGCTCATTTATAACGACACGAACCTGGGGAAAGCGCGCGGCCAGCGGGCGGAGCTCGTCTGCCTGGTGGCCAAGCACCAGCACGATGTCAGTTGCCCGGCTACGCGAGAGCTGTTCCAGGTGATACTCCAGCAACGTCCCGGCCTTGCCCCAGGGGAGCAGCGCCTTCAAGCGGCCCATGCGTGTCGACTCCCCGGCCGCAAGCAGGATCACCCCGAGGCGCAGGGAGTCGCCCCGGGCGCCACGGTCAGTTGACATACTTGACATGTTCTAACCTGAACGCATATACTGCGGTAGAACACTCGTTCAATAGCAGGGTGGGGTGGCGCACGTGATGGTCTGCTGTGCGCATGACCGTGCATATGATAGCATCCAGGACGAAAGGGCCGGCGATGCGGACAGGACTGAGCGAACGACAGCGTGAGATACTGCGCTTTATCCGGGAGTATTGGGAGGAGTACGGCCGTCCGCCGACGAACCGCGAGATCGGCGAGGCGATCGGGGTGCGCTCTACCGGGCACGTTGACTACCATCTGCGAATGCTCGAGCAGAAGGGGTACCTGCAGCGTGATCCTAATACGAGCCGCGGGTTGCGCCCCGGGCCGCGCTTCGCTGAGGCGTTCGAGGAGACGCCTGCCCCGACGCATGGCCGCGCTCCGCTACCGCTCCGTGACGTGGCACCGAGGCTGGTCCCGCTCCCCCCGCAGCACAACGTGGTGAGCCTTCCCATAGTCGGGACTATCGCCGCCGGCGAGCCCATTGAGGCAGTCGCCGATCCCACCGAGACGGTGCAGATCGGTGCTGACCTGGCCCAAGAAGGTGACTATGTGTTGCGGGTGAAAGGGTCGTCCATGATCGAGGACCACATCCTCGATGGCGACCTCGTAGTGGTCCGGCCGCAGTCTACCGCACGAAATGGCGACGTGGTCGTGGCCCTGCTCCTGAGCGATAACGCGCCTGAAGGGGAGGCAACGCTCAAGCGCTTCTACCACGAAGGCACGCGCATACGGCTGCAGCCGGCCAACAGCGATATGGATCCGATTTATGTCGATCCTCGGGAGCTGGTGATTCAGGGCCGCGTCATTACGCTGGTCCGCCGCCTGCACTGAGCGAGTACCCCGGCATGCGCCCCGCCGGCCCTGTACCGTTGGTCTTCCAGCGCTGCCGGCTGCGCTCCCGGCTTATATGTCAGACGGCCGTGGACACGGCCCTGCCCGGTGCACCGGTAGCTTAGAGCTCTCCCACGCCATCCTCGACCGTGCATACGTACATCGCCGGTTCGATACCGGTGCGCTGGCGATATCCACTGGCAACAATCTGGACAAAGCGCTCCACTGCATCCTCGCGCACCAGGCTGACCGTTGAGCCGCCGAAGCCCGCCCCGGTCATGCGTGAGCCATAGGTTCCGGGCACCCGCCGCGCCAGTTCCACCATGGCATTGAGCTCCGGCGAGCTGACTTCGTAGAGGTCCCGCAGCGAGTCATGCGAGGCATTCATCAGGCGTCCGAATTCTTCCAGGTTGCCGGCGCGCAGCGCCTTGACCGCCTGCAGCACGCGTTCGTTCTCGTAGATCACGTGCTCGGCGCGCCGGCGCAGCAGGTCGGGCAGCCGGTTCTTGAGCATCTCGAACTCCGCAACGCTCACGTCACGAAGGGCGCGCACGCCGGGCAGAAACTGGCTCAGCAGATAGGCCGCCTGTTCAGATTGCTTGCGCCGGGCGTTGTATTCTGACTCAACCAATCCGCGACGCACCATCGTGTCTCCGATGATCAGGCGGGCGCGATCGGCAGGAAAGGGCACCGGCTCGTAGTCCAGAGTACGGCAGTCGATCAATAAGGCGTGGTTACGGCGGCCCAGGGTCGAGATGAACTGATCCATGATGCCGCAGTTCACCCCTACAAACTGCTGCTCGGCGCGCTGGCACAGCCGCGCCATCTGGACCAGGTCCAGCGGCAGGTGATAGAGTTGGCGGAAGGCGAATGCCGAGGCCACTTCGATCGCGGCCGACGACGAGAGACCCGAGCCCATCGGCACATCGCCCTCGATAACGGCGTCCATGCCTCCCAGGACATAGCCCGCCTCCTGAAGCACCCAGGCGACGCCGCGCACGTAGTTGCTCCAGCTCGCCTCGGTCGAGCGCTCGATCGCCGTGAGGTCGAAACTCGTTGCGGCGTTGAAGTTGCGGGAGAAGAGACGTACCTGCGTGTCCGGACGGCGCGCTGCGGCGATGCGCACCGTCCGGTCAATGGCCACGGGGAGCACAAACCCATCGTTGTAGTCGGTGTGCTCCCCGATCAGGTTCACGCGGCCGGGTGCCTGGACGAGCACATCCGGATCGCGGCTGAAGGTGATCTGGAAGGCGTGGAACAGGCGCGAGCGAAGCCGTCCGCGCTCGATGGCTGTGTCAGTCACCCGATCCCCCTTCCTGTATGTCCAATACCCTCCGTGTACTTCATGGTATCCGACGTGTGCCGGCCGACGTGGGCCCTGATGCAGCGTGGGCCCGTCAAGCCCTCCGGCGTCCGTGCCGGCTATTCCTCTAGGTCTGCCACCCGCAGGGGCGGCACCGCGCGGAGTTCCGCGGCCTTCTCTTCCGGAAGGGTGTCGTTTAAGAACGTGCCGCTACCGGACTCCACGCCGGCCAGGTACTTGAGCTTATCCTTCGTGCGATGCGGCGGATAGAACTCGATATGGAAATGGTAATGCGGGTAAGCGCCGCCATCCGTCGGCTGCTGATGCATGACCATTATATAGGGCATCGACATCTGCCACAGCCCATCATACTTCAAAAGTACTGTCTTCAGGATTCGCGCCAGATCGTACTGCTGGTCCGGTGGGAAGTGCAGAAGCGAGCCGGCGTGGGCACGGGAATAGATATGGACTTCGTAGGGCCAGCGGGCAAAGAAGGGGATAAACGCCACGAAGTGTTCTGATTCAGCAACAAGGCGCCGGCCATCGCGAAGCTCCTCGGCCAGCACGTCGCAGAACAGGCAGCGGCCGGTACGTTCCATGTGCTGCAGCCCTGAGGCCAGCTCGCGCTGCAAGATCGGCGGGATAAATGGGAAGGCGTAGATCTGCCCGTGCGGGTGTGTGAGCGTAACGCCAATGACGGCGCCTTTATTCTCAAAGATCAACACGTAGCGGACGTACTCGAGTGCGCCCAGCTCAGCATAGCGATCGGTCCAGACACGGATCAGCCGATGGATCTGCCGAAGGCTGGCATCGGTAAGCGTGCCCTCGTGCTCCGGGGTATAGAGCACTACTTCGCACACGCCCTGCGACGGCCGCACACGGTAGAGGTCCGTCGGCTCGACGGCCGCCGGCGGGGGCGTGCGCTGAAAGGCAGGAAAGCGGTTCTCGAACGTCACGATCTGGTAATCCGGGGCAGGCACCTCTGTCGGCGTGCCCCCGGGCTTCGTGGGGTCCAGCGGACAATAATCGCGCGGGGGAAGAAACGTGCGATCCTGTCGGTGCGTTGCCGTGATAACCCACTCCTGCAGAACCGGGTTCCAGCGCATCTCAGACATTGCGGCATCCTCGCGCTACCAGAGGATGTTGCCGTATCCTGCGCCGGCAGCTCCGGTCTCCCTCCTGCGCGCAGCCTAACGCGGCTACACAGATCACTCCGCGCGCCCCGTGCGGCGCGCTCTCTCCTCTGCGCGCTCGCCGAACCAGAAATAGCACAGCCGCCGCCCATCTTCCTTGACGATGCACTCTTTCAGCATCGGCTCATCCACCGCTGTCGAGTTATTTTTCCTAGGGGATCGCGCATCCGGCTGGAGCGGCGGTGTGTGAGAAGCCTTGCCTGGAGCGATGTCCTGCTGGCCCATGCACATACCCCCCGGAGGCTTTTGGTGTTCGTCTTGCCGGCGCTCTGCATCATTCTAGCACACGAGTCCGTTGGCCTCCTGCTGTCCGGTCCGTGAAGGAGGAGCCCCATCCTTCCGGCTATTCGGGCGCGCGGGCATATCTTTGCGGCAGGCAGAGCAGCTCAATCCCGCCCTGCGTCATCCGGTGCAGTGTGGGATCTAGACGCGCTGCTTCTGCTGTTGAATATACTAGGGGCTCGAGACCGCGCAGGCAATGGTGCACCCGCACGAGCTTGTCGGCATCCTCGCGCGGGGGATCGGCATAGACGCTCAGGACGTCAACGCCGCTGAAAGGTGGTAGCCCGGCCCATGGCCCAGGAGCCGAACAGGACGGCGCGCCGGGCTGCCGGCTCGGCGCGCCGAGCCGGCAGCCGCTGGGTCTTTATTCTTCGAGGTAATCCTTCAGCCGCCGACTGCGACTGGGATGGCGCAGCTTGCGCAGCGCCTTGGCCTCGATCTGGCGAATGCGCTCGCGCGTCACGCCGAACTCCTTGCCCACCTCTTCGAGCGTGCGCGGATGGCCGTCCTCCAGGCCGAAGCGCATCATCAGCACCTTGCGCTCGCGCTCGGTGAGCGACCCCAGCACGTCCTTGACCTGCTCGATCAGGATCGTGCGGGAGGCCACATCCTGCGGCGCCGGCGTCCCGTTATCGGGGATGAAGTCACCGAGGTAGCTATCCTCCTCGTCACCCACCGGCGTATCCAGGGAGATGGGGAGGCGCGCCGCTTTGTCGATCTCGCGCACCTTCTCCGGACTGATCTGCATGTAGCGAGCGATCTCCTCCGGCGTGGGCTCGCGACCGAGCTCCTGGAGAAGCTTGCGCGAGGTCTGCATCAGACGGTTGATGCTCTCCACCATGTGGACCGGCACACGGATCGTGCGTGCCTGATCGGCGATCGAGCGCGTGACGGCCTGGCGGATCCACCAGGTCGCATAGGTCGAGAACTTATAGCCCAGGCGGTGGTCGAACTTCTCGACCGCCCGGATCAGGCCGATATTCCCCTCCTGGATCAGATCAAGGAGCGACATGCCGCGGCCGACGTACTTCTTCGCCACGCTCACCACCAGCCGCAGGTTTGACTCCATAAGCTGGTGCTGGGCCTCCCTTGCCTGTGTCTTAATTCGCTCGAAGTGGGCGCGTAGGCGCTCTGCGTCGGCCTGGTACTGGGCGCGCATCTGCTCCACGGAGGGGAGCTCAGCGGCGTCCCAGCTTTGCAACTGGTTGATCGTATCGTCCGGCAAAAGGCGTGTGTCTACAGAGAAGTGCACGATGCGCTTGGACGCCTCCTCAGGGGAGAGGCCCAGCACCGCGGCGACTTTGGGCGGCAGGTCTGGATGGAGCTCGCCGTCGATGAGCGCGCGGGCACCGGGATCACGCAGCAGCGTGACCGGGTCGGTCACGCTGCCACCGTTGGCCGCGTAGACCTCTGCCACGACTCGCGCAATCGGCCAGTTCTGGACGATACGCTGGTAGATCAGCGAGGCCACCTCGCTCGCCGAGACCTCGCGGCGCGCTAGGCGGGCCTGGCTGCGGATCTCCTGCTCGACCTGCTCGAGCACCTGCCGCTCTTCCATCATGCGGGCAAGACGCCGCTCGTCGTCCGCGGTAAGCAGGCGATAGCGGCCGATCTCGCGGAGGTACATCCGCACAGGATCGTCGAGCGCCTCGCTCTCATCTTCTTCCGCCGCCAGGTCAAGCTCTGACTCCAGGTCGAGCCCTTGCTCTTCGAGGGCGGCGACCTCCTCTACACGGGGAGCGCGCTCTTCATCCTCCTCCCAGGCATTGCTGAGCTCACTGGCACTGTCAGCGAGTTCGACCATGTCTGAGGGGACATCACCGGCCAGCTCCTCAATGGGACCGTGCTCTTCAGGGTGCGTGATGATCTCTTCATCCTCCCTCGAGATATGCGAGCTCTCGGTATGCTCCACGTGCGATCCTACCGAAATCTGCTCGCTCAGGCGCTCGTTCAAGGATCCGCCACGCCGGGCTGGACGGTTAGAGCGGTTCGATGTTGGCATAGGGTGTTACCTCGGACGGCGCAGCAACGTCATCACACGCAGGATGACACGACCCCGCATAGAGTGCCGGCAGCCCTGTTCCAGGGGTGCGGCCCTACGACGGAATACTGCCGGCGCCATGGTCTGCATGGTTTCCCTGCCGAGCCAATGCTCGCGAAAGCCTGGATCTGCCAGAGACATAGTGAGCAATGACAGCGGACCACGTGGCGCTAAATTCTAGCCCTCGGCAGAATCCAGTGTCAAGCAATGGTACCCCTGGGTACCTGTGATACTGCTCAGCGAATAGAGAACCGCGTGGTGCACTCGGCAGGGCTGGCCGGCGACCACTCGACAGCGACGTGCTCCACGCGCGCGGCCGGAGGCCCGCGATGGCACCACTCGACCATCCGCTCGACGGCAGCGCGCGGCCCGACGAACACTGCCTCAACCCGCCCATCGGGCAGGTTCCGGATCCATCCGCCGACGCCCTCACGCAGGGCAAGCCGCCTCGCGCTGTCGCGAAAGTATACACCCTGCACGAGGCCGCTGATGAGTACGTGCGCCTTCACCCACTCCGCAGCTTCCTCAGGCGACCGGTGCATGGTGTGTTCACCCCGCCACTCCGGACTCGGCCGCTCCTACTGGTATTTTCGGCAGGAGGGCGTAGTGCAATACCTCATCCATATGAGTGACAAGCATGATCTGCAGCTCGTCACGTACTTGCTGCGGCACCTCTTCGAGATCGCGTTCATTCTCTTTGGGGAGAATGACCGTCCGTAAGCCGGCGCGATGCGCGGCAAGCAGCTTCTCCTTGACCCCGCCGATCGGCAGGACTTTGCCGCGCAGGGTAATCTCACCAGTCATTCCCACATCCCGGCGCACCGGCCGGCGCGTCAAGGCTGAGATCAGCGCCGTCGCCATAGTGATCCCGGCGGAGGGGCCGTCTTTTGGAATGGCCCCGGCCGGGACGTGGATGTGCACGTCGATCTGCTCGAAGAAGTGCGGATCGAGCCCCAGCTCAAGCGCACGGGAGCGCGCGTAGGTCAGCGCGGCCCGCGCGGATTCCTGCATGACTTCGCCAAGGTGTCCGGTGAGCGTGAGCTGCCCCTTCCCCGGCACCACACTCGCTTCCACAAAGAGCACGTCCCCACCGGCCTCTGTCCAGGCCAGTCCGGTAGCTACGCCGATCTCATCGCGCTGCTCGGCGAGATCATAGCGATAGCGAGGCGGGCCCAGGAATTCGTGCAGCTGATCGGGTGTGACCACGACCGGCTCAGTGTTCCCCTGAGCAACACGGCGTGCCACTTTCCGGCAGATCGCGCCGAGCTCACGCTCAAGGTTGCGCACACCTGCCTCGCGTGTATACCCACGGATGAGGGCGCGCAACGTTTCGTCCGGCACGGTAAGCAGCTCTGGTTGCAGGCCGTGCTCATTGAGCTGGCGCGGCAGCAAGTAGCGCCGCGCGATCTCGATCTTCTCCGCCTCCGTGTAGCCCTCAATGCGAATGACCTCCATACGGTCCAGCAAGGGCGGCGGGATCGTATCGAGCTGGTTGGCCGTGCAAATGAAGAGCACCTGCGAGAGATCGAACGGCACTCCCAGGTAGTTATCTACAAAGCTGTGGTTCTGTGCCGGATCGAGCACCTCGAGCAGTGCCGCTGCCGGATCGCCGCGGAAGTCCAGTCCCAGTTTATCGACCTCGTCCAGCATCATGACCGGGTTCTTTGATCCGGCACGGCGAAGGGCCTGGATAATCCGGCCGGGCAGCGCGCCGATGTAGGTGCGGCGGTGGCCGCGGATCTCCGCCTCGTCACGCACGCCGCCCAGGGAGATACGAATGAACTTGCGGCCCAGCGCCCGGGCAATCGACTGGCCAAGGCTCGTCTTCCCCACGCCCGGCGGGCCAACAAAGCACAGGATCGGCCCGCGGATATCCTGCTTGAGCTTCCGTACCGCCAGGAAGTCGAGGATCCGTTCCTTGACCCGCTCCAGATCGTAGTGATCCTCATCGAGAATGCGCTGAGCGGCATCGATGTCGAGGTGATCCTCCGTTGCGATGTTCCAGGGCAGGCTGGCCAGCCAGTCCAGGAAAGTGCGCGTGATAGCGTAATCCGGCGCTGCGGGATGCATGCTGGCCAGGCGGTCGAGCTCGCGCTCGGCCTCGCGCTGCGCCTCCGGCGGCAGCTTTGCCTCCTCAATGCGCCGGCGGAGCTCTTCGATCTCGGCCTGCTGCGGGTCTTTCTCACCGAGCTCACGCTGGATCGCCTTGAGCTGCTCGCGCAGGTAATACTCCCGCTGCGCGCGGCTCATCTGCTCTTTGATTTCTGCCTGGATACGCTGGCCGATTTCCAGGATCTCTAGCTCGCGGGCGAGCAGCCGGGCAACTTTGCGCAGCCGCTCCGTCACGTTGAGGGTTTCCAGGATGTCCTGCCGCTCCTCCAGGGAGAGGTTCAGGTTTGCGGCGACGAAATCGGCCAGCGCCCCCGGCCCCGGCGTATTGGCTGCGGCGACAGCGGCTTCCTGGGGCAGGTGAGGACTGAGCTGCACCGCGCGCTCAAACTGGTGCAGCAGGTGGCGCGCCAGGCCCTCGACCTCGATGCCGCTCGCATTGGTCTCTTCGAGCGGGTAGACCTCCACATAGGGGACAGGCTGGGTTCGTGTGACGCGCAGGAAGCGCACCCGAGCCAGGCCCTGGAGCAACACTTGTGCGGTGCCGTCGGGCAGCCGCACCATGCGTACCAGCGCGGCTGCGGTGCCGACCGGATAGATGCTGGGTATCTCGGCAAGAGGCGGTGGTGGCGCGCCTTCTGCGCGCGGGCGACGGGCGAAGAGCCCGACGATCTTGTTGCTCACCGCCGCGGCATCGATCACCTGGGCCAGGGCCGGGCTGGTTATCGACAGGGGCAGGACCATGTACGGAAACAGCACGCTCTCGCTAAGTGCCAGCAGCGGGACCTCTCGCGGGATGGTAGGTTGTGGGGCGGCCTGTGGTTGCCCCGCCCAGGCACTTGCTGGTCCTGCCGGCGCAGCTCCCGGGTTCTCCGGGATTCGCTCATGCTCAGCCATCCACATCCTCTCTCTTCCGGGACTTACGCTTCTCCGGCGCGTGGACGGATCGTGATGCGCCCGGTCGGCGATGCTGTCGCCTTGGGCAGCCGGATCTCCAGGAAGCCGGCATGGTACTCGGCCGTGGCTCGCTCGACATCAACCGGTGCCGGCAGCGCGACTGTGCGCTCAAAAACACCCAGGGGAATCTCCATCAAGTGATAGACCTGCTTCTGGTCTCCCCGAGCACACCCCGGCAAGGCCGTCTCGTCGCGCACGCCGCGCAGGATGAGCGTGTCCCGGTCGGCGACGACCTCGACCTGCTCCGGCGTGATGCCCGGCAGCTCTGCCACGGCCACAAGGCAGTCTGCCGTCTCGTAGAGGTCAAGGCGCGGCTGCCAGGTCGCGGGCTGGAACAGGATCAGTGCGCCTTTCCGGCGTGCCAGGTGGTCCAGGAAGCGCTCCATCTCGCGCGTGAGCTCGTCGAGCTCGGTAAACCAGCGGAATCGCACATACACCATGAGCTCTTTGTCCTCCCGGGCGCAGTTGCAGCAGCTCACAAGCATTCTACCACGGTCTGCCGGCGTAGCAGCCTGGACCCGATGCTACACGATATGCCGGCGTTGCCGAGCTCTTTGCCATTGCCCTCCCATCTGCACCGGGACCAATGGGTGGCACAATCCGTACCTCCGGCAATACCGCGGAGCGAGCCGGAAGGCTACAGAAAGCACAGAGCCAGCACACGGGGAACACTGGACGCCGGACCCCGCACGACCCCAGAGCAGCCAGAAAGACGTGGAGGAAGCACCGTGGCAGCGGCCGGACTGACTGTCGTGGTGGTGGATGATAATGCAGCAGTGCGCCGGGCACTCTGTGCTGCGCTCGCCGGGAGCGGCGGCATTACTGTGATTGGAGAGGCCGGCGATGGCGTCGCCGGGGTAGAGCAGGCTCTTGCCCTGCGCCCTGACGTGGTCCTGATGGATGTGCGAATGCCCGGTCTTGACGGTCTTGAGGCGACGCGACGCCTCCGCGCGGCCTGGCCCGAAGCGCGCGTCGTCCTCCTGACCTCCCTGGAGGGGCTGACCAAGGAGGCTCGCCGCGCCGGGGCAGTTGACTGTGTGCCAAAGACGGCTATGCCGCATGAGGTGCTAGCCCGCGTGCAGCGGGCAGCGGCTTCCCGTCCCCGAAGCCGGCCGGGCACCACGACGCATTAGGGCATTGGGGATGTATATCATCGATCCGTGCGCCCTGGACGGGCGCCGGTGCACAGCCCTGATCATGCTATACTCCCTGCGCAGGTGGCCGTGTGACCATATGAGCAAGAGCAGTATGAGCAAGAGCAGGGAGCGAAGATGGGCCAACTGGGCGGAACTGCACCTGACGTCCTTATCGTGGGCGGCGGTGTGATTGGCTGTGCACTGGCATATGAGCTGGTAGGCACGGGTATGTCGGTGCTTCTTCTCGAGCAAAACCGCCTGGCCGACAGTCCAGGGGCGTCTGGCGCCTCAGCCGCCATTCTCGAGCCTCTCGTCACGGCGCCGCCGACGCTCGCTCGGCTCTCTCTAGAGAGCGTGCGAGGTACCGCTGAGCTTGCGCGTGCGCTGATGGACGAGACGGGCGTTGATGCCGAGCTCGATCGACCCGGCGCGCTGCACATCGCCGAGGATGACGGAGAGGCGGTGCTGCTGCGTGCCTATGTCACGGCAGCACAGGCTCTGGGCCTTCCTGCCGAGTGGCTCGATGGACCCGGCGTACGTCAGGCCGAGCCGCTGCTGGCCCCTACGATCGTCGGCGCGGCGTACCTGCCGGATGTATACTCCGTGTATGCGCCGCGCTTTGTCCAGCAGTTAGCCGGCGCCGCCATCCGACGCGGGGCGCAGGTCCGTGAGGGGGTGGCCGTGGCCCGGCTGTGCGCGGCAGGCTCTCGCGTCGCGGTCGTTGAGACCTCCGACGGTCCGGCTACGGCCGGCCAGGTCATTCTGGCTACCGGCGCCTGGACGAGGCCGCTGGCGGCTCAGCTTGGGCTCCATGTGCCGGTAGGTCCGCAGCGCGGCCAAATCATGGCCCTGCGGAGCGTTGGTCTCACGCTGCGGCATGTGGTCCATGGCGCCGGCGGCTATCTGGTGCCAAAGCGGAACGGCACCATCGTCGTCGGTGCGACGCGCGAGGCTGTCGGCTTTGATTCCCGTGTGACGTGCGCCGGCTTGGCGTTTCTGGCCGGCCTGGCGCAGCGACTGGCGCCGTCGCTAGCCGGCGCGGCGTTCGTGCACGCCTGGGCAGGCCTGCGCCCTCTTATGCTGGATGGCTCGCCGCCGCTCATTGGACGTGTGCCCGGCTACGAGAACGCCTTCATTGCAGCCGGACACGGGCCTATGGGTATGACGCTGGCCATTGGCACAGCACGGCTCCTCGTCGACATCATGCTCGGTCGACGCGCCGCTGAGCCCTCCGTTGATCCGGCACGCTACGCGCGCTAACCGCGCGCAGGAGGGCGTCGGGGCAGCAGGCACCGGGCGCTATGACGCTGACCGCACAGAGGCGGGACGTCCCATGGCAGCACCAGATATCCGGCAGACACTTATCCAGAGTGATACACGTGTAGTCGTTGAATGCGCTGCCGCCTATACGCCGTACGAACGCGTGCTTGATGCGGCACTCTATATCGAGGGCGAACGCCTCGCCTGGGTCGGCCCGCGTGCCGCCCTGCCGGCGCGTGCTGCCGGGGCGCCACGCCTTGAGGCGCGCCGGCTGGTCGCTGCGCCGGGATTTATTGACCTCCAGGTGAATGGCGCGGGCGGCATAGACGTCATGCGCGCCGGGCCGGAGGACCTCGCCGCTCTGGCGCGGCTTCTGCCCCGCTTTGGCTGCACGGCCTTCCTGCCGACGGTGGTCACCGCCGCACACGATCGCCAGTGTACAGTGCTGAGTGTCATCGGGGCGCTGGCCGACCGGCCGGGTAATGGCGCACGTATCCTAGGTGCCCATTTGGAGGGGCCGTTCCTCTCCCCTGAGTTCGCCGGAGCGCACGACCGGCGGTTCATTCGCCCCTTCCTGCTGCGCGAATGGGAGGAGATGCAGCGTGCAGCCGGCGGGCACATCGTCCTGGTGACGCTGGCTCCAGAGATTCCCGAGAACCTCGCCGCGATCGCGCAGCTTGTGGGCGCCGGGGTGCGTGTCTCACTTGGGCATACAAATGCCACGTATGACGACATAGTGATGGCGGTGCAGGCCGGCGCGACGCTGGTTACGCATACGTTTAACGCCATGCGCGGCCTGCACCACCGCGAGCCCGGCGCCGCCGGTGCCGCCCTCGATTTGGCCGCGCTCTTTGCCTGTCTGATCCCTGATGGGTACCACCTTCATCCGGCGGCTATGCGGGCGCTTGTGCGTGCCAAGGGACCTGGGCGGGTCATTGCCGTCACCGATGCCGTTGCGGTAGCCGGTCTCCCGGCCCAGGACTACGAGTGGGAGGGCCGGCGAGTGCGCTTCGATGGGAGTGTCCCGCGGCTGGAGGACGGCACTATCGCCGGCAGTGCTCTCACCACTGATCGTGCCCTTCGTATCTTGGTTGAGCAGGTCGGCGTATCTGTGCCGGAAGCGCTGCAGATGCTCTCGTCTAATCCGGCGCGGGCGCTTGGCCGGAGTGACCTCGGCCGTCTTGCAGCCGGCTTCCTAGCCGACATCGTGCTCCTGGACGAGCAGCTTCATGTCCGTATGACCCTGGTGGGCGGACGGATTGTGTTTGAAGGCGCATACGGACCTCACAGGTCAATGTAGTCGTACGCCTTCAGGGTAAGGAATTCGACAAAGTCCTGGCTCATGGCCACCTGCTCGAAAAGCGCGGTGGCATCGTCCCAGCGGTACTGGGCGTAGACCTGCTCGCCCAGCGACCGGCGGACCTTGTCCAGTTCCTCGTCTTCCAGCCGGCGCACCAGCTCGCGCGTGACCTGCGGGCCCTCCTGGAGGCGGGCCCCATGCCGCAGCCACTGCCACACCTGGGCGCGGGCGATCTCAGCGGTGGCGGTGTCTTCCATCAGGTTGAAGATCGCCACGGCCCCGGTCCCGCCGAGCCACGCTGCCAGGTACTGCAGTGCCACGCTGATGTTATTGCGCAGCCCGCCCTCGGTGATCGTACCGCCGGGAACGGTGAAGTTCAGCAGGTCGGCCGCCGTGACCTGCACGTCCTCACGCAGTCGGCTCACCTGGTTCGGGCGCTCGCCCAGCACAGCGTCGAACACCTCGGTGGCTACAGGCACCAGATCGGGATGCGCCACCCAGGTGCCGTCGAAGCCATCGCTCGACTCGCGGAGTTTATCTTCCCGCACCTTTGCCAGCGCCACCTCGTTGATCTGCGGGTTGCGGCGGCTAGGAATGAACGCCGCCATACCGCCGATGGCATGGGCGCCGCGCCGGTGGCACGTCTTCACCAGAAGCTCCGTGTACGCGCGCATAAATGGCACAGTCATGGTGATCTGGGCGCGATCGGGCAGCACGAAGCCGGGCCGGTTGCGGAACTTCTTGATGATGCTGAAGATGTAGTCCCAGCGCCCTGCGTTGAGCCCGCTCGAATGCTCGCGTAGCTCGTACAGGATCTCCTCCATCTCGAAGGCGGCCAGGATCGTCTCGATCAGCACGGTAGCTTTGATGCTGCCCCGCGGGATGCCTAGGGCATCCTGCGTGAACAGAAACACATCGTTCCAGAGACGTGCCTCCTGATGGCTCTCCAGCTTCGGCAGGTAGAAGTACGGCCCGGTGCCCTTCTCCAGCAGACGCCGCCCATTATGGAACATGTACAGCCCGAAATCGAACAGGCTGGCGGAGATCGGCGCGCCGTCCACCAGCACGTGCTTCTCCACCAGGTGCCAGCCGCGCGGGCGCACCAGCAGCGTCGCGACTTGCTCGTTCAGTCGGTACAGCCGGCCGGTAGTCGGGTCCTCAAAGGTGATCGTGCGCTCGATCGCGTCGATGAGGTTCACATGTCCCTGGATCAGGTTGGTCCAGGTGGGGGAAAGCGCATCTTCGAAGTCGGCCATGAAGACCCGTGCCCCTGAGTTCAGGGCGTTAATCATCATCTTGCGATCCACCGGCCCGGTGATCTCGACGCGACGATCCTGCAGGTCCTTTGGAACCGGCGCGACGCGCCAGTCACCCTCCCGGATGTGTCGTGTCTCGGGTAGGAAGTCGGGAAGCTTGCCAGCATCGAGCTCGGCCTGTCGCTCAACGCGCCGCTGCAGTAGAGCCTGGCGGCGCGGGTTGAATTCGCGATGCAGGCGGGCAACGAACGCCAGCGCCTCAGGGGTAAGGATCTCTGTGAAGCGACCCGGGAGCGGGGCGCGCACTTCCACCCCTTCGAGAGCGATTGCCATCGTGTGACCTCCTTAGAGACTAGAGAGCTTTAGATAGAGCTTTAGACTGTAGAGCTTTGAGTAGGGCCTTTAAGTAAACTCTCACGAGCTCTTATTGAGCAGGATACTGCGCGCTGTGCCCTGCATCATGCCTGTTCGGGAGGGCGTCTCCAGTGCGAAAACGCTGCGTGCACAGGAACGCCGGTCCGGCGGCTCATGGCACAGGCACAAGGCAGCGGCGCGAGATCGACCCCGCGTCACACATCCCGAGATGTGCAATCGCATCTCGGCTTCTGCTGCCGGCGCGCAGGGCCATTGTAGTCCAACACGGCCAGAATGTCAGGCGGTGACTGCGCCGGCGTGCGCCCACCGAGTCTCGCTCACGTGCGGGCGCTCGACGCTCGTGTCCCCGTACGCCAGCGGTTTACCGGCCTCTATCCAGGCCAGGGTTCCGCCGCGCACGCTGGCGACATCGCGATAGCCGACCTGCTTGAGGAACTGCGCTGCCCGCAGCGAGCGATGGCCAGCGTGGCAGATCGCCAGCACGCGGCGTCGGCGCGGGATCTCGTCCAGCCGCGTGGCTAGATCAGCCTGAGGGATGTTCACGGCGCCGGGCACATGGCCGTGGGCGAACTCGTCCGGTTCGCGTACATCCAGCACGAAGGCGTCCGACGCCTCAGCTTCCAGACGGTCGATATCGAGCTCTTCCACCGGCGGGGCGCTTACCGGCATAGCCCATTCCATGCCGGCCAGGCCACGGTTTGTGGCCTCGATTGCGGTCATATTCAGCGGGCGCGGCGGCACGCCGTCGAGGAGCGTCTGGATGAACGCCTGCCGATCCAGCCGCGCCAGGGGATTGAACAGCCGCTCGAAGCCGATGGTTGTGCTCGGTCGGCCACACATGCCTTTGCCACATGGCCCTTCGAAGTGCCCGGGAAATACCGCCACCCAGTCAGGCAGGCGCAGCAGCCGCGTCAGGCTCTCGTACTGCGCCGCCGCATCCCCCCCGCCAAAATCTGGACGGCCGACGTCGCCTACCAGCAACGAGTCCCCGGTCAGGACCATGGACGGTTCCGGGCTGCGCGGTGGGTTGATGATCAGGATCGAGATGAGCTCCGGGCGGTGCCCCGGCGTATGCACGATGCGCAGCCGGAGCTGGCCCAAGGGCAGCTCCTCGCCGTCTCGCAGTGGGCGAAACGGATAGGCGACCTGGGCCGTCTCGAACAGGCAGAGCTCGGCGCTGTACTTCGTTGCCAGCTTTCGTGCCCCTGAGACGTGGTCGGCGTGCACATGCGTGTCGATTACATAGCGCAGCCGAAAGCCGCGCTCGCGCATGAGCTCTTCGTACTGCTCGATTGCAATCGAGGGATCGACGATGGCAGCCTCGTGCGTCTGGCGCGAGGCGATAAGATACGACGCGCACCCGCAATGCTCATCGAGGAACTGCTTGAAGTACATGGTGTGCCCATCCTTGTCGACGGCGCCGCCCTGCGCTGAGTTCCCCCGCTCTACCTGGGCCGGGCAGCACTGCACTGGCTGATCTTCCAGGAGGTGTGGCCTCGCTCGAGTGAGAGAAGAAAGCTCCTCTCGGGCTCGCCGACCTCTTTCCCCTCAGTTCAGCCGATGCTATTCCTTCACGACTATGATAACTATACTACTATTCAACTGCTCTTTGCAGGAGAGCCGGTACAGAGGCGAGCAGAGCCCGGGACGCAGTCGGCGGTACACCGCGACACCCCGGCGTGCGTCGCTACCCGATGTGATCCCACGGCAGCAAGTGGTCCACGATCACAGGGCAAAAGCAGCGCGAGCGCGGATCTCCTTGAGGAAGGCGCTATACTCGGTGGCATCCAGCGGCAGCTTCACCGGCCTGTGCCGCGCGGCCGAGAGCGTGATGGCGTTCACGAGCTCCAGCGCCTGGCGCGCCTCCTCCGGTGGACAGAGTGGCCGGCCACCCGCGCGCACGGCCTGGATGAACTGCCGGAAGACCGCGATATGCCCCGCCTCCGCCTCCGGTGGCTGGACGGTTTCCCACGTGACCTCGAGTTTGTCGTTGCGCCCAGCCTGCCGGATGAAATCTTTGACGTTCTGGGCAAACCGTCCCACGCGGATGCCTTCCGGTCCACGGAACACCGCCAGGCGCTCGCAGTGAAACTCATGGTGCGACTGCCCGGCGCCGTCGGTGATGCTGCCCTGGAACACGCCCTGGGCGCCGTTCTCCCAGCGGAAGAGCGCGCTCGCCAGCGTATCGATGCCGCGTTCAACCTTGTGCACGAAATTGCCGGTGATGCCCAGCACCTCGACCGGCCGCCCGACCAGCCAGCAGATCAGGTCGAGGTCGTGGACCTTTTGGTTGATGAGCGTACCGCCGCCTTCCTGCGCCCAGGTGCCGCGCCACTCTGCGCTGTCGTAGTAGCCCTGCGTACGGATGCCGCCGGAGATCCAGACCATGCGCATGAGCTGGCCCGCCTGCTGTGGCGCAAGCAACTCCTTGAGGGCGCGGTTGCCGGGCGACGTACGGGCGTTGTGACAGATGCCCAGCAGCCTCCCCGGAGTACGCGCTGTGGCGATCATGCGGTCGGCCTCACCGATACTGATGGCGATAGGCTTCTCGCAGATCACGTGTTTGCCCGCCTCGAGTGCTGCCACCGTCATAGGCATGTGCAGGTAGTGCGGCGTGGCGATAGTGACGACGTCGATGTCTTCTGCTTTAACCAGCTCCTCGTAGTCGGTGTATGCGCGAATGCCGAGCTGGGCGGCCGCCTGCTGTGCTGCCGCCTCGTCGATATCGCACACGGCCACGAGCTGTGCATCCTCGATGCCCTGGATGGCGCGGAGGTGCGTGCGGCCTATCCCCTTGATGCCAATCACGGCGAAGCGTAGCTTTTCCATCTGGCCTCCTCTCTTCGCGTCTGCTTGTACACTAGTCATACACTACGAGCCCTACCCGAAGCCCGGCAGGATTCGCCGCTCATACCTCACGCATGACGTTCGCGATCCACTCCCGCGCCAGCATAGCATAGAGCGCCAGGACCCGCTCGGGATCGCCACTGGGCGAGAGCTCTGCAGAGAGGTAGCCGGTATAGCCGTCCCGGCGCAGCAACCAGAACAGCTCTTTATAGGGGAACGGCGGCGTGCCGCGCTCGAAGTCATGCATGTGCACATGGCGGATGTGCTTGCGTACGTGGCTGTACGTGGGCCAGACCGACCCGGCGACCAGATCGCGGTGGTCGCAGTTATACACAAGCCCTACGCTGGGATGAGCGGCATGCCGCACCGCGCCCAGGGCGAATTTCCAAAAATTGAACTGCCCGTGCATCTCCAGCAACACATCCACCCCGGCCGGCTCGCCAAACTCCCCGAGCTCACGCAGGCTATCCCCGACATAGCGAATGCAGTCCTCGCGCTCGACCTCGTTGGGAATATCGTTGCCGAAGACGCGGATGCGCGCGGCGCCGATATCGTGCGCCAGCTCGATGTAGCGGCGCGCCAGATCAATCTGCTGCCGCCGCTGCGCCGGATCGGGCGACTCGAACCGACAGCCCGTGCCGATGCCGGCGGCATCGAGATAGGCGTCTTCGAGTTGCCGTCGAATGTCACGGCGCTCCTGTTTCGTGCGTTCCAGCTCCACGCCGTGCTGATGGCCGGCGTCGGCGCGAAACTCCAGCACAGCAAAGCCGGTGCGTTTTGCCACCTCGATGAGCTGCGGCAAGGTGAAGTCTCGAGCAATATTGTACGTAAGCAGACAGAGCTTCATCGCGCCTCCCCCTCTCCTGCAAGCAGTGCATCCTCCGGCCGGGCGCATCGTAGCACCTGCGCCGGTGCCGTGCAATGGCGGGCGTGACACATGGGGCGTAGTCCAGCGCTTCCAGCGGATCGGCTCGGCGTTAACCCCCCACCGCCGCGAGTGCTTGCGCCAGATGGTACCGGGGTGCGCAGCCTGCCGAACGGCGGCGCATCCGGCGGGCGCTGGATCGGCAGGATCGTCGCGCTGCACCAGCGGGCGATGCAAAAATGGGGTAATGAGGGAGAAATCGCCCAAACAGGAGGCGCGTTCAGTCAAACACAATGATCGCCTCTTCCGGCTGCACGGAGGCTTCGTCCCGGCGCGTCGGCTCGCAGGGCGAGGTGTGAGAGAAAGAGAAGCAGTTGTCGATAGCCGGCTCCGGCACGCTTGCCTTCTCATCGTCCTTCCGCGCGCCAGGCGCGCACGCGCGCAATCACCGCCTCGGTCACGTCGGTTGTGCTGGCGTGGCCCTGGAGATCGGCTGTGCGCACACCGGCGCGGATCGCATCCAGTGCAGCCTCACGGATCAGGTCTCCGATGTGCTGCACCTGGGGATCGGCCATGTAGTTCAGCGCCGCAGCGGCCGCCAGGATCATGGCCAGCGGGTTGGCGACGTTCTTCCGGAAGAGCCGCGGTGCTGTGCCGTGCGTGGCCTCGGTTACCACAGCGCGCACCGAGAAGTCGGGGTTGAACGAGAGGATGCGTGATTCGGCTCCGGCGATCGAACCGAAGAGCTGGAGCACGAAGTCGGAGAGGCAGTCACCGTCACGGTTGAGCGCCGGCACCACCAGCGGCTCGCCGGTCGCGCTGAGCAGCGCGGCGTAGAGCGCATCGATCAGCACGGGCTCGTACTTAACCTCGGGGTGGCGGGCTGCCGCCGCGTCCAGCTCTTCCTTGAACATGCCTTCGTAGACCGGACTGATGGTGAACTTCGGCCCGCCGAAGACCTTGGCGCCATGCTGTTCGGCGTAGCGGAAGGCGTACTCAGCCACGATACGGCAGATGCGCCGGGAGATACGGTCGGTGCGAAAGGCAAGCTCGTCGCCATCCTCAGTCTGCTCCCGCCACTCTTTCGCCCCGTAGGCATCACCGACCGCCATGCGCATGACGGCGATCTCGCCGTAGACACCGCCCACCGGCCGCACGCCAGGGATACGGCGGCCGACACGCAGGATCACATGCGCGCCGATCGCCTCGCGCAGGATAGCATTGGCGCTGCCGACATCGCCGGGCTCCTCCGGCGTGATTGTTGCGGCCTTAATGCCCACGCCCGTCTCAAGCACTGCCGCAGCCGCCTCATAGACCACCTTGTTCCTGGTACGGCGCCGGTTCTCCAGGGAGAGATCGTAGCGTCGAAACTCAAGCTGGACGCCGATCACGTCAGGCTGCAAAATGCGCAGCGCCTCCTCCAGCAGCTCCTGCCCGGTCTGATCGCCTTCCAGTACAACCAGCACTGGCGTCATCTCCGCCCTTTCCTCCAGTGTGCCTGCGTCGCGCCTTTGGCATGGAACACACCCCGCGCCACACAACGCAAGCTCACTATAGCAGGCACCCAGGGCGCCGTCTGCACGAGCGTGGCCACTCGGAACAGCTTCGCTATCGTGGTGTAACCTATTGCGGCTCAAAGGCGAAGGTAAGGTCGGTGGCCGGCAGCTCCGCCGGGCGGCACACCCACTGCGGCATGCCCGGACAGTACTGCCGCATGAAGCGGCTGCCCTGGGCCTGCTGCGCCAGGTCCAGCGGCAGCTGCTGCCCCGTGAGCAGGCTCTTGAACCAGT